>JAEHJW020009163.1_pt1 | contig 26209 bp, 37 predicted proteins | sample 9271431 | NCBI WGS metagenome assembly JAEHJW02 | reverse complement strand
GCGCGCCGTTCCTCGCGTTCACGGATGCTTGCTACGTTGTTTTCCACAGTTTCCATTCTTGTGCAAAGTCCTGGTTTTCCATTGCCAAAAAAAATGGTCTCTTCCAACCGCTTGAACCGATCTGAGGGAGCACCTTGTTCCCATAGCTCGTTTCTATGCTCCGACATTTCATCTCCAAGGCCTAATCTCACCCACTCATCGAACGAGTTTTCCTAATACTGGACAGGGTGTCTAGCAGATTTTCCAGCACCAATTCGCCATACCGTAATACATCCAAAAGAAATGCAGCATGGTGTGCAAAACCCAACAAAATATGGTGAGCGACCAACCTAAAAGAACCAGCGTGCATCCCACCATGATGCGATACATACCATCCTCTTTATCGACTACGGTGCAATTCCCGCCGCATAGTTGCTATCGCCGCTATAGACAGCCGTCAAATAATATCCCCCAGTCGGCGCTGTATCCGGCAATGTATAGGTGCAGGTCGCGCTGCCATTGACGAGCGTAAACGTATTTACGAGCGCATACGCCGCTCCTGTGGTTGGAGCCTTGGCATAGAGGGCCACCGTCCCAGTCGGCACTACAGTCGAGCCGGATGGAGCCGCTGCTGTGAAGGTGTAGACCGCGCTGGTTCCGGCTGGTACGCTTTGCGTGGCTGGGGTCAGGGTTGTCGTTGCCGCCTGCAAAGGCGCTGTTACCGTCAAAAGCACCGTTGCATTGGGAGTTTGACCCATGGCCCAACCCGCGCTCAGGCCGAAAGCTAGAAAGATGGTTGCGATTTTCAAGTAGGTTCTCATGCTACTCTCCGTTTTCCGTGCTGGTTGATGAATCGCACGATCATGTTTCGTTCCTTCTTTGATCCGCCAAAACATTTCGCAATCTCGCGAGTCATATAGTTGCTGAAAATATACGCTTCCCGGCTGCGCGATACCATACAAAGTTCATAGAAAGAGACGCCAAGTGCGTCGGCAAAACGCAAAACTGTCGTCATATACAAGCCTTGGCGCTCATTGCAGATTTTTGATGGATACGAACGCGGGACGCCCATGCGTGCCGCCAGCTTGCTGAAGCTGATCCCCTTCCGCCACGCCAGATACGCAATTGCCCCACCGATATGCTCTCTCATGGATTCACCAAATCCCCTCAATAGCCATCCAATTCTAAAAATCCTGTGCTGCCTGGGCTGGCTACCCCCGTCACAGTCACTGCTGTCGCGCTGACAGTGGTGGCCGTGGCCGCTTCCGCTTGACTCAATACTTGCGGAGCAAAGCTAAACGCTGTGGGAAAGGTATAGCTGGCAGCGCCGATGCAGGCGTTTTCGTACACGATCACTTTCTTGTAACTCGCGCCTTGCTCCGGCATGGAGAAGACTGCCGTGCCGGAAGTCGCGCATGTCACAGAAGTTTGCGCCGCGCTGTTAGCTACCACCGGCGTCGTCACCGATGTGGTAGCCGCTACCGTGGGTGTCGCCAACCCTCCGGCCCCAAACGTGGCGGCTTGCGTCGAAGGGTTGAAGGTCAGGCACGGACTCCAGGCTCCAACCCCGCTCAGACATCCCAGAACAATGTTGGTTCCAATCGAGGAGGTGTTTCCCGGCAGCGCGAAGCCCAGCGACCATTGCGAAGTAGCCGTTCCGCCGGAAAGATTGGACCCGGACAAATTCCACGGGCCGTACATCCCGTACCCTCCATGATTGACTGGAATAGAGAGACGGGTCGTATCCGCGCTCTGGACAGAATCGTAGGTTCCCGTCGTCGCCGCAGGCGCGGCATAGCTCTCGCCTGTCACCAAGGTATCCGTATTGCTGGGATAGGCTGTCGTTGCATGCTCTTGATAGCTGTAGGCCAGCCCTGGCGCATTCGCCGTGTTGCAAAGGGCCGTGGGCGTCAGATCGATCTGACCGCCTTGGATCGAGATGCCGGTCGGCGGATTCGAGCCAGTCCCGAAATCGAAGCCGCAGCTTGCGGCGCTTTCGTCGGAAATGTTCAGAAAACTAACATGCCCGGTTGGGCCAGCTTGGGTAAATAGGACCCCACCTAAATTGGTCTTCTGGTTGGCGAATTCCGTCACGTCGGATTGCGCAATCGTGACGTTCCCCGCTCGGTTGCATTGATTGCCATCGAACCGCGCATCCCCCCCGGGCGGCGGCGTGTTATAGAAAATGCAGCCATCTCCTCCAGTAACGAATGAGGTGAACATGTTGTTCGTGAACCAGTTGGTAATCAGAAACGAGCCGGTGCGGATGCCGCCCGCCAATCCCCACGCCTGGTTGCCAGCGAAATGAAACCCGCTTAAATACGCGGTAGACGATACTCCGGCGATATTCAGCACGTCGCCGCCCGTGGGCACCACGCCGGATTTCGGCTGGAAGCCGCAGTTGTAGATGCCCGCGCCGTTCGACTCATTGTTCAACTGGCCTCCACCATAGCTCACGGTAAAGAAGGTGGTCGTCGCCGCCACCGAATTCAGGAACGTCAGTCCGCTCCCCGCGCACTCCATCCGAAAGGGATTCGCCGCGGTGATGCCAGTCAGATAATAATTCCCCGCTTGCAGCCAAATCGAATCCCCGGCCGTTACCGCCGCCTGAATCGCCGCATTGTCCGTCGCCCCGGTCGTGTCCCCCGAAGGCCGGATATAGACGAAGTTATTCACGCTCGGCGTCGTCACCGAGGCGGTTGCATTGACAGTTGGAGTAGTCAACGTGCTGATTGATAAATTCGGGATCGTATAGCCGCCTGAAAGATATCCATCCAACCGCGTCAGGTCATAATTCAACTGCGTTCCCCAGTTGCTCGAATTGTAGGAGGGCAATTGCAGGCCGATGTTCGGCGTAACGGATTGCGCGGATGCCGATCCGGATAGTACCGCGAATAGCAAGATGACTTTTTTCAACATAGGTTCTCCTAGATAACGATCAAAGGTCCGACGGCATAGCAATTCAGCGCGCTAGATACGATAAATTCCTGTACATTGATTGAACTCGCCACGCTTGATATCTGCGACCAGCCATAGAAATTCGATGGATAGAGAATCGTATTCCCTCCTGCTGTCGATTGGTGCCATATGAAAATCAATCTTTGTCCTGCTACCTGCCCGGAAATCGTTGGTGCTGTCACGTTCCCCGTAAGCACCATTTCAAATGTTGCATTTCTGAGCGCATTCCATGCCGGACTCGCGGTATAAGCGAAGTTTTGCAATCCAATGTTCAAATCCGCTTCCGTCAATACTGCGGCCAAGGTGCTCGTCAAGACGGACAAAGAAGCATCCTGGATCGTATAGCCTTTATTCGCCAAGGCTTGCGCCATCGCCGCTATGAACGTCGTGGTCTGATAGCCGAACTTATTGAACATGTCGGATGCTGGCACGGAATCGAGCTGCGCACCGCCGCTGCGCATAGAGTCAGCCGCATATTCCGCATCGGTTTCCTGATTGGCCAGGTTCGGGTTGAATTGAAGAAAGTTGCTGCTCATAGTTTCACCTTAAATGAAATGCCCCTGATCGAAGCCGGATTGTACGGCTGTGTTCTGATCGAATCCGAATACCGGAAATTCACCGAACGTGTACGTGTAGAGTACCGCTTCCGTTTCCGGCACGATCATGTGATTGGAGATCATCTGCTGCCACAAGGAATCGGTCAAACCGCCGATCTCCACATCCACCGTCATATTTTGATTGTCCACAATGACAATCGTGGTATTCGGGAAAATCGTCGGCCACCATGCGTAAATCGAGCCTGCCTGTCCATTCCAGTGCGCGGCAAACAGTTTCGCCATAATCAGTTTTCGATAGGAACGATCATCCAGCAATGCGCTTTCTCCACCTGTCGGAACGAATGGCAATAGTCGCGCCGCTCCGAATTGAATGCCGACAATGTCCAATTGCGCTCCTGCCGCCGAACCTACCGTGAAAGCGTATAGCATCGAATCCACGCACAGGCTGATATCGTTCAACTTCTCCAGCAATGTCTGCAACCATGCATTCAGATTTGGAGCTGTTTTGTAAAGAGAAGTCAGCAGGCCCAAGTAATGATCGACAGGAAAATAGCGCGGCGGAACACTCGAATACGGTCCAACTCCATATCCGCCCGTGTTGTAGGGGAGAGTGCTCATGGAGTGCTCCCGATATTGATGACAATGTTTGCCGAGCTAGCGGTTGGAGCATTGATGAATCCTAGCTGTACGTCCGCTGCGCCGGTAGGCGGACTGGTTGTCCCAAGCAATACCTGAGTAACGACAAAGGCCGGATTTGCCAGACTTCCCGCTTGCCCCATGATGGTCGAATAGATTGCCGAAATGGAAATCAGCGATCTAATCGGGAGAGCAGCTAAATACGATGTAAGAGCATCCTGAATGTTCTGAATGACTTGAGGAACAATTGTACCGGCAAGAGGATAAAGCGTTGCCGTGATGTAAACATTCGTCAAAACAGCCTCATAAAATCCTACCGTCATAATTTGCCCAGTGACAGGATCGGTGACCTGAACCTGTGTCGTCCCATTCATCAAAGCACCCAATCCTCGGCTATTGTAAATTGCCGTAGCAATTGCCAGACTGTTGCCGCCCTCTGTGACCATTGTGATAGAGTGCGCTGGGTTGCCATAAGCATCTGGGCCACCTGTAGGATTGTTGTAGCCGATGCTGCGCAAGACACCCGGCACGGCTGCTACTGCCGCCAATGTAGACTCGAAATTCGTTTGTGAGGGAAGCGCGGTGCTAATCGCGGCGCGGGCACGCAAGGCGGCGTCCGACTCCGTAGGCGTTCCTACGGTAGCAGCCGCCGGATTGGTTACCGATGTCCATCCCTGTACTGGCGTGGAAATTCCGGTGATCGTGTTTGCAGCAGCGCTGATGGCACCCAATTGTTGCGCGGTTGCAAGAACGGAAACTGTACCATTGCTGCCGATGGTCACGGAAGCCGGAAACAGCCAAAGATTGCCATTGAAATCGTAGGCGATTCCGTTGAGAATAACAGTTCCTGCGGTTCCTGAAACTGTCAGGATCGCAGTCGAATATGTTGCAGGAAGCCGAGTGATCCCAAGATTGGCCACGACAGCATCTAGGCCCGCGCCAACCGCAGTGACATAGCTGCGCGAATTGTAGTCCATCAGGATTGCCTGGTAGATATCGTTGATCTTGATGGCAAACGCGCTGATGAGTTGATAGTCCGCAGTATCCGGCTGCAAATACGAATTGCTTGGATAAATCGTGGTGTAAGTATCCAGCAAGTCGTTCAGCACGTCGAGGTAAGATGGTAGCAATAAACCGGCCTGCGTAATTTGTGGAGGAGTATAGCTCAAGCCGCACCTCCTTGATTGCCGATAGTCAACGAACCGAATTGGGTGGAAACCTGCATGATAAAACTGACACCGTTGCCATTCGGATTGTAGGAAATCGCGGTCATCTTCGCCGACAAAACGAAAGGCACTGTGAGCACTTCATTAACGAGGATCGTGGACATTGCTACCAAAGAGTTCGCGCTTCCCGGCTGGCCTAGAAGCGACTGAAACCATGGTGTACCCAAGGATGGATTTTCCCACCATTCTCCCCGGAACAATCGAAGCCGCGTATAAATGATTTGCGCGACGGCATCCAGGTCTGTCAGGAAATTCGACACACCATCTCCATTGAGAGGATCGTTATTCGGGCCGAGATTGCGAACGCTGATCGTGCTCATCATTCCCCACTCAATACAGTCGTCAAAGGCTCCGGTGTCGGCAATGCTGGGGCCACGCTCACATATTGCACGGCTGGCATATACACCGTCGTAAACCAAGTATAGAAAGCCTCCTGCAAAAGACTTTGAGCCGTTCCTCCCGATGCAACTACTTCCACTTCCGGGGCCGTGATCGTTATCTTTCCATCGGTAATATCGATGCTGACAGAACCATTATCCGCCCGAATCTGCAAAGACGATGTAGAATAATTTGCCAGCGTTCTCTTCTGGCTCCATGGGCCAAACAGGGCAAAGGCATCGCTTAAGCTATGCCTGCGTTTGGCCATCTGTGCTTGTACACCGCCATTTACATACCAGGCGTCGATGCAGGCATCGGCAAACACCAACAAACATTCGTCACCGGGAACGACGGGAAAGGTGATGGAAAATCCACCGGCGCGCGGGAATACAACCGGAACGTCTTCCACGACAATCGTTACCCATTGCGGATTGTTCCGGGCCTGCGATGGAATCCCATTCGTGGCAGGCAACGGAACGTTCACCCATTCCTGAATGGCCACTTTGACCGCGCAGGTTTGTTTGACATTGTCGAACGACTGTACGATTCCTGGGATGGCCACCCGCAAATCGCACAACTCCTGACGCGCCGATTCCGACCAGACATTCTGATCGAGTGCTAAACGTTGCTGAAAAGAAATTGGCATGTCTTATCCGTTTTGCCCCAATAGCAGGAGCATGTCTTCCACATATTCCACGCCCGTGACATTGGTGCGCCACAATTCACCGCGTGTATCTCCTGTATGTTCCACGCCGATCAATACATAATTTCCCATGGTGCTCGACAGGGGCCGTGGCGCATAGCTCCCAATCGACAATGCCTGCAATTCGATCAACGCTTCGCTTGCCAAATGCACAGTAGAGAGTGGCAATTGAATGTCTAACCGGGAATCGAGAAGAACGGAAAAATCCACTCCAATCAAAGTTTGCACGGGAGTATCCACGAGCGTGTAATCGATGCCAGGTTTCAACGATTGCGGTGTCGAACCGGGCGACCATATCGGAGCGTAACTCGCAATCGGAGTGAAATTAACATTCTGCGGAGAAGATATTTGCAGCCCGTTTCCACCCATAAATGGAATCATGTTGCTGGAGTCGGTCAGTTCTCCAAATCTTTTTAAGGGATCGCCAAATATCGTTTGCGCCCTGGGAAGCGGTTGCCGAATCGCGCCGTCCAATTGCTGTAATGATGCTTGCGAAATTGGAATCGGCGTGGAAGCATTTTGCGCCATCGTTTCCGCTTCCTGCCGAACGGTTTGCAAAGCCGGAAGATTGAAGTTGATGAAATTGTTCGGCCCCCAGTACAATCCCTGAATGCAATTCAGGCGCAATACGTTGTCCACGACCCCTTTGCGGCTGATGAAGGGCTGAAATATCTGGCCTTCCCAAATTGTGCCGAATCGTCCATTATCGTACCCAGCCCTGATCTCGACATTCATTCCCTGCTCAATTACCAGCTGCGAAAGCGAAAGCCCTTGCGCATTGTTCGGAAGAGGTCCATCGGCATTGTAGATTTCGATGTCGGCGAACCAGAATGCCTGATAGAAAAATTTATGGATATTGAAGGTGAAACGCAACGCATGTTGCTCTAGGGCGCTATCGGAAACGAGGATTTTCTCGACTGTACCGTTCGGCGATTTCCCGGAAATGTACAGTTGATACTTCCTTCCAAACAGCGAAGCCAATTGAGGTTGTGTGGTCATAGGGTCGGCGTATCTCCCCAGACGAGCACGAAATCTGTCGTCAAATTATCGGTCACTGGAGAACCCGTTTCCGATTCGTTGGCCCCCGCTCCGGTCTGCAAAAGGTAAACGGAGCCGATCTGCAAATACACGTATTGCTGCAACATGTTTCCCGCTGGATAGGCTCCAGCCAGCAAAGGCAGATTGAGAACCAGGGGATTATTGGCCCCATCGTAAATGTTCATGACCCATTGCGCGCTCATGATCTGCCACTGCAAGGACAAATTCAACGTTAGAGAAGCACCGTCCACCTGCAAAGTAACAGTCAAGGTTTGATTCAATGCCGCTGTCAAGGGAACGATTTGATAGCTCATGGCGACACCCCGGCAACGCTGCTGAGTTGCCCACCTTGAGGAAGCGTGGTCAGGAATCTTGGATCGAGCGGTAGATGCGATGGAATCAAGTTACCTGTCGGCTGCTGAGGCACGACAGTGCCAATACTGGATGTCTGCAAATTGGCCGCATCCGGTGTATTGGGAATAGAAAACGAGGCCACGGAAGCAGTCAGAAGTTGGAAAAACGTGACGGTAGCGCGCAGTGCCCAGCGTGTCTCCACATCGTCCGGCGCGATGATGTTTTGGATAATCATGTTGGTATATGTGTCGAGCCTGGTTTGCAGTGTCAGCGTAGCCCTTCCCAAGGCCAGAGCCTTCAGCAGCTTATAAGCATTCACGCTTTTCGATCCGGCCATGCTCCACATTCCCACGCCATACTCGTCCATCGCATCGCTCATGCCGATTTCCACGGTGACAGTCTGCGGCAATACATACGCATGGTCCGCGATATTCGCACCACTCAAGACAGGATTCTGCGTAACCGTCAATTCGGTATTATGGGTCAACATAAGCACGGCATCGGGTACATAGATCGATCCGACTTCTCCAATGTTGGACGCGGAACCGAGCGCCGTCACAGTGATGGAAGTCAGCGCCGGTTCCTGCCAAATCGAGGGGCGGTACGGTGCGCTGGAAGTTGCCTGCGGATTGCCGGACTGCACGACCAGGCTTTCGACAACTGCGACGGCCAAGGCAGCATCTTGGACGGCTGGAATAATCGCGCCCGCCGCGCCGCCAAGAAATCCGACAGCATTTCCGAGAATGGGAAGCGAGGCCATCAGTACCCCGTTCCATGGGCATACGGCCCAGTTACCGATTGCAAGCGGTTTCTCTTGGTATGCTTATCGAGCGCATCCTGCATTCCTTTCGATACAGAGGCTGGTAGCTCAAAGGTACTTGTCCCAGCAGGAACGTGGATATGCACGGAACCGATATGCACACTGCTAACTCCTGCTGCCCGATTGCCGTAATCCTGCACGCTTTGAGGGATGGCGGTATGGTTGCGAAGCGCCGCATCAAGATGGCTCGGCCCCCAGTTATAGGCCATCGCAGCTTCCCTTACGTTCCCGTGATATCTTGCGACCAACTGCGACATGTATTCCTGGCCACCCCAAAGATTTTGCGCTGGGTCTCTCGGATCGACACCTAAACTCGCTGCGGTTTTTGGCATCAATTGCATCAGTCCCATAGCTCCAGCGCTACTCGTCAATACCTGTCCGCCAGGACCGAATTGATGGCCACCGGATTCCATCATTTCCATGCGATGAAGGATGTTTCTGGCTTCAGGCTGAAGCAGCCATCCTTCCGTCTGATTTCCAATCGCTTTCCCGGTAAGCACCATGGATTTTTTGAAGTATTCATCACCTGCATGGTGGTTTCCCCATGCCCACGCTCCCAACGCTAAAGTTAAATCCCTGCTTCCCTCATTGGCCTGTTGGCGACCTCGCTGGAATTGTGAGCCGGTAGCTTTGGGAGGAGCCATAAATCCTGAGATGTCTCCCGTCAATCTCCCCATTTCATTTGTGATTCCTGTAGCCGCAGCTTTTGCGGCGGCAATATTGTTCACCGCGCTGAACGGTTTTCCTACCAATTCAGGATGCCCCGTCAAAGCGCCGATGATTCCGACAATTGCTGTATCCATCTGCTTGAAAACTTCCCAGATTTCCAACGAGACTTTTTTAACTTCTTTCAGTCCCCAGACGATCTTCCCGGTAATCATGGTATCGATGGCCGGTAGATTCTGGATCAAATAATCCACTGCGCCCTTCAAGCCGCCCTGCATCTTGAACCATTCCGGCGCGAGTCCCTGAATCAATTTGCCGATGATGTCCTGCAAGCTGTATTGCGCAACCACTCCAAGCCGCTGAAACTCGAATTTCATGTCGCGGACTAACACCATATTCTTTTCAAAGCCTGGCCCCATTTCCGCCAAGATGGTTTCCTGGTCCTTGAACATCTGCATGGCGCGACCGTGCAACTCTTTGTCCCAAGTAATATCTTCCAAGGTCACACCCAATGCTTTGAGCGTCATGCTGAGTTCGCGGCCTACCTTCTGCGTGGTGAACATGCGCAGGGCGAACAGGCGATAACTCTGGTCTGCCATCGCCACTTTGTCGATGAGTTTGACTGCACCGAGAGCCAGTCCGGTAAAGAAACCGCCCGCGACCGCTGTGGCCCCCAGTGTGACTTTTGCAATGGATTCCACGGAGGAAGTGGCTTGATGAATGGATGCCTTGAAACGCAGCAGGCTTGCGTTGTCTACCTTATAGCCGAGTTTGACGAGGTAACTTTCAAGGATGTTGTCAGACATTGTTTGCCTGCTTCCGCGCAGCCTGCTCCGCATCCATCAAATCGTGGATAGCTAACAGATCGTCGATAGTGTACGTACCATCGAAGGTCTGATGCTGCTGCCAGTATCGGGCCACGATAGGACGCATGAGATAAGCCTCTACGGTTGGAAAGTTTCGGAAAGAACCGAATCTGCGGAAAAAAAGGGGGAGAGATTGAACAGCACCGATTGCAGCACGACCCCAAAGAGGATTTTTACATCGTCTTCCAGCGCCGCATCGCCCATTTTCCCATTGGGCGCGCGCAGAGAAAATGCCGCGCCTGTTTTTTCATCAAACCGCTGCACATTGTCCAAGCACAGCGACACGATAGAATCGTAATCTTCCCGCTTCATAGAACGCAGGATGCGAGACAGCTCAAGCACAATCGATGCTTCGGCCTTGTCCGACACGTTCTCCATCATCGGAAGTCCCACCTGAAACATCAGCCAAGTTCCATCGCTGGCCCGCATCTTTTTCAAGCGGTACTTCCTGTCTTCGACTTCGATGTCCTTGAAAGGTTCTCTCATGGCAACAACGCCTCATTGGTAATTTGCGCGCAGATGAATGTCCATGTAACGTTCTGACCTTCACCCTCGTATGGCCGGTTCGGAATCTTCAATGGAATGGCTCCCACGGCCCGGTGAGAACGAGCATTGATGATGTCGGAAATTAGCCATTGTCCAGCCGCGAAGTTCAGCAAGTTCGCCTTGTCCGCCTGGGAATAGATGATGTCTACGTAGTTGACGAGATAAGCATCTAACGGGCTGGTTTCCTGGCAAGTAACAAGCATGGTGCCGTTAGCTCCAGCCATGTAACTCATCATCATGCCAGCGTCCGCAGCCACTTTCAAATTGACGCGGTCGCGAGACATTTCCACTTCTATCTTGTCGAGGCCCGCTTCGCCTCCCAAGGGAAAAGGTGGAAGGACCGTATTCGTGAAGACTCCGACAATGTCCTTGAAGCTGTATGTATAGAGAAAATTCGGCATTTTTCTTACCTCTGGACGTAGATTCCAATCGTGACGCTTTGCACCGATCCAGCTTCAATGAGAGACACATAAATCGGCATGGCCTGTTTTGCCGCAATTTGCGCTGCTGTGGCTGTGGAAAAAGATGGCGATTGCACTTTATATCCGGTGCTTAAATTCTGGCCCGGCTTCAGATTCAGCACGGCTGGCCCTTGCCAGATACCCGGCACAATGTATCCAATGGCCGCCGAGGTCGCGCAGGCATTCAGTACGGCTTGCAGTAGTATCTGCTGGCCGGTGTCCGTCATATCCACGGACAAGTTGCCGATAAACGCCTGCATCACGTTGTAGATCATGTTGGTTGCGAGAACGTCCAACTGGACCACGGAACCGAAATGCTGTCCGCTAGGCGCAATTCCAGTTTGGAAAAAACTGAAGGAATTCGCGTAATTCAGGACAAGATTTCCATTGTTTCCCTGAATTGTATTGACCTGCGAGAGTGTCAACGGCTCTGGAGTGATGCCCACAACATTTTTGAACATCGGAGTAAAGAAGCTCTTTGGCAAGCCGGTCGTCAATCCGCATGTCATGCCCATAATGGCAGCGGAAACGTAGACATTGTTGGGTGCAGTTCCGCCTTGCGTCGTGGAATAGGTCGTCATCACGCGGGTATAATTCGCGGCTTTGAGCGTGGCGAGAAGGTTTCCAGGCGCTCCACTGAGAACGTTTGGGCTGGAAGTTGCAGCCTGAAGGAAGCTCTTCGGCGAAGCGCTTTGCATATAAGGAGCGATAGCTTCAATGTCGGTGTCGGTAGCGGTTGTGGACATCGCCTGATACCACCCAGCGGAAGCGATCCGGCAAGCCTGAAGCGACTGTAGGGGAGTTTCTCCAATAGCGGTAATGTTCACCGTCAAGCCCGTGCCCGTGCCTCCAGTAGTAGGCAGCGCAGTCGTAACGCTATAGCCGGTCCCCTGATTGCCGACGGTCGTGCCAAGCGTTTCCACAACCCCGCCAGAAGCGACTGTCAGCACGGTCAAAAGTCCATTCGTTGCGCCCGATTGCGTGACTTCTACCTGATCGCCCACGACATAGCCGGTGCCTCCAGCGTCAACGGTCGCGGTTTGAATGGCGGTCAAATCCTGTCTGCCAATCCATACATATTGCGGCGCAGGCAACTGGCTGAAATAAATTCCCGCAGCAATATATTCCGGGTCGGTCGAAGTGAATCCATCGGTCAACATCGCTGCCGTGCTTGCATATTGCCGGATACGCGGGTTCGTGCCTCCCACGCTCGGAATCGCAGGAGATGTCCCGGTAATCAGCCCTTGGTTGTAAGCTGGAACTGCCGTCGCCAAAGGTTCGATAAAGACGGACACATCGACAACGCTGGAAAGGTCTTGTGTAACCGGATAGCTGCTCATGCTTGCACCTCAATTGTGTCGAGAATGCCGGAAGCATCCTCGATAATGATTTCTGTCGATGTTGGAGACTGATAACTCAACGTTTCCTGGACACCCTCATACATGCGGACGCGAAGATCGACACGCTCCCACCATTGCGCTTGAAACAGTTCCGGTGCCCGCAGAGGGTTGGGAATGTCCATCATCGTAAACAGATTGAAGCTGCGTAAAATTCTTGCGAACTGATCCAGGAACAGGCAGCTCCGAACCAGCCGAGCATTGTCGAAGCTGTTTGGCCCGTAGTGCGTCCATTGCGCTTCCCAGATGCGCGTATAAGTCCAGGTTCCAAGCGGCGTAGGCGACTGCGTTTGCTGGGGAAGGAAGTTCCTTTGCCGCTCGTAGTTCCCGCCTACTTCGATGGCGCGAACGAAGCAGATGTCCTCATCGATTTTCTGAGCAATCTCACCTAGCGTCTGCCATGAAATTCGGACGTTGTAGTACGGTGTAGGCTGCCCGGAAATACCCAACATTTGCGCTGTAAGCGCCTGCAATACCGGATTGATGGTTTGGATCGTTAAGGCGCTGCTGGCCAGCACGTTGCCGTCGGGGAACGTGGTCACGGTAGGTTGCTGAGGTGGAACTGGAAACGTGGCCATCAGTTGCCCACCATTCTGGCCGCCATCGCCTTGTAATATCCACCAATCGGATCGTAGGGCCAAACCTTGAACACGCGGAAATTCTGGCCTTGGAATATCAGCACGTCGCTGAGGCCGGGAACGCCGTCACCATGCGTTAGATAAATCGGCTCCGTAGACCAGAAGACCATCGCTCCGCTCACGCGATCCGCTTCCGGCACTTGATTCAATTCCTTTTCCGTGGCGACCGATACCGTGCCGTATTGCGCGAGAGTGATCAAGATGGATTGCATTCCGCCCAGGGCAAAGTTCGCCTGCGAGCGCTGCACTTGATAGGCTTGCGCCATGTCAATGTCCATCGTGATGTCGCCTACATAAATCGGCATGATTCCTCATAAATGATGCACATGACACGTAACGGTCAATCCGTAACTTGAACTGCTGGGATAGATCGATGAACTTCCGGAAGCAATTTCGTTATAAGTAAAAGATGTGGTTCCTAGTGTCGGAGGCTGTTGATTGATAACAGTCCAATAGGAATTGTTGTAGGTTTGCGAGCAATTTAGAAAATAGGACGTATCCGGCATAGGCACTGGAAGGTTGACAACTACCGAACATGTTAGATTGGCTCCATCATTGGCAAAACTGCAACCTGAAAAACTTACCCATTCATCGATGCCGCGATTGACGAGTTGTCCGTTGATTCCCGCACCGACCGTATAACCGGAAGTCAATTGTGAATCGAGCAATTCCGTGACAGTAGCTGTGGTCACATTCAACGTGGAAGGTGTACTCGCGCCAATAGGCGTGCCATTGATGGTGGAATTGGTAATGTTGGCATTCGTTACCTGCGTCTGCTGCGCGTAGATCGACAGTCCATGCACCAGCAGCAGCAAACATCCGGCCCGAACCACATAGGAAATGGCCCGCCGCAACGCTCCGGTATCGATCATTGGCTTGACTTGGTCGCGCACGCTTTCACCGGCTTCGGCGCGCTCCATAATGCTTTCTCTTGCTTTCTTGCCCATTTTGCGCGTCTTCTTGCGAATAGTGCTCAATGCATTGTCCGGCCAATGATTCAGAGATTCATCGTTGAACCAGGCGCGAATTTTCTGGACAGCAAAGATGCCAGTAGCCACAAGTTGCCGTTTCGCGCTCGCAGTATCTCCGTCCAAGGTTGGCTTGGAAGCCGCTGCAAGCTTTTCCTGGATTTTTTCTTTGTAGAATTCAATTGTGGGTTCGATCAGCGGACGTGACGGGATATGGGCTAGGTCCGAGCCTTTGGAATTGATATACAGCACGGTGGCCGCATTCAGGCCGTTGTGATCATGGGCACCGCCTTCCGGGATGCCAACCAACACGTCTGTGCGCGCCAATTTCTTGACCGCTTCCCAGTCGATCTTTTTGTGTACCGTTCGTTCCACGGATAGTTGCATCGCAATCCTCAATACAGATACATCGGGCCAGCACCAACGATCTTGGCAAAAGATGCCAACTGCTGACCGTAAATCGTCAAATTCCATCCTGACCAGTCATCCAGCCCGGCAAGTGCTTGGTATCCAACCGAGACATCTCCGACGCTGCGGCTGATTTGAATGCCGCGCGAAACTCCCATTTGCGCGGCCTGACCCATCGCGGGATTCGAGACCGAATCGCTCATCAAATAAAGCGTGGCGAAATGCGCGATGAACCACGCCATCGCGGTCGTCCACATTTCCTGCCAACGCGCCTGCATCAGACACGCATTCGCCAGGATGAGGTATGCCTGCAATGCAAACGTGGAAACCAACGGCGCGTTGTAAGCGTTCACGGTTTCGTTGGCAGTGGTAGCGGTCGCATTGTTGGACATCGTCCAATTCAATCCGCTGCCGGAAATCAGGACTGTTCCATCCGGGATGTCGGTCCCGGTAATCAACATGCCGACCGCAAAAGGCGAGCTGGGCAAGTTGGCGAATGCAATGGCTGGCTGGCCACTTACGATGGAAGCCTGCACGGTAGCCGGAACTCCACCGAACTTTGGAAACATGTTGAGAAAGTCCGGCAAAAAATAGGGAGGGTTGGTCCCCGTGATGACATTGGAAGCACCGCTGAAATCGTATTCGGCAACCTGATTGGAGCCGCCCCAGTTGACAAAGAGAAGCAAATCGACATTTGGCGGTCCGGCGGACATGGAAGGTTCCTTTTAGACTGCGGGTTTCGCCGGTATCTCCAGTGTTTTCTTGGGAGTTTCCTGTTTTCTTGGAGTTGCGGCAACGATATTGTCGCTGTTCACGATCTGTCCACCTTGCAACCCCAACTGATATTCCGGGGTATTGGCAATCCACTCGGGCGCAGCGATGAACTCGATTCCCGTCTTGCCCAGAAGCAAAGACTTCAGAATCCCGCCGTTCTTGTCGTATTCATGGAACATGAACTGTTGTTTCAATTGGATTTTCAAATGCCATCTCCATAGACTGCGGTGGTTGGCCGATACCACATGATTTGCCCGATGACGCCGATAAATCCGGTCTTGAACGATCCGCCGCGATCATCGGTGGGAATCGTATAGAGCGTGGTAATCGGCTGCGGGATTTGCAGCATAACCGACTCTTTGGCGTTCTTGTAGCAAAGAGCGCGGTTGGTGCCACCTGTTCCTTGTCCTGCAATCCAGGGATTCGGCAAAGGATTGATGGTGAAAGGCCGCCCCATTTGCGCCGCAACGCTATACTTCTCGATGTATTCCTTGGTGCTCTGGCATCCGGCAATTGTCATCGGCTGGGTAATGGTCGCATACGAGCTATAAGGCACCAGCAGCGTGTCCGCCATGCCTTCCACTCCGTCGTATCCGCTGGCTTCCAGCGTGGTCAGAATCAATTGGTTCACATCGTTCAGAATTTCATTCGGCGTTTTCGATGCCCACGTGGAAGAACCGGAAGCTCCATTTGGCAGGACTGTGGCTGACACCGCCGTATTGTTTATCAAGCCCGGCTGTCCATTGAATCCGAAGTAGGTCACATAATCGAGCGCTTTGTTCCACACCGTTTTCACGGAAGTATTAAGCAAATCGACAAGGCTGAGCGGAGGCGCGATCCCCAGTTTCTCCGATGCCTCCATGCGCTTCATATCCAGCATGGAAACGGTCATGGCGGTCGCCCAGTTCCACGCCTGCCATTCACCCTTCTGGATATCGACTTGCACCAGATTGACTTGCGTGGCATTTGTGCCTTGCAGCCCATATTCATTGGTGCCGGTCGAAGTATAGTTCGTAGCCCACGATGCGATGTTCTCGATGAAACCGCCACCCGTAGCAATATACACATCGCGGGCATGGGTTACCGATTGCAGCGGCTTGACCAGAAACACTTCGCTGATGATTTCCAGCTGCGATGCCAGGAAGCTGTAGCCTGAAGAGCCAGCCGCCGCGTCCGTGCCTCGCGCCTGAATGCCGCGCTCGCCCGGTTTCACTCGAAATTCTTTAGGGACATACATGGATGCTTCTCCTTCATCAAGCCGATTGCTGAGTCAACAACGTGATTCCGGTATTGTTGTTTTGATCGAGCACGCCATTCGTGAAAACGACGCCGCTCAATTCGATGGTGTTGGTCCCGTCCGCCGCCGCTTCCAGATCGCCGACTTTCCCGGCAGGAATGCTACCGTTGACCAAAATGCGTAGATAGACCGGGCCTTGCGATACCGGCGTGCCTACGTTGATCGTGACGCCCACATCGCCCCAAACCAAACCTTCGCACTGGGTGCCTTGAAGATAACTGCCAATAATTGCGCCGCCCGGAGGATACGGAAATCCCAAGGTTGCCGTCACGTTGCGGACGGCGATCCCGGCGAACCGCGCCGCAGTCATCGTGCCGCCGCCAGCAATGAAGTCGGCCACGCTCTGCCAATTGTCTCCGCCACCGCTTGCATTCGGCACGACCACCATCGTCGATCCGAAGAAAATCGGATTGGGAGTCGTGGCCAATACTGGCCGCGCCTTGATCTTCGGGGGATACAGCATGGTGGGCGCGCCGGTAAACGTTTGGCCGGTGCCCAGGACGGGAATGATTTGTCCGAAAGACTGTGAAGACATGGTTTAGCTCCTATTTCTTGTGCAATTCCGCGTACATGGAATTGAGCTGTTCTTCGATGACCTTGTTGCCGAACAATTCGCTGTTCTTGGCATCTTGGCTACGAGTGCGCGTGGCGGCGGAGAAGCGTTTGTATCCGTTGCCGTCTCCGGCCTTGGACTTGATTCCACCGGATGCCTTATACAGCGTGGAAAACTGTTTCTTCAGCTTCGAGTCCGTGCTCCGCGCAATGATGGGTCGCATGGCCTTGAGTACAGCCAGCGCCGAATCCGCGCCTTTGCTGTAGGAATATTCCCCGGCATCCTCGCGTTCCGTGGTCGGTGTCGGCTGCGGGCTTTCGATATACTTCTTGCGCTCCGCCTCGGAGCTTTCGTCTTCGCTTTCCAGAGGAGATTCCTCGGAGTGCTCCGGCTCTTCTTCTTCCTCTTCTAGGTGCTCATCCAGCAAGCGGCGCAATTCGTCCATATCGACATCGCTGGCGCGCGCATCGCGCTGGCGGCTGGCGCGGCGCTTGTCGAGGGCGCGGTCTAGCGCCTTGTGCAGGCGAGCGCTTTCCTCTTCGTCCGCATCCATGCCTTCGCAATCGCGGGCGGAGTCGCCAGCCTTTTTCTTGCTGTACCCCTTGCTGCCGCGAATCGGATGGACATATCCTTCCGGTCCTTCGAACATTTCCACGTCGCGGCCCCGCTCGGTATCGCGGTCGGTGTAGTCCTCGCGATCTTCCCGGTCGCGGGCGCGGCGCTTATCGAGCGACCTCTCTTTGTTCTCGTGGACTTCCTCTTCCTCTTTTCCGTCCAACCCGCGCATCGCCGTGGCGGCGCGCGCAATCTCTTCCGGCTCGGCATCTTTCGCGAAAACTTTGAAGCCCAAACCCATTAGGACTTGACGCATGTTTCGATTCATATAATTGCTTCCTTTCGCATCGTTGATCCGTGCATCCTCACCGGCGCGGGCATCGTCCACCAACGCGAGATGATTGCCGCGAATTTCCCGCTGTTCGAGAGTTCCAGCTTCAGTTTTGAAAAGTTTGTAGTCGTAGCCGCATGAAAGTTCCCGCTTGCCCGAACGCACCTGGCGCAAAGCGTCTTCGTGCTTGATAAACACATCGGCCAGCAATGGGTAGTTGCCATCGTCCAAGGCTTCCTCGCCTCTGCGGACATTTTGTAGATGGCCTTTTTCATATTGATCGATATTTGTTGGAGAAAGCCATTCGGTGGGATGAGAGACTGTGAAGGGTTTGCCTTCAAAACTTTTGATGGTGTCGGGATGAAAAACTTCCGAAGGGTCGCGGTATACATCGAATGTGTCGCCCAGTTCGTACTCGACTTCCAGCTTGTCAAGGGCTTCGCGCAGTTCGCTGGCGGAATACTTCTGGAAGCCTGTCCGGGCAATGACGGCGTTCTGGCAGATAAGGTATTTTTCCGGCGTTTCAATGATGTTTTCGGAGAGGTGGGTGCCGAAATATCCCTTGGCCACATAGGTTTCCTTTGCTTGCTATGCTGAATTTAGCAAAGGATTTGCCCAGAATTACGGAATCGAAAAACAAACCGTTTACGGATTGCACGCGATTGGTTTATATTGATCGCAATGACAGAACGTATGTACTCTCCACGAACGGCGGCACGGGAACTGAATGTTTCACGTGGAACACTCTACAAGTGGCTTCGCGAAAAGCGCCTGACCCACGTTCGCATGGGCAAAAGCATGAAAGCCCGGCTATTCGTGCCGCAAAACGCCATCGATAAATTCCTAGCGGAGAGCCGAGTGGAAGCGGACTAGCCCAGCGCCCGGAACTGCTTCAGGGTCATCCGCTCGATCTTTCCACGGCGGTAGACATTGTGCGGCCATTTCACGTCTTCCGGACCAGAAATGGTTGCCGCGATGCACCGGCAATTCGGAACGCGGCCAGCGTGATAGTGCCCCAGCTTCGACCGTATGCCAATCAGTTTCTCCGGTGCGGGCGGATCGCTCCACGTTACCAGTACCCCATTCATGTGCCGATGCGCCTGCCGTTCCCGCGCATCCTCCGCGCCCAGCCATTCGTACCACTCGAATCCATACGCTTGCGACTGTGCCTGCTCTAGCACGCTGGATGCCCGCGCCGTCTCCGTCCGCGCAATCAATTCGACTTTGGTGCGCGATAGCTTGGGCAACGCTCGCCGAATCGCTTCCGTGGCCTGCCGCGTGGTCAAACCTTGCGTTTGCCAGTGCAACGCCTCATTCCGCAATTCCTGGCGCACACTGCGAGGTACGCCTGCAATCTCGACTTCAATTTCCTTTTGGATTTGTTCGATGCGGGTTCGTAGGACGCCTTGCACCATCTGCCGCATGCCCGCATGAATCATCAAGTTGCCCGCGTGCTGCTCTTGCCACTCACGATCCAAGGCCACCAACATGCGACGCAATTCGGCTTGGATTCCCTGGCGGACATGCAGTGGTAGACCCCTGTCGCCGCTTTCGATGGCTTCTACACCTTGCGCGATCAACTGCGTCATCCGGTGGCCAGCGCGGGCTATCCACTTGCGGTCGCGCTTATACTTCCGGCTCGGTCTCGGCATGTGTCGTCCGCTTCAGTTGGCTGGCTGGGTCGGATTGAGCGGGCTCCAGGCTGGCAGCTTCTTTCTGCTGTTCCACCATCTGTTTGTTTTGCTCGGCGGGCGTGGGGCCGAACGTATCGTCCGCCGCATCGATCATTTCGTCGGTCACATTGGTAAACACGTTCGTGGTCTGCGATAACTGTTGCAACTCCTGCAAATATATCTTCTGTGTGATCCCGCCCGCGTTGTAGGCTTCGATCAACGGGGTCGATACCTTGACGACAAGATCGGCCTTTTCCTCTTCCGTCAGCACCCGCAAGCTGGGGAAACGGATGTCCCACTCGTCCGGTACTTCGCCCCAAAGACTCATCGCCACGATGGGATACAGTTTCATCAACTGCGGACGGAGTTGATCGTGTTGCAGCGCGGCAATGGTTTCCTCGTATAGCCGTTCGTCCGCATCGTTGGTCTGGCCTAAGCCCGTCATGGTGCGTCCAAACAATCGCGTTACAGGTATGCCGACCGCGCCCGCCAGGTCCATCTGGAATTGCTGATAGATTCCGTCCAATCCGCTAAAGTTGTACTGCACGCTTTCCAGGCCACCATTCTCCGGCAAGATCAACATCGACTGATTGCTGAGAAGCTGGTTTTGCGCTTCCATGATTTGATAAAACTGGGTCAATGCTTTGCCGCTCATACCGACGCCGCTTAGCATTTGCGCCAACTGCGGGTTTTTCTGAGCGATGATGTTCGCGCGAAACATCAATGCCAACATGGCCCAACTCGCGTTATCGCGCTTCTTGATTTCGTCGAACACGACTTCGAGAACGCTGATGCCCCACCATGTCATGGCCTGATTTTCTGGGATTGGCACTTCCGGCCCGACAAAACGCATGATGCGAGAAGCGTGGACACGCCCGCTGGAAGTGGTGTCTTCGGCGGTGATCGTGTAGTATTCCGGCAAACCGTAATCGTCCGGGCGATTGAGATCGTAGCAAATGTCGCCATCCGGTGAGATGCCAACCCAGCGGTCGAACGGAATCAATCCCAGAAACGAGCCGGGCACGACCTCCTCCACATCTAGCGGCTCATCCAATTTGTTTTCGTGGCCGTCGATGACAATCAACGCGCCCGCGCCGCCATAGAGCCGCGCCCATTTCAGCGTCCGCAATATCTGTGCGCGGCTGCTGGATTTTTCCAGAAAAGCGTTGAACTGTTTGATGTCTTCCGGCGGAATGTCCCCGGTGATTTGCGGCAACGTCCGCACCATGTCCTGCGCGACCGTTTCCACGATCCGCCGCGCAATCCAATGATTGCGATACATGGTCAGCATCAGCCAGTAATTCAGGCTGATGCGCGTCATCTCGTAGGTTGTGCCTTGGCCTAGCGATGGAGTACGGTGCCCCATGCGCGCGGGAATGTTCTGAAACACGTCCATGGCCCGCGCCGCAGCCATCCCTGCTTTGAATTCGTCCCCAACTACTCCCAATTCAGGCGGTGTCGTGGGTGGGTCGATCTGCGGAGTTTTAACTTTACGCGGCATATGTCAATTTTTCGTAAACGGAGTAAGTATCTTCGGCTGTTCCACAGCGATCACTTGATAGGGCAGCGTTTTCATGCAGCCTCCGCAAAGAAGGAATTGCACGATTTGGCCGTTGCCGAGTTTGGTGGCGAGCGTGCGCAGCTCACTCAATGGCGCATCGCAGTGGGGACAAATCGCCTGTTTCGGTTTCTTCAATACGTCGTCAGCCATGAGAGTGTCCCCGCTGCCGTGGAAATGAAATACAGTCGATTGAGATTTTGCAGCGCAATTGTGACGAAAGCGCCTGGGGGCAGAAGCAATCCGGTGGTTGCCGTTACTCCTGCCCCTCCAATCGAGATAGGCGCGGTATTGGCGCTGGCAGCGGTCAGGACAATATGCCCCGCTGGTGCATTTGGCCCTTGTTGCGCGGCGGTGGTAACGGCAATCTGGCCTGCATCGATATTTTGTGGAGCGAATTGCAAGCTGTACGGAAGTGTGCTCATTGGCCGCTCTCCCATGGGTTCGGCATGGTTTCAGTTGCGATCCCAAATGATCCCAGCACGCTATCCACGCCGGTGATCTTGCCTTTGTTTTTGCTGGCATAGAAAACGCTTTCGCCATTTTTCTTGCCGTATTCGTTTTCCATATTATTTTCGATCTCGTTTCCTTTTTTTGTGAGCGGCATACAATCTCCTATTCGCGGCGGAACACCGCAATCCGGTTTTCTACCGTCATCATAACCCCAAACACGCTAATCCATGCACAAGGAATTTTTTGGTTGCGTCGTATTGTCATATCGGTGTACGTATCCAGGTAGATCGCGCCATCGATCCGCACGCCTTCCACTTTGATTTCCGTTTCTTGCGTTCCCTGATCGACAGACCACAAAAGCGGCGCCTCTTGCCATGCGTTGAAGTAGATGCGCCAGTTCAATTTGCTAGCCTCCAGGATGGAAACGCGACTCGACACAAATACCGCGCCGCATCCATCGCATGATCGTCCTGCTTCTTCGGTTCCTCTTTGCCGCGCTCCACTTTCTTGTCATCCCAGCAATAGGCTTGCACCTCGCGCTGGAAATTTTCGCATCTTTCATGCACGCGAAGTTTTCGCGTGCGCAATGCCGACGACATGGTGCGAATGCCGTCCAATACCTCATTGTCCGCATCAATGCAAACGATTCCGCGCAAATTCAATTCAGCTTTGAAGCTGGCCGCGCTAGGATCGACAATGATTTGCGGAAACGAGCGCCCATTCGCAACCTTCGATTCGCGAATGAATTGTTCCAGATCGTCCGCGTATTCCGCATCGGTTTTCTGCCGCATCTTTTTTACCGAGTCCCAGTAGTATTCACGGTCGATCCACACCGTTTGCCCGTCGTCGATAGCATCGAGAAACACGCATGGATTAGTGGTTCCGTAGTCGATGCCAATATACCAGTTTTGCCACCCGCCAGGCCCGAACGTTCCCAACGGAGGTTCGGTATAGAGATTCTCATCGCCCCAGCAATCGCGATAAATCGCGCCTTCCGCAGTAACCCAGAGGCCGAGAATATATCGCTCGTAAAACACACCGGTGTAGAGCATCTTCTGGGCTTCGATGAATTGCGGGCTGAGGTTGGGATTGTCGGCCATAGTGAAATGGCCGCTGCGTAGAATGCCTTTCTCGCGCAGTTCCGTGTTATCGAGGTACTCGGTTTTCAGCCAGTGCGACGGCACATCGGTATTCGTGGTGCCGTAAAATCTCGCGCCCGGCGGTGACATACGCGTCAGCAACATCTGAAAATAACCTTGCGGCATCAGCGTGACTTCATCGCAGACTGCAACACTCACCGTCAGGCCGCGCAGATATTTCTCCGACCCCTCGTCTTTCGCGCCCATCACGAGCCAATTCGATCCCATCAGCTTCAGCAGGCCGTTTTGATGATTGTAGGTGTAGGCGTTGCGGGGTATACAGGAGAAAAGGCTGTTTAAAACATTCGAGAAAATCGTTTGTTTGGTCGCGCCGGTGAGCAGTTTCCAACCGGGCATCGATGTGCGGCACGCGGTGAGAATCTTGGGCAATAAGGCGTAGGTCTTCCCTGAGCGAACACTACCTTCCAGGATAGTGATGCGAGCATCCTGATCGAGCGGACGAAACGCAAATCCCCGCAAGCGCTCGCCGAACGTTTCCGGTGAGAAGAGCGGCATTTATTCGAGGATGAGAAATTCCCAAGTACCAGCAGCAGGCACAATCGCCGTAGCGGTGGGATTGCTAAACACCAGCGTGATATTTCCCTCGGAGACGCCGAACGCACTGACACCCACGCCAGGATCGGCAGGGGGGATGATCCCTGCAACAAACGATCCCGATCCTACATACGCGGTGGAAAATGTTTGGGTGGAGACACTGGCCGCCGCTACCGATGCGGGGGTAATTGCGAGAGCTACTTTTTTGATTGCATTGAGAATCATGTTTACAATCCTTCCACCTTCGGGGATTTTTCCGCAACTTTTTTAAACTCTTCGATCAGTTCCGCCAAGGGATCGTTAACAGTCGTGATTTCCGTTCGTTCCGTCTGCCCGAGTTCCTGCTTGCCTAACCAGATTAGCATAGCGATATTTCCAGACAGGGCAACTTGCGTCTGTTTGCGACGGAGACTGCTTTTACGTTCGGCGCGTCCTTTTGCCATTACATCCGCAAAACGTCGGTCGAGAGTATCTGGGGAACATTCCAGTAAACGAGCGATTTCAGTGGTGGGACACCCAATGCCCGCGAGTTCATAAATCATCCGCTCATCGAGTGCAAGCGGCGGGCGTCCATGTGTCTCCCGAATGGGCAAATTGGTGGACATGGCGGAATTATACACCGTATCGGTTTCGGGAATCGGGATGCAATGGGAAAGAAGACGCACGAGTGGCTTTTGAGAATTTCGACGAAATATCTTGAGACGGTATCGTATGCGTGGGCTGTGCGGTTCCCCGTCCGGCTGATCCTGGAATAAAAAATCCACCTATATCTCTAACAGGAACGCAATCGCTTGCGCGGATACCTAGCAAAATGCACACAAAACAATTCCGAAGCGGCACGTCTCAGGCAAGATCAGGATAGCGAATTTTCCAGGAAAGTAAACCCAAGAAAAACTTATCGATTCTCGAAACCGATAAGTAAAACTTATCGCCAATCGCTTGACACTGCGATGCATTGCGCGTGATTAACTGAACTCGCGTAGGCGCTGAAGGGTCGTTTCAAATTGAATGGCATAGGATAAAGTGGATTGCACACTAGAAACCCAAATACTGCCATCATAATTCCGTTTAGGAGTTCGGCTAAGAGATGGATTCCACTTCCACGTCAAGAATGCCTCCATCTGACGACGGATAGCACCACACATAGGAAATTGCCCAACTTTGATAAATCTCACTTCGTCAGCGCCATAGACTAAAAATTCCTGCAATCGATTATGAAAGCGCACACGGATTCTAAGACAGTCGCTTTCACCAATGTAAAGAAGCTTTTCCCCAGCAAAGACGGAATATACGCCTGCTTCCATTGGAAGAGTATGGCAAACCCCGTCCCAGTAAATTCGTTGCTGAGGCGTCGGTCTCATTCCGGTCTTTGCAGGGCCGCGCGGATAGCGAAGCGGATTGCGGCAATGGAAGAAACTTTGCCTTGGGTGACGGACATTTTCGCCTTTATTTTGCTGATGGCCTCCATATCTTCCGGCTCAAAGGCAAAACTCAATTTTGTAGTATTCGGAGTTGGCTCCCCAGGCCGAGAAATGGAATTTGCCGAATTTAGCTTCGGACGTTTGGCGAAAACTATTTCCTCTTCTTTGTCGCGCAGTTGGGAAATTGGACAAGGGATGTACTCAACTCTGTCCATGTCTATGATTTTACGTAGATTATGGTTCATTACACGCCGTCGCATGTTGATCGAACTACCTACATAGAGACAGTCCCCATTTTCCGCATAAAAGATGTAAACTCCGCTTGTTTCGTACTCTTTTGAGACGCTCATGGAACTACTATATCATAGAAATAATCTGCTAAGGAAATATAATTCACATTTCTTTACGATTCCCCTTGACAGGTTTTTTCTGCTATTGTACTCTAAGTATGTAAGGCAAATCGCAGTCCAGGAGATAAGACAATGACATTACTGGCAGTTCTACTCACGATTCCAGCAACGACTTTGACCGCCATGCTGCTAACTTCGTTGCATGACGCGATTCGCGGATATTGAAGCATAACCAAATCAAACCGAGAAATGAGGATGAGGATAAGGCAATGAAAACAAGGGCGCAAATTATTCGAGAGGCAGTGCAGGCCGCTATCAGGGAGCAGCGGTCCTCCCATGATTATTGGTACTACACGATGGAACCGATTCAACATGGGCTATTCACGAATTTCCGCGAATTTGAAGCCCGCGCCGATCATGCCTACAAGAAAGAATTGGAGCGCATGGAAAGAGACGAGGAGCTAAAATCCGCCTCGGCAGAGGCCTACTGGCAGGCGAAACAGGGCGACGAATACGGAAGCTTTTAGTCTGCGAGGAAACGAGGGGCAATCATGACACACGCTCATCTGATCGAAGCCGCGCACGCGGCCAACGACGCGACTTGCATCCAACTGTACGATATGCAAGCGGCCATTTTATCGCAAAAGATCGACTATGGACACGCATTGTTTGCGCGTGCGCTGATGATACAAACCATGGCGCTGCATACGGATACATGGTCGGATGCGGTCAAACAATGGGACATCGCACTCGATGCCATCATCGCAGCAAGATGAAAGGAAGTTGCTGGCTGCTTAATTTTCACGCAATTCCAACCGGCCACACGGCCAGAAAGCAGATTTGCCATGATTGTCCTTGTTATGTTGGGAATTTGGTTTGCTTGCGGCCTTTATGGAACTTTGGCCAACATCGAAAGGATTCCTCGCGTTTGGGGGAAAATTAAGCAGCCAG
>JAEHJW020010056.1_pt1 | contig 26211 bp, 33 predicted proteins | sample 9271431 | NCBI WGS metagenome assembly JAEHJW02 | reverse complement strand
ATGGGTTTCCATACCAACGATCCGGCCATCCTGATTTTCGCTGCATCCATTTTTGATCCTTTCCTTTTCCCGCAAAAACTGTCACTGACTATGGTGCCGCAACTCTTTTTCCCTCCTGCGGAGGGCATCTCCTGCGGAGAGCATCTCCTGCAAGATGCCAAGCCCCGCAAGCCTGCAAGTCTGCCGTCCGCAGGGCTTGCAGCCTGCAGGGCTTGCGGGGTGCAACCCTTAGCCGCTCCCCCAATTTTCAGCCTGAGCACTCCGGAACAGGCTGGACGTGATATGCAGGGGCTTGCGCAGATCGAGGCGAGGGATGCAGGGATACGCGCGCCAGTCGTCCAGCAAGGCTTGCAGGAGCGGGTCATCGGCCAACTGGTGGGCTAGTTCCCGTTCCGCTGCGTCCAGGGCGGGCAGGACCGAGAGGCATTCGGGGTGCTGCAAGGTCAGGTAGCTGTCCACGTAATGGGTGAGGATCGCCAGGGTCTCGATGACCGGGTGTTCGGGGATGTTGAACCAGCGCACCCAATCCTTGCGGTAGTCCAGGCCGATGCGATGCTTGAATGCCTGAGTGATTTCCGGGGTGATATCCCCGCCGCCCTCACGATGCCACTGCCCCTCGCGCTGGAGGAGGCGCTTGATAAAATCGTCGGGCACGAAGGCAGGGAACACCCGCGAAGGCTCGGGATCGCCCGGCAAGCTGTCCGGCGCGTCGATGACCCCGCAGAAGGCTTTTACCTGGGTGCCCTGGATTTGCAGGGTGAGCACGTCGCCGTTGCGCAGCGTCTTCGGGGTAGGTGGGGTTGCAGGTCTGCCGTCCGCAGGTCTGCCGTCCGCAGGGCTGCCGTCTGCGGGACAAACGCCGTCCGCAGGACCAGAACTGCCGTCTGCAAGACCGGGGCGGTGTTGGGGGGGTACACTATTATTATACACCCCGCCAACACCTGAAAATCCCGAATTACCAAGGAGTTGCGCTGGAGTGTCGGGCCGGAACCGGATGTAGGTCCAGGGTTCGAGGGTGTCGGTGTCGCGCTCCGCGATCTCGATGTCGGCGAAAGACTGCAACAGCCGGTCGTAAACGGCCTGCAAATCGAACAGGCCGGGAATCTGGACGGCATGAGGTTCCAGGGCGCGGTACAGCTCGCGGGCGCTGAACCGGATTTCGCCGCCGCCGGACTCCCGGCGCTGCCGGATCAGGTGGCCCAACAGTTGGATCACTCGGTCGTCCGTGGGCTGCTCCGGAGCGGGGATGGGCGGGTCATCCCGGACGATGATCTCGGTGGCCCTGCCGGGGCGGATTTTGTAGTCGATCACGTCGGGCCGGGATTGCTTGAGGAGTTCCAGGGCCTCGCGCAGGTTTTCGGATTGGAACCCCGATAGGCCGTGCGCCTTGGCGGTTTTTTGCAGATCGCGGATACTCATGCGGATGGTACGTGTTTTCATTAATTCTCCTTGGGTAGGTGATCCATCGGAAACTGGTACATTGATCTGGTAGCCGCTCATCACATTCGCCAGCCGCTCCACCGCCTGTTTGTGCAGTACCTCCGGGGAAAGAAACTCGGCGGGAATGATGTCGTCGACATAGGTGCCGAACATCCCGTCGATGGGCGGAATCTCGGAATAGACATCACAAAACTTTTTGCGCTGATCGCCCAAAGGGTTATTGACCCCGCGCAGCCGACCATTGGCCTGGGTGATGATCTGCGTCACGCACCAGCGCACATAGCGATCAAAATCCGGATTGGCAAACACCCGCGCCAATGCCTCCAGACCCAGATGTGGAAATGCCACGTAGTCCTTGCGGCTGCTTTCCCAATGGTTGCCAAATTCGTCGAGGTCGGCCCATGATTCGCGCCCGAAGATGCGGCGCGCAGCGAGATATTCCTGCGCCAGCACCTGGATGGGCGGCAGATCCAGCGTCCAGATCACCAGTCCGTCGCAGTCGGCCCAATCGTTGTGCCCGACGTGGTGTTTGCCGATCCACCCAATGAGGTTTTCGTAACCGGGCCGGTATTGTTTGGCCCAGACCTGCAGAAGTGGAGCCATTTTTTTGTTGACCAGCATGGCGACTTTCAGTCCCTGCTCCCAATATGCGAGTAGGACGCGCTGCGCGTTTTGAAGAGAGGTGGCGGGATTCAGGACTTGGGCGGTCTTGGTATGATTCAGTGGCCGCCAGACCAGATGCACATGATCCTCGGCAAAATTTTCGCTGACGCCTTTGCTCATCTCGGTCAGCACCATGTCGGGAGTGGCCGTGTAGACTTCGATACGTTTTTTGGATTCTCCGGCATGACTGAGGATCAGTTCTTCACCGAAAGCGGTCGGGAAATACAGCAGGATTTTCCGGTCGGCGATGCTGCCGTCCGCGCCCTCGATGAAAAAGAGGCTGCCGTATTCGAGCGCCTGCGCCAGATGCTTGGCGAAAACGGTGGGCACGATTTTTTTGCGGGAATCGGCAGAAGGGAAATACGGCTGCTCAAACAATGCCTCGTGCTGGATTTTTTGCGCCCGGATAGATTTAAGGAAAGGCTGCACGATTTTTCGCTGCACTTTCTTGGTATTGATCCATGCGGCCAGATTTTCCGCGCTCATCGGTTTTTCGTCCGCCATGACATCCAGAAAATGCCGGTAGAGAAAGCGATTGGTCAGCATCACCTTTTCGGTGGAGGCGATGGATTGCTGCAGGGTTTTGCGCAGTTTCCGGTTTTCTGGGGTATCGGGGGTTTGCGATAGTTGGAAGCGCATGCTGTTGATCCAGTAGTCGGTAGCGGCCCGCGCTTCCTGAAAGGCCTTCCAGCCGATTTCCTGGGTGTCTATGAGCGCAGGCATCTCATCCTGGCGAATTTCGGTGGACTGCGAAAAGAGACGTTTGTCGCACTGGAGGAGTGCCGTGGTGGTGCAGACGGCCTTTTCCTGGTAGGACAACAGCCGGTTGAGTTGCGAGGCGCAGGGCAGGAATTGGCCCAGGGTGGCCTTGGCGACGGAGATATTTTGGCCGAATGCCGGATACGGTCCCAGGTTTTTGACCGGCGCGTCCAGTTCCTCCATTATGACATCGGCTTCGTCGGGCTTTTGCAGTGCGTGGATGAGCGTTTGAGCGACGCAGCCGTGTGGGCAACGGGCACATTCCTTCCCGCACCCGTGGTGCTGGTGGGTCAGTATGTCGGGGTGCATATCGCCGTTCTCCTGGCTCAATGCCCCGATCAGGTCCATCTGCACACCCTCCTGGAGATGATTGCGGTAGCAGCCTGGTAGCGTGTTGTCCGCGATTTTCTGCCGGATGGTTTCGGCGTCGGCGACAAAGTCCGAATCGCGGGTCCAAAGTGGTTTGCCGTTGACGGCATCGAGGCGGTCCAGGATCAGGATTTTAAGATCTTCTTCATCCGCGATGGAGTTGGTCCGGCTGTTGCGCAGGTAGTACGTACCGTCCTGGTCGCGGTTGGTTTCCAGAATGCGATTGGTGTCCCGGCGCTGCGGGGTGGAGATGACCGTGTGGTCCTTATCGCCGTCTGGCGCTGCCAGTTTGGAGAGCATGCGGGTCTTGCCGGCCCCGGTGGAATCCACGTTGGTCCAGACGCCTTGTAAATCCACGGCTTCCCTGTGTTTACGGCGATACTCGCGCATGTCCATCTCGATGCGGACCTCGTGGATCGCCTTGAGTTGTGGGCGCGGTACGACGGGGATGGCGCGGAGTGATTCGCCGCTGGCGATGTCTTCCGGCGTGTGGAGGGGGGCATGGCGCAGGTTTTCGGCGGCGTCCAGGATGGCCTGTTGGAGCACGGCATCCATGCGTCCCTCGGTGAGCACATCGTCCCAGTCACCGAACCAGCAGTTATCGTTTGCTGCCTGTGAATCTCTGGGATACAGGGCGGCCGACTGCAGAGCTGCCGATGGCTGTAAAGTGGCTGCTATGGCAGATGGTGGCGGGGGCAGGAGATAAAGCGCCCGGCGACCGATGGATTCCAGGGTGCGGCCAAAGTAGGCGGCGGCTTTTTCGCCCTCGCGGTTTTTGTCGCGGTCCACCAGCAGGATGTGTACCTCGTCTGGATCGGCGGGTGGCAAGGCGTCGGCGTCGAGATCGAGGATGGCTTCCGCGAGTTTTTTGTAGCCTGCTGTTGACCATAAGACGTGCAGGATGCCGCCCGTTTGCTGCGCCACGGAAACGCCGGATTCCAGACCCTCGCTGTAATAGATCAGTTTTTTGCCCTGCGCCAGCAGTTGCAGGATGGTGGTATCGCTGGCACCCCAACCCCGGCCATCGCCATGAGAATCGACGGGCACGTCGATCCGGGTCATGCCGGCGGGGCCCATCATGGCGCGCCCGGTTTTGCGGACCGGATGGTACTCATCGACGGCATGCGCCAGAAAGGTCCGCTGCATCCCGCACATGCGGTCGACGTTGGGATGTTCGCGGGTACCGGGCAGGAAGTGGGCAAAGGGCCAGTAAGGGATGCCAAACAAAAAATCCGCGCCCTGGTCCTGCTGCTTACGCTCTACTTCTGTGTCCTGCAGCAGGCGGGTCCCGATGATGCCCGTCCGGCACCATTTTGTGGATAGTCCTCGCCCGCGCAGGTAGTCGAGGACGGATGCCTGTTGCTCCAGAGAGACCATGCGGTCGGCGTCGGTGGGCACGCGGCATCCGGAGACGTGACCACGGGATGCGCTGCCCCAATCCAATTGCGACCAGCGCAATTCGGCTTGAGCGGGGCTGAGGGTGGAACGGGACCGGGCATTGCTGCGGCCCTGGCAGAGCGCCAGCCACTCAGCCTCGCTGAGATCGCCTTGCCGCGCGTCGGGGACCAGTCCCCGGACTTCTTGCAGGTGCTGGACCAGACTGGTGGCGCCGCCGCGCTCGCCGCCCCGGTGGTCATACCAGAAGCCGGTTTGCCAGATCACCAGGGAAGGGGAGTCTTCGCGGAAATCGGCGCGCGCGCCGCCGTGGGTTTCGCGGTGGAGACGCGCGCCGAACGATCGCGCGATTTCGCAGGCGAGGTGGTACCAGTCTTCGGGGCTGCGGGATGGCAGGCGAGGTTCCAGGCAGGTGCGCGCCTGATCGATGCCGCTCATATTGATGATGGCCATATTAGTGCCCCGCGATGTGGCCGGCGCGAGGGCCTCGCCGAGAAAACAGCCATTGGCCGTGTGCATCTTGCGCGGTGATGAGGGTGTCGGTCACTGCCGTTACTCGGGCGGGCCAATCGCGGATGCCGTCGGTGAGGATGAGCATGTCGCCAGGGTCGACCTCATCAAGCACCCCCCAAAAAATGGGGTTGCCGTCGGTGTCGGGCCGGGCGATGACCCGGATGCGGGGCGGTGGTGGTGTAGATGCCAGCAGATACGCGGCGATAACGGCCGGCGACTGCGTAGTAAGGGCGGCGTCGCGCAGGCATCTCAATATCTGCGGTGAGATCGTTGGTTCATCGTGCTGCTGCATGGTGAATCTCCTTTTTTGGGCTGCTATTGCCCTTGGTGCCGCAAAAATTTTCGGGGCCTCATACCCCCTTGGTGCCATAAACCGGTTTTTCTTAGATCATGTCGAAAACTGGATTGGTTCTTGACTTGTCGCTGGCATCCATCTCCCTACTGGTGCCGCAGTTTTGAGACGTTTGATCGATCTCCGTCATGCCGGGATGGATTTTCAAGTACAGGCGCGCCAAGGTTTTCAATGCCTGCAGTTCTTGTGTGGAGATCTGGGTGAAGCCTTTGCGCATGGTAGAGGCTTTTCGGGATCTGATGGCGGGACGCGGCGCGTCTTTCCGCTGGGCCATCCGCGCGTTGCTTTCGCGCACGGCATCTTGGGAGATGCCGAAGATACGGCAGACATCGACAATGCGGGCTTCGGGCACGATACCGTGCCACTGATAGATGGCAGTTACACTGATGCCCAGGGCGCGGGCCACCTCATGAGCGCCGCCCACGGTTTTCAGTATCGACTGACTAATATAATGAGATGTTCGCATGGATAATAAAATATAAGCGCGATGTAGAAAAGTCAAGCGCGACCATTTTGCCCGTGTCGCTCCCGTTTTTGGATGCCTCCAGGGGACTTCTGCCCATATACTGAGGGGAAGATTTTATTATAGGTGGCTCAATGACAGATCAGGACGACAAACTTCCACTGGGTGAATTCGCCAAGCTACTGCGCAAGGCGCGGGAACCATTGAAACTGACACAGGCCCAGGTAGCCAACTTGATAAAAGTAAGGGAAACGTCGGTACGACAATGGGAATCCAACAAGAGCCGCCTACCCACGCAGACACATCTGGAAGCCATTGCGAATGCCTATCAGATTCCTCTGAAAGAAGTGATGGAGATATGGGAGAGCGAAAAGGCGGAAACGGTCACCACCAATCCTTTAGCGTCTACCTTCAAGGAAGCGCGGTTGCGATTGGGCTTGAAACAATCGGAAGTAGCCAATCAGTTGGGCGTTCGACAGGAGGCCGTATCGCATTGGGAACGTCCTGGCGGAAGTCCTCCTGGACAGGATCGCATCGAGGCGGTGGCAAAGCTCTATCAACTCGACCTGAAAGAGTTGGAAAACGGCAGAAAAATCAATCGCAACTACCGTATTACCCACGATCAGCTCAATTTTGAACACGGCATACGTCCTTTGACCGAAGGACGTCCGCTTCCCTGTTTTACCACGCTGCCGGCGGACTTTGGTGATCTCCGGGCGCGCATTATCAATGCCGTTGATCCCCAATATGGAATCCGGTGGCGAATGATCAGTACCAGTTGCAGTGAGAGATCGTTCTTTTATCAACTCAAGGGCGCGTCTCTGGAACCCAGGATTCCCGATGGTGCTTGGGTGGCCTTTGATCCGGATCGGCCGCGACCCATGCCTGGTGACGTCATTCTGATGCGCGTCAACGATACCTATCTCATGGGTATTCTCAAGGAAGATCAAAGGCGTAAGTTTCTGGCCGCAGAGAATCCCGTGTTTACGGGTGTGGCCGTACCCATACAGAGCGATCTGGACATTCTGGCCGTGGGTATAGAAGTTCAGATTCCGCTTATCTCAGTCACCTAGCACCCCATCCGGTCACCCCCAAACACCCTGTCGAGCCATCACGACGGACAGGGAAGGGGTGTGGCTGCCTTTTGCTTGATATAAGCACAAAACATTAGTAACATTCTTACAAAAGCGGTTTGTGGCGCAGAAAAGTTTGCGGCACCAGGAAATTGAGAGGTGTGCGATGTGGATGATACGGGCGGAAAACCGCTATCAGGTGGTACGGGTGGACCGGGACATGGTGACCTTGTCGAATCACTACGGTGCGGAGTTTGAGGTAGAGATTGCCGCGCTGGTGGAGAACGGGTACCGCCTGGAGTGTGAACTGGATGCCGTGATTCCGGACTGGTGGTTGCATGCGCAGGGCGACGTGATCCCGCAGTCGAAACCGGAAACGGAACCGGAAGTCGATATGGAGACGGTGGAGAAGCCGGAACCCGTGTTGGCGCAATCTGTGAAAAAGGATGTTTTTGCGTTGTTTGATTTTTAAGAGAGGAGAACGGTCATGACGGAAATGGAAAAGATCGAGGAACAGATTCGCAAGTTGATGGCGAAGAAGGAAGCGCTGGCGGCGGGCATCCCTTCATCGAAAAGTGAGTTGCGCCGGACGTTTTTGAAGGCATTGCCGGGCGAGTCGTTTTTCAACCTGAGTTTCGCGCAGATCCTGGGTGCGCTGGATGTGGTGCGTACCAAGGGCGTATCGCCGGAACAGGGTGCGGAGCTGGAGCGCATGGGCATGGTGTTGATGAAGAAATATGTGCAGCGGCCGGAACCGGTTGCGCCCCCGCAGGGGGCTGCGGAATCGCCGGTACGGGCGGTGGAGTAATCATGATACGGCGGTGGGTACGTACAAAGAAATTGGATGTACGCACCCGGTTCTGGACCATCGTTGCGGCATGGAAGTATCGCCATGCGGACCCTGACATCTGTTGTTGCGGATGTGAATGGGGGAAAGGGGGTGATATTTGTCATCACGGTGGCTGCCGGAGCGCCAGGGAATATGCCATGGCCGCATTTGTGGAAAACAGGACGAGAGGATGACACCCATGAACTACACGAATAAAGACCGGGAAGCGGTCATCAAAGCTACGCAATCCGCGCATTTTTTGCATCAGGATTTGCAGGGGCTGGTATCGGCGGATCATCCGTTGTTGGGTGACTATGCCCTGGACCTGCTGGATGCGCTGGTGGTGATCGAGAAAAAACTCCAGCGGTTGCAGGGCGTGATGGATGTCCTGCAGGAGAACGTGCATGAGTAATCAAAAAGTCTTTACTCCGGAAGAAGCCGGTAAACGGTGGAATGTTTTACGTGACGTTTTATGGCGGGAGCGATATTGGAAAAGTCAGTTGCAAGAGGAAATTCCAGTGAGCCAGATGTCGAATGTGTTGTTGCATTTTCGGCATGGCCCTGAGTTCGATGTCCTGTTAAGTCAGTATCAACAGGAAGTAATTCAGCGTGCAGAGGAGCAGCGTCTAAAAGACTTCACCACGATGGATCGGCGAACCTTGGAATTCATATATGCCGTATATCGTTATATGCAACGGCACATGGTAGTCAATCCAGTGTATTTCCGCAATGTCCTGCAGGAAACGCGTGGAGACAGTCATGCACATTGAGATTGTGGGCGCGGATTTGCCGTTGACGGAGATCACGCGGGTGGTACGCCGCATGGCGGATGAATTGGGTTGGGAAGCGCATTGGGACGGTGAAAAGTTCTGTGTGAGCAAAGGAGGATGCGATGCGGATGATCTGGATGTTGTTCATGTTGATGGTGGTCGTGAAGGCGACGGTCGCCATCACCGAGCGCCCGCGTCCTCTGTTTGACGCGCTGCATGAATCTGGCGAGGCGCGGGAAGTGACGGAGCGGACCCGGGCGGAAGTGGCTTTTTTCGTCGAGGCCGTGGAGCTGGTACGGCGGGCGGCGTTCGTCTGGATGGCTACGCGGATTTTTGGAGGTCGGAATGGAACTGCCCACGGATATTCACCGCTGGAATCGGGCCATGGCCGGAGCGTTCAAGAAAGGCCTGGCCGCTCACCAAAATGGGCAATCCATTACGGATTGTCCCTATGAAGATATACGCAAGAACAACGGTCGATTGTCCTGGTCGAGAGCTTTTATCAGGGCGTGGGCGGATGGCTGGCAATGGGCCGCGCAACAGAGCGCGGCAAAAGGAATAAAGGATGAGTGCGGAAGGTTTGAATAGCAAAAAAAGTGTGGATGAACTCAAGACCGAAATTCGAGAGTTGGAAAACCTCGTTAAGGAAATAAAAGAGTCCATCAAGGATCGGGAAAATGCGATTGTTGAGTTAATTGCAGAGTTCCAGATGGGTGATCGCGTTATCAAGACGGATTACAAGATCGAGACGGACCACAAGGGAAAGGAATCGGTTTATATAATTACGGAGCGACGGGCTGGCTATGCTGCTAGTTCCGTTCGTTATTGGGGCAAGCTCATCAAGAAAGATGGCAGCCTTGGCGCGCTGGAAACTGATCTGTCTTATGCTCAACTGCGTAAAGCGTGAGCGTAGGTGGATGGCTAGCAATGGGCCGCGCAACAGAGCGCGGCAAAGGAGTAAACAATGGTTACGGACGATTTGCTCAACAAGAGCGTGGACGAATTGAAAGCGGAGATTGAATCGCTGGAGGCGTCTGATTGCGCTGCGAATCAGCGGAGCAAGGATTGCGGGACGGCCATCATCGAGAAAACCGCCGAGTTTCAGGTGGGCGAGCGTGTCATCGTTGTGGAAGATTACGCTGGCGAGGAACTGGTTTACGAGATCACTGAGAGGTTGCCAAATTTTAGGCTAACCGGTGTTGACTATCGTGGCAGACTAATAATGAAAGATGGCTCTCTCAGTGGTTTTCGAGTAATGCTTTGGGCGGGCCAACTTCGCAAGATGGAAAAAGGAACTACGCAAAGCGTGAAGGTCATTCCATGATCGGTTCAGAATTGATTTTGACGATCAGCATCAAAAGCATGTTGAAAGCGCGTGACCATCAATTACGGATTGTCTATAAATAAGACACAGCGCGTTCTTTCGTGATGACGGTTGCCTAAACATTGGAGAGAATCATGTTTGTTTCTGACTTGTTGAATTTTTTTGAAGATGCCATGACTCAAGGTTATGGATATGGTTGCAATGAGGACGAGTTGGCTGACGTTTTTCCGGAAGACGTGTTTACAGACGAAAAGGCTTGGCAAGATGGTTGGAATCGGGATGAACAGGGGCAGCTGTGAAAATCCGGGACAAGGAACTCAAGGAAACGGTGGACGTATGCGACCGGGACTGCCTCAAAAAGCCCTGTTACTGGCCGCGCCCGAACCCTGGCTCTTTTACGCAGGGGCGTGGATACCAGAGCACGGGTGATAAAGGATGGGTCTGCGGGACGCGCCATGCGCACGGTTGCCCGGTTGGTGGTAGTTAAACAGGTCGGGAGTTGCCGGAACAACCGGAATGGTCTGCAAACGGAGGATATTTTATTTATGGGACAGGCAAAGTTTCGCAAGGCAAAAGGGGAATACCCTACATATGACGGTAATAATAATTCACAAGTATTTTTGTTCACACGTAACTCTGGGCAACAATCACGAATCGCTGTGTGGAATGGACGTAAAAATTTCAGTCACAACATGAGCCCACTAGAAATCGACAAGATGATGGATGGAAAAAGAATCGCCATAGTACAAGTCGGGAGCCCGGTTGGCGTTAATGGTAGGTCTTCGATGGCGTTAACTAAGGTCATTCTACTTGAAGATGAACTTGATATTGATGGCATTATTCATTGGGCTAGAGATACTGAAACATACCAATCTATCATTGATGAACTTTCCAAATCTGGCTTATCAATGGTTGATGCCACAAGTCTTATATCAGATATGAAGCCTGAAGTAATTATTATGATGCCGGTTCGTGATAAATAAGATATCTGTGCGTTTCAATGCCATGTAAAAGGAGATTTCGCCATGAATGGATCGGATATGCAAAAGGAAATCGACAAGCTGGATGTGGTCATTCAGGAATTGCGTCAAGACCTAGACGGCGCGACGCGCCTGCGTCAGGTCTGGAAGGACCGGCTGTCGGAATGCGCGCCCTCGTACTACGAGGTGGATGCCTCGCATTGGGAGGACATCGCCCTGCAGGAAGCATCCCCCTTGCAGGGTGCAACCTTGTCGGGTGCAGCCCTGCCGGGCGCAGCCCCTTGCGGGGTGGCCTGACATGATGCATCTCAAGGCACCCTGGACGGCGGAACAGGTCGAAACGCTGAACCGTTTACAGCGCGGGGAGTTGTACGGTCATCCCTACACTTGTCCGCATCGCGGCGAAGTACCGCATCACGATAACGGCCATGACACCGGCTGCCTGTTGGCGACTAAAGATGGATGGGTATGCCCGGATTGCGGGTACACCCAGGATTGGGCACATGCATCGAGTCTGGAGGCCATGTCCAGGGCGGATATGATGCTGCTGTTGCACCGGCAGGAAGGAGCATGTCAATGACCAGTTTATTATCTAGTGCCACTCTGATTTTGCGCGCCAGGGGTTACGCCAGAACATGCGCAACGGAACAGGAAGCGCGGCGTCTGGAACGGCTGGCGGATCGACTGGAAGCCATTATGGACGCGCAAAGGCAATTGCAGCGACGCCTTTTTAGCCATGAACCAGTGTCGCGGGAGAACTGATATGACTCACGAATTGGCAACTTGCATTGAATGCGGCTGCAACGATCTTCGCGCTTGCGAACATGGCTGCTGGTGGTTACGTGTCGATTACAAGGCGGGTCTTGGTGTCTGTAGTGAGTGTGCTCACCGAGTCAAGGATTGGGACCGTGGAGACCGGACTCTCTCCGGTGCAACGCGGATGCTTTTGGAAACGCCAATAAAGGGAAGTTTCAAATGAAAGATCATGAGACGTTGTTGAATAAAGCGATAGAGATTTTTGAAGGGTTGTCCGCAAGCGATAAACAAGCGGATGGACCGTTAACCGCCATCAAGAAAGCGGCGTCGGAATTGCATGTATCGTTACCCGACGATGTGGCTAATCCGCGTACCGCCAGAAAGAGCGATCTCGTGCAGGAACTAAAGTATCGGATTATGGCAGAAACCCCCGAACATCCAGACGATCTTGCCGTTGATGCTTTTGCCGAAGCGATGAAAGCCAAAATGCGTCGTTCCCGTGAGGAAAAGGGGAGTGATGGGTGGCAGATGGCTTCTTCCGCCCACCTGACCTACCTGCTGATGGAACACCTGGAAAAGGGTGATCCGGTGGACGTGGCCGACTTCGCCATGATGCTACATCAAAATGGCCAGAGCATCGACGGGGCCGTTGTGCAGGCTTATCGAAAAGCCGTTATTGGTTGAACGTAAGAAGGAGTCAACATGAACCGGATTATTGCTTTGGATGTGGATGGTGTTCTGGCCGATTTCGACGCGCACTGGCGGCAATGCGCGGAGCAGGTGTTGGGCCGCGTTGTCCCGCAAGTCCATGAGGATCACCAGCTACGGACGCGGTACGGTCTGACCCGACAGGAATGTGACGCGGTATGGCGGGCCTATCACGACGATGAGTGGTCCCGCTTGCCTCTGTATGCACACGCGGCGGACCTGATCTATGCCCTGGAGGATCTGGGCTGCACGGTCTGGGCGGTGACCAGTATTGATGTGCGGCATCGCGCCGCCCGTGCGGAGAGCCTTGCCGGGTTGATTCCGTCCGGTCGCATTATTTGCGTCGGACATGCAGCACCAGCCGGCGCTAAGGCCAACGTGTTGCGAGACCTGTGTGCCGTGGCCTTTCTGGACGATCACCCGGCCAATGCCAACGCGGCTGCCGCCAGTATGCCCCTGGGTACGGTTAGTTTATCGGTCCTGCTGGATCGCGGTTATCAAGGGCTGGAAGCCCCGGAATGTGGGGTGACGGTGATCGACGATCCGATGGATTTCCCGGTGCTGGTGGAAAGTTTGCTGAAGCGAACGGGAAGGATTGCACCCCGCGAAGGGTTTGCACCCTGCAAGGGACTTGCACCCTGCAAGGGGGCGGCATGAATCCTTTGGAGAGTTCCATCAGTGCTCGCCCTGCTGGATTGCCCAGCGGACCCAGGGAAGATTATATCCCGCCACACCCCTATCGGCGCGATGAAATTCCATCTCGTGGTGCAGCCCCCTGCCGGGGTGCAGCCCTGCCGGGCGCAGCCCCCTGCCGGGGCGCAGCCCCCCGGTTTGATGGGGGACGCTTGTCGGATCGTATCGAGAAAGCCGTGGAGTCTGGTATTCGGGATGTGCAGGAGGTGGTGCGTGCGGTACGCGCCGGGGATGCTGTGGTGCGCTCCATGCTCACGCGCATGGAAAAGTCCGGAAAACTGCGTCTGCATCGGGATGAAAGGGGGTTGGCTATGACCATTGTGGAGATCACGAAGTCTGCGAAAAGTACCAAACGGGAAACCGTCCCCGCTGTTTCGCCCCCCTTATCCGCTAGTCCGGCGGTGATGGAACGGGAATCGGCCGTGGTGCCGACGGACATTTCCGAAGCTGTAATCTCAAAAATGCCTGCCGTTATCCCGGATACGACGATAAACATCAATTTGCAACAGGGCTCGCAGGTTGGGCGGGTGCGTATGGCGGTTGGTCTGCTTCATGCGCATACGCTGACGGAGATTGCGAACGCAACCGGCTTGACGCGCGATCAGACTTCCAAGGCGATCAGCTTTCTGGTGGCGAGGTTTCAGTTACGGGATTTACCGATACGGGATGGTGAGCGTTGCGTGGAAATGGTAGATAAAAATACCACGGACCAGTCATTGCGACCGCCGAAAACGAAGGCAAAGCCACATTCCGGAATCGGACTGGAATCGACAACAAAGGGGTCCATTATGGATATGGAGAAAGTATGTTCCGACCTGCAGGAAGAACTGGAGCGATCCATGAAGGCGATACAGGTGGAAATGGAACGCTTGGCGCGGATAAAAAAACGTCTTCCGGATGTGCTGAACGCATGGCGGGCATCCCAGGCTGCCATCGTCACATTGGAAAAAGTTCGCCATGTAGTCAGCGAGGTGTGACATGCAGAACGCAAATAACGCAAATATTGAAAACGGGCGGTTCAGTAATGGGTTGAGTGATGCCCAGGCGGAACGATTGGCCTTGTTGTCGGAGGAAATGGGCGAAGCCGTGCAGGCCGTGGGCAAGATTCTTCGGCACGGGTATGCCAGCGTCCACCCGGACGCGCCGGAAGCGAGGAACAATCGCGTTCGCCTCATTCACGAGCTGGGCGATGTATTGGCGGTCATCCAGTTGATAAAGGATGCGGGCGATCTGGACGTTGGGGAACTGGAATTGGCCAAGCTGGACAAATTGCGACGGATTGGCCGGTATCTGCATCACCAGTCGGTATCGTCGTGTTGGCTGACGTAAGGAAATCGGAATGATCCAAAAAAAACCGTTGATCTACATCGCCGGTCCAGATCTGTTCCTGCTCGACTGGCCGGAGCGCGCCGCGCAGGCCATGGCCTTGTGCGCCGAACACGGGCTGGAAGCCATTTTGCCTGTTCCGGCCACCGTGCTGACCGGGCCGGGCGTCACTGAGACGTTCGACGCGGAGGCGGCGAGCAGGGTATTTCAATCCTGCCGGGAGGCCGTCAGAAAAGCCGACGGCGTGATTGCCAACCTCACTCCCTTTCGTGGATCTGAACCGGACAGTGGGACCGTAACAGAATGTGCCATGGCGTATGCCTGGGGAAAACCCGTTATCGGCTACACCGGCGGCGATGGTCCGGACCTCCATTTCGGAACAGACGCTGAGGGCCGCGTACTGGCCGAGGACGGCGGCTGGATCGAGCAGTTCGGACTTTCGCATAACGTCATGCTGCATGGAGTTTGCCAAGAGATTGTCACCAGTCTGGAGAATGCTGTGATACTCATGGCTTCCGCGCTCCAGGCAGCAGCAACAAGAACGCCCAGGGAAATGGAATCGTCATGAACATGCGAGCGCAATAACGGTAATAGATCATAGAGAGATGAGGGCATTTATGATAACCGCAGCAGAAGCGAGGGAACTGGCCGGGCCTACAGCCGAAGAATACCTAAAAGAGATAGAGGTATTTATTCGAGAAGCGGCTACGAAGAAACAACGCTCCGTTGTCATACGAAAAAACCCGTATGCAGGTTGGCTATATGACGAAAAGGATGCGTCGGTCGAGGCAAAATTAGTCATCAAGCAGCTAAGAGACGCTGGGTATTCCGTCTCTCTGCATTACGTCGAATTACAGTTTGTGGATATGGGGTTGAAGATTTCATGGTAACAGGTAGCAACAAAAACGCCCAGGAAAAAGGATGTTGGTTTTTCCTAGAATAAAACCATCCGAAGTATAACCACGAGAAAATCATGAAGAAAACTCGATTGTTGTTCCTGCCCGCCATTATACTCGCCACCGCCGGCTGTTCCCAATCCGTGCCGACCGGTTCCGTGGGTATCTGGCACAACCGATTCACGGGGTACATCAACAAGTCCATCGCGCACCCCGGTTTTCACGTTACGCTGATCCACGGGATTATTCCCGTGGACACCACCCAGACCATGGCCGAAGTCCAGAACATGCACCCCAGGGATGAACATGGGGTCCAAATGCGAGCGGTTACTGTGGTGGTGCAATATTCGTTGATCCCGAACCGGGTACCGCTGTTTTATCGGGCGACCAAACAAATTCAGCAGGAACCGCACACCAGTTACAACACCATCGGTTTGCGCATGCTGGAGTTTTCGGCCATCCCCTACGCGGTGCAGATTGCCACGGAGACCAGTACGCCGCAGCAGATCGCCGCGCACCTGGACACCTACGCGCAGACCATCAAAAAGGTGCTGAACGAGCGGCTGCATAAGCTCTACCCCAAGATCGACCCGTACATCATCGACTCAGTGACCGTGCCGACCTTCGATTTGCCGTTGAGCATTCAGAAGCAGGTGAACGCCAAGGCGGGCTTTCAGGCGGAACTGGAAACGATCAAAGCAGCGGAAGTCGTACAGGTTCAAAAACGCAAGCTGGCCGCATTGCAGGCGGGCGTACAGGCCCAGGCGCTGGCGTCGGCAGCCAAGTCGTCCGGGCTTACGCCGGAGGAGATCGTGGCCTGGGAGAAGGCCCGCGCTCTGTATGCACTGTCCCACGACGCCAGCGGCCCGGTAAGCCGGGTCGTCATGACGAAAAACTGAAAGGAGAATCAAAAAATGGCGCGATCACTGAACGTGACAAAAGCTGAACCCTTCAACCTGGTAGAGCACCTGCATCGCCAACGTGATTTTTCTTCGCGCACCTTTGGCCCTGGTGAGCGCACCGCAGGCGTGTTGGACCATATTCGCAAGGAATTGGCTGAAATCGAGGCGACACCGCAAGACCTCACCGAATGGGTGGATGTGGTTCTGCTGGCCCTGGACGGCGCCTGGCGGTCCGGACATACGCCGGAGGAGATCGTACAGGCCATCGCGGATAAACAGGCCCGCAACGAGGCTCGGCAATGGCCCGACTGGCGAACCGTAGAGCCGGGAAAAGCCATCGAGCATGTACGGAAAGGAGGATCATAGTGCCGACATTCTTCCAGAATAAAGACCTGCTGCCGCCAGAACTCCTGGCGCGGTGGGATCATGCGGTAGCCGAGTACGACCGGGTGCTGCAAGGCATCTGCGGCGACAGCGAAGCTAAAAAGCTATTTTTCTATAACGCGTTACGGGAGAAATCCGCGCTGTTCTGGCGTCTGCTCAACGGCAAAGATCCGCTGCCCATGCCGCCGCCAACCCGATATTCGTATCCCTGGTACGAGATCATCGAAACACCAGGCCCGCATCGGGTCGGTGATATCGGGTTTCACGCCTATGGCAAACCTCTTGGTCAGCAGTTGGCCGAGATACGCGGAACGGATAGGGAGGACCGGCTGTTCATCGAACAATGTGGCTGGGCCGTGCTTTCTCGCAATGCCGCCGCACAGGAGATGCTGGAGACACTGCATGGCGGCGCGTTCACTCTGGAAGACCAGGACCGTCTGATGGCCGACGACCCGGAATGGGTTGTCCAATATGGAAAGTGGCCGGCGTATCGACTGTTCGTGCAGCGGTATCGGCGGCAGACCTTGCCGCGCTTCCTGGAAGACACGCTGAAGCTGGTGGACAAGAGTTCCTGGGCATGGACGAACACCGTGATGATCTGTGAACAGGATGATGGCGGTATCGAACTGGAAAGCGACGGGTGGTTTCTGGAGAAACAGGAATAGACACGGTGACGTTAACAGAGATAGGGGGTGATCAGTGACCTTGCGCAGATTCGAGATATGGACGGAAAATAGCCGACCTTTGCCGGTAGAAAGTGGTACCGGTGAATGGGTCCGGCATGCCGACGCCCAAATGGAAATCGATGACCTCCAGAAACGGGTGGATCATGCCTGCCGGATAGTGCTTTTCCCGATCATCTATCGATACCTCCTATCCCATGAATACGAACGATGGAACGGGGTGGAGAAGGCCCATCGGCACCGGGAGATGATCCAGTTCTACCTCGCCATGCAAGCCGGGGTTTCCGATCCCGAGGAAATCGACGTCACTGATGCCGGTTACAAGCGTCTGCACGACGCCACCCGCGTGGTCACGGACCTCCTGGATGAGGTCATCGGGTTTCCCCTTAAGGGCAAACCAGATTACGACCGACTCGTGCCGCTCTTTTTCGAGGCATTCCATCGGATCGTCTGTTCCCTCGCGCAGGAACAAAACGAGAGTCACCTTGACTCGCTTCAGGACGTGGTAACGACCGCCTGTGGATCTGACAGCAACGGGATATCGGCCTATGCCGATGCCTTGCGAACTCTGGAACAGCATGGGCGGTGCCGAATTATCAAGGATCAGAGGAAGCGGGTGATTGTGGAGTGGATATCGGCAGAAAGTCCGACAACAATTGGGTCTGGATCGTAACGTGACCCATGAGGAATTGGTGAACCGGGCGAAGTCATGGCTCAAGGGTAAGGGGTGCGGAGTGATTCTGGGAGAACCATTCCGCGCGCGGACCACCAGCAAAGAAATCCCGGATGCCATCGGATGGTTCGGCGACGCGACTTCCATCCTGGTGGAGTGCAAGGCGTCCAGATCGGACTTCCTGGCTGATGCGAATAAACGGTTTCGCAAAGAGACGGACTTGGGAGTTGGGCAATGGCGATTCTATCTGTGTCCGCCTGACATCATCGAGGTGGCAGACCTGCCGGAGCATTGGGGCCTGCTTTGGAGCGTAGGGCGTTCAGTGAAAACCGTGCATGGAGTACCCGGGAATTGCCATTGGCGAACTCATGCGCCCTTTCGGTCGAATCGGCTGACAGAAGCCGAGATGCTATCCCAGGCCCTGCGCCGGGTTGTCATTCGCGGACACCTGAATGATGTATATGATCCGATAACGAAGTTTGATTATCAAGGGGTTGACTGAATATGGCAATAACAAGGTCTCTCGTTGAACAAGGTCCTTCTTGAGGATTTTATCGAGGAAGGGACATTCCCGCTTATCTTCGGTATTCCGATAACCGGTTTGGGCGATTTGTCGGTATCGCACCGACTACGGAAAATGGCTTGGTTAATCTGGACAGCCTTGATGACGATGAGTTCGTTGTTTGTCCAGGGCTGATTTATCGTGTGGAAACTTGGTAATTTCCTGAGCAAAAGCTGATTCATGTCACTATTCATCGAACCCAACGCCGGTCCCGCGCCGATTATCCAGGTCATCAACACGGCCCATCGGGAACTGAATATTGGCGTCTATTACCTGGATGACCGCAAGGTGCTTCGCGCCGTCCAGTCCGCAGTGCGCCGGGGGGTGGACGTGCGGATCATGGTGGAGCCAAAGCCCTACGGCATGAAGCCGTGGCAGGTGCGCAAGGAAGTCCGGGCCATAGAGGCGACCGGAGCGCATCTTCAGTACGTTCCTGGCCGCTTTGTGAGCCAGGGGGATGCCTACCGCTTTTACCACGCGAAATTTTGCGTGAATGGGCACGAGGCCGAGATTGGCACGGCGAACATGGACTGGTCGGGCCTGGGTGGGCGAAATCGAGAATACCTTTACACCACGGCCAACCCGACCGTGGTGCGGGCGGCGCAAGCGGTGTTCAACGCAGACTGGTCGCGCCAGCGGGCACCCGCCTGGGCGCATCAAGTGCTGGTTTTGTCGCCCGGCACATCCGCCGCGCAGATTCTCCAAGTCATCAACCAGCCCGGTCCCATCGACGTGGAGAGCGAAGAACTCGGACCCTACCGGCCCATCCTCGATGCCCTGGCGGCCAAGGGCAAGGATTTGCGGCTGATCCTGCCCGCCAGTATCAACCGTGAAGATCAGCGCGACGTGGCGTTTTTGCATCAGCACGGCTGCATGGTGCGGCTCCTGACAGCAAAGCCCCTCTACATGCACGCCAAGATGATTGTCGGTCGTTCCCTGGGCTTCATCGGCTCCGAGAATTTTACCCAGACGAGTCGGGCGCATCGGGAACTTGGGCTGCTGCTGAACGGTGCGGATCTCGGGAAGCTGCAAGCGCAATTCAATCGGGATTGGGCGAGAGCGGGCGGTGTATCGTCCGGACTGGTGGCAAAGGCGAAGGACTGGTTGTCGCGCTTTTAACAACGGATGAGGAATGCGCCATGGAAAATTACCGTTATCAAATTTTTGTCGTGACAGTGCAAAAACTCTTTTGGAACGACAAAATGCAAGTGGTTTATTTTTTGTTAGCCGTGATGATTGCCAGTTATATTGCCGGATCAGTGTTTATGGTTTTCATTCCATTACCGTACAGCCATCCAAGGTTTCTTGCACCCCTAATTCTTGGGGATGCCATTCTTCTCTGCTTAACGGTAATCATCGCCGTGCCTGTATTTTTGGCAAAACAGATCATGCACGCGTACAAAGATTCGCTAACGATTGAATAACGTTTCATCAGCCATTGCAGGGGCTTGGTACTTGCAAGCGATTGGAACCTCGACAGGCCGTGCGCCTTGGCGGTTTTATCAGCCATTGCCGGGCCTTTGTCCGATAGATCTTCATGCCGGGTGACCTCTATTCTCCACTTTGTGGCACCATGTGTTTAGGACATGGCACATGGAGGAAAACCGATGATGGTCAATGCGTATCCCACTCTGGTCCGTCGCCTGCTGCTGGCGCGCGGGGCCGATCCCGAAGATGCTCTGGAACTCTCGACGATCTCCCATCCCTTGGGCAAACAGGGCATGCTGGGCATGAAGGAAGCCGTGGACTGGATCGCCTATGCCAGTTCGCAACGCTGGCCGGTCACCATCGTCGGCGACTATGACGTGGACGGTGCCTGCGCCACGGCGATTCTGAGAAAAGGATTGGAAGGGCTGTTGCCCGTGACCAGCATCGTTCCCAACCGGCGGACGGAAGGCTATGGCCTGTCGGAATCGGTGGCGGCGCGGATTTCCCCGGAAACCCGGCTGATCATCACCGTGGATAACGGCATTTCAGCACACGACGGGATTGCTGCGGTGAAGGCCCGTGGAATGGCCGTCATCGTCACCGATCACCACCTAGCGGGACCGCGACGTCCGCCGGCGGATGTCATCGTCAATCCCAACCAACCCGGGTGCCCCTTTCCGTGGAAGTCCACCTGTGGCGCGGGGGTGGCCTGGTATCTCCTGCTGGCCCTGCATCTGACCCATCCGGAATGGGTGGGCCGGGAGATGCTGGAGGAAACTCTCGATCTCGTGGCGCTGGCGACGGTGGCGGACCTCGTGCCCCTGGAGCGCAACAACCGGGTGCTGGTGGCCAACGGCCTGCGGCGGATACGTTCGGGACGGATCAATCCGGGCCTGTCCGGGCTGGTGGCCTTTGCGGGACTGGAACTGGAACAGATGCGGGAACAGGATTTCGCCTTCAAGCTGGGACCTCGGCTGAACGCGGCGGGCCGGCTGGCCGACATGCAAACCGGGATTCGCCTGCTGCTGAGCCGGGATGCGGAGAACATTGAAAGCTGGTCGCGCTTTCTGGAAACCATCAATGCGCAGCGCAAGGAAATTCAGGCGCACATCGAACGGGAAGCCATCCAGATCACCGAAAGTCTGCAGGATACGGGCGATCCGGTGATTTGCGTGGGCGATGATGGCTGGCACAACGGCGTGGTGGGCATCGTGGCCAGCAAACTCAAGGAACGTTACCAGCGCCCGGCCTTCGTGTTCACCTCGACCGGGGATATGGGCCAGACGGCGCAAGGGTCGGGCCGTTCGATGGACGGCTGGCATCTGCGCGATGCGCTGGTCCTGGTCGATGGCCGCACTCCCGGCCTGCTGAACCGTTTTGGGGGGCACGCGATGGCGGCGGGATTGTCGCTGCCCAAGGTGCGTTTCGAGGAATTCCGGCGAAACATCAATGCCGTATCACTGGAGCAGGTACCCGGTGGGCGCTTCCAGAAAAACGTATGGTGCGACGGGCCGTTGCAGGCGCCGGAAATGACGCTGGACATGGCGAAGGCCATCGAGCGGGCGGGACCGTGGGGACAAGGTTTCCCGGAGCCGCTCTTTGAAAACGACTTTGTGGTGGTGACAAGCAAAACGATCAAGAACGGCCACTGGAAGCTGCAACTGCATCTGGATGAGATAATGGGCGGTCCTGCGGACAGCAACTGTCCTGCGGATGGCAAGTCTGCCGGGCGCAGACCTGCCGGCTGCAAGCCTGTATCTCAAAAATCGCTGCCGGTCGATGCCGTGCATTTTCTGAATGGCCGGGAAGTGGCCCAGGAACCGCCCCCGGTGGGTTTTCGGGTGCGCGCGCAATATCGGCTGCAGGTGAATCGCTGGCAGGGCCGGGAAGGCTTGCAGTTGATGCTGGAGCAGGTGCTGCCGGCCCCCGCGCCGGTGGTGATGCCCGTGCCGCATGAAAGCCGGTCGACCAGGCCGATCGCGGCAGGTCCTTCCCTGACGAACGGGATCTGAAGGGGAGGGCAAAGCCACTTGAGTGAAGGCTATGGGCTTAAAGTTCCTGGATACCAGCGGGTTTTTACGTCAGCGCACCGCTGGTCTTGCAGGTGGCGATGGTTTGAGTTGAGAGACCGTGGAGTCGTTTCCATCGGCTCAATCTTTTGGATGAGGGTGCCCATGTCCCTGAAGGCCCGGAAGACACAGGTACAGGAAAATCCACCAAGGGCCGGATCGCAGCGGAAGCTGCCGTTCGAGGAGATAACCCGTATTCAGACAACGCAAAGACGACTGCCACGCTGCGGCTCACGCGACATCCGGTTCCGTGAGATATGGTGCGCGCTGCGTATTGCCCAATTCGGATAGGCATCCAAACCAAGCACCATGCGCGACAATGGATTCACGCCATAACCGCAAGCAGCCCGTCACCTATTTCCGCCAGCCAGGTTGACAGACTAAACCACATCGATATCTAGCCAATAACGAAACCTTAAATATCTCTCCTTTAGATTGAATCATTTAATCCAATATAAACACAACAGTGATCAGTAAGTTGGGACTTTTTTAGCAAGAACATATCACCCTATTTTATGGAGCGTAACGGAATTGCGCTAATCCAATCCCAGGAATTTGCCAAGTAGACAGTCCCCCCTACAATCACTGGATTTACGATTCCGAAACGCCCACCGACATGGTATGCGCCAACGATCCTTCCGATCGAAGGATTCAACGCATAAACATCCGCACCAGTAGCGATGTAAAGCTTGCCGCGATAAAAAGTGGCCGGACCGCGCCCCGAACCCTGTGGACCAGCATCAGGAATGTGCCAACTCCATAACCGCTTCCCATTGTACACATTGTAAGCCTGATACACGCTGGTGACGGGGCTGCCGACATAAACGATGCCATCATGAACCATGGGCATGCCAGCCTTAAATGCCGGGGGAAGCGGCCCGCGGCCCATGCGTTTCATCCACAAGATCGCTCCTGATTGTGCATTGTAGGCAATGACCGTGTTTTGAACTGTCATGGTACCGTTCAACCGTTTTGGACTGGTGATGGAATCCTGTACAACGATTCCATGATACGCGACGGGGCTAACATCGCCCGCTCCAGTATTGAACGCATCCGGTACCTTTGTCTTCCAAACGATTTTGCCAGTGCGGCGGTCAAGGGCATATAGATAACCAGGATTCCCCATGCCGGCAATTACTAGCCGATGGTAGACAATTGGAGAGGACATGTTCGCCATGCCGCCCACATGCGTTTTCCAGATGAGCTTCCCGGTTTTTGCAGCCAGGCAATAGAAATTGCCATTGCCATTATCAAAATAAAGCTTACCCCGTGAATAAGCGGGAGTTGGCATATCCTCCGACCGAGTCCAATAAATCCATTTTACTTGGCCGTCGACGCGATCCAATGCGATAATTGCATTATATCCAGCTGACGCCCCACGCGGAGCAAAGCCCGTCCTTTTAAACCGCATGACATTTCCATAGCTAAACGTCACACTCCCAGAGGATACATAGAGCGTGTCCCCAACAACTAACGGCGTCCCCATGAAGAGACCGGAAATCGGACTGTAACGCCAGATCAGTTTTCCAGTTTCTGCGTTAAGTGCATAAACGAACTGGTCATCGCTCTCAGCATAGATCATACCGTCGGCAGCGCTAACACCCACGGAATTTCCCAAGAATTGGGTTTGCACGGCTGGTGCAGACTTCGGACCGAGCACACTAATCGCAAAAGCTTTCGTGAATGAAAGCGGCCAGGACCGAGCCTCCGCATAATTCCATTTCACTCCATGCACGATCCAGTGTGGCACATTTTTGGGAACCGGGAATGCCGCATTTTTCTCACAATTTCCATACTCCATGGTCCAACGATTGGGGAATGCCGCAGCATCAGTGGGCGCGGGCAGATCTCTTGAGACAAACAACCTGGAGTAGGGTCCACCAAGGGCGTTTGCCAGCGATAGATGTTGCCCATAAGCCGTAGGCACGGATAGTGAAAGCGCGCAGACTAGCCATTTTACAGACTTGGATGGAACGGTCATGATATTAACCCTATCGGATGTAAAGATGTGACTTACTGTTATCCGTTAAACTGTTTCCACAGCATGTAACATGCCACAACAACTACGATGACGGCAAAAACATGGCGCATCGTGGATTTTTGGTGTCCCAAGCGGGTCGCCAGCATGGCGCCCAACCATCCGCCCAGGATTCCGCCCCCAATATATTCCGCAGCGATTTGCCAATCAATCAAACCGGACCATGCGTAACTGGCGGCCGTGGTTGCGCCAAAAGCAGCGACCGCTACCAGGGATGATCCAATGGCGTTGATGATTGGGAGGCGCCCAGAGCGCATGAGGGCAGGTACAATCAAAAAGCCGCCCCCTATACCGAAGAAGCCGGATAGAACTCCTACCCCGCAGCCATAAAGATAGACTTGCCCCTGCCTTCCCTCAGTACCTGCCGCCGAAGGCGCATTCTTGCCACGAAACATTCTCACTGCGATGAACAACATGAGCAGGGCGAAAAGGAATAATAGATGCTTGCCACTGACGGCCTTCCCAAATTCCGACCCCATAAGGGCTCCCACTACCCCCGCAGCAGCGAAACGTATGGCTATGGGCCAGCGGACGTTATGGGCACGATGGTGGTGAAAAATGCTATAAAGCGCCGTTAACCCTACAGCAAGCGCCGTTGTTCCGATCGCTATATGCGGTTCACGGAGACCCACAAAGTAAACAAGGAGCGGTACCGCCAGTATGGATCCTCCACCGCCGATCAGACCCAGTGAGAATCCCACGATGACACCAGAAATCACACTAAGGATATTTTGAGGCGTGGTGAGCATTATTGGTATCATGGTGTACATTTCCTCGGCATGTTATGGCGCTGTCCTGAATCAGTGGCCTGCCATGGATTCCCGTTGGCAGCATATGGATGGATACAGGGCAATTGCTGCGTCCCACAACAAGAAGAGCCCGTTTCCAGCTTCTGGGCATGTGCAACCGTGTTGGCAAAGCACAGGCGATATGAATACGTTCATCGCCGTAAGGTGCGCCATTGCAGATGAAGAGGGTTCGCGCATGATTGTCTCCATTTATGGGTTGATCTCCACCGGCAGGCCGTGGGCACGCCATTCGGCCACGCCGTCTTCAAGCCGGATGGCCCGATAGCCTTGTCTGTTGAGGTACTCGACAGCCTCTTTGGCCATCAGGCAGAAGGGACCGCGGCAATAGGCCACCACCGGTTTGTCGCGCGGCAGGTCGGCCAGACGCTTTTGTACCTCGGACAATGGCATGGATTGAGCATAGGGGATGTGCCCGGCGGCATACTCGGTTTCCGGCCGCACATCGAGCACCATAACTTCGCCACGCCTAGCCAGATTAAGGATTTCCTCCCGGCTCATGGGGGTCAGATCATGGAGGTGCTCGGCGAGATTGGCGAGGGCCGCACGCAACTCCAGCAGTCGATCCTCGGCCAGGGTGCGGATCGTCACCAGGAAGTCAGCTACAGCATCTCCGGCGAGCCGGTAGTATACGTTCTTGCCTTCCCGGCGCGCCTCGACGAGGTGAGCCATGCGTAGCTCCTTGAGGTGGGCGCTGGCCAGCTTGACGGAAATTTCCGCGCCGGAAGCCAGTTGCTCGACCGATTTTTCCTCCTGGGCCAACAATTCGATCAACTCCAGCCGTTTGGGGCTGGAAACCGCTTTGCCAATCCGGGCCACCTGGGCATACAGCAGGTCTTTTACTTGTCTTTCACTCATTTTCATCCACTATTCCGTTCTTCGTTAGAATGTTAGTCACTGTTCGCCGCCACGTCAACCATGGGAGATGTAACGTCAGGGTAAATTTGCTCTAACTGTAACTCATTGTTCCTGACTCCCAGAATGCCATACCACTCGTTGCTACCGATCTGTTTCTGCTTACTATTACCATTGGTCACTCTGCGGGCAGTACTCAACCATCTGTTTTTATGTGAATATATACTAATGGACAGATCCACCGTGGATGTAATGTTGCAAGCATTGACAAACAGAATATGCAACAATTGACTTGTTTCGGCTTTTCTACGCCCGTAAAGAATCGGTGAGGACCCAATGAACGACTGGCCGATCTACCTCGACTACAACGCCACCACCCCAGTAGATCCCTTAGCGGCACAGGCCTTGGAGCCATGGCTGCGGGAGCGTTTCGGCAACCCTTCTTCCGCGCATCTTTATGGCAAAGAGGCAAAGGCGGCAGTGGAAACAGCGCGGGCGGAGG
>JAEHJW020005085.1_pt1 | contig 26239 bp, 35 predicted proteins | sample 9271431 | NCBI WGS metagenome assembly JAEHJW02 | reverse complement strand
GGGCGCAGTCGGGGCAAGTCCGCCGCATCGACGGAGTTCCTGGAGTGGACACCCTCACGATCGACGCCGCATTCCCTGGCGATCCCGGCGGGGCAACATGGAATCGCGGGGTGCATATCGCCGCCGCAGGATGGACGATCACCGGGAGCCCCGCAACGAAACTCACGTCGGACAAGACGAGCCCGGTGCGTAGCGTTGCAACGCTGACGTTGACCGATGCGGGCTGGAGGGCTGGAGACGTAGGGAAGTACGTCCGAGCAATGGGCGGAACGATGAAGATCACGTCGTTCACGTCGTCAAGCATCGTGAAGGCGGAGATCCTGTCGGTCCTCTCCTCCGCTCCGTCCGCCCCGTATGAGACGCTCTCGGGTACATGGACCCTTGAGGAGGAATCGTGGACGGCGGCGAACGGCTACCCCGCGACGGTCTCCTTCTACGAGCAGAGGTTGTTCTTCGGTGGAACGACGGCGCAGCCTCAGACCTTGTGGGGCTCTGCAACCGCCGACTACGAGAATTTCGCGATGGGGGTTCTCGCGACTGACGCCGTGTCGTATGCCATCGCATCGAACGAGGTGAACCTTCTTCGGTGGATGTCGCCTTCTCGCGTCTTACTGATCGGGGCTCTCGCTCGCGAGTTCCGCGCATCGGGTGGATCCTCGGCCATCACGCCGTCGAACATCGACATCCGGGGGGAGACGTCTTACGGATCGTTGAAGAGGATGCCGGTGCAGATCGGCCACACGACGATCTTCATCCACGCGGCGGCGCGAAAGATCCGCGAGATGGTCTACAACTTCGACACCGACGCCTATAAGGCGGACGACTTCACCGTCCTGAACCCGGACATCTCCGAAGGAGGGTTCCAGCAGATCGCGTACTGCCAAGAGCCCTACTCGATCCTGTACGCCGTGCGGAACGACGGGCAGTTGTGCGCGTTGACTTACGAGAAATCCCAGGAGGTTATGGGGTGGGGTCGTATTGTCACGGACGGGCTGTTCGAGGCGATCGCGGTTCTTCCTCCGTTCTCTGGCGAGTCGGAGCAGAACGTCTATGTCGTCGTGAATCGAGATGGGACAAGGTTCATCGAGCGGTTCGACCCCGACCTCGCGACGGACTCTGCCGTCGAGGCGATCACAGGGCTATCGCATCTCGAAGGGCAGACCGTGAGGGTGATCGGGGATGGCCGACTCCTTGACGATGCGGTTGTCGCCGGAGGAGAGGTTGTCCCCTCTGAGGTGTGTGCCGCCTACGAGGTGGGCTTGCCCTTCACGGCGACGGCGATCACGGCGCGGCCCGAAGTATTGGTCAACGGGCAATCCTCGCAAGCGAAGCCGAAGAAATGGTCGAGCGTGTTCATCCGGGTGAATAACACGGTCGGGATCAAGTTGAACGGGACCCGCTCGTGGATCGACGGGATCCCGAAGGAGTACCAGGCTTCGGCCCCTTCGCCTGAGACGGGCGACGTGCCTTGCGAATTGATGGGAATCGACAGCGATGGTAGGCTGACAATCGAGTCGGATCTGCCGTTCCCTGCGACCGTGCTCATGGTCGTCGGAGAACTTTCGGTGGGTGACTGATGATCCCCTTGCTCATCATGGCGGGCGCGGCGATTGCCGGAGGCATGGCGTCTGCGTCTGCGAACCAAGACCAGGCGATGCAAGCCCGCATCGCGTCCGTGCGCCGGAGGCTCCGCGCCTCGGACGATGCCCGCCTCGTCGAGGAGCAGGGCGGACGCTTCCAGGCGAACCAAGCGGTCGGCTTCGCGCAGTCCGGGGTCCTGCTCGACCAAGGGTCTCCTCTTCAGGTTCTTATGGACACCGCGATCAACGTCGAGCGGAACGCGATGAGAACGCGCCTCGCGGGAGAGTGGGATGCGGACGGCTTGGAGGCTTCTGCCTCCGCTTACGACAAAGCGGCGACCGGCGCGATGCTGAAGGGGATCGCAGGAGCGGCAAGCGTGTTCCTTTCGGGAGCGAAGGACAAAACCGGATCCTTCAGCCCGTCGAAGGCGATGACGCAGAAGCAGTACCTCAAGTACACGTCGGACTTCGGGGACAAGTAATGAGGATCCCGGAATACACGCAACGCGAATCGCTTCCGTCGCCAGGTCCCGCGCCGACGATCTCTGCTTCCGCAGCGGCGGCACCTTGGGATGCTCTCGGCGAGGTGGGGGAGCAAGCCCATAAACTCGAACGGGCGATTCAGGAAAAGCAGGACGAGGTCTATCGGGTGAAGGAGGTCACGGATCGCTCGATCCAGGCGGAGAGCGACATCAGCGACCTCATGCTTTCTCTGGAGCAGGAGCGGGATCCGCAGACCGCCTCGCAGAGGTTCTCCGATGGAATCTCCGAGATCAAGGATCGGGCGCTTGACGGGGTCGAGGACTACAAGGTCGCGAACGCCCTGACGTCGCATCTTGCGAACCGGGAGATCGCGGGCTCGACCCAGGTGAAGCATGAGGCGTACAAGTGGACGCTCCAGAATGACCAGATGGACATGATGGAGCAGAACGACCGATGGAAGAAGGCGGCGGCGAACAACCCGAACCAGGTCGACTACGTCGCGGGGAAGATCGAGGAGCGGATCGCCGCCTCGGTTGCGACTGGCTCGATCCTTCCCGAGACCGGGCGGGCTCTCGCCGACAAGGAGCGAAAGGACCTGTATGTCCAGGTGATGAGCCAGATGATGCTCACGAACCCGAAGGACGCGCCGGAGGCGATCAAGCCCCTGCTCGTGAAGTCCGGGCTCGGCCCGAGCGACGTATGGGCGATGGAGCAGAGAGCGGAACACGCGAAGACCTCCTTCGAGGCGAAGATGCTGAAGGGCGACAAGGTCGTGTGGGAGGCGAACGCGGGACGTGCGTCGATCGCGATCCGTTCTGGTTCATTGAACGAGAACGGTGTGAACGAGATGTACGCGACGGGGAAGATCGGGCCGGATCAACTGACGCACCTACAGTCGGTTCTCGATTCGACGAAGACCCGCTCCAACACCGACAACTCGCTCACCTCCATGCGGGCGATGTACGACTCCATGAACGGCTTCTTCTTCGGCGGGAAGCGCCCCGAGGCTGTGCTGCGAGAGATCAACGGGAACGCGAGCATACTGCCGGAGCACAAGGCTCAAGCCGCGCAGACCCTTCTCTCGGTGGGCAAGTCCGGGAACGCGATCCCGTCGCAGATGGAGAAGGCGATGCAGTTGTACCGCACGAAGATCGCTCCGTCGTCCTTCTCCCTGAACCCGAAGCAGGAAGAGATGGACGCCCTCGGCAATGTAATGCGTGAGGTGTGGTCCGATTACTTCGCCAACGAGAAGGTGTACCAGGCGGACCCGGATCTGCTCATCAAGCGGGCGATCGAGAAGACGGACCCGACGAAGGGCGGAGGATCCACAATCCCGTCGAGCCCGTACATGGAACCGGCGAAGTTGCTGAAGGCATACGACTACTACGTCGTGAAGAAGAACCCGAGCCCAAACGGAACGACTCCGAAGGCGTACTGGCAGGAGTGGTTTAACCGTGCGAATCTCACCATGCCGCCGTGGCCCAAATAGGAGACGAGATGCCCGGAATCGACCCGTTCCTGAACTACGTCAACGACACCCGAGAGAAGGTTGACCTTCGTAAGGCTATCGACAACCGGAAGGTCGAGGTCAATGCGATGGAGGAGATGTACCGTGCTCCTCTCGCGGGGACCCCGCTCGAACAGCCGGAGATCCCCGAGCCTCCGCCTGGCGCAACGGACGAGGGAGACTTCGGGGCTCACAGGGCGACCAAGAAATACTGGAACCCGAACGGCGGGATCTCCGACGCCCCGACGCTTGGGCCTTCGATCAGCACCCTCGGCAAGGGGGCGCTCGATGTCGTTCCGTCGCACGTCGCCGCGAAGTATACGATGTCGGGAAAACGTGTCGGCACGGTCGAGGAGGCGTCTTTCTTCGAGGCGGCGCAGAAGGGCATCGAGTCGATCCCCGGATTGGCGAAGCAGTCGCTTGCCGGTCTTCTTCGGTTCACGGGCGACACGGGGATGGCGAGTGCCGTTGCCGGGCCGGAGGAGGGATCGCAGGATCCGAACTGGCAAGCGCAAGTCGCGGGGCAGGAGATGTACCGTCGCGGCGCGGCAGACATCGAGAAGACCCTCCCCGACGTGGAGCCCGGAACGCTGAAGGCGCACGTCTACGGAGCCGTCCAGTCACTCGGCCTCTCCGGCACGGCGATGGCGACCGGCGTCCTCTCGGGTAGCACGATGCCTCTCATCGCGCTCGCGGGGTTCTCGGGGGCGCAGGAGTTCGGGGCTCAGAGGGAAGGCGGGAGCGACGTTCCCACGGCGATCCTCGGCGCTGTCGTCAACGGGCTCGCGGAGTATTGGGGCGAGCGGCTTCCGTTCGAGGCGTACATGAGGTCCCCTGGCTTCTTCACGAAGGCGATCAAGGGGGCTCTCTTCGACACGGCGGGGGAACTCGGCACACAGGCGGTTCAGTCCGCCGTGCAGAAGATGACCTATCAGCCCGGCATGACGTGGGACGACTTCGCCGTTGCAATGAAGGACACGTTCATCCAGTCCCTCATGGCGGGCGGAGTACAGGGCGTGGCGATCGGCGGAGCCCAGGCGGCTACCGCGAAGACCGACGTCGGCGCGACGACTTTCAAGGAGGACGTCGAGCAGAACTTCGAGGGAGCCTCGGTACAGGAGACCGACTTCGGGGCAAGCGTGACGCTTCCGAGCGGCAGGATGGTGGAGATCCACACGGCGATGTCGCCGATCGCGGGCGAACTTCAGAAGCAAGCCCTCAAGATGGGCGACCCGAAGAGTTCCGCCAAGATCCGGGCGGGAGAAGAGGTTCTCTCCGGCGTGTACTTCAAGTCCGGCTCCATCGTTGGGACGGAAAGCGATCTGATCTACCTGACCGGCGATGCCGATCTCACGACCCTCCCGCACGAGAAGGGGCATCTGGTCGTCTCGGTATTGCAGGACGTCCTCACTCCCGAGGAGCGGGCCGCGATCGGCCTCCCCGAGGAGGGGCAGATCTCCCTCGACACCGAGGAGGCAGTCATGGACGCCTTCGAGGAGTACGCCTACAAGCGGACGCCCTCGATCGAGAACCCGATGTCGCCGCTCGACAAGGCGTTCCAGAAGGTGATCGACTTCGCGCACGAGATCTACTCGACCTTTGCCGGGCCGACGCAGCGGACGATGTTCGAGCAGATGCGGACAGGGAAGATCCTCGCCCGCGAGGGGGCCGTCCGCCTTCCCGGCGAGTCCGAGGCAGCGTTCCAAGTTCGCACGATTCGCCCGCCGTGGCACGGCGATGACGTGAAGACGGCGTCCGGCAGGGTGATCGGGGCTCCCGGATCTCATCAGTCCCCGCAAGCCCGCGAGGGCCTGATCCGCCGCATGGTGAAGGTTGCCACGCAGATGCACCAGGTCGACCCGGAGCAGGGTCAATGGTACGAGAAGTCCGGCGAGGACGTGCGCCGCCTCTTCGGCCTCACGCAGGACAAGGACGGCAACTGGCAGGGGAACATCGAGGGTGCGGATCAGTTCCTTCGTGCCGTCGCAGCCTGGTCTCCGCAAGCAGACGTGGGCCGGAACACGGATGACGCCATCAACGCCCTGCATCAGATCGCTCGCGGCGACAGCCCCGAGACCTCCGGTGCGATGACGAACGCCCGCGAGATGGCGCGTCGGTTCGTCGAGATCTCTGGAGCCGAAGAAGTGACGGGCGACCTTGCGGGTCTTGGGCCGAAGGCGACCTCCTTCTATTGGGATCTCCACAACGCGACCTTCAAGGTGCGGGATGCCGTGAACACGACGCTCGATCGGCACATCATCGGAGCGTTCGATCTCGCCTCTCGCACCGGGAGGCCGATGGCGGCGCTGAATCCGACGCAGTACAGGTGGGCCAACAATGTGATGATCGAGATCACGAAGCGATTCAACGAGGCGAACAAGACCGATCTCGACCCGCGCAATGTCCAGGCGATGATATGGGCGTGGCAGCGGGGCGGACGTGTGGCGCAGAAGGGGCTCGTCGACAACCTCGGTCGGCATCTCGGGACCGGCATCGTCACGGGCGAGATCGTCCCGGCGACGAACTCCGACGTCGACGTGTGGATCCACAACGCTCCGTTCGAGGTGAAGCGGATCTACTCCGACCACATCGTCAACAACGTCCTGCTCGACGAGTCGGGCAACGACGCGATCCTCACGCTCCTCCAGGTACCGCAGGGAGGCACGGTCCCCGGCACCGGGACGTTCGAGGGCGCGATCAACCCGAACGTCATCAAGACGATGTTTCTCCAGAATCTCGAACCGGAGAAGATCAACCTGTACGCCGACATCTTCGGGTACGTCTTCACGCAGAACGCCGTGCCGTGGTATCGCACGGACTACTCGCTCGCGGACAAGGAAGGCGTGATGCAGGGGTTCGCCTTCCGTCGCGGTGATGGTCCGATTACGGATTCCCTTGTGGGTTCGTTCTATGAGATCCTGAAGTCCAAGATTCCGGGGGCGGAACTGACGTTCCTGGGAGACGAGATCCACGTCATCAACTTCATGGGTCACGACATCGCTGACCTGAAGACGAAGATGGAGGAGGTAGGCCGTGAGTGGTCGAAGAAAAACGACATCGACGGCGGCGGCGGGCAGTTCGGAACGGAAGGCGACTACCGCACCGGAGACGCCGAAGGCGCGGTACGGTGGACCGGGGACCTTTACAAATCTCGGATTGCTTCCGCCGGGGGATCCGGTGTACTCTCGGGGGCCGATCGTCTCCGGGCGTCCGCTCTCGCAGCCGCGAAAGAGTTCTCCGAAGCCGTAGCCCCTCCGGGAGCGAAGTTCCAGACGAAGAACATCGACTCCCGCTTCGTCGTAAGAATCAATGACATCAACAAGCGAGACGTGACCCCCGCTGTCCTCGCGGCGGCGTCATCGGAGTCGGTGTCCGTGCGCCAACTCTTCCCGAAGGATCGCCTTTGGCTCATGCCGGACGCGAAGGCGATCATGCTCGAACTCTACGAGATGCACGAGACGAGAGCGAACCGGATCGTCGACAAGGCGACCGAGGGCGCGGATAAGTGGGTCACGAATGGGGTCTTCGGCGGATCGCTCAAGGCTGTGCGCTTCCACGGAATGCAGATGCGCGGGTCACTTGGATTCGGCGACCCCGACACGTTCGCCATCGAGATCTTCAATCCCCTGACGCCGAAGGTGCGAGAACTTCTTTCTCGCTCCCTTGGCGTGAGGAAGAAACTGCTCGCCGATGTCACGGACCCGTCGACCGGCGTCAATCTCGGCTACGCCTACGGCAAGGGGGCCGAGGGGCTCGCCGCCCTTGAAGCGGCGGCGAAGAAGTTGTACTCCGGCGGCGCGAAGTTGCAGACGAAGCCGATGGTCATGACCCCCGCCGGAGAGTTCCCGATGGAGCAGGACGGTTTCAAGTTCGAGGGTCAATGGCCTGGGGCTCCGTATTATCAGTACACCAACAAGGACCCGCAGTCCCCGGCGTACAACGCGACGATCATGATCGACAAGCCGGAGAACCTCCAGGCGAAGATCGACGCCACCGTGAAGAAGTTCGTGGAGGGGCGAGGGCCGAAGATGCAGACCCGAACTCCCGGCCCGAAGGGGCTGACCGTGAACTTCACGGACGCCGAGGTCAACGCCCTCTCCGAGGAACTGCTCCGTGGCGCGTTCGAGAAGTTGCAGTTCACGCAGAGCAACGACGCCTCGATGAAGAAGGCGCAGGATCTCATCGCAGCCGGGAAGATGAATCTCGACACGTTCCTCTCGCATGACCCGTACACAGCCTGGCCCGACACCGCGACCCAAGTCGCCGCCGAGATGATCGCGGGCGGCGTGTTCGACTACGTCAAGGGGCGCATCGCCGACTGGAAGGCCGGAAACATCACGGCAGACGAAGCGCGTCAGGCGAGGATGGTCGGCATGGGCGCGATCGCCTCGTGGTACCTCCCGCAGTCCGAGGTCGGGCGGATGCTCCAGGCTCGCCAGATGGCGATCACGCCCGAGGGTGTTCCGATCCGCGATCTCATGGCGGAGCAGATGAAGTTCGAGACCGATCTCCAGGAGATGATCGACAAGGGGATGATCTCGCCGGAGGAGGAACTCGAAGCGATCGACAAGTTCTACTCCGTCGACCAGGCGATGAACTTCAGGAAGCGGGTCGCGAAGGCGAAGGACGTCTCGGTCCTGAACCAACTCTTCTACTTCTCGCTCCTGTCGAATCCCGTGACGCAAGCGGCGAACGTCATCGGCAACGTCGGCCCGCTGTTCTTCGCGATCGCGGATCAGTACGTCTCCGAGAAGAATCCGTTCGGGGCGACGCCGAAGGGCGGGACCGCCGGGATGATGGCGGGGCTCTATCATTCCATCCTCGACGCCTTCATCCTTTCGGGCCGCGCCGCCTACACGGGCGAGACGTCGATGGGGCAGGACAAGTTCCGCAACCCCCGCATCACCGGCATCGAGTCGGTCGACCAGGCGCGGGATGCGATCAAGCAGATCATGGCGGACAAGACGCATCCCTTCCACGACCCGCAGTCCTCGGAGTACGCGACGGCAAGGCGGGACGTCATGCAACTCCACCGCAAGGCGTTCAACCCGATCTCCGGCGATCGCATGGCGCGGATCTCCTCCGGCGCGATCGACTCGGACTCCCCGCTCGCCCGGACGCTCGACGTCCTCGGCGAGATGATCGACGCCCCCTTCAAGGGGCTCGCGGCGGGCGACGAGTTCTTCAAGGTACTGAACCACAGGATGTACGTCTGGAAGTCCGCCTACGAGATGGCGACCGAGAAGGGCCTTGAGGAGGAGACGTTCAACGAGTTCGTCGCGGAGTTCGTCGACGATCCGCCGTCGACGGTCGAAGCCCTCGCGCAGGAGTTCGCGGCGAAGCAGACCTTCACGTCCGAACTCGGGCCGATCGCGGAAGTGTTCCAGACGTGGAACCGCGAGTATCCCCTCTTCCGGGTGATCGTTCCGTTCGTGACGGTGATCGGGAACATCGCGAAGTACAACATGGAACATACCCCCTTCGCCTATGCGTTCCGACAGGTGCGGGCGGACATCAAAGCCGGGGGCAAGGCTCGGGACATGGCCCTCTCGAAGATGGCTGTCGGGTCTTCCATGATGCTCGCGTTCGCCGGGCTTGCGGCGGCGGGGCTCATCACGGGCGGCGGTCCTTCGGATCCGAAGTTGAAGAAGTTGTGGAGCCAGAAGGACAGCAACGGCAACGTCGCCTGGCAGGAGTACAGCATCAAGGTCGGGAAGGAGTGGATCTCCTACAAGAGGATCGAGCCCTTCGCCACTCCGATCGGTGTCGCGGCGGACGTGATCGAGATCCTGAAGTTCGCGCCTCGGGTGCAGATCGCCGAGGCGATGATCGGGGGCGCGATCGCCTTCACTCGGAACTTCACCTCGAAGACGTATGCTCAAGGGATCTCGAACTTCCTGGAGGCGATCACCTCCGGCGGCGGGGACACGATGCAAAGCAACGCCGCAAGGTGGGGGAAGTCAGTCCTCGGGATGATCGTCCCCGGCGGTATCGCGCAGGTCGCTCGCGTTACGGACCCGAGGGTGAAGGACACGCACGACTGGATCGACTCCCTGAAGGCTCGGGTGCCTGGGCTCTCGCAGTCGCTCGAACCGGCGCGGAACCTCAAGGGCGACGTGATGACGGTCGGTATGTACGAGTCGATCCCCGGCAAGGGGCTCGGCATGGTGAACCCCCTGATGTACGCCGGGACGACCGGCGACGTCGTCACGAAGGAGATCCTCCGGAATCGTGTTCCGCTGTCGATGCCCTCGCGCCGCCTCGGGGGAGGAAGAAACCCCGACTCGGCGATGTTCGACGAGAGCGATACCGCGATCGACCTGACGCCGGAGCAGTATGGGTGGTTCGTCCAGATGGCGGGCAACGGGCTCAAGGATCCAAAGACCGGGCGCGGGATGTGGGACACGCTCACCGCGATCATCAACGGCATGGAGCCGGTGGATCCCGGCGGCAACGGAAGGCCGCGCCTCTACTACGGATCGAAGAACCCGGACGGTACGCCGGTCTTCTCTGATGGACCCGAAGGAGGCAAGGCTGCGATCATCGGGAAAGTCGTACACGTCTATCGCGACAAGGTTCGTGACATGATCGAGAAAGGCGACGTGTTCCCCGAGATCCGCAACGAGTACATCACCAAGTCGATCAGCAAGAAGATCAACAGAGCGCCGCAAGTAGGAGGAGTGAGGTAATGGCATCCCGTGACCTGAACGATCTGTTGCCCGGCACGATGAAGAAGGTTCTCGCGTGGCTCGCCGAATGCCCGAGCGTGGTGAAGCAGTACGTCTTCATCACCTGCACCTATCGGAGCCAGGAGGAGCAGGATGCCGAGTGGGCGAAGGGCCGGACAAAGCCGGGACCGAAGGTGACGTGGACCCGTCACAGCAAGCACACCGAGCGCAGGGCCGTCGACTTCGCCCTGAAGATGCCGAACCCGTGGGACGTGAAGGTCTCCATTGACGACGACGAGATCCCGGACTATACAGAGGTGGGTCGCCTCGCCGAGAAGCACGGGCTCCAATGGGGGATCACCAAGAAGGACGGGACCCACGCCGACCTCTGCCACCTTCAGGACAACGAAGTGTACGAGGGGAAGGCGGCATGATGAGGGACGACGCGATATGCGTCTGTGGTATGTGCAAGAAGGAGATGTCGTGGAGCCAATTCAAACTGCACGTTGAATCGTGCCGGAGGGAACATGAAACGAAGCCGGGCTGTTCTGTTCGTTCTGCTGATGGTGCTGATCGCGGGGTGTGCGGCAACGCCTCCCGCGCCGACGCGCACAACGCCGCCGACCGCGCTGGAGATCGCCAAGTTGAAGTCCCTCGACTTCATGGCGAGGTACAAGGCGCAGTTCGATGACACGGCGTCAATGGGAGCCCTCGCCCAGGCGGGAAAACTCTCTCTCGGACAGGTGAAGGTTTACCGGGTGAAGAAGGAACTGCTCACCAAGGTCAAGCCCCTCATCAAGGCGTTTGATGACCTTGTCGCCGGAGGAGTAGTTCCTCCCGAGGGGCGGGAGCAGGAGATCAACGACATCATCAATCGGCTCGTCGCGGCGGGAGGTGGAGCATGACGGGGCTGGAACTGCTCGTCCCCATAGCGGGAGAGATGGTGAAGTTCCTTATCATCGAACAGAACCTCAAGCGGCTAGCGGCGAAAGCCGGAGCCTCGCCTGAACAACTCGAAGAGGCTCTCTCGAAAGTGCGGGTGGAGTTCTCCATGCTCGACCCGACCAAACTCCCGGAGGTGTGACATGAATTGGTCCGCTTGGTTCTATGGTCTCGTGTCTGCGATCCTCAATAGCGTCGGCGGTGCGGTCGCCCTCGTTATCGTGGATCCGATGACGTTCAACCTCGACACCGGGCTCCCGAAGTTGGCGAAGGTGTGCGTCATCATCGCCCTCGTTGCTTTCGGGAACTACCTGAAGAACACGCCGCCGCCGAAACCCATCGGTGGCACCCTCGCCGGGCCGTAACGTGACCCCGCCCGCACACCCCTACGATCGCCGCCGAGCGGAAGACGTGTTCCGCGTTGTGGAGGATGAGGTCTTTCCGCGCCTCGGGGCGATCGACACGAAGATCACATCCCTCGAACAGGGGATGAGCCGCCTTACGGTGGAAGGATGCGCCCATCGTGCGGGAGATCTCCGCAGGACGGAGGGGGTCGAGGACCAGATGGTGCGGATCTTCGAGAAGATCGACTGCATCGGCGATACGCTCACGGCGCATCAACTCGACATGGTCGAGAAGTTCGGCGGGTTAAAAACTAACATGGAGAGAAGCGTCGGAGGGCTCCGGGTGTGGGTTCTTTCCGGATGCGTGGTCATCCTTGTCGCGATGCTCTCCTTCATGGTGTCTGACTTCGTCGGAACGCTCGTGAGAAAAGCGGCGACAGCAATCGTCACGCCATAAAAAAGGGGGGCCGCTTGGCCCCCCTCGTCTTCACTCCAAGCCTTGTTTTCAATGAGAAAGGCTGAAAATCACCCGTACCCGGACCCGTCCCCGGACCCGGACCCGTACCCGTACCCGGACCCGTCCCCGGACCCGTCCCCGGACCCGGACCCGGACCCGTACCCGTACCCGGACCCGGACCCGTCCCCGGACCCGGACCCGTACCCGTACCCGGACCCGGACCCGTCCCCGGACCCGTCCCCGGACCCGTACCCGGACCCGGACCCGGACCCGGACCCGTACCCGTACCCGGACCCGGACCCGTCCCCGGACCCGGACCCGTACCCGTACCCGGCTTTTATCTTTCCCATGCCTTCACCCCCGCGATGGATTTCTTTGCCTCCAGCGTGATCGGGATAATCTCGATGACCTCGGTCAGCAACACCGACGCCACGGGGGCCGGGAACTTGCAATTCTCTGGTTTCGATGTCCCTCTCGTCGCCAGTTGGGACAGAGAGGCCGCGCCATCCCAATACCAGATGCGCCTGGCATCCTTCAGGACGGCCTCCTTCCCCTTGCGCGACACGATGATTCCCGCGAACACTCCCGCCGAGTACGATCTAACCATGCAGTATTTCCCCTTCATGTGATTCTCCTTTCGCGTCAGATGATATGTTATCGAGCCCGGCTTCCTGCCGAGTCCTTTTTCACGGCCAACACCCCCGGCACCGACAGATTCGTGGTGTGCGCCTTCGCGAGATCGTCGAGCGCCGCCTGGTTCGGAAGAAGTAAGTCGATCGGCTGTTTCCCCGACGCTACTGCTTTCACCAGCGCCATGAGATCGACAACGTTCGCCGACCACACTCCAGTCACATAGAAGCCTCGCGCCTTCGGAACCTCCGGCACGACGGCGACGGTTGCCGCGATCGAGGCAACCTTCTCCTCCAACTTCGCGACCTTCGTCACGTCTCCCTTCTCGATCGCCTTGACCCGAGCCCGCTCGGCGGCTTCGAGTTCCTTGCGGGCCTTCTCCCTCGCCTCTTCGGCGATGCGGTCCTGCTCCCTCTTCCAGGCGATCATCTGGTTCTTGATCGCCGTCTCCGCCGCCGTGAGGACGGCGATCGCGGGCTTGAACAGATCGTCGACCTTGCGGCCCGCCTCCAGGATGGGCTTCTTCAGGTCGACCCGCTGCTTCTCGTACTCCCGGATCTTCGCCTTGATGGCGATGAGTTCTTCATTCGCCGCCGTGTACTCCTCGGCGTTCGTGACGGCGAACATCTCGGACATCGAGCGGATCGCCTCCGCTTCCTGCTTCGCCAGTTCCGCCGCCGCCGTTGCGGCGGGGATCTCGATCGTCTGCTGCTGCACTTCGGTCGTCATGGGTAAAGTTCCCTCCTCGTGTGGCTGCACGTCAGCGCCGCCAAAAATCTCGCGTGGTCCCGTGGATCCTCATGTTGCACGGGCCTTGCCTTGTCTCCTTTCAGGTAGAGGCAGTAGCGTTGAATCTTCGGGAGCCTCTTGGTCCCCAACGGGAGCCCGATCATCTCCCACAGCGCGATCTCCAGTCCTGCCGTCTGGAACTTGTAGGCCGGATATTCGTTCCCGGTCTTGAAGTCGATGAGTGCGAGCCCCGTCTTCCACACGCCGAAGAGATCGAGCCGCCCGGCGAACTTGTGCCGCCATGACCCGACCACCCCCTCGACGAGCAGAGGCTTGAATCGGGACTGCTCCCACCAGGCGGCGAAGGTCTTCACCTCGGGAAGGATCGAGTCGTCTACCGTCGACCAATCGAGGGTCCCCAAGATGAGTAGTTCGCAAGCCTTATGGATGAGGGTCCCCCGTTCTGCGGCGGCTCCGGGGGACCCGGTGAAGTTGTGCAATTGATCGACGACTTGGGTCACGGACGGCACGTTGACCCATTCCCCCGGAACCTTCGAGAGGTAATACTGATGCCCGTCCTCCTCGAAGCGGGAAAGGAAGCCGGGCCGAAGCCCCCCCTTGCAGATCTCCACGACCTTATTACATCGGGCCGTTGTCAATTTCGGCCTCCAACCGTTTCGCTTCCCCGTAGACCTTGTTGAGCCACCGCCCCGCAAGGCGGGGGTCGTCGAGGGCGGTCACGCCGACCTCGACCTCCTTGCTCGGGTCCTGCTTGTCCTTCCCCAGGAACTTCGACAGGTCGTAGAGGACCTGGGACTCGGTGACGTTGAACTGCTTCGCCGCCTTGACGATGACCGAGGCGATGTACGCCTTTTTCTCGGCGTCGGTCTTGGGGGCATCCGAAACCGCCCCTGCCGGGCTCGCGCCTCCCGCCGCCTTGGCGGGATCGGCACCGGGGGAGGGGGTACCCTGCGCCCCCCCGACCTGCGTCGATCCTGCGGCATCCTGCGGAGCCGCAGAGGCACCTTTTTCACCCCCTTGGGCTCCCGGAATCGTGGAACTTGAGGACTTGGGGAGGGCTTGGGGGACCTTGACCGGGGTGACATCGATCGCCGCCGCTTCCATCGCCTCCAGAGCCCTCTGTCCCTCGTCCTCGTCGTAGAGCCCGGAGAAGCCGAACGCCATCCGGGCGGTCTGGTTGTACGTCTTGTTGCGGAGCATTCGGCGGGGCCACTTCTTCCACGGCTCGGTGTCCCTCCGGCACTCCTCCAGGTACTCCGTGACCTGCACCTCGTAGAACTCGCCGCCAGGTTGGTCGACCCATACCTTCATGATCCCGGTGATGGAGATGAGGTTCCCGGAGCCGTCGACGTTGTCGATCGACCGGAACCCGGCGAACCGCTTCTCCCGGTTCACGAGTTTGATCCACCCGTCGTACCCGACGATCGGCACGATGCCGCCCCCCTCGGCGGGGAAGAAATGGATCTGCTTGAGCAGGGGATCGAGGTCGTAGTGCGCCGCGACCATGAGCCCGGCGTTCACCTCCTCGATCGACGCCGGGACGTAGGTGTCCGGCTTGCCGTCCCGTCCCCGGATCCTCTTCGACTTGATGACCGTCGCCCGTAGGGTGTCGACCAACTTCGCCTCTTCGAGCCCGTACTTCTCCGACAGTTTCGCGAGTGCTGACATTCCCATACGTCACATCCCCCCGAAGAACAGCCCGCTCGCGATGAGCATGAGCAGGACGAAGGAGCCCAGGATGACCATCGTCGTCCCGAGCGCGTTGAGGTTGACGTTCCCCCTGAAGTGCAGGGAGATCTTCCCGCCGTCAAGCGCGGGCTTCTTTCTCTTGCCGGTCTGTGGTGCGCCTTGGTCCGCCACGTTCCACCTCCTCCTTGTATTTGTTGAACGCTTCCGCGAATCCGTTGATCGACTCCTCGACCCTCATGTCGCTCGACACCTCCTCCTGCTTCAGGGTGTTCTCTCCCGTCGCTTCGACGCCCACCCTCCAGAGGGCAAACGGCGGGGATCTACGGCGGGACACGATGCCCGCCGGGACGTTGTGATGACTGAAATGCGCGAGCCACGGACGGAGCAGGTCCGGCGAGTAAAGCCACCGGGTAAAAAGAAACGGCTTTGGCTTCGGTGGACGGCTCATGGAATCGCCTCCTCGTAGATCCTGACCAACTCCGGCGGGGCGTCGTCGACCGGAGTGAACGCTTCGAGGATTCCGATCGCGTCGGTTGAGTAGTAGACTTCCTGCCCGACGTGACCACCCCTCGGGTTGACTGTGTGTCCCTCGCCGATCACGTTGCCGAAGGCTCCTTCGAGAGCCCTTACCGTGGGAGCGTTCTCGCAATGCACGGTGACGAGCCCGCGTCTCTCGTCCTCGATCATGAGTTGCGCGAGCCCGCTCATGTGTGAACCGCTGAACAACTGGATCTTGCCCTTGTAGATCTCGGACATCACCGCTTCCCTCCTTTCAGTTGGACGAGCCGAGTGTTGTGCCGACCGTACAGGACGACCTTCGGCTGATCCACGTATGCGTCCGGCGATACCGCGATCGAATCGACCGATCGCCCCTTGCTGTCCGTGAGCCCGACCCGGATGTTGACGATACCGAGCGGTGTCTCGACGTGCAAGCACCCCCTGTCGTGCCGGATGACCTTCATCGTCACGTCCTCCTTTCCTCGGTCTCCGAAGTGGAATTTCAGTTGGGGGTAGAGGGCCAACACCCTCTGGATGTCGACCCTCTCCTGCGTGAGCGAGCGGAAGAACTTCTCTCCGTTCTCGCTCTCCATGTGCATGACCCATAGATCCTTCACAGCGAGATCACGCGAAAGCCGAACCGATCGACCGACAGTCCGTTGATGCCGCGCCGCCTCGCCTCCGGCAACGGCTGATCGCACCGGGCGCATCTCCCGGTCTCGCGTTCCTTCGCGATCATCTTCTCCTCCTTAAGGAGGTCGTTCCAGTCGTCGACGACCCCGCGTTTCTCGGGCATCGCCTCAACGACCGCTTTCCGGTTCCGCCTCTTGACGTAATACATCCCCCCGCCCATCTTCTCCCTCCTTTCCATCGGTGCCGATGACGATGATGTCGATGCGGATCTGCGCGTCCGCGACTTCGCGGAACGAGCCCCTGTTTTGCACCCTGACGGCCTTGAGCGCCTTTCTCGCGGCGATCTCCGCCGTCGAAGCCTTGACCCGCTGATTCGAGAACAGCGGGTATCGGTTCCCCTTGTGGTTCCACCGGACGTTGATGGAGTATTCGCGCATCAGTCAGTTCACCCCCTCCGGTCCCGGCATATTCTTCAGGATCTCGTCCATCGGGTTCTTGCCCTGCTTCTTCATCTCGTCCGCGACGATCCCGATGATCTTCTTCGCCGCCTTCTTCGCGCAGTAGTTGACGAGCGCGGGGTGCGCCTCGCCGAGTTGGTAGAACATCTCGGAGCAAACGCCGACGTCTCCCTTGATGAGCAACTCCATCGGGACTCCGACGCCGCCCTCCTTCGACACCTTCATGAAGCCGAAGAAGTAGTGCAGATCCTCCGTGACATTGATGATCGTCTCGCTCCCGTCCTCCTCCAACAGGGTGATGCGGGTGATGTTCGTCTTCCGCTCGCCGATTTTCTGCGTGTTCGACGTTTCCATGCTCTCCTCCTTTCAGTTGTGGATGTGGGCCTTCCCGTCGTGGTGGTGGTGCAACCCCGGCTCGTGCTTCTCGACCTTGAGTGATCCGCCGACAGCGGCGGCGAGCGAGTTCAGTTGCGCGAGGATCTCCTTCTCCGTCCCCTTCATGCCGGTCGCGTTGATCGAGACCGAGCCGTCGTCGTTGAACTTCACCTTCAGCGTGTCAGCCATATCAGTACCCTCTCCTTCGGTTGACGAGCGTCATGTTGACGCCGTCGTTCTCGGTGATGCCGAAACCCTTCTGCGAAGCCCATCTCCGCACCGAGGTCTCCGCGTACTTCCGCCCAATCTCCGCCAGGCGGAACGTGTCGCCGGAGGCGGTGAAGGGCGACTGCGCGTCGTACCGCGAGAAGGAGATCGCCTCATCGCCCTTCTCGGCGTACACGTTGAAACCGTTTTTCGTGACCGTCCATCCGAGGGCGGCGAGAGCCGAGGCGAGAGTCTCGCCGTTATTCATCTTCGTATATATTTTTGAATAACACGGCATTTTCACTTCCTCCTTTCAGGGATCGTGATCTTCCGGTTGCCGAGCCCGGTCAGCGTTGCCTCGGCGTTCGCGACCGCCTCGTCGAGCGACTTCTGCACGTTCTCCGCGATCGCGTCGAGATCCTTCGAGAGCGCCTCGTTGTCGGGCCGTGCCTCCACCTCGGAGACCGCGAGGATCCGCTCGAACGCCCGCACCTGGTTCGTGAGTTCCGTGTCGCCGAACACGTTCATCTCCTTCACCCGCGCCAGAACCTCGCGGCAGGAGGCGATCGAGTTCGTCGGGATCTTCCCGCCTCGGGCGATGATCTTAGCGACGGAGGAGACCTTGTCGCTGAACTCGGCGCGGAGTTGGGAGACGATCTCCCGGACGACGCCCTTGACCTGTTCGGTCTCCTGCGTGACGGCGTCCTGCGCGGCCTTCGACTTCGCGCCAGAGATCGCGTAGGACGTCCACCCGAAGTAGAAGCGGGAGTTCACGTCCTCGGGATACTCGGCGTCGATCCGCGAGAGCGACTCGTCGATGTTGTCACAGGCGGCATCGAGCAGGGCCTTGCGGATGACGGGGTACATCTCGGCACGGACGGCGTCGTAGGAGGCCGCGAACTCGAAGACTGCCGTGCCGAACTCGTCCCGCCTGGCGCGGAGTTTTTCGAGCAGGGGCTCGATCTTCTTCTCGGGGACGTACCGGGCTCCCCGGATGAAGGGGAAGTTGAAGGAGTGGTTCTCGACGTCCTTGAGCGCGGCGCGGCGGATCGCCAGGATCCGCTCGAACGCCTTCTTCGGCGCGAGCCGGACGATGCCGAGCCCGAGAGCCTCGCGGACTTCGTTGGTGTCCTCGATGCCGAGGTCGGGGGGGCGCACCGAAAGACGTGCGCTCCAGACCTTGATGTCGAGGTCGACGATCGAGCCGTTGAAGAACAGGGTATCCCATCCGAGTGCGGTCGCGTTGGTCATCCGATGACCCTCCTTTTCGTCGTGGTTTGGGGTTCGATCTTGCTCGACGCCCACCGGGCCTTCGACTGCGCCCACGAGCGGATCGCGTCGACCTTCTCCTTCGCCGTGACGGCGAGGGGTTGCGTGTCCTTCGCCGCCGCGATGAGGTCCGCCTCGTTGATGTCGCGGCCTTCGTCGAAGGCGTTGAACAGAGCCTCCTCGATCAACGCCTCGATCTCGGAGCCGGTGAAATACTGTGTGGCGTCGATCGCCTTCCCGTTCATCTTCTTGAACAGATCGCCACGCTTCCGCCGGTTCAGGTGGATCGAGAAGATCTCCTTCCGCTCGGTCTCGTTCGGCAGGTCGACCGCGAAGATCTCGTCGAACCGCCCCTTGCGGAGGAACTCCGGCGGGAGCGCCGTCACGTCGTTCGCCGTCGCGACCAGGAAGACCGGGCGGCGACGTTCCTGCATCCACGAGATCACCGTCCCGAAGACCCGCTTCGTGACGCCGGAGTCGTTCGCGCCGGAGCCCGAAGAACCCGCGAGCCCCTTGTCTATTTCCAGTTGTGTTACGGCTGACCCGGTACCGATCAGCCTCCCGCCGTTTCCGACGGGCTCAGACCATATCATCCGCGAGTTGCCCGGTCGTAGCATTTCCAGCAAAGCCCTTTGGCGTTGTGTTTCCGCTCGGTGGTTCCGCACTTTTGGCACGAGTCATAATCTCTCGCCCATCCGGTGCAGGTATGGTGAACCCGAGCGTGGCAAGGACGACAGAGTGTTTCAAGGTTGCTATCGGCATTGTTCGGAGTCGGCACACCACGGCCTTTCCCGTCCTTATGATGAACGGTCAAGCTATCGCGTGAGCCACAACGGACACAGCGATGGCGATCCCTCTTCAGGATAGCCTGTCTCCTTCCGCCGTAATTCCGCTGTTCCCTGTCGATGCGCCTTGACTCTGGCGTCACATTCCGTCGGTACCACTTATCCTTTGCGGCCCGGATACGCTTTTTGTTTTTCGGGGTCGCGTTATACTCGGATAGGTAGCACCGTCGGCATTTGCCCTTTGCCATGTGCGGGATTGTGTCCGTCCCGCACTTCACGCATTCGCTGAAACGCTTTGACCACATGACAGCCTCCTTGAATGTAATGAGATAAAGTTTATCCCATTATAACAAGAGGGTCAAGCCACTCGCGGCCCCGCGCTTCGGCTCCCCTCGGAGCCTACTCGTTCGCACGATGGCCGTTGAGCCTTCCCCGGTTCTCGGGGCTTGGTTGCTGATTGCCCAATCCGTCGACTTTTCAGGCCCTCACGCTTACCGTTCCCGGCTACGTTGTGGCGTCGGCGGCTCTCAGGGGTTTCCAGCAGTTCACGGGGTTTTTCTGGTGGACAATTATTTATCCACCCACAACACGCAGGGAGCGAGAGCCTCGGCGAGTGCGAGGGCATCGCGGGTGCGAGCCTCGGACTCCCCGACCAAGGAGTTGAACAGCGCCCCGATGTCGAGCCGGATCGTCGGGACGCCGAGGGCGGTGCCGATCGCCTTCGCCGAGAGCGACTTCCCGGTCCCCGGTACGCCGACGAGCAGGATCCCCTTCGGGGAAGGGAGCCCGAACGCCTCCGCCTCGGGGGTGTACGCCTTCTTCCTCTTGGTGATCCACGCCTTCAGGTTGTCGAGCCCCCCGATCGCGGCGAGCCCCGCCGGATCCGGGTTGACGATCTCCAGGAGCCCGGACTTCTTCACGCCCGCGATCTTCTCGCGGTAGATCACGTCGGAGTCGAACTTCGTCGTCTCGATGAGCGAGAGCGCGAGCGCGTTCTCCGCCTCGGTGGTCGAGAGCCCCGAGAGCGCCCGGAGGATCTCGGGGCTCCCGTCGAAGGTTCCCTTGCCGTCCTTCGAGGCGGACTTCGCGATGCCGTCCGCGATCTTCTTCAGATCGCTCTCGTTCGGCAGGGTGTAGTCGGTGACGACGACCATCTTCTCGATCGTCGGCGTCGGCTTGAACGACGGGCCGATGAAGACGATGCTTGACCGCTCGGTCGGAGCCCATGCGAGGATGTCGCGGATCGAGCGGTTGAGGATCGGGTCACGGTCGAAGGGCCACGTCTGTACATCCCGGAAGATGTAGACGGCGTTCTTCAACCGTTGGGCGCAGGCGGCGACGAGATCTTCGGTCTGGTCGATCTTCTTCGCCACCGGCTTGAGCCAGGAGAGCCCTTCCGTCGCCGACCAGACCGCGATGCCCTGCGTGTTCTCTTCGGCGGCGGCGACCACGTCGGCGATCGCCCGCTGTTCCTCGGCGGTGTTGATCGCGATGCCGGGGAACCCGGCGCGGAAATAATTCAGGAGTCGCTTCTTCACTTTGTCCCCCTTCTATTCGTATTTTGTTCTGCCATTGTGGCCCACTTGCAGTTTCCGGGCTCATAGCCCTTGTCATTGTTAATCCGCTCCAAGGTGAGCCCCGGAGGGCAATTACCCATGTCGAGATAAAAGGAAAGGAATGATTTCCGCCATTCTTGGCACATCGTAATCCCGCGAGCCCCGTAGTATTTCCAAGACTCACGATTTGGGTTGAGGCATCGGGTTTTCGCATTCCTCCATGCCCTGTATTCTCTCGTGGTTTTTCGGTTCGCAGTATGTCCGTGGGCCAAGGAGGGCTTTCTTTCGCGCCTTACCCGCTTCATTCTTTTCTGTCGGTTGATCTCCTCCCGGTTGTTCCTTCTATACTCGACATAGTAGGCTCGCCGCCGTTCTGGATCCTTGTATCCCATCTTCCTCCTCCGCTTTTCACACTCGCCGTTCCGGGATCAGCGGTCGCCTCGGGTGCAGGGGCCGTTTCCGGCCCGCCCTTGGTCACTCGCGAGTGCTATTGTGTTGGACTTCTAACCCTTGTCCTTCGGGCCTTCGAGGGTTCGATCGGTTTCCCGGTGGCGACCCTCTTGGGTGGCGGATGTCAATGTCAAAAGTATACGATCCATACGTTACCGTATAAGACACTATCGCGTCAAGAATTATTATTCGCTGTAGGAACAAACACTTACGCACTAATGAACGATTTCACTTGCATTGATAAACACAAGATCCGTATTCTTATTGCATGACAGTAATGGGGGTTCGATTGATGCCGCAAAAGTGGCAAACGCAGAAGATGACAAAGATCGCCGTCCCGATCGTGAGATTCAAATGCTTGCGATGCGGGTACGAGTGGATGCCGCGACACCCGCAACCGCCGGGGACGTGTCCGAACGGGAAATGCCGTAGTCCTCTGTGGCAGACGCCGAAGCAGAAGAAGCGCAGATGACTTCCCTCCCTCCCGGATTTCGTAAACTCTCCAGACGCGAGACTCCGCCGTCGTGCGCGGGGGTATACGTTATCTATAGGGGGAAAAAGATCGTTTACATCGGCAGATCCAAAAGGCTGAAGACGCGACTCGGTATGCACCTTGTTTGCCGGTTGAGGGGGTTCACGACGTATATCCTTAAAACGAGAAGCGGGAAGAGGGTCGAAGCAAGCCTGATCGCCGTTTACAAACCAATGCTGAATCGAACAAACGGCGAAGGGAACCTGGAGAGGTTTGGTGGTATAAGGCGATTGAAGGCACTCGCGATGAGCCCATATTTGACGATTCGCGATATAGGAATGCGATTTCATGTTGAAGATCAAACGGTGCTGAACTGGCTGAACAAGCACAACTTGGAACGTCGTTATTTCAGGAAGAAGCGGGCGGCATAATGGGCCTGAAGTGCTGCGTCTGCGGAGAGCCGTGGCGTCTCGACAAGCCGCTGCTGTACCATCACGATCAACTTCATTGCGACACGTTCGCTTGCTCGCGTGAATGCGCGGAGTGCAAGGATTGGGAGCGGGCGGTTGAAGAGGGCGCGACCCCGTGCGCGACGGGGGCTGACCAGAAACCCGCCGGAGCGGCCCCGGTGGCGAGTACACGCGACAGCGAGCAGGAGCGGGGTAATCCTGCCACGGCGGAGCCGACGAAGCCGCCGCCCTCGGAATCATACGCCGCGATGATGACGCGGCTGAAAGGAGGCGCGAAGTGAGCAGGGGCGGAGAACCAAGAGCAAAGACGCTCGGCAAGTGCGTGACGTGCGGGCTCGTCGTGCGCGAAGGAGACGAGGCGTGGTTCGGCCCGAATCAGGATCTACTCCATCGCAACTGCAATGAGGGGAACTGGCGCGAGATCGAGCGGTGGAACGAAGACGTCAGGAAAGACCGAGAGGCGAGGGGATGAAGGAGATCTACGCAGAGACAAGGGTATCTCGTCGCAATGCTGTGATGGCGCGACGGGATGATGGTCGGCTCCGCATCGAAGTGATCGGCGATCTCGCTCGATCCCTCGCTAAACAACTCCTCGAAGAAATGGAAATCCGCGAGGACGTGGACCCGGAGACGGGGGACCTTGTCGTGCGGGCGGGCGTGTACGTCGCGGAGCCGGGCGAGCGGGTGTCGGGATCTTATGGATCTTATGGTCGCTCGCCGGTCGCTTTTGAGGTGCCGAGATACAATCCGGCATTACGGGCGGACATGAACTTCGAGGGCTACATCAATATGCTCCCCGGCGGCGAGATCAGGGTCACACAGGAGCCGATGGTGGGAGCGAAGTTGCCACCTGCCACTCTCACGCAGGAGAAGTTGAACGAGGCGATCGACTCGATGAAGCGAGCGGCTCAAGCGGACCTGGCGAAGACGTTCATGCCTACGCTGCTCATGAATCCGCTCTCCTTTCTCGACACACGCATGGAGCGCAAGAAGGCGCAGCAGGACGGAGAGGTCGCGGCGCTTCTCAAGGCTCGCGGCGAGAAGCAGGTGCGGGAGAACACGAAGAAGCGCGGCCCGGCGCTGACGATCGAAGTCGGAGTCCGCAAGATTACCATGCCCGAAGAGAAGAAGGAGCCAGGATGATCGAGTTGACGGCTGTGGTCACGCTCACCCGTGAAGACGAGGTGCGATGGGGCGAGCGGGAGTATCGCGAGAGCGTACTCTTGGGGCTCGCGGACTCAATGGCAAAGAGCATCATGAACAACATGACGGTGCGTCGGATCCGCGATGTGGGAACACGGGCGATCAAGGTCGAGGCGAGGCTTCTCATTCGGGAACGCGACTCCGCGATGGGCGGAAGTATGCCGATCACGCTCGCCGACGCGATCGAGAAGGAAGGGGCGATGCAGGTATCCTTGATGACATCCGCCAAGAAGCCCGCGAAGCCGGGAACTCCTCTCGTCGAGGTTGCGATGCGGGTCATAACAATGCCGGTCCTCGACGCGATGGGCGAGTTGGTCGACAACGTCTCGGGCCGGAGGGCGCGGCGGGAAGCGGCGTTCAAGCGGATCGACGAGCGCGAAGGATGAGGCTCTGCTCCTGCGGCAGGGCTATCAAGACCAAGAAGGCCAAGGTCTGCCAGTTCTGCCGCCCACAGCAATACAAGAAAGTGGCGGACAAGATCATCGAGAAGAGAATGCGGGGGCCGAAGGATCGGATAGTGCCTCGTGGAGGTGACAGCCCATGAAGCGATCGGTCGGCTCCCGCAAGTTCTCCTGCACCGGCAAACTCGGCCACGAGTCCGCAGCCGAGGCTCGTCGACGTGCGCGAAAGAAGTGCGAGCCCTACAAGTGCCAGTACTGCGGGCTCTGGCACAACGGGCACATAAAAAAGGGAGGATCCAGGTATGGGCGACAAAAAGTTCTTCGACAAGAACTTCAACTCAAGGGCCGCGCAGATCGCCGGAGAAGAGATCTCGAAGATCGACTCCTGCGACGTGATACCGCCGGTCCAGATGCTCCAGATCTTGAGGGTGCTGAATGAACGACGCCGCCAGGACGAGAAGTGGGGCGAGCAGAACCACAACGACTACTACTGGCTCGGGATCCTGGGCGAGGAGTTCGGGGAAGCGGCGAAGGCGTTGATCGAGAACGCACTCGATTCGCGAGAGCCCTATCAGCCCACGGTGGCCGATCCTTTCGTTCATGAAGTCCTTCAGCGGCGTGAAACCGCCGATCTCGAAAAAGAACTGCTCCATGTCGCCGCCGTCGCGGTCGCCTGGCTCGAAGCGATCGAGCGGAGGAAGGCGGGGCGATGAGGACCCTCGTCGCCTGTGAGTTCTCCGGCGTGGTGCGCGATGCCTTTATCGCAAGAGGTCACGACGCGATCTCCTGCGACCTGATCCCGAGCGAGCGCCCCGGCCCACACTACCTCGGGGATGTGTGTGGCATTCTCGGGGCGGGGTGGGATATGATGCTCGCGTTCCCGCCCTGCACCTTCCTCTGCTCCTCCGGGCTCCATTGGAATAAGCGGCGTCCCGGCAGGGCAGAGCAGACCGAGGAGGGGCTCCTGTTCGTTAGGACGCTACTCGAAGCGCCGATCCCGAAGATCGCCCTGGAGAATCCCATCGGCTGCATCAGCACGAGGATCCGCAAGCCCGATCAAATCATACAACCTTGGCAATTCGGACACCCCGAGTCGAAGGCGACCTGCCTTTGGCTCAAGGGGCTCCCGCCGCTCGTGGCGACCAACATCCTGCCCCTGCCCCCCTCGGGCCGTTGGTCGAATCAGACCCCCTCCGGGCAAAACAAACTCGGCCCCTCTCCCACCAGAGCAAAAGACCGAGGCGTGACCTATCAAGGAATCGGAGACGCGATGGCAGACCAATGGGGAGCAGCCTTATGAATTGGTTCAAGCACTTCACCGGATATCGCAACGATCCGAAGGTCCGAGCCCTCCGAGAAGAGTTCGGAATCGTAGGCGCAGCGGTCCCAATTTTCATGGTGGAAATCGTCGCAGAATCCCTCGGACCCGCCAACCCTACGCCCTTTTTAACGTACAGTAGGCGTACTTGGGCCGAGTTCGTCGGCACGGATGTTCGCAAATTAAACAAGATACTCGCAAGAATGCAGGACATTAACCTGTTCGAGGTGCGCGTTGAGCCCGATGGCAGAATCACCTTCGGATCAGATAAGATATTGAAATACTGCGATGAATACACCGAGAACCTGAAGAGGGCGGGGAAGATACCTCGGTATAAATCTCCCGATACATCTCCCGACAAGAAACCCGATGGTTCTCCCGATGACTATCGCGTAAGAAAGAAAGAAAGAAAGAAAGAAAGAAAGATCTTAGGCGATCCGCCTCCTCGGGCTGATGGCCCGGAGGCGTCTCCTCAAGGCGAAACCGAGTCCGAGGCGGAGCGTGAGAAAGGACTCCAGACGATCCGTGAAACGATCGAGAAGATCGGAGGCAATGGAGCCCAAAAGCCGGAACGTCGAGTTGTGGAACTTGGGGAGCAACTGCCAGAGGTCGAGACACCCGAGGATCTCACCCAGGAGACCGTGGAGAAGCAGCAAGGGCTCGCAAGGCTCGCGATCGAGCCACCCCTGGACGAGGAGTCGATCGCGGCGATCATCAACGCCTGGACAGGCTACAGGACCGGCAGGTTCGATCAGTACGCCTTGGCCGACACGCTCAATAGGCTCTCGATTATGGGAGTGGAGCGGTCGAAGGTCTACGAGACGTTGGGGGTCGTGTGAGGGGGAAAGGGGCCAATTCACAGGTGTGGCATTCTTACGACACCATCCTTTCCTTTGGTATTTTTACCAAAATCGGCCTCTCGGGCGCACCAGGTCGGTGCATGAGCCCTGTTCTATCGGTGCAACACGCAACCTGTGGACAACTATCAGCGTATAATCAAGGACTTACGCCTCTGTCTGGTAATATCTATTATGTCAAATCGTGACGTAAGTGTGCGAGATCATTACCATAATCGAGAAGTGATGGGTCAGATC
>JAEHJW020004078.1_pt1 | contig 26247 bp, 29 predicted proteins | sample 9271431 | NCBI WGS metagenome assembly JAEHJW02 | reverse complement strand
CTGTGGCACGAGACACGAGCGCGACGTGAACGCTGCGCGTGTCATCCTGCGCCGCGGTCTTGCATGGCTCGAACAGCAATCCTCCGTTGCAGAACCTTCTCAGAGCACCGGGAAGCCTGTCGAAACGAAGAGTAAGAAAGCGGCCAGGTCGGTTGCTTTCGCGGCCGGGCGTGGCCGTCCAGCAGTGGGAATCTCCGTCCTTCCCGCGCAAGCGGCAGCCCGCAAGGGCTGAGGGCGGAGAGGACGTCAACTTCAGGTGCGCATCTGTAAAGCCCTTTCCCCATCATGCCGCCCATTCCTCTCCTGGTGCCTTCTTCTGCTGCCGGCGTCTTGCCGGACAACCTCGCAGCTCTGCCGGAGCCTTCCGAGGCGTTGGCTGGCTCCTGTATTGCCGTTGGGCACCCGCAATCTGCGGCCATCTACCGTTGCAACTTCGACGCTCGCAGCGGCCGCGGAAGCTGGTCGTTCGTGTACCAGGCCGAAGGGCAGGCGCTTCAGAAGCTTATCCGCAAGCCGCGCGTGTACGTGGCCAGCCGCGCCAGCCTGCCGGAGCTTCCGGCCATGTGGCGCAAGCTTCGGGAAGAGGGCGCGGATATCACCTCGAGCTGGATTGACATCCAGGATGAAGGTGCGCAGGACTACGCCGAGTTGTGGTCCAGCATCGAAGCGCAGATTCGCGCCAGCGACCGCCTGGTGCTGTACGCACGCGCCGAGGACTTTCCCTTGAAGGGCGCCCTCGTCGAAGTGGGCATGGCGCTGGGAGCCGGCAAGCCCGTTCTGGTTGTGCTGGACGGCGTAGTACTGGACCCAGAGAGTTTTCGCCCCGTGGGCTCCTGGATGCGACATCCCGGTGTTCGGGTCGTGACCGACCTTCAGCGCGCGGTGCATGCGTGGGACGTTCCTTGCTCGTGAGCGCACTGCACGCACATTAGGCCTCGCCAAAAGAAAACAGACCGCGAACGGTCTGTTTGAAAAAAAGTGCTCAATCTTGGGCGGCGTAGGCTTCTTGGCCTCAGTCTCGCCAGCGAAGCTGCCCTTGCAGGTCGCGTTGCTCGCCGATGCTGTAGGCCGTCCAGGTGCTGAGTATCAGCGCGAACGCCTCCAGCAAAGTGCCCGCATCCAACGGTTGCGTGACCAGCACCACCAGGGCTAAAACTCCTGCGAGTGTCGGCAGCACGCCCTTGAGCCAGACTTGCGTAAAATCCCGCACTTCGAGCGCCTTGTGTTGGGCCATGGCAGCAAGAGTCGCTGCGTACAGCAGGGCCAGCCCTGCAAACGCGCGAACCTGCGTGCTCGTGTGGGGAACTTCGACGGCGACCCAAAGCGCGAGTCCTATCGAAGCGGCCATCCAGCTTTTGCGCGAAAACCTACAAAACTGCACCCAACGCCAACGCCAGGAGGCCATTTGCCGGGTGGCTTCCCTGTCGATTGCCAGGTTGAACAACAGCACCAGCGCGACTCCTAGTGCCAGCAGCAACGTCGTGGATTGAAAGGTCATCGTGTCCTCCGAAATAGTTTTCCTTCTCTGTATAGGACTGAGCATTGCAAGGCTAGCACGCCTCGTGCTTTCGCCCATGAACGAAGCCGCCCAGTCTTACGGCAAGGCGGCTTGCAAAAAGAAGGCGTTCCGATTCAGTTCCAGCGCATCGAGGTGATGGCGCCGGTCTCGTCCAGCCATACGCTGAGGTCCACAAGGGTCAGCATGCCCAGGCGTTCGCTGGCGCCTGGCGGGTAGATGCGCACAGAGGACGCACCGGTGGCTTCCAGGATGCGTTTTTTGGCGGAGGGAAGGTCCACGAGTCGACACTCGCGGCTCCCGGGTGCAGTGGGCATCAAGGCAAATCGCACAGTCCTGAGTTCCGGGGGAACCTCTGCGGATGCGGCTTGCTCTCGAGCGCCCAATTCGGGGCAAGGCATGGCAACAGACATGATGTGCTCGTTTACGGAGAGTTGGTCTTCCTCGTGTAGCAATCGCGACCGTTTTTGTCCATTTTCTTCCACTTGCAATAGCCTGGCTCACGCCCACAAGGCGAAGAAAGGGTCCTTCTCGGTTTCCTTGCGGGCCAGATAGCGCAGTCGTTCGGGGCCGAGCGCATGGAACACCAGCCTTGCCTGGAAATTAGCTAGCTCAGGCCGGCCTGGCTACCCGCACGCTGGGCCTGGATGTGGCCTACGCCAACACCGAACAGTCCCGCTGCATGTCTGGCAAAGATACTAAGGGCAAGCAGCACCGGAGCGCCAACGGCAAGCGGCCACCGACCGGCGAAAGCGTACAAATCAAACAACCAGCTCCAAGGAACCACGTTATGAAAAATGTTGGGCAAGCCAGGTACCCAATCGCAGGCCAAGCCCCAGCCTAGCGCCATGAAACATATCGCGAACCCAATTACGAATGCTCCCCACACTGCAATGCAAACCCAAAACAGGGCCTTGCAACTTTGCGGGCCAATGGGAATCTGATTTTTGGAATCAGCTTTCACGGAATTGTTGGCGAGTGGGCATGCAAGATGTTTGACATCCTCTCGTAGTCCACGAGAAGCACATCGCGCTCTTGCGCAACGACGCTGTCCCGGTAGCGCTGTACGGCGGGGCAGGCCCGGCCCCATCGCAACATTTGCTGGTGCTGCGCGCGCGTCAGCGTCTGCAGGCAAAAGGCGCGAAACGGCAGCAGGTCGTTCGAGACTTCCCATGCTGCATGCAAGAACACGACGCCCATCCCAAGTGTCAGCGCATCGGCCAGTGCCTGGGGCCCGCCCAGGACATAGGCGGCCACCACGGTCGTCAGGGCAAGCATTCCACGGGCCAGGCTTACGAGGAGGTTGCTCACAAGCTGCCGAACGGTGTATGCCGTACCGTCCTGAGGAGGTGCCTCGTGCAGCAGGAAAATCTTTCGAATGTTCATGGCGGGCCTACTTGCAGGTCTGCGTGGGTGCATCAGATGCTGGCCAGGCTGTTCTTTGCCTGCAGATGCATTTCCTGAGCCTGCCGCTGTTTGTACTTTTTGTGCAGCCGTTCGCATTCCACGAAGTCCACGACGAAAAAATCTCGCTTTTGAAGGTTTACAGCCCGCACGTAGTTGCGCACTTCCGGGCAGTTCTTGCTCCAGTCGAGCATCAATTCTGTTTGTTCCGCGCAAAGTTCCGAGAGCTGCAACGATGCAAAAAGGAAATTCCTTTCCCTGCTTACCATGCGAAAACAGAAAAATAGATATATGCATGCCAGCATGACCAGCCCCCTTCCTCCGGCCTCTGCTCCGAAAAGCCATGGAAAGCCTCCTAGCATCCCCACAGTCAGCCAGGTTCGATACCACGTTATCTTCTTGTTTTCTTGCAACGCCTTTGCCGTCAGCGGCATTTCAGCGTCTGGCTGCGGGTTGTATTGCAGGAACTTGGGCATCAGGGACATGGCTAGCCTTTGAGTTTTACGGAGTAAAGTTCGTGTAGACGCTTCACTTATGCGGCGGTCCAGCAAGACTCCCCTGTATCTCAGGTACTGCTCAGTCTGTCTTCTGGTCCGACATTCTTCGGTACGCCTAGCCGCGTCGTAGGCTCAACCGTCCAAGAAGGCTTGATGTCATGAACGGACCCTTCTTCGCCATCATTGGGGCCAAACTCTCTGCCGATGAGCACTCTAGCTTGATGTTGGTTAATCTTCACCCAGGCATCCCCGGCATCAAATTTATCGATGAACGCATGCCCAACAGGCAATTCTTGAAAACTGACGTCCTCCTCGCCCTCGGCTCTTTCGAGCCTCAGGAAAAGCTTTCGAATGTTCATGGCGGGCCTACTTGAAGGTGTTTGTGGGCGCATGGATTCGCTTCTTATCAAGGGGTCGTCCAAGTGACCGAGCCTTGTAGGGCGCCATTGTTTCCGTTTCCACTTTGGTCATTGAGTACAGTCCCCGTACCCTCGGTAAACGGATAGTACACTTCCAGGCCGCTTGTGTAATTTGTCACAGGCGTTCCCGCCGTCAAGTTGGTTAACGCGCTATCGGAAATTGGGCCGTTCCAAAGAGCAAATCGCTTGATTTTCCCCTCAAACGGTTGTGACCAATATTGGGTTCTGTTTCCTAGCGTGGCTGAAGTGTTTTGAGGGTACATTCCAGAACAATCCGTTCCTTGGTACACCATGCTTCCGTCCATAGACAGCGACACCGCGCCGGTAGTGCTGGCATAGGTCATTGCCACGCTGTGCCATTGGTTAGGGCTGACGGTTATTCCCGTAAGCACCCAAGCCCAGTTTGCTGTACTTGCACAGTTTATGGCGTATTCCAACTCATACTGCGGAGAAATGTTTAACTCAAACATGTTCTCCTTGTTGAAAAGCATGTCGCCATACGAGCTGCTGTTCATTCCAGTGACATAAAAATCTGTCGTCAGGGAAAATCCAGCGCTGAAACTTACGTTCGGCAGGGTTCCAAGAGCTACCGCATCGGTGGGTGCTCCGTAAAAGGCCAACGCATACTGTTTTGCTGCAGGGGACGCTGGCGGTGAGACTTCCAGGGAAGGAACCGGAATTCGGTAGGTGTACGTAGCTGCCTGCGCGGCGGTCCAAAGTGCCCCCAGTGCAATGCTCAGCAAAATTTTATGAACTGCGGTGCGAATATTCATTCAAAACCTCTTTTCGTGGAAGCACCGTATAGCTAACTCTTCAATTTGCCAAGCTTCGGCCTTGAGTGTTTTTCGCAAATTCCGGTGGCTACACTTTCTAGGCACCGCTCAGCCTGTCACCTGGGCCGGCATCCGCCGGTACGACGAACGGAGTGTTTCAAGGACAAACCCACCCATTTCCCTTGTCATTTCATGCACAAGGCGTTTTGGACATCCAGGCATCTGAGAATCGTCGCCTTGTGCGATAGAAAGGACGAGTATCATGTTGTTTGCCAACAACGGTCGCCAACTCAACCTGGCGGCCAAGACCATCACCAAGTATCTCGAAGGCCTCGGCGCTTCGGTTTCGCACCAGCAAGCGCTGGAGCTCACGGCCCGGCTACTGGGATTTTCCAGCGTCGGGGCGGCCGAGAAGGCGCTGAAAGGCCCTTCCAGGGGCGTGCCCGAGACCGCGCGAACCTGGGAAGAGCTGGCCCATGCCCTGGGAAGCCTGTCTCCCGAGGAGCTTGCGCAGCCCGTGCGCTTTCGGGGCTCCGATTCGGACTTTGCGATGCAGGCTCCCGTGCAGCTAGCGCGCAGCGATGCGTGGGCTCTGGTGTTTCCCCAGGGAGCGGCTGACGAAGACTACGGGGCGCGTGTGGCGGTCATTCTCGAGTGGGTCTATCCCGACGAGTCGAGCGATTCCTGCACAGCCCTGCTGGACCTGAACACGGGGATGCTCAGCAGCTTCACGCAAGGTGGTCCGCAGGGTCTGGAAGTAGCGCAGCCGCCCTTGGGCGACATCCGCTCCACTTCCGTTCGAACGCGTATCTATCTCAGCGAAGATGACATGGACTGCATGCTCGACGTCTACTGTCGAGGTGAAGACTCCCAGCTGTACGTGCCTGGGCAAGACCTGGAAGACGCCGGCTGGCGCGAGGACGTACTCGGCCGCTACGCCGAGCGCTTGGCTCTGCAGTTCGAGGTTTCCACCAATGAGCCAGGCAGCCTGGCCGAAGACGTCATTCGCAGGCTTGGACTGACGCAGGCTCAGAAAGACCTGAGCCGGCGCTATGGCGTTGCGTTGAGCGTGGAGCCCTTCGTGCTCTACAGCCCGACGGAAGAGGGCTTCCTCAACGTCAACTTCGGCTGGGTCTACGACGCCGACTCCGCAACGGGCTTTGCGGCCATGCCTCGGCTGCTGGCTATGCCTCCGGACGCGCAGCTCGTGGGCTACTTCCAGGCTTTGGAGCTGCAAGAGGAGTGATTTTCGCTTGAAGTGATTTCTGCCGCCACACCCCCTTAAAGGATGTGGCGGTTCTTTCCTTTTGGCGGTATGCACCAGGTTTCTATATATGTACTGGCCCCAGACCTTCCGTTTCCACCACTTTGCTCATTTCAATGCTTTCACGTCCACGCTCTTCCAAATTTCTGCTGGCGGCCGCCGCGGCTTTGTTCTGCCTTTCGGCGCATGCAGCTTCCTTCACCTACCGTATTCCCATCAGCCACCTGGTGGTGCAAACGGCTTCGGTGACCCCTCCTGCCAGCACAGGCAGCGTTTTGGCCAGTCCTTCTTCGTTGTCCTTTCCCGCCACCTCTGCTGGGCAAACGTCCTCGCCGCAGACTGTGACACTGTCCAATTCCACGAGCCAAGCTGTCACGGTTTCCAGCGCTTCGTTTGGAACGGCCAATTTTGCGGTCTCAGCCAACAACTGCACCAGTGTTCCAGCAGGCGGCAACTGCACGCTGCAAGCGGTGTTCTCTCCTGGTTCGGCCGTGGCCGGCGGCAGCATCCTGACCGATACCCTGACGATTCAGACGTCTTCAGGCCCGTATACGGTATCTGCAAGTGCAACGGTTGCTACCGCTACACCGGCGCTTGCCAGCGTTTCCCCTTCCTCCCTGACCTTCCAGGGCTACCAGGGAGCGACCATCGCCTCGCAGCAGGTGACCATCACCAATTCAGGCGGCAGCACCCTGACTGTCAATGCCCCCACGGAAACCACGGGCACGAACTTCCCCTTCGTCAACAACTGCACCTCGGGCCTGGCAGCCGGTCAGTCGTGCACGATTTCTGTGTCGTTTAACCCTTCCCAGACCGGAAACTACTCGGACACCCTGGCGGTGACCACGAGCAACGGTTCGGCCAATGTGGCATTGTCCGGAGACAGTCTCATCCCCACGGGGCACATCTTCATCGCGAACTATGGCAACAGTACGGTGGACGCTTGCTCCATCGACGCTACGACAGGGGCTATTTCCAACTGCGCCACAACAGGCGGCAACTTCACCGGCCCCTTCGACATCAACGTCTCGGGCAACACGGCCTATGTGGCCAACTACGGTGGCAACAGCGTCACCTTGTGCGATGTCTCCAACGGGGTATTGTCTAACTGTGCGGTGACGCAAGGCTTTGGCGGCGTTCGAGATGTGTATCCGCACAACGGGTTCGTGTACGTTGTCGGCGGGGACGTTCAGGCCTGCACGGCCACATCGTCGAACACGCTCACTGGGTGCTCGGTGGTGGCTGGCGGATTGTCCACTCCGTCTTCGATTACGTTCTACAACGGACGGGCGTACATCACCAACACGACCGCCAACGAGATTGTTTCGTGCACGGCTAACAGCGATGGAACGCTTACGGGTTGCATCTCGACAGCTTCGGGAAGTGTTGGAAACTATCCTGAAGGCATCACGTTCTACAACGGAAAAGCCCTTGTGGTTCCCGAATCGGGTCCCAACACCGCGTTCTTGTGCACCGTGGACTCCAGCACTGGCGTATTCACCTCCTGTGGGCCAACCGGCTCGAACGTGTACAACGCGTCGACACTGGTGGTTTCCAACAACTTTGCCTACATCGGGAACTATGGAAACAGCACGGTGGACGTGTGCAACATGTCCAGCACCGGAGTTCTGTCGAACTGTGCCACGGTAGGCAATAACTTGTTCAGCGCCACCATCGGAGTAGCGCTGGGGCTGTAAGCGTCTTCCTTGAGCTCAAAGCCAGGTCGTCTTGCGGCGGCCTGGCTTTTTGTATTCGACGAGCATCAACGCTGCGTCATTCGCAATTGCGAATATTTTCCGTTTATTCGTGATGGGCACTAAGCCTTTACGCGTCGGGCTGATGCCTCAAAAATAAAGCGCCTTCGTTCGAAGGCACTGAAACCACAGGTTTGGAAGCTTTTACGGCTGGTCGACGCCGCAATCGTCTACTCGTTGGTCTGCTCGGATTGCGTGGCGAGCACCTCGCTTCGGCGATACCCACGCTGGTCCATGGCAGCCTGGATACGCTCACCGAACTTCCGAGAGTGTGCTTCCGGCATGCCATTGCAAGGCCACTCGGTGTTGACAAGTACATGTCCAAGAACGTCCAGGACGTCTCCGCGAGGCAGTGTGTCCAGACCGCCGTCGGTGCTTTCTTCGCATTCGCGGACCGTGCTTTTGAGCTTCTTGGCCAACAGGTGCGCTTTGCACTGTTCCCAGAGCTCGAGGGCTTGTGCGTCGCTCAGCTCGCGCAGCAGGCGGGTCTTCATGATGCGCAGGATGACGCGCTGGCCGCCGCTCAGGGTAGGGTGTGTCAGGGGGGTCATAAGTATCCTTGTTGAAAAAACTGGTCTGTCATGTGTAGAACCCGGTTGTTGACCCTCAGCCCTCGCCGCGCAGGCTTCTACCTTCAGCATGTGGCACCGAGCACGAGCGCGACACCAATGCGGCAAGGAATCTTCTTGCCGCAGGACGGGCTGCGCTGGAACAACGTACCGCGGGACTCGCGGGAGCGTAACGCCTGTGGAGAGTGCGTAAGGCCCAAGCGGCGCAAGCTGCCGAGGCGGCGCTCGATGAATCAGGAACCTCGGAGGGTGACCTCCAGGAATCTCCGTCCTTCCCGCCATTAGGCGGCAGCCCGAAGGGCTGAGGGCGGAGAGTATGTCAATTCCGCAAGCGACAAAAATTTGTTCAAGCAGTGTCTGCAGAACTCCGAGGGCCCTGGAATGGCGTTTACGCAAAGCGATGTTGACAACTGCGTCGACGAGGTCCAATCCGTGGACGCTGGCAAGCAGCAAGCCCAGCTGGCAGCTGTTCGATAGCCCTTCACTGGGCAGACAGGGGCAGAGATGGGCGGCCATCCTTGGCGGTTGCTATACGCTCCAGACACTATTTTCAGGAGCTGTTTATGTCTCAAACCCACTATGCCATGGGGTTTTACTTCGACGAATCCGCCGAATACGTGGCGCTCATCTGCAAGAACCGCCCTGCGGCCATTGCGGGCAAGCTCACCGGTCTAGGTGGCCACCGAGAAGAAGGCGAGGACTACGCGCAATGTGTTGCACGTGAGTTTCTGGAAGAAGCCGGAGTGGCTACGCGCCCGGAAGACTGGACGCATTTTGCGACCGTGTCTACCGAACACATGTACATGCCGTGCTACTTCATCCGTTCGAACGATGTGCGCAATGTGCAAACGCAAGAGGATGAGCGTGTTGCGGTTCACGCCGTCAAGCGTCTCTGTGAACAGGACCTCGCGCCCTTCACGATGGAGCTCATCGAGCTCGCGCGAACGCACGATGGTGCTGTCACCGAGCTGTCGTGACGAGCAAGGCCATCACCTAAGCTGTTGTTCTCTGCCGCCGAACCCGTCAAGGTCTCGGTGGCAGCGTCTTTTCTGCCTTCTTGCATAAACACTTGTGTACAACCAAAAGCCGCCAGGTCTTGCGACGAGGCGGCTTGCAACAAAGGACTTTGTGGGTCAGTTCCAGCGCATGGAGGTGATGGCGCCGGTTTCATCCAGCCACACGCTCAGGTCGGCCAGGGACAGGAAGTTCAGGCCTTCTCGGGAGCCCGGCGTGTGCACGCGCACGGTGGACGCGCCGGTTACGTGTTGAATCAGATGCTTGGCCCACACGGGGTCTGCCAAGTCAAGGGCTGAAAGGTTGTTGCCTGGTCGGGCCTTCAGCGGGAATCGAATTTCCTTGAGTTCTTCAGGCACCTCGGTGGGCAGAAACTGCGTGCGAAGGCGGGGGTCTTGTTGAACGTGGGTGGTAAACATGGTGGCAGGGAAGCAAAGCGACAGGTAGAACTTCGGGTTTTCCCTAAGTATAGCCCTGCTGTGTTAACCGGCCCCTTTCTTTGTTCTCTTTGAGGGCCTCCTGAGCTTCTCGTCGCTTCTGCGCTGGCATGGCCTCGCGGCCTTGCGCCATCCGCCGAGCGGGCGGTGCGATGCAAAACAACACCGCCAGGCAGGGCCTTGGCGGTGCGAAACATCAGATTGGCGCCAGCTTCAGGTTGGCGAAGATGCCAAAACTTGAAATTCGGCCGGGCTTCTTGTCCTTGCGAACGCGTTCGACCTGGATGTGCAGAGTGCTGCCCAATTCCGAGCAGGTGTAGCCCAGGACGCGATACGGCACGTCCTTGTAGTCCAAGACCGTGTCCCCGATGCCATACCCCTTTTCGGCGCGAACCATGCCGTCCAGCTTGTTCTCGATGTCGAACGAAATGCTGCGCACTTGCGCCAGATGCGGGTCGGCCGCGGCCATGGCGTCGGTGATTCGACTGTGGTACTTGCAAAGCTGGGCAAGCGTCCAGGTTTCTTCGGTGTTCAGCGTGCTCATGGGAGGCTCCTTCTTGAAGTAGTGAGGTCTTCCGCGTGTAGGCACTGGCGTACTGCACCTGGAGCCAAGCGCCTTCGGTGTTGCTTCGGCGAACCTGAGCTAACTCGATTGGATGGTGGTCCGCATGCGCGCAATCTCCGCGGCGTCGAGACCCTGCGCCTGTGCCAGCGCTGGCCACTGGGACAGCCCAGCACGCACTTCAGCCAGGATGGCCTGCGCTCGTTCTTCTGAGAGGCGGTACAGCTTGGCAGTGGCCAGTAGACGCTGAACATCCGGGTCGGCCGACACGCCATCCAGCGTCAGGCTGTGCTCATGTTTGGAGGGAAGGGGATTGACGTCGAAGGCTGGTGCCGGGCGCCCAGCAGCTCAATGTCCTGGAGCTTTCGGCCCAGCTGGTCGTCACTTGCCAGGCGGTCAATGTCCTGGTCCAGTCCCAGCACGCGCAGCGCCTTCAAGAACGTGCCCATCGCAATGGTGGCATCTCCCCTTTCCAGGCGGCGCAGGGTCTCGCGGGAAACCCCCAGTCGCTCGGCGAAGAGCTCGGTCCCCAGTTTTCGTCGCTTGCGGGCAAGACGCAACCGCAGCCCCAGCGCGTCGAGCTGGTGCTGAAGGCCTGGGGCAGTTGGCAGAGTAGACTTGGGCATGCCACATATATTAGTCAACATTTCCAGCTTTGTCAATCTTATGTGGCACTGTGGGGCTATCAAGACTTTTTTGCTGAAACGGCTGCCTCATTCGTTGGACAAATCCTGGCAGTTTGCCATGCCCATGAGTCAGCTCCGGGTTTTGAGGCTTGGCCCTGTGGCAAGCGTGCTCGCTACACAGGGCAGAACCCTTCAGGAGAACCCTCATGACCATCGACCGGGTCACCTTCATGTCTCGCGCGCAGGCTCGAGCCCTCCGCCCGATGGCAGGCTCGGCCATCATTTCCATCAATTCAGTCAGTGAGACCATCGCCGAGTTGCAGCCCGGATGGGCAGCGCGCCTGACCCTGGTGTTCGACGATTCGGATGACCGCAGAAGTGGATTGCGGTGCTTTACCCTGGACATGGCCAGGCAAGTGCTGGACTTCATGCGCGAGCAACAGTCCGCGCAGAAGTTCTTGTACGTGCACTGCACCATGGGCTCTTCGCGCTCGGCCGCGGTGGCCATTGCTTTGTCCGAGGTCTTCAACCTGGCCTGCTTCAAGGAAGGAGTAGGCCGAACCAACGCCTCGCGCTGGCCGCACTACAACCGACTGGTCTACCGCATGCTTATCGACGAGCACCTGTGGCAGGAAGAGGGCATCGAGCCCTACAGCTGATGTTTTAGATGGCGCCCTTGTGGCGCCGTCTTCTTTTTCGGGCTAACGCTCTGGAAAGTCGCCCGATGCCGTCCCAAGCCCTAAACTTCGGGTGTCGTCTCCAGGTTGCTACACGAAGCAGACCAATCCAAGGAGCAAACAATCATGCGACAAGCAGTTTTTGACACCGGGTGGCTGCTGGCCGAGGACGGGACCCTTCAAGGGCTCTGTCTGGGCTACGACCGCTGTGCCGAACACGAGTGGGGCATTCAGACCCTGGAGCGCCTTCTCGGAGTGCCTCAGCCGGAGTTTCGTATCGGCCCGGCCGACCGGCTCATCCACCGGCCTGAGTTTCTGAAGCTTCACGAGTACAGCGTAAAACCGCGCGACAAGCGCCGAAAGGCGTATCCGGCGGTGCTCTTGACCGGCGTGGCTTCCCATTCGTTTTACGGCACCCAGACCGTGCAAGAGCTCGTCAGCAGCTGTCAGGTAAGCTTTTTCAGCGAGCCGGGCTCCAAGTGGCATGAGCCCCGGTACGACCTGGCCGCGGCGTGGGGCGAGAGGGATTTTGCGGTACAGGTACGTGGCGCTGAAAACATCGAGCGCCTGCGGGCTATCGCTGCGGCAGCCGAACGTGGTGACCTGGCCCTGACCAACTCCGGCTCCGGCTGGCTGGACCGACACGCTATTTGTCTTGTCATCCTCAGCAGTCTGAGCGAGGCCGAGGTGCAAGCCGTGACCGAGCGTGACGAAGCGCATCGAGAGCTCATCCTGGCAGCTCGCGCCACCGGCATCGAAGAGGTGCTGAAGGCCGCCGGCAAGAAGTGGTTTGCGCTGTCCCCGGGCTGGCGCGACAAGCGCAAGCAGCACGTGGACTTCTTCCTCAACCCGCACGACCAGCAACTCTACGACTTCGGCTGGTTCACGGTTGATGAGTTGCGCCAATGGGCTCGCGACGAAGGACCTGTCCTACTGGACAAAGACTTGCGCGAATTCGAGAGCACCCAGGAAGGATTTGAGCTCGTACAGCAAATCCTGAACCAGCTCAAGCAACACGGCATCCGCACGCGCAACAACCCGAAGCTCGCCTGGATGGATGCCGACAAGACGGTGAAGGGCATCTTCCTGCACGTGTACTACGAGGACGAGGCCAAGCTTGCCGACGGCACCTACGCCATCGACGAACTGCTCCAGCGCTTTCCTGTCAAGACCGCTGAAGCAGTGCAAGGTTGAGGACAGCGCAAGCCGTTCCTTGTAGACGATATTCCACCGACGCCTTGAGCGTCGGTTTTTTTTGTCCCCTACAGAACAGCGCCAAGGCTCTAGCTTTTTAAATACTTAAAAAATGTTTTTAAAGCGCCGCGTCCTCACCATTTAAGCGCTCTTCTCTCAACATAGTCGCTAACCAAACCACGTTAGCTATTCAATAAGCATGCCTCGTTGACTTTTCTCAAGAGTTGAAGCCTAGAGTAGGGTCGTCAGAGGCAATCCACTGCGCCCCAGCGCTCATAGCCGGGGATGGCTTTGCTCTGTGCTTACCTTTGACTAAACGCGACCTACCAATGAAAAACCTGAAAATCCTTGCCGCGGCGCTGCTGTTTGGAGCAAGCATGCTTGCCCAGGCGGCTACTCCTGTCTTCTATGTCCGGGTGCCTATTTCCAAAAATCCAAACTGGCCTGGAAGTGGGTCTTCTGGAACAACCTCCACTTCCTCGGGTAGCGCTCAGCTTGTTGTCTATCCCGCACTTTCACAAGGAACAAACTTCGGAGTTGCCACCGTTAACAGTTCCTCAACGGGGGGCCTCGTCAATTACATTGAAAATACCGGAACCGGCACTACTAGCGTTACTTCTGTAGCGGTAGCCGGAAACCCGGATTTCTCTTTGGCTACTTCGAGCGACGTTTTGCCTAAGCCGGCGCCTCCTTGTGAGTCTCTTCCAACGCTTGCTCCTGGCGACATGTGTTACTTTACGGTTGACTGGGCTCCCACAGCAACCGGCGCTGAAACCGCCACGGCCACGGTCAGTGCGGCTGACGGGGAAACCGTTACGCTCAACTACACCGGAACCGGACTTGCAGCTTCCAACCTGTCGATTTCCAGTCCTGGAGTTCTGGCTTTTGGCCAGGTTCCTCAAGGCAATACTTCCACTGCAACCGTCACCTTGAATTACAGTGGTAGCACTGCGATTACTATTTCCAGTGTCACGCCTCCTGATTCTTCTTACGTTGTCAACACTTCTTCAGGCTACTGCGCTCCTGGGCAGTCTCTGTCCAGTGGCTCCAGTTGCTCTCTTCAAGTTTCGGAGACCCCAACGTCTACCGGAACTCTTTCTGGAAACGTTGTAGTAACCGCCAGCGACGGCGAGACCATTTCGGTTCCTGTTTCTGGTAGCTCTGTTGCTCCCACAACAACCGGAACAGCTTCTACGTCCGGTGGGGTCACCGCATACCAAAGTGGCGTTACCAATGCTTACTTTGAAGTGACGGTGGTCAATACAGGGAACTCCAACATGACGCTTCCAGCTGCTCCTTCAGTTTCCAATCCGTCGGCCACTACGCTAGCGTATTCCGGTTGTGGAGGGGCCACGGTATATCCCGGAAAAAGCTGCACCGACATCTTTGAATTTTCCGGAACGAGCAGTGCAACAGCAACCATTTCGTACGCTCTGGTCAACGGCCCCACGATTTCCACTACCGAAACGGAAACCTATGTGGCGGGAGCGCCCACCGCAGGCTACGCGTTGTTCGCCAACTACGACACCTCGTCTCAGGCCGACTTGAACTACATGGGTCCTTCCACGTTCTGTCCGCATGAGTACTTGAACCTTTCCAAGGTTACCAATCTCTATAACAATCCTGTCGTCTTTCCGTTTCTCACCGGACAGTATACGAACGATGTCAACAACACACCTTTTGTGCTGTCCAATGGAACTAACCTGTATTTGGCCAAAACCGGAACCCAGTTCCAAGGTGACGGGGCGTACCTCCAAGGCCAGGGTTATGCCCAGGGCTATTACTGCGCCCCTGTTCCCGACATCAGCAAGCTCCCGCCTGCAGGCCCTCCGATGAGCAGTTATCCTCCGGCTGCGCTCGTGTCTGCCAACATTGCGAACTATGGAGGGGCCACCGCTACCGTTATCGATTTCACGAGCATCGGCGGCGGGGCCTATGTCATCGCAGACGCCTATTCCAATGGTTACTTCAACAGCACAGGAGCCACTTTCACGGACGCTGCCTTTTATGCAGGTCCCTACAGCGGGTCTCTTTCTTTCGGAAACGGGGGAGAGTACAGCTTCACCTGCGCTCTCGGTTCGGTATCTTGCCCAGGTTGGGGTTCCAACTATAACGGCACAACGTCCCCGGACTGGTCCGTGAGCAACAACACGTGGGTTCAGCCTTAATCCAACCCTAGCGTGAACAGTGGGCCGGGAGTACTTCCCGGCCCTTTTTCATGGTAAAATGAACGTCTTTACGGGCAAGTCTCAGCTTGCGCCTTGCCCTTCTTTTCGACTGACACTGCCATGCCCTGCGTCCCTGACTTGCTCGACTCCCTGGCCTCACAACGTGAGGCCATTCGGCAATCGCTGGTGGAATTCCTCAAACGAGACGATAACGCCATGCTGGCAGAGTACGCTTGCGGCGAGTTTGCCCGGCGTGTGGTGGACCTTTGCCGACCCGCGCTGGTTTCTCCGAAGGGGTGGATGACGGCGTACAAAGGCTGGGAGCCAGGCCCCAGCGACGAGCGCCTTCTCGTGGCCCTGTCGGTGGACGATTTGCTTGAGACCGCAGCCGCTTTGCAGCCTCAAGGCGAACTCCTGCTTTGCGACGTCTCACCTCTGCGGGGCCAGAGCGTTGCGCTGACGGTTGAGTATGGCGACTCCTTGCACGCAGACGCGCTCATCGCCCGCTCTGGCATGGCGCAGAGCGTGAGCCTTTTGCGCGAATTCGACGCCCGGATGACCATCCCCAGCGTGGAAACCCTGTTTCCCGGCTTCCAGGAGGTCTCGTTAAGCGACACCTGGTACTGGGGGCGCCTGGACCTGTATGAGAAGTGGGCCTGGTCGTGCTATCCGTTCAATGCCCCCCGCGGCACTCCCTACGTCCAGGTCGGGGGCTACGGCCAGTTCGTGCAGACCGGCGACGATGCCGAATTTGTCGCTCAGGTCAACAACGAGGTCGGGGACTGTGGCAGCACCTACTTGCTGTACCGAGAACCGGATGGATTCTTTGCCGACATCCAGATGGCCTGAGGGCTGGGCAGCCTACTTGCTACACGTTCAAGAATCTGGCTTGCGTGTAGACGTAAGCTCCGCATCTCCTTCAACTGCACCGGCGAATTCGTCTCGTTGAATCTTGCGTTCTGTGTCACGCCAAAGCTTGTCCGCCTATTCGTCTTCGTTCAGTACCGCGTTACGCTCTTGGGTTCGTGGCGCTTTTCATTTCTCGCTGTGCTCGTCTATCGCCAACGCCGCATCAGAGACGATGCAAGTGTTCCAGTGTGACGTCTTCTAACAGTTTGGAAGTCTTGCGCCAGGAGGTTCGCAGCAGAGCCAGGTCTCTCCATCTCCAAGCGAGTCGTCTTGCGGCATGACGCAGCTCTTGAAGGACCCACTCGTTGGGCACTCCTTCTGAGGGACCTACCAAGTCTCGATACAACCAGTCCGCCAGAAACAGTCCCGTGGCGTAGCTCCTGGACACGCCGTGTTCGCAGTGTACGCACAGCGCACGCCGGCGGTGCGCGCGTACAAAGGCCAGCAGTACTTTGGCCTGCTCTGCGGAAAAGACTTGGTGAGGCCCGTGCGGGTCTGTCGTGTCGTGGTACCCCAGTCGTAGCACATCGTGCCACCCCACCAGGTTCGCCACATGCTGTCGTGGATTGGTGATGGAGATGCACACGGACTGCGATGTGTGCAACAGGGCCTCCGCGTCCAGCCTGGGCAGTACCACCACGGTTCGAGAGTTGAGCACGGAGGGGCTGTCTGCAAACACGGTGAGTTACACCTTGGCTGCGCCGCGAACTTTGTACAGGCACCAGGCCGCCAGGGTCTGACCGTCAAAAATCTCCCCTTCGCGAATCATCGCTTCGAATTGCGCCTGGCTTACGCGCAATACGTTGGCGATTTCTTCGGTGTCGAACGTCTCGTTTCCCTCGGCTTCCATCAAGGGCACTAAAAACACCGGCGTACTTCCGTTGAGCGTCGCGCTATCGGCGGCGACCTTTCCCAGGGGTTCGATTTGAGCGTCTACCGCGGTGTATCCGGTTTCCTCTAGTAGCTCGCGCTTTGCCCCTTCTTCGACAGTCTCTTCCTTTTCCACTCCGCCTCGCGGGAACTCCAGGCAGAAGCCCAGCGATGGAGCGCGGCGCAACCGTACCAGCACCAGGTCTCCGTTGGCGAACATCGGCACGGTAATAACCCCTCTACCGTACCGCACGGCGTCCAGGTAGTGGAAGTATCCGTTAAACATCATGCGAAAAAACTTGTTTTCATGCAGACAAATGGGAACGCCTTTTTCAGTGGAGTATTCTTTGATAATGTGGATAGGTTGCATGGCGCTTGGATTTTGAATGTAAAATCCGTATAGCGCTTTTTCTCCAAATACCAGCGACCCACCAAGCCTCGTTTTCTGGTTTGCCAAAGTTTCGATTTGCATCCATACGCGCATCCCCAAATTATCGGGCGGCTTCTATATGAACATGCTCCAATTTCCTGGCCGTTTTCAGTTTTCCTTTTGTACCCAACATTTACTAATGTGCAGATTCCTCAATCCTCTTCTTTTTGTTGCGCTTTCGTCTGTCTTCTTCTGTGCGCAAGCTGCCACGAGCTACACCTACCGTATTCCCGTAGAGAACCTCAGCATCAACAATTGCCAACCTGGAAGCCAGACGTTTACGTACACAGGGGCACCCCAGACGTTTGCGGCTCCTGCAGGCTGCACCAAGCTGTCCATCATGGCCTGGGGTGGCGGAGGGGGCATTTCTAGCGGCAACAACTCGGGCTTTGGGGTCAGCTTTGCGTATGTCCAACTCTCCTACAGCTCTGCCTTGCAGCTGACGATTGAAGTGGGGCAAGGAGGAAGCCATCCCAGCAAGGGCGCAGTTTAGGGAGGTGGCGGCCTCGGGGGGCCTGGAGGTGGAGAAGGGGGCGCAGGTGGAAACGGCTCCAGCTTTGCTGCCTCTTCCTTGCAATCTGCGCAAACCGTCACAGCCACTTCCCAGAATCCCACCAACCCCCTGGGATACAGCGGACTCTCGGGCTATTCGTACTCCTACTACGGCTCAGGCCCTGGTCTGGTGGTCATCAGCTGGTCCAACTAAATCGGCAGCCGACGGCAAGCCATGCTTCGCTAAGCGACGGGCTAGCCCAGATAGAGGAGTGCTCGGCCAAGATGCTCAGGCTTCTTCCATCAGAGCCGCCAATCGAACTGTGTGCACGATTTCCCCTTCGGCATTGACTTCCCGGTGCATCTTCGCTTTCAGGTACCTCGCTGCGGCCCAGCGCACGAATTCTTGCCACAAAGGATGGCAAGTGTGCCCACTGTGCGAAATGGGTGCCACTCGAGGTCCCCACTTTCTGGTGTGTAAAATCTTTTCCAGCTCAGAGCCTTCTTCAAAGTGCAACACCATCTCTGGCAGAGGTTCGTCTTGAACGATGGCGCTGTGCACAGCGTTCTTGAAGCTAATGAACAGACTTTCTACTTGGCTTACTCTTTTTGCAGTCTTTCGGACATAGCCGTCGAATCTCGCAGGATTTTTTACGGCTACCCGTGGCGACGACCTTTTTTGTGCGTCCGTCCAGCCCCTGCGAACGCTGGGCAGCCTGTCGTCCATGGACCTCTGCACCGTCGCGTCATCCTGGGGCACGTCGTCGCTTTCAGCGTCTTGCGCTTGCGCATATTTCGCTTTTTGATTGAAGAACAGTCGCATCATGGCGCAACAAGGAGACAGAAACTCTCTTCACAAAGGTGTCAGGTCGCAGAAGGTGTAAAGCTTTGGCTGCATTGTACCGCGGCAGCCGTAAAAAATCAACGTAAAAATCAGACTCCCCAAAAGTCAAAGTCTTGCAAATTGCTTTGCAAGACTTAGTCTAATGATGTTTTCATTTTCTGAAGTACTTCACGAAAAGGTAACATATGCCTAAAAGCGCCCATAAAATCCAGAACACTTCATAGACGGTCAAGTGGCTTAGCAATTCGCATACAAGTTTGGGTTTTGCGACCCATCCTAATAATACGTAGGCAAACCAGCCTAACACTCTTTGGGTTTCATTGGGTTTGTTGTTTTTGTTTTTCATAACTGCCTCCTATTAAAGTTTCTGCTTTGTATAGCGAGGCGGTGCTTAAAATCAAGCCTATCGTGTTCCAACTCCCTGGAATCAATCGATTTTGTGTGCCAGCAAGGATACCGGGTCGAATTGCAACCCGTGTTCTTTCATGGTGGTAAGCGCAGCCTCTACGCAGCGTCGCAAGAGCCCTACCCAACCTCTTGTCCAGCGCCTGCACGAGTACTGGATGCAGAGCACAGGCCCGCTTCAGCAGCGCGACCCGACAGACTTGCCTGGGCTCGAGGAGATACCGCTAAATGCCTGAGCGACTGGGTGGCTGGCCCCTTTCGCCTCAGCTGCGCAAAGGGTCTTCGTCTTGGTGCAGGGTTTGCAGCGCCTGGTCTTCAGCCTGCCTTGCGACCTCGGCTTGTTCCCGGGCCTGGGCTTGCTGGGCCCACTCCTGTAGCAGCACATGGTCGGCAATGCAAAAGCTGCGCCTTTGTGCCTGCACACTTCGGACATAGCGCAGTACCTTTGCGTTTTCTTTCGACCAGCCCAGAATATCCCTGCAGCCCTTTCCGTCCAGCAGCCTGTTGCAGTATGCCGTTTCCCAGGCTTCCCAGGACAGGCCCAGAAACAGGGCCAGTGCAGCCACGACCAAAGCGGCAGCCAGGGCCGCGTAGACGCCGACGAAAACAGCCGCGGCTATCTCCAGCAGGCACATGCCCAGGGCGGCAGACAGCAGTGCGACCACCAGCAGCTGCAGGGCTCTGGCGTTTTCTGCCAGCTTCTGCGTGCCCAGTGCTTCGTCTGTCAAGGTGGTTCGTGGAAGAGTCTCTTCCAGGGATGGCAGCAATGGATTTTTCATGAGGGTATTTTATGGGTCGGGCATTTGTGTAGTGCTTTCCGTTATTTACGTCGCCTGGACCAACAGCCTGGTGGAGGGCGGTTGCTAAACGAAGGAGACCAAAATATCAAGGAGAACTCATGAAACAACCCAGTTGCCTCCAGACTTCCATGGGCGAACTCGTGTTGAGCCACCTGCAAAGCAAGGTCGACTTCTCGCATCTGTACGGTGCGCTGACCGACGAGCAGTGTTTTGACGTCGTCATTGCTGGCCAGGCTGTTGCCTCTGCGGTTTCCGAGCTGTTTGGAGATGGCCGCGGAGTCGTCTACAACGACGTCGATGCCTTCTTGCTCGTGACGACATCGGAGTCCACTACGTGGAAGTCCTTTGAGCCCCAAATTAAAAAACGCTCTGTGGTGACACGACTCACCACTGAAGAAATCGAAATCCAGCAGGACTACGGGCAGCTCAAATGCTGGACGGAAAGCGTGTACCGGCTGCGGGCTTGTTCGCGCACAGGATTGCTCAACGAAATTCTCTGCACATACAGTCCGCAGTTCTATCAGCGTAGCGCTCCTCGGGAAATGTTCAATCAGCACGAGTGCCTGCGGTTTCTTCGCACTTTTGACTTCAATTGCGTGCAGGTGGGTGTTCGCCTATCGGACAAGTCTCTTGTGTGGACTCCGGCGTTTGAGCGCTTTCACGCTACCCACGAAATGCTCGTGGAGACCGTGAAGACGCCCTTGCATACCGCCATTCGATGGTTCAAGAAGAAGCACGAACTCGACGGCATTTACGCCCACGACGACCGCGCCATGGAGCTTTTGTGCGCTGCCAAGTGCAAGCTTGACATGGCGTCGCAATGGTTTCTCGAGCGCAACTCTGCCGACCTTCTGGAGCTCTTCAAGCCGGCGGCCAAGCGGTCTCCTGAAATCCAAAACTCTGACGTCAGTAACTGGATACGTGAACAGGCCTCAAAAATGGTCTTTTCAAAGGCCTATCGCGAGCGCCTGGAAGCGGTGTCTTCCGACGTCCAGAGGTATTTCACGCCTCGAAGGCTGGAAGGCTCACGTATCGAGCTGAGCACCCTTGAGGTCAATAGCCATCCCAACCTGGACATGTCCATCATCAAGGGCATGTCTTCTCAGCTTTTGCCCCTGTACGTTCGTGCCAAGCAGGGTCACTGGAAAAAGCACATCTCTCGGCAAGTTCTGGAAATGTTCTCGTTGTTTCGCGACGATAGAGAAGTCCGAAAATTGTCCAACGCGTACAAGTTTCATGTCTTGTCCCAGCAAGGGGTTGAAGTTCCCCAACTGCTTGGCGAGCCTTCTCACAAGAAGGACTTCGTACAGGTGTCCAAGGACATCGAGGAGCACGTGGGTATGTCCAGGCTTTGCGGGTCGCTTTCCCATGCCAGGCTTGTGGCGTTGTCCAAGGCTGTTCACGAATTGTCGAAAACGAAAGGCCGCTATGTGTTCGGCTTCCTGGACCAGGTGCCTGGCGCTTTGTACTCGGCTATTGCACACTGTGAACTTTCTGATATCCCAGGCTGTGTTGCAGGTGTTTTCGAAAAGCATGAGCAGGAAACCCAGGTGCTTCTTTCGAAGGCCAAGTTTCTGCTCAAGAACCCAATTTCCGGCGTGTTGTTTCGAGGCTACCGCATCGAAGAGTTGCGCGATGCCAAGGAGCTCCTTACCGAAGGCCAGGAGATGCACCATTGCGTGGGAGGGTATATCAACGCAGTGGCGGCTGGTCATTGTGCTATCGTGCGGTTTCACCAGCACCGGGTGCAAGACCGCTTGACCATGGAAGTCAGGCTTTCGAAAAACGGCTATTGGACTGGGGGCAGTCAGTGGAACGAGTCTTTCAGGGCGTACCAGCTGAAAGGACTCGGCAATCGTCGGCCTACAAAAGAGGAGGAGCAAACCGCTCACGTCATCGTTCGGGCGCTGACCATTCGCAAGGCCTTTGGCTGGAAGCTGCCTTTTTCGATGTGCCTTACGCTGGCAGAAAAGCTGCCGCTGAAGGTGTTGAACAAGAACATTGACTGGATTTTTTCGGTCTGTATTCGTCCCCGGTACTTTGTCAAGTACATGCGCCTGAGTGAGCTTTCGAAGGCCTCGAAGAAGCTTCTCCAAAAGCTTCCCGGAAAATCCAAGCCGGTTGAGTCTGCGGCGGTTGACGAATTTGGCGAGATTCCCTTCTAGAGCTATTCAGTTTTCTCTGCAAGTTGTTTTATCACAGGCCTTCTCGTACGAGGAGGCCTTTTTCTTGTGCTTTTCAGATGGGTCGCTCAGTCTCAAAAGCCTTCTATAATCGAGTCCAGCCCTATATGGCGTATCCATCCCTTCTTTTGAGGTCTCGTATGAACACTTTACTTTCAACTTTTCTGCTTCCTTTCGCAGCTGCGCTGTCGTTGGCTTCTTTCTCGACTTGCGCCTTTGCGCAAGCTCCCCAGCAAGAACTGAGCCTGCAGGCCCAGGTCACTCGGGAGGTGCCCAACGACACTTTGCAAGTGTCGCTGAGCAGCACGTACGAGGGCTCTAGCCCCCGCAAGCTGACCCAAGAGGTTCTGGGCAGTCTCAATGCCGTGCAAGGCCAGCTCCAGGGTCTGTCCAGGATTCACGTCACCATGGGCTCTTTGCAAGTGCAGCCGCAGTGGAAGGACAACAAGATTTCAGGCTGGTCGGCCAGTGGCTCCATGACGCTTAAGTCCCGGGACACGGCGCTTCTTGCGGGGGAGCTTTCCAAGCTTTCGCAGTTCGCGCAGGTCAGCGACGTGCGCTACAGCCTGTCTCGCCAGGCACGCCAGGCTGCCCAGAAAGCCATGCTCGCCCAGGTGTCCAAGGCGTTTGTCGACAAGGCCTCGGACATGGCCACGAACTTGCATTTCCTGGGCTTTTCCATTGTCTCGCTGCACTTGGACGAGTCCGGGACGACGCCCCCCATTTTCGCTCCGCGCCCCATGATGCTGGCCGAAGTTCGGGCGCCTGTCGGGTTGCCCGCGCAAGCCGGAGGAAGCTCCACGGTTTCCGTGACGCTTCGAGGCACTGTGCAACTTCGCACCTGCACGGGCAACGACTGCGGCAACGAGACAGTGTCCTTTGGCCACTGAGGACTGCGCCCCGTACGGACCCCTTGCCCCAGGCCACCATGCGCTCGAACCATCCATCGTCCTCGCCAGCGGGTGCGGGCTCAGCGCAGCTTCTTCCGGCAGCTCGATTCCAGCCTTCGCAGGAACTGTGCAACCTGTTTACGGCGCACGTCCTCAAAGCGTCCGGCGGGACGCTCTTTGCGCGCTTTCTGCACCCGCCGGCCTCGCCGATTCCCGCGGCGCAGTTGCTTCGAGACGCGGTCTACGGCGCAAGCGATGCCTTGGTGCTGGCGAACCAGCTGCCCCAAGGGGCCGAAGTGGCGCTTGCAGGCCCCTTGCGAGAGCAGTTCCTTGAGTTGGTGGCCGCGCGTCTTTCGAACGTGCAAGCTTCACCGCCCGGCGCCGCGTTTGCACAGCGTCTGGTTGCCGAAATGACGGGCCCGCTCGACCACGGAGCCTATCAGCTGCCCTTTTCCACGATGGTCTTGCGCGATGGGGTCGTGTACGTTCGCTCGCAGCTGCCGCGCTAGCTCCCCGCGGTCCGGACTCGCCAAACGGCCCGTTAGGGCACCGTGCTCCGCCGCACCACCCTCTCAAACCCCCGGCAGCCTTTTGGTACTGAACTCCAGGGCTTGTGTCTTCGACGACTCAGCCCGTAGGTAGCTCTGCAGGTGCCGTCCGTTGCCTTTCGCCCTTGGAAGAGGGAGCCCTCTGGAGCAACCGACGTAGCTCCTCCATGCAGTCTTCGGGAATCAGGGACCGGTCTTCTCCCAAGGTCGCCAGAAATGCCCTAATTCGATGGCAATCTTCCTTTCCTGCACGTACGTGCGTTCCGGTTGCTGCGCTACTGAGCCATTCCGCAGCTCCGAGCGCGGCGGTGTATTGTGCCCGCTTGCTTTTTGGCACTTTCAATGCAGGTCTTTCAGCCTGCGCAGTCGCGCGCAGGTTGTTCAGCCTGGATTCCGGCAAGACATGGTGCTTCAGTCCAAGCTCCTGGTCTGACTTTTGCGGCACCCCCAGCCCTGTTGCATACTCAACATCTTCCGGCCCATCGTTTTTTTGTGGCAAAGGTGCGCTGTTTTGCGCTATTGCAAAGGACCTGATGCGAGTAAGCTCCATCGCGTCCACCGCCAGGCCCATCAGCCACTGTGTTTGCGCAGCTTGTTGCCTTGATGCGGCTTGGTAGGCTTTTCGTTGCAAGACCGTACTTAGGGTCATTGAACAAGCCACCGAGGTTCTATGAGACACAGCGGTTTCAGGGGCAGGCGGGTCTTTTTTCATGAAAGGCAAGATTCTAAAAAATGGCAGTCCTGTGTGTCAGGTGGTCAGGAGCAGGGCGCAGGCCCGATTCAGAGAAACCAAGCTATAGCGAGTGTTGTTTCTTTCCGACGGAGCACTTTGCCTACTGTCGCTAGGCCTACTCTTCGTCGAAGACAAATCCCTGAACGTAGGGCTCTTCTCCCGGAATGCGTACGGTTTCGCTACCGTCCTCGTGGACCAACAAGGTGTACGGAGTGTCGTTTTCCAGCTTTCTCGTGCAAAGCTTGCAATGGATTGCGGCAGCCTTGTCCTCCATGCTTTGAAAAACCTTAACCAACGCAGGATGCGAACGCAGGCTCGCATCGAAGAAATTTGGAATGTAGAGCTTTCCGTCTTTTTGCAAAGCCCCCACAGCCGGCAGATAGGTGTAGTCTTCACCTTCAATGGGGCTTGCACTGCACATGCCTGGCCAGGCTCCAGCCGTGAACTCCTTGGGCAACTCCTCAAAAGGATAGCCGGCCTTATGCAGCCGCACCAGGGCCTTTTCGCTTAAGCGAAAGCCTCCTGCTCCTGCGCTGTAGATGACGTATTTCACTCCGGGGGCCCCAGCTTTCTCTGTGTCCGCTATCAGCCGTGGTATTCCACCACCGTCAGCCAAGCCTCTGGCTTGAGCTTGTCGTAGAGCTTGGCCACTTTCTTGGCCCAGGCTTCTTCACTCAGGTTTTCCTGCACAACACCCATCAGCCCCACCGCGCCGCGCTCCAGCCACTTTCCGTCCCTCAGCAGTGCAAAAGGCACTGCAGTTCGAAGCCTGGCGCGTTCGACGTATTCGTCCCTGGAGCACGCAAACTCCACCCCAGGGTCGGCGTCAAGAACCCAGTTCGGGTCAGCCTGTAGCAGGTTGCGAACGCTAGCCAGCTCCTGATAGGCTTGCCGGGCATTGGCCAAGGTTCTGTACTTTCGAAAGAAGGCTTTTTTGGAAGGCGGAACTTCTTTTCCTCCAAGGTCGTCGAAAAACTTTTCGTACCGGGCAGATGCCCGCCGGGCCGCCATCTCTCGCTGACCCTGCAGGTCCCAGTTCGCCACCTGTGTTTCGTGCGCGTAGCCGTCCGAGTCGTTGGCGTGCTCATCTCGAAGCCTGAAGAACCGCTCGAGACTGCCTCCCGGCACGTACCAGCCCCACTTTCCGTTGGGGTTCACGTAGTGGCCGTATGCGCCTTTTTCTTCGATGTAGTCGTACCCGCAATTGCGCGCGTAGTCTTGCACGGTCGCAAACAGGTCCTTGAGTGGAACTGTCTTTTCCGCCAGGCCCTTTTCCTGGGCCTCCAACTCGTCCAGCGTCAGAGAGCCGTCGGCTCGCACAAATGCCTTGGAGGATACGTTCTCGAAGACCGGAGTTAGCTCCTCTTCGGCATTCTTGAAGACCGTAAAGGGACTGTCAGGTTCGGCCTGCGCGTCAAAAGGACGCAAAGCCTCATGGAGGCTTTCTTCGGAAAGCCTGTCTTCGGAGATGACAACCAGAGAAAATCCTGACATGATAAGGGGCGTGTTTTAGTAGGTTTTTACCATTATAGCAGACTATCGAACCCCCTTAGCTTTAGCTGCCCCTGGTCAGTCTATCAGGGCCTTTTGGGTAGCGCCGATTTTTCAAACAGAACGCCTGTTTGAAGCAGCACCAACGCCTGATGTTCGGGCACTTTCGGAACATACAAGCTTCTGAGTTTTTCCAGCAGGTATCCGTTCCCCGTTCGTACTTTCATCACGGTGCCTTCCTGGTCCTTTCCTGTGCGAATTTCGAAAGTATCCATGGATTGGCTGAGGACAATCCACAAGCTCATCAAGGACACCCTGTCGCGCATTTCCACGTCCGGCTCTTCGACTTTCCCCCGTACGCTTTCTCCACTTTGTACCCGCATCAGGGTGAACACTGGCAGAAAACCCAGCGGTCTCCAATGCTCGTGAGAAAACCTGTCGGCAAGTTCACTTCCTGCGAAGTCCATGATGGGCTTCATGGCGTGGTGAACTTTCAACCACAGCTCTTCGGAAAACTCCTGGTTGAATGTCAGCATCCTGGAAAACCCTTCCAACTTTCGCTGTTCGGAAGAGTTGCTTTGCTCCCAGTCCCGTACCGGTACGCTTTCCAGCAAGTCCGTGCACGCTTCCAGATTAAGGACGTTCTCGATAATCCGCTCACGCTCTCCCAGGCCTTCTTCATGTCGGGCTTTCGGTAAAGTAAGGTCTCTGGCAAGACTTACCAGCGCTGATTTGGACCACTCGAAATCTTTCTTCGTGGAAGACTTGATATAGTTGT
>JAEHJW020006780.1_pt1 | contig 26271 bp, 28 predicted proteins | sample 9271431 | NCBI WGS metagenome assembly JAEHJW02 | reverse complement strand
AATAGTTAAATTATTACTTGAACATGGTGCAGATGCTAATGCTAAAGATAATGATGGAGATACTCCTTTGCGTTGTGCATCTGTGTACGGATACACAGAAATAGTTAAACTATTACTTGAGTATGGTGCAGATGTTAATGCTAAAACTAATGATGGGAGAACTGCTTTGCATTGTGCATCTAGAGGTGGACACACAGAAATAGTTAAACTACTAAAACAACACGGAGCATAACAAGGTTAATTTAATATTTGCTAAATACACAAAAGGAGAAAAAATAATGTCTTTTCAGTTTAACTTTACACAGGATCAATTAAGTAATATTTTAATCAATAACGATAAAATAGATTCGTGGTATGCTGCTTTAACAAAAGTATTACCATTGTATGGAATTGATACTATCGCATATGTTGCTGCTTTTCTTGCACAAACATGTCACGAGTCTAGTGACTACAGAGTCTTAGAAGAAAATTTACATTATTCCGCAGATGAGTTGATACGAACTTGGCCAGATCATTTCAATGATGATAATGCGAACGATTATGCCGAAAATCCAGAAAAAATAGCAAATTTGGTTTACGCAAATCGCATGGGAAATGGTGATGAAAGTTCTGGCGATGGGTATGCGTTTAGGGGGCGTGGCATAATTCAGATAACCGGACGCGATAATTATTCTGAATTATCTAGTTCGATTTATAATAATGATTCTTTGTTATCTAACCCTGATTGGTTATTGACACCAGAAATTGCAGTATATTCGGCATGTTGGTTTTGGAAAAAAATAGGAGCAAATGGATGGGTCGACGTTGATAATTTTCAAGAAATAACACGAAGAATCAATGGCGGTTTGTTAGGCGAAGAAGATAGAGAGAATAAATACCAAAAGTATTTACAAATACTTCAAAACTAAATATTATCAGGAGGAAATAAAATGTTTCCACAATTAGAAGCGATCAAAAATATCATTTACGTTGTGTTGTTTGTTGGAATTGTCGCTGGTTCATATTTTAAAGGGCGACATGACGTACAGGTACAATGGGATTTGCAAAAAGAAAAAAATGTAGTTACGGTAGAAAAAACAAAAGCCGAATCTGCTCAGATAACAACAAAAGTTGTAACAAAATACGTAGACAGAATTAAAACTATTACTGTAAGGGGAAATGAAATTGTCAAATACATACAAACAGGTATCACTAAGTCTGAAGATTCTAAGTATAAGTTGCCTGATAACTTTGTCAGCTTGTACAACGACTCAGTGCAAAATGTCGTTCCCGATTCCGCCTCAAGCTCTGATGCAAACGCCAGCACCATTAAGCTCTCTGACGCCCTTGCAACCATTGCAACAAACAACACACAGTGCAACGCATACAGGCAGCAAGTAATATCGTTGCAGGATTGGATAAGACAGCAAGAAATTCTATACAATGGCAAGGCATCGGTTGTATATATGCCAACGATTGAAGATTCTAAAGTAACGGATTTAGAAAACCTTCCAAAAGATGCCATTGTTTTGCAACAGAATAAAAGTGTATATTTGAGCAATCTTGTTGCCAAAAAATAATTAAAATAATTGGTGATAAAATTCTTGACAACGCTTTGACGATTATATACAATCAACCTTGTCCACTAAAGATCAAAAGTCACTTGGTGGACTATCGCCACTAGCCAAAAGCTACAGATGATTAACAAATTTACTGACATTAATAACTAACGAGGACTACTAACATGACTTCAGTAACACCAGATGTAGAAGCAGTTTTGCACGAAGCCACAGAGTATGCACGAAAATATAAGCATGAGTATATGACAGTAGAACATCTAGCATGTGCTATGGTGAGTCATAAGCCATTTTTTCAATTTTTGAACGCATATGGCATTGACGCTGCAGCTTTACAAGTCGATTTCGTCAAATACATCGACGGTAATAAAGATTTTGTTACCAAAGATGTTGATTCGTATAAAGGACCAAAGCGAACTTCGACCATTGATCGCGTTTTTAACAGGGCGCACACTACTGCAATGTTCCAAGGGCGCGATATTATGAATATCATGGACTTGTATTTTGGTGTACTTTCGGAAAAATCAAGCTACGCGCATTATCTACTTTATAAGTTTAGCGGTGAGGATTTTGATCCTGAAGACTTCTTTAGGTTTTTCAAAGAAAACTATTCCGAGGGTGGTAGCAAAGCTGCAAATTCTTCAAAGAAAGCAGAATCCATTTTGGAAGAATATTGTACAAATCTTAATAAGTTGGCAGAAGAAGGCAAGCTGGATAAAATCATTGGGAGAAATTCCGAGTTGGATGAAATTTCTCAATGTCTTGCTCGTAGAAATAAAAGCAATGTGTTGCTGGTTGGTGAAGCAGGTACTGGCAAAACAGCTATTGCAGAAGGGTTGGCGTATAACATTGTGCATGGTAATGTTCCAAACTATCTGAAAACTGCGGTAGTGTATAGCATCGATATTGCATCGTTGCTTGGTGGTACAAAATATCGTGGCGAATTTGAAGAAAAGTTGAAGAATATCTTTAAGGCATTGGAAAGTAAAGGCAACACTGTGTTGTTTATTGACGAAGCACATCAGATGAAAGGCGCTGGTGCAGGTAGCGGATCTTCGGTTGATTTTGCAAATATTATCAAGCCATATCTTGGTAGACGGTCGCTTCGTGTTATTGCAAGCACAACGTGGGATGAGTATTCACAATCTTTTGAAAAAGATCGTGCACTTATGCGTAGGTTTTATAGAATTTCAGTCGATGAACCAACAATTGCAGTTACAAAAGAAATTTTGAATGGAATCAAGAATGATTATGAAAAGTTCCACGGTGGTAATATTGCACCAGAAGCAATTGATGCTGCGGTTGAGTTGTCGGTTAAGTATATCACAGATCGCAAACTCCCAGATAAGGCAATTGATGTCATTGATATTGCCTTTGCAAAGGAAAAGATCAAAGATGCTGGTCATTTTGTTATCACTAAGAACCATATCATTAATGCGGTTAGCAAGATCACAAAGATTCCAGCAAAACAGATTGGTTCTGAACAACCCGAAACTGTAAGTTCAGACCTATCGACAATGGAATCCGTAATCAAGAGTAAGGTATTTGGTCAAGACGAAGCTATCTCCAAGGTTCTTGAAAAGATTTATGTTGCTAGAGCAGGTCTTAAAGCAGATGATAAGCCCATTGGATCTTTCTTCTTTGTTGGGCCAACTGGATGTGGTAAGACTTATTTTGCTAAGATTTTGGCAAATGAACTTCATAGCAATTTGATCCGATATGACATGGGAGAATATCAAGAAAAGCACACTGTGGCAAAATTGATCGGTGCGCCTCCTGGTTATGTAGGATACGAAGATGGCGCATTGGGTGGTGGTCTTTTGGTATCAGATGTTCAGAAAAACCCAAATGGAATCATCTTGTTTGATGAAATTGAAAAGGCACATCCAGACGTTCTTAATGTGTTGCTTAGTTTGCTGGACGAAGGGTTTGTGTCGTCTAGTAACGGCAAAAAGGCAGATGCAAGGAACACTATTATCATCATGACTTCCAATCTTGGTGCAAAGGCCAACGAACGAAATGTAATCGGGTTTACAAAAGAATTCCAAAAATCTGGCGAAGAAGATAAAGAGATGAAGGAATTTATGCGACCAGAATTTAGAAATCGTATCGACTATGTTTGTAAATTCCAAAAACTCGGCAAGGACGAAATCAAACTCATTATCAACAATGAGCTTGGCGAATTGAATAAAATGCTGGTAGACAAGAAAATTGAGGTTGTATTGTCCGATACAATGCTTGATCATTTGGTTGAAGTTGGGTTTGATCCGTTGATGGGTGCAAGGCCGATTAAGCGCAAGATGAATGATCTTATCAAAGTTCCACTTGCTAAGAAAATTCTTTTTGATCATGTAGGAAAGCATTCAGTTATTACTGTAGATTTTGATGATGGTGAAGTGAAATTTGCAGTGTCGGAAATTCTTAACTCTGCTTTTGTGCCTCCGCAAGTAGAACTTGGTTAATACTGTGTACTTTGAATTGTCGTGATATCACGACAATTCAAAAATAATGACATTTTTAATAAAAAATGACTTGACTATTTGCTAAATATAATTTAAAATACAAAAGCTACTTATGGAGATTTTTAAGTCATGATTCAAACGACTAGCATTCAGTTACAACCGTATATAACTTATCCACCACAAGGAACACCGTTATTTCAAATTCCAGTTATTGGCAACCAAGCAATGGGTGCTGGATATTACAAAACGCCAAATCCGTTGCATACAGTGCAGTTTTCTACAAGCGCATCTTTTATTGGCATTGTGGCGTTGCAAGGTAGTTTGGCAAGTTATCCATCTGATACAGACAGTGATTGGTACGATATTCCAGAAACTATTCTTGGAGATGGAATAAACGTGGTTCCAGATAATTCGTACATTTTTACGTTTGGTGGCAATCACGTATGGGTTAGGTCTATTATCAAAGTATTTTCTCAAGGCGCAATCACACAAATTTTGTATTCTCATAATTAATTAAAAAAGGAAAAAATAAAATGGCAAAAAATAAACAACAGAATCAACGTTCTTCTCAACCAAAGAATTTAGAATCGGCAATTTCTGCTGCATCAACGGGCGTAACACAACCAACTCCGCCAGCACATCAGCCTAATCCAGTAGGACAAGCACCAAAAACACACACTGATGTAATCCGTGAAATTATGGTTAGACAGCAACAACAAGAAGAACAAATGCGTAGTCAAATGGCAAATATGCCACCACCAACACCATTTGATTTTTCAAAAGTTCATATTCACTTTGGCATTCCGTGTTATGGTGGATTAATGTATGAATCGACCATGACAAGTTTTATTCAATTTATGATGGCAGCAAGCCAAGTTGGACTTAGCTGGTCGCTGGATACGATGACAAATGAAAGTTTGATTACACGAGCACGAAATAATTTGTGTGCAAAAATGATGTATAACACAAAGGCAACACACTTTATGTTTATCGATGCGGATATCAGATTTAAGGCAGAAACCATTTTGCAGATGATTGCAGCAGATAAGGATATTATTTGTGGTGCATATTGCCGTAAGAGCTTGCCTCCTCAGCTCAACGTAAACCTAAAAGCAGAAACAAAAATCCAAGGGCCACTGTGTACCATTGATACCGCAGCAACAGGGTATTTGCTATTTAAGCGTGGCGTATATGAAAAGTTAATTTCGTTGCATCCAGATACAAAGTATGTTGACGATATTGGATTGGGCAAGCAGTATGAGCCAAATATGTATGCTATTTTTGATTGCTTTATCGATGAAAAGGGTCATTATTTGTCAGAAGATTGGGCATTCTCTCGTAGGGCGCAAAAAGCAGGTTATGATATTTGGATGGACAATCGGGCAACTGCGCATCTTGGGCATATGGGCACTTATGAATTTAAGTCCATTGATGCTCTTAATGGAGTTAATCCTTCTGTTAAACAGTAACGTTGGTTGTGATAGTTACCTATATAGGTAACTATCGTTTCACAATAATATAACAAAACCGCTAAATACGTTTAGTTATTTTTGGAGTGAATATGTTATCTTTTTTGGTTTGTTATCCTGGTAGATTCCAGATTTTTCATAAAGGTCATAAAAAAGTATTTGATTTGCTTGTAAAAAATTTTGGCAATGATGACGTTTTTATTACCACATCAAATAAAGTGGAATTTCCAAAATCTCCGTTTGATTTTGATGATAAACTTATCATGATTACTGCAACTGGTATAGACGAATCAAAGGTAATCAAAACAGTTCAACCATATAAAGCAAATGAGTTGACTAAGTATTTCGATCCAGAAAAAACAGCACTTGTTTTTGCAGTGTCAGAAAAAGACATGCAGGACGATCCAAGGTTTAAATTTAGTGACAAAAAAGATGGAAGCCCATCGTATTTTCGGCCTTACGTTTCAAAAGAAAAATGCCAACCGCTAAATAAGCATGCATATATTTTGGAAGTCCCAACTTATACATTTAACGTAAATGGCAAAAAGGTTAGAAGCTCTTCTGCCATCCGTCAATTGTATAAATCATCTGATTTACAAAATAGAAAAGAAATAATAAAAGATTTGTATGGAACATTTAATAAAGAAGTGTTCAACTTGCTAAATGAAAAATTAAAAAATGGAGAATTAACCGAAATGGATTCAAGCAAAAGATTAAGAAGTATGCCTCAATACAAAAACATGAAAGAAGTTAACGAGTGGTTTGATTTGGTCAAAGACACGTACCCACAATATGCAGATGATATGGTTATTGTGTATAGACATGATGGCAGAGAGTTGTCGGCAGAAGTTCCGAAGTTGGATAGATGTTTTGGTGTTTTTGATTTGGCTACAAAAAAATATCAAACTTTGCCTGAATCTGTTTCGGCTAGAAAACGTATATCAAAATTATTGAAAGAATCTTTTGTATGTTCGAAGGCTGGCAACAAAACAGGTCTCAGTAAAGCAGTAAAACAGTTATCTGTATTGTCAGAATCAGTTTCTGACAGAACACGCCAAATCATAGTCAAGCATCTTGATAAAATATTTGAAGATTTTAATCCGACTTTAACAAAAAAGCAAGCAAGCCGAGTTAGCCAAATATATAAGACAAACAAAACGTTGGCTGAAAAGTTTAGTGAATGTTTCTCTGCAATTAATAAAGAAATGGATAAAGAGTTTGGGTGCGATTATGATTCGTTGGTTGTTGAGTGGAATAACGTTGCAAAGCGATTCTACAAAAATGGATCTTTTATAGAATCTGCGCCATTGAGTTTGATTGCGTTAAAAGACAAATTGGTAAAAGCAAGAACTTATATTAAAGAAAAATGTAATGATCTTGGTATTTCTCCTAGTGAAGTTATGGACACTCCGTTGTATGGATTTGCAGGGTTAGTCGAGTCGACAAATTCATCTCCGACTGAGATACCTTTTGGAAAAAAAGTAAAAAATTTACATTTGGTTAATACTACATTAAAAGAAATTGGAAGTTTGTTATCTTATGCAGAAACCGCAACTCCGCACGAACAGAATAAAACGATATCTCGTATTAGACAAAAATACATGACAATTTCGAAAGAAATGAAAAATGCAAATATTACCGAATCGAACTCAGTGGATGATAAAATAAACTTTATCGATATGGGAAAAACTATAAGGCGTTTGGAGTCTGAAAATTTAAAATATTTAGATGAATTGCGAGTCATTAATATCGAAATTAATAAACTTGTTAGAAAACGCGACTTAGCTGATGATTCTGAACAATATGTGCTTGAACAACAAATAAAAGAAAAATCTATAGAAGTAAAAGAATTGTTTGATAAAGTTAAGAAAAATAATTTGGAATATGGCAAGATAATTAAGAAATTGTCAGTGCCAATCACCGAAGATGCAGATGGCGGAACGTGTTCTAGTTCCATAGCAATTGGCGCAGTTGATAATCTATTTTCAGAACCACAAAAAAGGCAGTCGAGCAAGAATGCAAAAAAAAGGAAATATATGAATCAATTGCATGAAAATAAATCAGAAAAAGATCGGTTGATGGCAGATATCAATGCAGGGTTAAAACATGCGTTGAGTATGATAAAAAGCAAAACCGTTTCTGCGAGCCAAAAAAATTATTATAAAAATGTAGTAGACTGGCATGAACGTGCATTGGAAATGTTGCACAATGGCGAAGATTTTGCAAAGGTACATACTATGGCAACGACTGGTCGTATTGGTCGTGACAAAAACCATACAACAAGATATGGCGATTGATACGGAGAATACTAATTATGATTAATGGTATAAAAGATGTTTATAAAGAATTGACTAAAATGTTATCAAATAATCAATCTTCGCAAGAAGTATTCACGCCAATCATTGAAGGAAAAAGTGGAATATTTACAGAAAATATAGCAGTTTTAGCATCTAACATATTGAAAGAAATGAGGCATTGTTGTTATTCTGGAAATATGTTGTCTTTTATAGAATCTAGATTGTGCCACATAAAGCCATTGTGTGAATGTAAAGGTGATTATCTCTCTAGAGAAGAAGTTGCGTTGCTTATTCATGAAAAAATATATAGCATAAAAGACCATATTGCCGAAAGTAACAACAGCCATACATTTAAAAGGACAAAAACAAAAAAAGCAAAGATAGATGAACAGTTCTCTGGTCCTTTTAGTGATATTGACGGAAATGTGTTGTTGTTTGATAACAAACAACAATGTTTTTACGATTTGTTTAGTAAAAATTATATACATTTGGATCATAATATCCGAGTTTATGGATTAACGAAGACCGATGAAGAAGTACAAAAAACAACGACGTTATCTGAGTGCTTGGTAAATTCTGATTTTATTAATGCTTATGGGCAGGTTCATGGAAAAAAACTAATAGCTATTGTAAAAAATAAAAAATCAATAACCGAAGATGTTCCTGCTAATAATACCAATCAGACTAATCAGCAATCAAACCAAGTTAACCAGAATACAACAACAAAGCCAGTTACTGGATACAAACCTTATTCGTCATTTAAACCAACGGTGCAAGCAAATGCCAACAACACACCAAGTCAACAAGCCACACAACCATCTATGAACAATCAAGTGGCAGCTGCTGCAACAAATACACCATATGCTCCGTCCAATAATCAACAAAATAATAATAATAATCAACAAAATAATAATCAACAAAATAATAATCAACAAAATAATAATCAACAAAATGCTACCACACAAAAACCACAAGATGCTGTAACTGATTTGAAGAATTTATTAACTAGAATGTCTAAAAATCCAGCAGAAGCAGCAAAACTTGCAACGCAAGTGAATAACACGTTAAAAAATCAATGAGTTTAAACAAAAGTCTTGAATTGTTTGTTCAGTATGTGCATAATACGCACATACTGAATGTAATATATAATTAAAATTACAAAGGAGATAACAAATATGGCACAAGATAGACATTTTTCGGCAGATCAAGTTAAAAAACTAAAACAGATTATCGCTGAAGGGGTTTCTATTATGACAGAAATCGACGATTTGAATGCAGGTCTAACCGATACAATTAAAACAGTAGCAGAAGAAATGGGAATTAAAGCAGCAGTTCTTAAAAAGGCAATCAAAGTGTCATCGAAAGCAACATATCAAAATGTAGACGAAGATCACCAACTTCTAACAGATATTCTAGAATCGACTGGAAGAATCGGTCGAGATGACGATGAGTCTAATTAACATTCTAACAAACCAGCACAATTACTAGATATTAGGGGCAATAAATGTCATATGTAGACGCATATTTGGATCAAGCCAAGGATATGATTCATGTTGTTGAACGTGTAAACGGAAACAGAGTTTATAAAGACTATCCAGCGGAATACGTTTTTTATTATGATGATAAAAAAGGTGCATATACTACGATTTACAAAACAAAAGTTACCAAAGTATCTTTTAATTCCAAAAAGCAATTTTTAAAAGAATTGCAAGCACATACACATCATAGGGTATGGGAATCTGATTGTCGCCCTTTGTTTGCGTGTATCAATGAAAAATATAAAGACGCACAGCCACCAAAAATGAATGTTGCGTTTTTCGATATTGAGAGTGATTGGGATGACACTTTAGGTTTTGCGCCAGTCACTGATCCATTTAATAAAATCACAGCCATTTCGGTATATCAGCAATGGAATAAAAAAATGCTTACTTTTTCCATTCCACCAAAAACAATATCAATGGACACTGCGATAAAAATATCAAACGAATTCGAAGATTGTTATATTTTTAAATCAGAAAAGGAAATGCTGTTGGCGTTTCTTGCAAGCATAGAAGATGCAGATATTTTATCTGGATGGAATTCAGAAAGCTACGATATACCTTATACTGTTGGTAGAATTTTGATGGTTCTTGGTAAAGAAGAAGCAAAGAAATTATGTTTGTGGGGAAAATCGCCAACTAAGAAAGAATTAAAAAAATACGGGTCTGATAGTATTACTTATACTCTTTCAGGCAGAGTCCATTTAGACTATATGCAGTTGTATCAAAAATATACGTTTGAAGAACGCCATAGTTATTCATTAAATGCCATTGGCGAATATGAAGAATGCGGTCAAAAGACAGATTATACCGGAACGCTAGATCAATTGTATAATCAAGATTATCGTTTGTTTTTGAAATATAACAGACAAGACGTTAACTTGATTAATGATTTGGATTTGAAGTTGAAGTTTATCGATTTGGCAAATATCGTTGCACATGAATGTGGAGTTTTACTTCCTGATATTTTGGGAACTGTAGTGGCCACAGATCAGGCAATTATCAATGAAGCGCATCTCAATGGTCTTATTGTACCAAATAAAAAGAAAACACCTGATGATAACATGATATCAGAAGATAATGAAGCAGAAGAAAAAGCAGCAGGTGCATATGTTGCCACACCAAAAACTGGCATGCAAAAATATATCGGTTTGACCGACATCAATTCTTTGTATCCCAATACTATTAGAACATTAAACATGGGTATCGACACATTGATAGGTCAGTTAGATCAACACCAAATGACTGTTCCTTATATAGAAAATAAAATCAACTCTGGGTCTAGTTTTGCAGAGGCATGGGACGGTCTATTTGGAAGTCTGGAATATACCGCAATGATGAACCAAGAGAATGTGAATTTGACGATTAATTGGGAAAATGGCGAAAAGACAACTGATACTGCAAAGAACATATATAAACTTATTTTTGAATCAAACAAAAATATCATTGTTTCTGCAAACGGCACTTTGTTTACCAGTGAGTTTGATGGCATTATTCCACGGCTTTTGGCAAAATGGTACACTGAACGTCAACTTTTCCAAAAGAAAATGGAAATGGTTGATGATTTGGAAAATGGCATTGAAATTAATGACTTAAGTATATCTTCGCCAAACTCATATGACGTTATTTTGCCAGTCGATGTGCCTTATATTGTGTCGTTGATTGAAAATAACAATAGCACAGAGTTAACAAAAGCGTTGCGTATGTATGGATTAATCGTAAAAGATAAAAAAATCTATGCAAAAGACTACGATGTTTTGAAATATTCAAAGGAATTCTGGAATAAGAAACAACACGTCAAAAAGATTCAGCTTAATGCGTTGTACGGGTGCCTGCTTAATCGTGGTTCTAGGTTCAACGATCAACGATTGGGTCAATCGATTACACTTTGTGGTAGGGCGATTGCACATCATATGGATTCTACTATTAATGAAATATTAACTGGTGAGTACAATTATTGTGGAGATGCGATTATCTATGGTGATACGGATTCTTGTATGTTTTCTGCATGGCATCTAGTTAAAGATAAAGTAGAAAGCGGAGAAATCGAATGGTCAGATGATATATGCATTGACTTATACAAACAAATAGCAGATCACGTAAATGAATCTTTTCCAGAAATGGCAGAGGCAAAGTTTCATACACCAAATGGATCATTGATTAAATGTGGCCTTGAATTGGTTGGAAAAACAGGTCTTTTTATTAAGAAGAAAAGATATGCCATTATGATGTATTATAAAGATGGCGAGCGTTATGATTTGTTGTCGGAAGAAAAAGCAAAAAAGAAGAAAGTGGTTTTCCAGCATGGAAAAGTAAAAGCAATGGGATTGGATTTAAAACGTAGCGATACTCCAAAGTTGGTGCAAGAATTTTTAATGAGTGTTCTCATTGATGTGTTGATTGGTACGGATAAATCTACCATTTTTGAAAAAATATCAGATTTCAAAGTGACATTTAATGCGTTACCCGCTTGGGAAAAAGGTACACCAAAAAGAGTAAACAATCTTACTGATTATACTGCAAAAGAAAAAACAGGAAAAAAGGTCACAATTCCTGGACATGTGCGTGGTTCTATTAACTACAATAGATTAAAAAGATTGATAAATGATAATCATAGCATGGACATAAATGATGGGTCAAAAGTAATCGTTTGTAAACTAAAAGAAAATCAGTACGGGTTTACATCGATTGCGTATCCTGTTGATATTTTGGAAATACCACAATGGTTTAAAGAATTGCCGTTTGATGATGATTCTATGGAAGAAGGCATCGTTGATAAAAAGTTAGATAATTTATTGGGTATACTCAATTGGGATATACACAAACATACGCATGTTAAGTCAACTTTTAATTCCTTATTTGACCAAACAACTTCAGAAGTAGAAGTTAAAAAACCTCAAACAAAGAAAAAAGCAGTTGTGGAAATAAAGAAAGAAGAATCGCCATTTAATTCTTTATTCGATTAACCAAAAACTTTGCTTATTTGTACAAACTCGTATAACATGGCTTAAAATAAAAGATAGCGAAACTTACAACATAGGAGGAAATCAAGCACAAGGTGCTATCCCTGCCTTATATAGATATAAGGTATAGCTTGAAAAATAAAAATATGAAATCATACTTATTAGATATTGTGCAGCATACTCATAGTCTTGGTTTTATCGATTTGGTAAAATTGTCCGTGGTTGATAACGAAACAACAATCAATGCAATTTCTGAAGATCAAACTGTTATTGTAGAAGGAAAATTCAAAGAATGTATAACAGAAATCGATGGCGTGTATGGTATGCCAAATCTTTCAAAACTTAGCACCATTTTGAACATTCCTGAATATAAAGAAGGTGCAGTTATTACAGCGAATAAACAAAATAAGAATGGCGAAGAATATGTGGTTGGAATTCATTTTGAAAATAAAACTGGCGATTTTAAAAATGATTATCGTTTTATGTCGACTGATCTGGTCAACGATAAATTGAAGCCACTCAAGTTCAAAGGTGTTGCTTGGAATGTAGATTTTGTACCTACAGTAAACAACATTCAACGGTTTAAGTTCCAAGCCAGTGCAAATTCTGAAGAAAAGTCATTTACTGCAGTTTCAGAATCAAAAGGGCTTGTTTTTTATTTTGGCGATTCGGGAAATCACGCAGGTAATTTTGTATTTTCAAACGAAGAAGGGGATGTTGCAAAGAAATGGTCTTGGCCAGTTGCACAAATTTTAAATATTCTTAGTTTGCCAGGCGACAAGACATACAAAATTAGCAATGAAGGAGCATCGATGATTACCGTAGATAGCGGACTTTGTGAATATAAATACATTATTCCTGCATTGCGTACAAAATGAGAGGTGTATAATGATATCACAATTGGTAAAAAATAAAACCGTTGGATTTACTGCATCTGCTGCAGACCTGTTTCATGCAGGTCATGTTGCAATGCTTAAGGAAGCAAAAGAGCATTGTGATTATTTGATTTTTGCGTTGCAGACTGACCCATCAACCGATAGGTCTTCTAAAAACAAACCAATTCAATCGATTGTCGAACGACAAATTCAGCTTCAAGGTTGTAAGTATGTTGATGAAATTTTGGTTTATCACACGGAAAAGGATTTGGAAGATTTGCTTTTGACTCTTGATATCGATGTTCGATTCTTGGGAGAAGAATATAAAGATAACGAATTCACTGGAAAGAAAATATGCAAAGATCGTGGTATTTTGTTGCATTTTAATAAAAGAGATCATTCTTTTAGTACATCAGAATTGCGTGAGCGAGTCTTTGTTCAAGAATCTATTAAAAAGGCAAGCGGAGAGATGGAATCTTATTTGCCTTTATTGATCGATCTAGTAAAAATCATTGCTGCCAATGAAAATACCAATATTACCACAATCGGTAACATGATTAGAGATGTTTGTTTTAATTTAGACTTGAATGTGCCGTTAGATGATATACTAGCGAAAAATTCTGGAGTTGACGCAATCAGGTCTCTTGTGAATATTAACAGAACTGAAAATGACCAAAATCTAGGCAACGCTGTTGACAACGTTGTTGAAATAATCGCACAAAAACTTTAATAATGGATTTAACTTCAATAATGCGTGATTTTTCCTTTATCATACAAAAAATAGATAATTTTCAGCCATCTGAACAAAGAGTGGTAAAACATTATTGTTTATTGAATGAATCGGTATGTGTATCTTTATCGTATGCCGAATTGAGTAATAACTTTGATTATTTGAATCGTGGGTTTGTGCCAGTAGGAAGCGTTGAATTTGTTAAAAAGGCGTTTACTATGCTTGGAATAACTCACGTACAAAACATATCTTATCCAGAAGAACTGAAAAGTTATTTAAAAAGGGAAGTGTACAAAACGACTATAGAAAATGCACCCATTGATAAGTTTATAAAACCCGTAGAAACAAAACTGTTCACTGGTTTTATAAATACAGTAGATAATGAACGACCACAAGATTTCTTGTCTTTGCCATTATCTACTGATATTTGGGTATCAGATATAATTGAAATTGTCGAAGAGTATCGAATTTATGTTAACACCGGAAAAATAGTTGGATATTCAAGATATGATAGTAATCCACAAGGGTGTGAAATTTTAGATTCAATATATTTATACGAAGTTGAAAAAATGATAACTTCGTATAGTTCAGCACCAATTGGTTATTCGATTGATATTGGTATAACAAAAAATAAAGATGTGGTATTGATCGAATGTAACGATGGATGGTCTCTTGGTTATTATCCGTCAAAAACGCTAACAAAGGAAAATTATATAAATTTAATCGCCACTAGATGGAACCAGATATTTGAGAATAATTTAAAGCAGAGGCAATCATGACACAGCGTAGAATTAAAATAAAGAAACCATTGCGTAATCCAACAGATATTGCAAAATCACATATCGGTATCGCACCATCTGTTAGTGTGACATCACCACATGATGCACATGATAAGCTAAAAAAAGTCATAGCCGATATGACGAAAAAAGAAAATGAACTCAAGGATATTCCAGATTCAGAGTTATCTCCTAAAGATTTGGCAACAAAACGTCATGAGCCTTGGGTTGGTATCACCAATATTGAAGTTGATGAAACTAATTTAATGGATGGCAATTTTGAGTTAGAATGGAATGACATTTTTATTTCAAAGCTACTAAGAGCAGGATATACTGGAAAAACTGATAACGATATTGTAGACCAATGGTTCAAGCAAATTTGTCAAAATGTAGTAAATGAAATTTATGAACAATCTCAGGCAGATCCGACTAACCGTTATTAAAGGTGAATATTTTGAAATACTTACTATTAGATTCTGCAAATACTTTTTTCAGATCAATCCATGCAACATCTATGGCGTCTACAGTTGAAGAAAAAGCCGCATTTGCCATTCATGTGACTCTTTTTTCTATTTTGGCATCGTGGAGGAAAACAAAAGCAGATCATGTAGTTGCATGTTTTGAAGGCCGTTCTTGGAGGAAAGACTTTTATAAACCATATAAAGCAAACCGAGAAGTGTCCCGTTCTGCAGCAAGTGAGCAAGAAAAAGAAGAAATGACTGCGTATTTTAATGCGCTTGATTCTTTACGTGAGTTTTTAACTAACGATACCAATGTAACTGTATTGCAAAATCCTGTATTGGAAGCAGATGATTTGGTAGCTGGCTGGATACAGCATCATCAAGATGATCAACATGTTATTATTAGCAGTGATACCGACTATTATCAATTATTGTCAGAAAACGTATCACAGTATAATGGTATCACCGATGAATTGCATACCATATCTGGTATTTATGATAGAAATGAAAAGTTAGTTATTGACAAAAAAACAAAATTGCCAAAAACAATTCCAAACCCTTCTTATATTTTGTTTGAAAAATGTGTTCGTGGAGATTCAAGTGATAATGTTTTTAGTGCATATCCAGGTGCAAGAACAAAAGGGACAAAAAATAAAGTAGGGATACTGGAAGCGTTTGCCGATATGGATAAAAAAGGGTTTGATTGGAATAATTTTATGCTGACTAGATGGGTTGACCATAACGAAGTGGAGCATAGGGTGTTAGATGATTACCATAGAAACAGAATTTTGATTGATTTGTCTGCTCAACCTGAAAATATTAGAAATGTCATTGATAGCACGATTGCTTCGGTTGACCAAAAAAACACTCAAGTCATTGGTGTAAAATTTATTAAATTCTGTGGCAAGTATGAGCTTAATAAAATAAAAACAATGGCTAATGAATTTTCTGAAATGTTTTCTAAAAAATACGAGAAACCTGCTTGACTTAGTCGCAAGGCAATGGTATAGTTGTCTTGTCACATTAACTTAAACTAAGAGGATTGGCCATGAGTAATGATCAAAACGAAGTTGTTGGTTCAGTTGAATCGATCACAGAAGGAGTTTCTAGTTCAGTTGTTTCGTCGTCCAACGGTGAACTAAACATTCCAATTAATTCAGATACTGTCAATTCGGCAATTGAATCAGTATTGTCGAATGATCAAGGCGTTCAAGAAGAACAGGAATTGACAGCAGAAGATAAGCTAAAGCTGGCAAATTATTTGGTTTATGATATTTTGAAGAAAGCAAAAGATTGGGTAGAGGATATTCAACTTTATGCAAAGTTTAACCCTAACGCAATTGATGAAGAGTTGGTTAACATTTATACACAACTCAACGAATTTACTGCAGCAGCAAATAATATCGTTGGTGAAACATTGGATGTCAAAAATTATGATCCGGTTAAGGTTCAGGTAGTGGTATCATCTGATGAAACAACCGAAGAATCCACAGACCAGCCACAATCATAGTAATTAATTAAAATAACCATTGGAGATTAAAATGTCAGTCGGGAAAGAAAATAAAGAACGTATATTAAAGATTTCGGACAGTGCAATCGGTGCAGCAACTGATGTGGCTGTACTGTTTGTTCTTTTTTTGTTAATTGGGCATTTCTATAAAGTTGATTATTGGTCTTTTGCTTACGGATATATTGCGTATTCAATTGTAGATGTAGTAAGGGCTGGTGTAAATGCAATAAGAGCAATTAATAAAAACGCAGACCTGCAATCGAAGTAGAAACAAAAAATTAAGGTGAAAAAATGAAAACTTTTCTTAGGTATCACGCGTCAACTACTATTATTTTTTGTTCATTTGTGTTATTTTTTTGCAATGGGCGCACTAATGATCCCAGATTTTAATTTTAGTTGGGGTTCTTTCTTAATTGGTTCGTTTGCTTCTATCATTTCGGCAGAAGCAACAAATGCATTTTTTGATGTGTACCACAAAGATATTTAAATTTTAAGATATGCTGCCTTCTTTTAATACTAAATAATATTGGAAGCAAAACACCAATAATTTGCAGTAAGAGAAGGCTATGGAATCTATAACCAGACAGGAAGTTTATACTAAAGCGTTTTTGACAGAAGCAAAGATAACTTATGATTCGGAAGATTTAACCGATTTTATGAATTATTTTTGGTGGTCGAAATATAGACGATACTCTTTGCAATTATCCAATGAAGGATTTTATTTCGTAACCCATGAAGTTTTGAATTTACAAAGCAAAGTATTAAAAATAGATATAGGTTTTGTGAGCATTGGTGACTCGTTAGTGTTGCAAAAAAATCTAAGCGGTCCTTTTTATATTTATCGTGATAAAATGCATTTATTTGCGGATAGTGATATAATGCAGATAATGCTTTGTGGCGGAACATATGTTGAGTTTATAAATTATTTAAAATATATTGACCAGTATTAACACAAACGGAGATATCCATGAAAATTTACTATAGAGCAAAAGTAATCGATGGCGAATCAGATATTGACTTTAGTGATTTGCTTACGGTGTACGACGTCACAACGGATTTAATTTCCGATGATGTCGATATCACCGAAGAGCGCGACACATGGAAAATTTTATCAGATGTTTGTTATGCAGACTATGTAAAGAAAAAAGAATTTGATAAAAAAGATCAACCAAGTACGATTAACTTGACTATTTTTGCAAATAGCGATCACGGAAGAGTTGGTAACGTGATATTGATAAAAGTCCAAAAACAAAAGGGTAACAAATAATGGCAGTTGCTACTGTTTTAATTCCAACAACCGGAAGCGATTTGCTTTATACTGCAATAACCAGTGTATTGATGCAAGATGTAGACACTGATGCTTATGTTATAGTTGACGGAAACGCCAGTAAAGAAAAAGCAATGTCCGTTATTAATAAAATATATGATTTGAAAAAAGTAAAAGTGTGCGTTCTTCCTGAAAACGTTGGGGCAAATGGATTTTATGGGCATAGAATTTATGCAGCATTTTCGCATCTTGTAAATACAGATTATGTGTTGTTTTTAGATCAGGATAATTGGTTTGATAAAACACACGTGTCTAGTTTGATCGAATCTTGCACAAGCAGTAATTTACCTTGGTCTCACTCTTTGCGTAAAATAGTTAGAGAAAATGGAGAATTTGTTTGCAACGATGATTGTGAAAGTTTAGGAAGTTATAAAGGATTTCAAAATTATAATTTAGTTGATACTAATTCATATTGTTTTATGACTAAATTTATAACCAAAATTGCATCGGTATGGCATGGTGGGTGGGGTCAAGATCGTGTGTTTTATGATGTTTGTAAAAAAATATCAGATGGCGCATGTTCAAAAAAGTATACTTTGAATTACAGGCTAGGTGGAAACGAAGGATCGGTAAAAGAGCAATTTTTTATTTATGGAAATAATGCAACGCTCTCATTATATAAAGGTAAATTGCCGTGGAAAGAAAAAATTTAATAATTGGGTGTTTTAGTAACTATCAGTATGATAAAATTGCAGTATGGGTAAATTCTGCAATTGAAAATTCTTCAAAAAATACAGAAATAGTATTGATTCATACAGGAGTCAATATTGCAGATGATATTACCAACAAACTAAAAGAAAAAGAAAAAATAAAGTTAATTTTAGTCAACGATATTCCAGAATTGGCACCTCATGTAAAACGGTTTGTGTTTTTATATGATTATTTAAAATCATTGAAAGAAAACGATTATGCCTTTGTGACCACCACTGACGTTAGGGATGTATATTTTCAATCATGCCCTTCTTCTTGGATGAAGAAAAATTTTAATAATTTTGAAAGTTTAGTTTGTGGTTCGGAAGGAATGTTATATAAAGACGAACCTTGGGGTAACGAAAACCTTTTACAAACATTTGGGCATTATTTTTATAATGATTTTTGTAATAACGAAATATACAATGTTGGTGTTCTTGGTGGTAGTCTAGCCACCATTAGAGACTTATGTTTGATGATTTATCAGATGTCAATCAATAGACCAATTCCGATTGTAGATCAAGCAGTTTTTAATGTGTTGATTCAATCGAAGCCATTTAAATCGGTTTCTTATTTTGCACATCAAAGCAAAGACAATTGGGCATGCCATGCAGGAACAACCGCAGATCCAAGTAAAATAGAAATTTTTAGACCATTGCTGACTTGCAAAGAACCACAAGTTATAAACGGGGTGTTTGTTCCATCTGAAAATAACGAGCCGTTTGTTATTGTGCATCAGTACGATAGAGTTCCACACTGGAAAAAATATATAGAAGGTAAGTATGGGCATTACTAAAGAGACGTTTGATATTTATAAACGCATTTATAAATCTAACCATATCGATTTTAATAAGCGATTGAAAGTAATGGATTTTGGTGCACAAACTATTCATTTTGATGATATTGGAGTTTATAATTCTTTTTTGGATGAAATCTCATCGCAAATTAGTCTTAATCATTTAAAATATAATTCTCCAGCTAAAGATTTCCATGAAAGCATGGGTCATGAATACGATTGTGTAGATTTAGATCCGTTAATCCCAACTGCGTTAAAATGGGATTTGAATACGCAAGTATGTCCAGATGATGTGAAAAATAAATACGACATGGTGTCCAATCATGGAACTACGGAACATCTTATTGGGCAAGTGTCTGCGTTTAAACTAATGCACGATCTAACAAAACCAAATGGTATTATGTTACATTCGTTGCCATGCGTTGAGCCTAATCATGGATTTTTTTCTTACAGTCCTGTATTTTTTAAATCTCTGTCGCATGCAAATGATTATGAAATTTTATTTTTTGCATTAACTCCGTTGATGAATCAGCATCACCCAGTTAGTTTTCACGTTGATGTGAATATTCCTGCTTGTATGCAACAATATCCGTCTTGTTATGTTCATGTGGTTTTCAAAAAGAAAAATGCAGATGAATTTAAATTACCAACACAAATTTTTCAATTTGGAGAAAAACGATGACAGCCGTATTGCCAACTATAGTTACTTCGTTTTTTGATATTGGTCGGACAAACTGGGACACTGCACATGGGTTTCCGCACTATGTTCAACGGTCGACTGATTTATATTTTGAGCGTTTTTCTTATCTTGCAAACAAAGTAAAAAATCAAATGGTTATATTTACTGATGAAAATTTAGTAGAAAGAATAAAAGATACACGAAAAGTATATAAAGATAGCACTATTGTAGTACCATACAATTTTAAGCAAGAACATAGCGATTTGCTACATAAAATTGCTCAAATTCAGCAATCTGATGCATATAAAGTGCAGATAAATCCACACCAAGCAGTAAACCCAGAATATAGAATTCCAGAATATGTGTTGGTTAATTGGATTAAAACTCATTTGGTCAATGAAGCAATTAAGAAATTTTCTATTACTGATTCTGCAGCATGGATTGATTTTGGATATTGTAGAAATAAATCCGATGCAGGATTATCAACTGAATGGAATCCAAGAAAATTAAATAAAAATTTAATTAATTTCTTAGCTGTTAGAATGTACGATAGTTACCGCTTAAGTATAAACGATATTATTTTTAACAATGTAGTGTATACTATAGGGTCTTTTATGTACACATCGGTTGATATGTGGCCTAATTTGCTAAGATTGATAAATCAAAGCATGAATACTTTGTTGGATAATTCGTTGGTAGATGATGACCAAACTATTATGCTAATGAGTAGTTTGGCAGAACCTTTGTTGTTTTCAATAACCGAAGTAGATTCTTCTAATCAGTTTGTTGGGTTCACAGATAATCGAATTGTAGGGAGTGATATCACATGACTGGGATTGCGCGGTTGGGAGATACCAGTAGTCACGGTGGGCAAATCATTAGCGCATCTGCTGACAATGTCATGGTGGATAGTTTGCCATCTGTGGTAACTGGTGATCAACATAGTTGTCCTATTCCAGGGCATGGAGTCACTGCGTTAACTGGCACTTCATCAGTTACTGTTGCTGGAAAAAAATTAGTAAAGATTGGAGATCAAGCTGGATGCGGTGCGGTAATCATAAAAGGTAGCACAGATTGCAATTCTGGATAGAGTTGTTAAAATCGTAAGAGATGCGACTCTCATGACAAAGCAAAAATATAGCATAACAAGCATCAATCATTTGGATTATAAGCATTTACGGCAGATATGTGCTCTTGTTTCTATTCCAGAATATAATGTTAGAAAAGGCGATTTCGGAGGTTATATAGCTTCATATGATTGTCTTAGTCAAGACGATGAATGTTGGGTCGATAAAGAAGCATGTGTGTTTGAGGGGTCTCAAGTAAAAGATAGTGCTTATATAAGCGGACATGCGGAAATCAGAGACTTTTGTATAATTCAACAAAACGCAATGGTGTTAGATTATGCGATAGTTGCTGGCTATTCTCATTTGTGTGATTTTGCATTGGTAAAAGATAGTGCGTTTGTTTATGATTCGTTTGTGAGTAATTTTAGTCGTATAACAAAAAATGCAAAAATTTTAGATAGGGCAGTTGTCAAGGGTTTTTCTTCAGTGACCGACAACGCAATAATAAAAGGAGATATATTAATTCATGGACATTCAATAGTGAACTCTAGTTGTTTGATTAAGCATAAACACGATATAGTGCAGCACAAATCGTTTACGATGTTTTATGACATTTATGGCGAGTTGGTGTTAAATAAGCACTTTGAAGAAGAAACGTTAGATCAAACCGAAGTTGAATCTGCAAAAAATAGTTTAAACAAACCTACAAGCTAAGGTGTTTCTGGTAGTTCTCCGATCACAGTGACACCTATATTTTCAAAAAATTCTAAAACTAATTCATCTCTGGTTGCATTTAAAAACACATCATTGTCGTCTTCCATGCGGTGCATTGCGTCGTATCTCGCATTCTCTGCGTATTCCGAATCTATGAAAGATTCCTGTAATTTCTCTTCTGCGTCTTCTAAATCGGATTGGTAAAATTCCCAATTGAATGTGTATTTATTCTTGTTTGGTTCAGATTCTATCCATTCGGAATGCATTTCGTCTGCTTTTTCTAATGCTTGTTCATATTCTTCATCGGTTTTGTAAGTTTCATAGTCAGATTCGTCTGGAAATTCAGGCGAGCTAGTTTCCCATGCGTTGTGTGCATCATCGAAATTATCATACGATACTCCATTATATTCCCACGTTTTATAATCGTTTTTGTTTAATTTTATTTTCTTTATATTTTTTTCCACAAATTTATTCATAGCTTCAATTTGCCAATTTGCATCATCGTAAGTGTCTACATTATCCTCCGTGTACTCATCGAAAAAACCATCATATGCATCCATATCAAATTCTATAATTCCTTCTTCAGACAAATCTTCTAATATATCTTTACATGAGTGTATTGTGGTTTCACGTGGAAAATAATCTTTAACTAACATGTTAAGTATTTCTTCATTTCTGGTTGCGTATGTTCCTTTATTTCTTCTTTGTGATTCTCCAGTCATATATGAAAAAATCAATGATTTTTCTTCTTGTGATTCGGATATCAACTGATCTACATCCAACCCAATTTCTGCAAATTTTACTTTTGTAAGAGAGTTGTTCTTTTTATCACGCAATTCGAGTATTTTTGTTGGGTTATTAATATCATATCTTATTGCATATCTTTCTGTTTGGTCGTGCTTGTCAATGCAATAAATCAAACAAGTTTTGTTATTTCTAAAATAAGTAGTCCAATAGTTTGTTCCTCTTGTTCTTGCTGTACACCATACAGTACCAGTGCCAAATTCAATTGATTTAGTCTTGGTTAAAGGCACAACAACCAACCAATCTGTGTTATCGATTAATTGGATATAATCTTCTTTGACTACTGGTTTTGGTTTAGTTATTGTAAAAGTTGTGCCCATTTTGTTTAATAATTCTTTAAATCCATTTGGTTGCATCGCCCACCAATCGATATTATTCCAATCGATTTCGCCTTTTATTTCTTGTTTGAATTGATTTGGGATTACTTTGTTGTTGGCGTCACGGATCGGTACTTGTTTGTTTAAATAAAAGAAATTTTGATCACGTAACTGTTTGAATTTCTTTAATGCCTGATCGACTACTTCGGGCGAATTTCCTTGTTGAATAAATTTTGCACGTGCAGTGTTGAAATCTTCCATGATTTGTAGTAATTTTTTAAATTGATCACTATGCATTACAAACTCCTTGTTCAATAATGTATTTAGCGTAATTAACCAAATTGCTAAATACTTAAGACTACTATTAACATTGTTAATGACAACGTGTAGTCTTAACGTAGAGTTTGACATGATAGATTCATCGAGAAATGCTTTTCTAAAATCTAAAAAAAATGGATTAACAAGTGGCTTGCAAAATAAGATATTAAAATCTTCTTATTTTTCGAGGCTTTATGCACAAACTGTAATTTCTGGAAGATGGGAAATTGCAGAAATTACAATATCTGGCAGATCGTTCGATGCTTATCATTATGCCAATTCTTGTTTAAAAGGAACAAGAGTGCCATGTATTGAGAGTGCCATTGCAAAAAGTCCAGAATATTCTTACATGTATTTAAAAAATTGTCAAATTGTAGGAGATGTGTCAGAATTGGAAGAATCTATTTCACATGATGCACAGGCTTCATATTTATACGCAACCGAAGTGTTGCATAGTCGGTTTATATTAGGTGAAATGACTATTTTAAAAGTCCCAAGACTTGCACAACTGTATGCCCAAAAGATAATAGTTGGCAGATGGTTCGATGCGGAGCAAGTTATTAAAACAGACGTTTTCCTAGCAGTTGATTATGCAAAAGATGTTATACATGGTGAGTGGAAAGATATAGAGGATGACATTCTAAATTACCCATGTTTGCTTTTGACATACATCATTGATGTTAAAAAACAAAGATGGATAGAAGCAGAAGATTCTTTGTTGACGGATAAAAGATGCAAAGAGTTGTATTTGGCCTTTGCAAAAGATAATTTTTCATCGCAGGATTATGCAGAATTGCTTTTAAAAATTTAAATTAATCTTGACTTTTTGTTTAATATATGCTTTAATATTAAAAATAGTCAGGGGCGATTAAAATGAGTAGACTTGTGCATGTTTTGTTGGCTTTTGTTATATTCGTTGGTTTTGTTTTTTTGTTAGATAAATCCACGAGATCGGAAATAAGCTCAGGAGTTATAAAAGATAAACAAAACGAAACTGAAGTATATATGCAAACCAAATCTGTTTATCCTAATTTTTTAACAGTCAATACTCCGTTGGTTAGTATCAAAGTGTGCGTACCAAACACAGATAAATGCCAAATCATCGATGATGTTATGTTGGATACTGGATCTTATGGGTTATATTTATTTTCCAGTAAAGTTCAAGGTTCGCTATCAGTGGACTTGCCTAATTATTACCATAATAATAATAAATTGTACCAATGCTCGGTATTTGGTTCGGAATATCACCAAACTACGTTACACGTTGCAGACGTATATTTGGCAAATAAAAAAATATATTCTGGTGCACCAATTGGAGTTTTTGGTGAAAATGAAAATCTGATTAAATCTGTTTGTGCCAATGCTAACGAAAAGATAAAAAAATTAGGATCGGTAAATGGCGATAGTGTTATTACATCAACCGACAAGATACAAGCAATGGGTGTAAACGGCATTATTGGGTTGTCTTTGTCAAACAACGGAGATTTGCTTGATTATTATAAATGTGAAAATAATAATTGTATTTTGGAGATGTCCAAAAATGTTCCCGAAATGAATATCAATTCTTATTCGTTGAGTATGCCAAAAATAACAAATGTTGATGATGCGGATAGTACAGTTGGAAAATTGATTCTTGATGTCGCTAAACCCAAAAATAATGCTAATTGTTTACATGCATACACTGATGATGATTTTGCTATAAATTATATTCCTGCAACTGTTGGAAAACATAAAATTAAAATGTACTTTGACACTGGAACCAATGCAAACAGTATCGATGTGCCAACTATGGATTATTTGGGAGTAGACATTAACCCATTTAATGGGTATTTGATGACAAATAAAGAAATCAAAGTATCGGTTGGTTTAAAAGATAGTAAAAATTTAAACATTGCGCTAAACGATTATGAGTATTTGCGGAAAACATGGAAAGGACACGTGATTCCTTCTTTGTCAGGCGTTACAACGATACATGGTGTTATGTTTTTGGGTATGCCGTTTTTTTATGGCAAGACTGTGTCGTTTCATAAAAATGATAGCGGTGCAGATATATGCTTTTTAGAAAACGATTAAACCAAAATAGTTGTTGTTGTTAATAGTTTTGTTGTATACTTACAAAGTAAACCAAGTAAAAGGGTGCGTGTATGGCAATAATTTTGTGTATTTCTGGTTTAATAAAAAGTGGCAAAGATACAGCTGCAACTTATTTGGTAGAAAATCATAATTTTGTAAAGTTATCATTTGCTTCTGCCATTAAAGATATGTTATCTGTGATTTTCTCATGGGATAGAAATATGCTAGATGGAATAACAGAAGAATCTAGGCTTTGGCGTGATCAAGTTGATACTTGGTGGGCAAAAAAATTAAATATCCCAAATTTCACTCCAAGATTTGCCATGACTAACATTGGTACAGATATTCTTAGAAACCATTTTAATGAAAATATATGGATTTTTTCCTTGGAAAAAAAGATAATTGATATTATAAAATCAACAAACAAAAACATAGTTATTTCTGACGGTAGGTATATTAACGAGCTAGATTTTATTAAAAAAATGAACGGCACATGCGTAAAGATAAACAGAGGTTCAGATCCAATTTGGATGCCAAGCGCAAAGGAATATGTTGACCTTTTAAATTCAAATAAAAACAAAGCAGCAGAATATGAAATTATTTTACAGTCAATTCCTGGGACTATATTTTCGATGGATATCCATAATTCAGAATGGAATTTGGTAAATTACAAGTTTGATAAAGTTATAAACAACGATGGCTCTAAAAATAGTCTTTATAAGCAGATGAATATATTGTTAAGTGAGATTCCATACGCAGACAAAATCAAGGTATAGACTAACACTGCTTGGGCTAAATATGAGCAATCGTTGATCAACGATTGCACGTTAGATAATCATTAAGGAGAGT
>JAEHJW020009712.1_pt1 | contig 26279 bp, 36 predicted proteins | sample 9271431 | NCBI WGS metagenome assembly JAEHJW02 | reverse complement strand
TGAGGACCTGGGTGCTCAGCACGCTCACGCCCTTGGCCAGCTTGGCCGCTGGGCGGATCCAGTGCGAAGGCGGATTGCTCAAGTGCCCCAGGTATGCCGTGCCGTCTTCCACCCGAAGGTCCGCCAGGGATGGAATGCCGCGCTCGTGCATCCACAACAAGAAGGCGTGCGCGGCCCGCGTGTAGGCACGCCGCGTTGCCGCGCTGCGCGAAGCCCTGGCGTCCAACCAGGCCGCCACAGCCTCTGCATCATTGCGCGCGGCCAGCACGGAGCCGCCCTTGCGCGCCAGCTCGGCGGCAAGCAGGCTCACCAGGCCCTCGGGGCCCTCGGGAACAGCAACGGCGCGTGACTCGAACGGCATGCGGGGGATTTTGCCACCCGCCGCCGCGCGCCGCCAGGGGCGCGCAGGCGGCGGGTGGCGGCTCAGCCGCGCATGGCCGGCGCCGACGTGGCGGGCCGGTCATCGCTCAGCAGGGCCATGGCGAACTGCGACTCCAGGATGTCCAGGTCCATGAGCGTGCGCGACCACTCGTAGGCCACCGTCACGGCGGCCCGAGCGTCCGCCCCGCCTGCCTTGAGCAGCTCGCAGGCGCGCACCAGCATCGTCGGGGAGGCATCCAGGGGGCAGACCGCGAGGATCTCCTCGACCCGCTCCAGGTTCTGGTCGAGGTAGCTTCCGAACGTGCCGAAGGGCTCGTACGAACGCAAGACTTCCAGCGGAACGGTCACCGGATGGCTTTCATCCAGCCCATCGACCCACAGATGACGCCACCCATCGACCTCGATCACCTGGCCGATCACCTCCACCGGATCCACTTCGAACGACAACGGGTGGTAGATCGCTCGCACGAGCTCGCCACCGACCTTCATCGACGGCTTGCGCTGCACCTCCTGCATGTTCGCACTCATCATGCCCCCTGCCTGTGATGCGCAGCCGCGCGGGGGTCGCCCGTGCGCTGCGCGTTGGTCCCGCGCGGCTTGCTTGCGCCTTCGATGTCCCGGACCGTCAAACGGTACTCGGCCATGCGCTGACGGATCTCGGCAATCGCGTCCGCCCTTCCCTTCCTGTCGCCCGTCATCTAGGCCTCCCGTACTCAGCGCATGCGCTGACCGATGGCAGCCGCGCGTGGCGCTCGACTCAGCCCCGCGATCTCGCCCGACTGCACGCGCTCGCGCAGCTCGCCGCTGGCCAGCCGCTCGAAGAAGTCCTGCGCCTCGGTGATCTGCCCTTCACGACCGATTCGGCGCACCCAGCTGGTGAACTTGTCCATCTGCTCGCCCAGCACGCGGAAGAGCCTGTCCACGAAGCCCTCCTCGGGACCGCGCGTGCGCTCGAAGGAAAAGCGCCCGGCCTTCCACAGCGCGAAGGCATGGGCAGCCGCTTCCATGGGGTCATCGCACTGGCGTACGGCCTGCGGATGTCCGGCCATGCGCTCGCGCACGGCCTGGTTCAGGCGCGACGTCGGCCAGAAGGCCTGGCGCAGCATTTCGACCTCGTCGTCGGTGGCCATCAAGGCCACTGCCGCGTGGAAGGACTCGTGCCAGGTCGCCTGCGCGAAGTCCCGAGCATCGAGTGCCACCTGCACGAGCTTGTTCACATACGTCCCGGCCACCCGGTTTCCCGTGGCCAGGTCGTAGAGCCGATGCACCGCCCGCACGCTGGCCACGCAGCCGAGCATCTCACGCGCTTCGTCCAGGACCGCCAGAACTTCCGGGGAGCCGTCCTCGCGCGGCGTCTCCACCAACTCGGCCAGCGAGTACAGCGGAAGCGTGCCCTTGAGCAGTTCCACCGCCTTGTCGTTGAGCTCCACGCAGGGCGTCGACAGCGTGCGTTCCGCTATCGTGATCTCGGCCATGCGCGTCTTCACGCCCGCCTTGGCCAGGACCTTGTCCGCCAGAGGCGGCAAGATGGTCTGGTAGAACTCGTCGAGGTCGCCCCCGAAGCTGCCCCCATTGGCCATGTCCTTGCCTCGGATCCAGGCCACCTTGCGGAATCCCTCCTGCGCGGCCGTCTGCAACGCACGACGAAGCACAAGGCCGGACCACAGCTCGGTCTTGGTGACGAAAGGCGCTTCGGGATAGTTGGCGCCGAACCCGTGCCGGCGCCCCTTCTGGGCCCAGTCCGATTGGATTTCCTCGATGAAGAACAGCCCCTGCTCGGGCAGCCTTGAAACGCGCATGTGCGCCAGCAGGTTGCGACCGAGCTTGGAATCCTTCAGAACGCCCGAGAAGTGGTGCGCCGTGAAATCCGGCGCCTCGTTGATCTGCGCCTTGATGGCCTTGATCTCGTTGTCGATGCGCACGACGATCCCCGGGTCCTGCGCCAGCTTGTCCAGGTTGAAGTTCAGATCGTCCATCTCGAAGCGCAGCACTTCGAGACGATCTTCCATGTTGTTGCGCTCGGAGTTCAGGACGTACAGGATTTCGCTGTACTGCGCCCCCACGCGCTTGCCCCAGGACCAGGTGCCGAAGACCGGGCTGGCCAGCGTGATCTCCTTGACGGTGGGCGACCCCAGGTCGACGGCCCGGATCAGATCCTCGCGGCGGATCGCCCCGCCCTTGGCCGCCGACGCGAGCGTCGCCAGGCGCTCCTCGAGCGCCAGATCCTTCAGCTCCGTGGCCTTGATGCCCGGCGCGGATCGGATCATCCCCAGCCACTGCTGCGCCGAGGCCTTGCCTTGCTTGCTGTTGCGCAGAAAGGTCAGCACCGCCGAAGCGAACAGCTCGCCGGGTCGGTTGAGATAGACGATCCGATTGCCCTTCGGGTCGAGAAACATGGGCTGCCTCGCTGTTGCACGCCGGGCACTTTCGAGCCTGGCGAGGTTGGTATGCGTTTCGCGGGTAAGTATAATTGCCAAACACACAGGCCCCGAAAGCCCAGCCAATTCCATGGCCAAATCCGCCGCTGCACGAGCCCCCGCCGACCCGGAGACGCCGGAGGCGCCCCTGTCGCGGCTGGCCAAGACCCTGCGGCTCGCTTCGGACGATGAGGTCTTGCTGTGCATGCCCAGCGACTATCTGGACTGCACCGAGCCGGAGCGCATCGCCAGCGCCGGCGCCCTGGACGAGCCCCGCGCGTGGGCGGTGCGTCTCACCGGAGTCTCGCTGGGCTTCTCGCGTACACCCAGCCCCACGACGGGCAAGCGAAGAGTCCAGTACCAATTCGGGCCTCGAGGCAAGAGCGGCAACGCCTGGAGGCTGGGGCGACTCGAAGTGCACGCCGTCGACGCCCAAGGCACCCTCATCAGCATCAGCCTGTTCAACGCCACGCCGCGCGACCCCGCCTTCGCCTGGGCCTTCGAGCCCATCGAGAACCAGGAGATGTGGCTGCACGGGACCCTGCAGAAATACGGGTCGACTTTCACGCTCACGCGCGCGTCGATCGTCCCGGACAGCTACCGGGGGCGCGTATGGGTGCGCTACAAGGGCGTGCAGGGGCGCCTCGCCGGCGAACACGTGGAGCGAGCGGTCTATGAGGCGCTCGGCACGGAAGAGGCCATCGATCGCTCCCTGAGGGCCTGCAGCACCCGCATCGTCTCGGAGACCGGCTTGGATGAGGCTGCGATCCTCGCCCGATCCGACCCCGAGCAGGCGTTCGAGACGATCGACCACCTGCTCATTTCGCTGCACGCGCCCCAGTCGCTGCATGAAGGCCGCTACGCGGCCGAAGCCGCGCGGCACATCGCCGCGCTGTCCGTGCAGGCCTCCGCCCTTCGCAACAACACCCGGCTACCTCACCCGAAGGCGCCCATCCCGATTCGGCAGGCCGACATCGAGCAGCTCGTCGCCACGCAGCCCGAGACCCTCACCGAGGATCAGCGCACCGTGGCCTTCGAGGTCGCTCGCTGCCTGGCCTCACCCAGTCCGCTTGTTGGGCTGCTCAGCGCCGATGTGGCCACGGGCAAGACCCTGCCCTTCATCCTGGTCGCAGCCGCGGCCTCGCGCCAGGGGGCGAAAGTCGCCATCCTGGCGCCCACGATGCTGTTGGCCGATCAGATCGCCCAGCAGATCTTCCATCGCTTCGATGCCCTGGGCGTGCGCGTGGAAAGAGTCGAGGCCGGCGACAAGATTCGCGACCCGAACGCCATTCTTGTCGGAACTTCCGGGCTCATCGGCGCCGCCCGCAAGCAGCACTACAAGCCCAACTTCGTGGTCTGCGACGAGCAACACAAGCACTCCACCGACGTGCGCGAAGGCTTGCTTGCCCCGTTCACGCACCTGCTGGAGGTCACAGCAACGCCGATCCCACGCTCGCTGGCCTCGGCCATGTTCGGCGGAATGCGCATCTTCAGCATGTCGCGCTCGCCCGTGGCCAAGGACATTCGCAGCGAGGTGGTCGACCTTGCCGCACGGCCCGCCGTCCTCCGCGCGGTCTTGCAAGCCGCCTGCGCAGGTTCGCGCGTGGCCTTCGTCTACCCGGCCATCAGCACCCAGCAGACCAAGGCCGCCCAGCAGGAGGACACCGTCGGCGAGCAAGCACCGGGCGAGCAGGAGCAGGCCGAGGATGCACCGAGCTTCGGCATCCTGGAGGCCGCGCGCAGCCTGGAGGAGGGACTGTCTCGCACGCGCCTCGGCGCCGGCAAGATCGGCGTTCTGCACGGCCAGATGAGCGACGACGAGAAGAAGTCCGCGCTGGACAGGTTTCGCAGCGGTCAGACTCCCATCGTGGTCGCCAGCACCGTGATCGAGACCGGCATCGACGTGCCGGACATCCGCATCCTCGTCGTGCGCGACGCGGATCGCTTCGGTGTTGCCCAGCTGCACCAACTGCGCGGCCGCCTGGCTCGCAACGGAGGCGAGGGCAAGTTCTTCATGATGATCAACTCCCTGGAAGCCGCCACCCCGGAGACGCTGCAGCGTCTGCAAGGCGTGGCCTCGACCACTGACGGCTACAAGTTGGCCGAGATGGATCTGCTGCAGCGCGGACACGGGGACCTCGATGGCCGCAGCCAGTCAGGAGATGGCGACGCAGTCTTCAAGCTGACACAGCTGGGCGCTCAGGATTTCATCGATCGTATCTCCCCCGACAAGCTCACCCTGACGAACTACGGCGGCGCGTCGTTCGTACGCCAGAACGAGGACGCCGCGGCAAATCGCCCGGAACAAATGCGCCTGGTCTAGGCCGGGAATTCACGAAATTTCGGGCCTGGCGGGGGCAATTTCCCTGGAGAGATCCGTGTTTCTTGACGCGCCTGCGCGCGCGCCAAGATCATGCGTGGCAGTACCGAAGCCCTTCATGCACCACCACACCATCACCTGTGTCATCGGGCTCGCCGTGGTCCTGGCTGCCCTTGCCGGCTCGCGTTATGCGCGCCGGGCACTTCATGAGGCTGGGCCGCGCGATGGCGTCAAGCCGCAGCCGTGCGCTGCCGTGTCCTCGCTGGGCTCCATCATCGGATCGCTCGACGGGGCGCCGATCTACGAATGGGTTCGTCTGCAGGTCTTCGACGGGCCCGCTGCGCCCCGGCAGATCACGCTGCGGTTCGACGGCATCGGAAGCGGAGCGCCCCGGCATCACTTCACTCTGGACGGGGACTGTGCCAGCCTCCTCGTGGGGCGGGTCTTGTACACCACGGAGGCCCAACGGACCTGACATGCCAACCAACGTCATCGACATCGGGCAGTGGAGGCTCAAGCGCCGCGATCGCTTTCGCGTGGCCGCCAAGGGAGAGTGCCCCCACCATCGGTTGCTGCTCGATGACCGAGGTGAGGTCGTTACTTGCGAGGACTGCCACGCACAGCTGTCGCCATACTGGGTCCTCAGCACCCTGGCCGAAGACATCGCTACCGAGCGCGCCCGCAACGACGCTGGACGAAGACTTCTCCGGGAGGAGTGCCAGAACGCGCTTCACCTCACCAGCGCTCGCCGCGTGGAATCGCTCTGGCAAACGGGTCGCCTCGTACCCACCTGTCCGCACTGCCGCGGCGGGATCCTCGCGGAGGACAACCTCGGCTCGCAGACCATCTTGCGCGCTGCGGAGTTGCGCAGGCGCAAGGCCATGCGGCCGCCGGAGCCCGTCGACGAGGCACTGCCGCCCTCGGCTTGACCTATATGCGGTTATTGCTTAACGTGAACTCAAAACAATCCTTCGAATGGAGCGCACGATGAAGCACGAGGAAATTCCCAGCCCGGATTTCGCGCTGGATCTCACCCAGGGCGCGGTCAAGGAAGCCGCCGCCGGCGTCAAGAGCCGCGACCTCTGGCAGGTTCCGCTCGAGGATCTGCGCGTCTTGGAGCAGTTCAACGCGCGCATACCCACCGCGGCCCACCACGCGAAGATCCGCGAGATCGCCGACAGCATCAAGCGCGAGGGGTTCCATCAGCACAAGCCCCTCGCGGTGTATGTCGCCCGCGAGAACGGCAAGTCGGTCTTCGTGGTCTACGGCGGACACCGCCGCTACGCTGCCGCGCTCCTGGCCAAGTCCGAGGAGGCGCCGATCCGGACGGTTCCCGTCATCACCGCGCCCCAGGGCACGACGATGGAGGACCTCACGGCCGCCCTGTACACCGACAACACCGGCGTGCCGCTGCAGCCGTACGAGATCGGCATCGTGTGCAAGCGCCTGCAGAACTATGGCTGGACCACGGAAGACATCGCCAGCAAGTTCCACATCGGCACGGACTACGTCGACGACCTGCTGCTGCTCGTCGGGGCCCCCAAGGCCATCCGCGACATGGTGATCAACGAGGAGATCTCCGCCAACCTGGCCATCAAGAAGCTGCGCCAGCACGGCGAGAAGGCCCGCGAAATCCTCCAGCAGACGCTGCGCAACGCGCAGGCCGCCGGCAAGACCCGGGCCACCGAGAAGTTCGAACCCGGCGCGCTGTACCGCAGCACCGTCAAGAGGACCGCTCCCGTGCTCGCCGACACGCTGGCCAGCATCCGGCAAGACGCCGGCTATGACAAGCTCAGCGAGGACCTGCGCGGCAAGATCGATGAGTTGCTCGAGCAGCTCGAGAAGGCCAAGACCGAATCGGCCCCCACCTGACCACCCCGCCCATGCCCAGCCCGCCCCTCGACCTGGCCCGCTCGATCGTCGAGGCGATTCCCTTCGACCGGCCCACCCTGTTCAATCCCTGGCGCGAAGCATGCCCGCTGGATTCGGACACGAACGGTCCGTCACAGCGCCTCGAGCGCCTGGCTTCGCACTTGGACTGCCCTGCGCGATTCCTCCTCGTGGGTGAGGCTCCTGGGTACCAGGGCTGTCGCTACAGCGGCGTGGCCTTTACCAGCGAACGATTGTTGGGCGAAGGCGCCATCCCGCGCATCGCGCCCACCGCACGGCTCTCCAAGCGGCACATCCCCTTCTCCGAGCCATCCGCGACGATCGTCTGGGGCACCCTGTACCAACTAGGCATGGCCGAGGAAACGGTGCTATGGAATGCGCTGCAGATGCATCCATTTCGCCCGGGACAGATCTGGTCCAACCGGACACCGACCCGGGAGGAACTTGCCGCCGGAGCGCCCGCGATGCGCATGCTGCGCGACATCTTCCCCTCAGCCAAGGTCATCGCCGTAGGGCGAAAGGCCGAAGGCCTCCTCGCCGACATGGGCATCGCCACCTTCGCCACCGTCCGGCACCCCGCCAACGGCGGCGCCTCCGAGTTCGCTCGCGGCCTGCGCGAGCTCTTGCGCGACGAAGGGGGTGCCGCCTGATGCGCGAGGGCTGCATCACCCCGTTCGTCCCATCCAAGGACACCGAGAAGACCACCCCCGCGCTCGCGGAGTCGCCCCCTCAAGCACGATTCGAGCGAAGATCCGGGCAAGGCTTCCTTCGCAGGAAGCGCCGTCGGCAGCGACAGGGGGCTCCCCGCGCGCGATAGCGCCAGTACACGGAGCGCACAGCATGAATCAGAACCATCGCACTGCCGCCGAGTCACCGTCGGCTGGCCCCAAACGCCAGGCGTCTCACCCCCGGGCCCGCAGCACCATGGCTGCCGAGCCCGGGCGCGCGAGCGCCGGCACGGCGAAGATCTCCCGCGCCGGCATCTTGCGCGACGAGCTCAGCGTCCTGGCACGCGCCGACGGCGGCCTGCTGCTCGATCTCGACTGCCGCCGCGGGCACTTCATCGTGAAGTCCCGTCGCAAGCACGTCCTGCTCGGCCACCTTCCGTCCGCGTCCCGCTGGGCACACGCCCACGCCACCGAATCCGACCATCGCCAAACCGCGCGGCGCTGCTACCGCGACGCGCTCGAAGATCCCAAGCGTCTCGACCTGGAGCGCCGGAGCGAGTTTTTCGACGCCGCGAATGCCCAGGAGGACCAGCGGCTGCGCCAGCTCGCCGCGCACACCGTCTCCGGCCTACTTGGCGAGCGCCGCGAGGAGACCTTGCAGCGCGTCCGCGACGCCTTCTCTCAGCCCAAGCCCATCCCGGCAATCGTCGCCTGGATTGCGGCCGAGACGCCGCAGGTGGATGCCCCAGAGTTCCGGCAGTACGTGGCAAGCGCGCTGCTGTCGGACCCGAGCGCGCGCGAAGCGCGTGACGCCGGCCGACACGGCCGCTCCTGAGCTCGGCAACGTCATGGCGAAGCGCCGGGCCCTGGCCCTCGAGCATCCGTCCCGCCGCACGCAAGTGCGGCAAGCCGGCCCGGAGCACCAGGTCATCACGATCACCACCAGATCCAAGACCTACCGGCGCAGGCCCTGCAGCGACTGTCCATGGCGCATCGACGCGGTCGGGGAATTCCCAGCCGAGGCGTTCCGCCATTCCGCGCGCACGGCCTACGACATGAGCGAGCACGTGTTCGCCTGCCACCAGTCGGGCGTCCGCCGCAGTGCCATCTGCGCGGGATTCTTGCTGCGGGGTGCGGGCCACAATTTGGCCGTGCGGCTGCGAATCATGGCTGGAAGCATCAACCCCGGCGCCATCTCCGACGCCGGCACCGCGCTCCACGCAAGCTATCGAGCTATGGCGGTGGCCAACGGCGTGGATCCGGACGATCCCGTGCTCGAGGAGTGCCGATGACCCTCCAGGTGCTGGAACACCGCGAGCACGGCTACGCCCCTCGAACCCGGCTGAATGCGCGCAGCGCCGACCTCACCGTGGCCTTCGCCTTGGATTTCTCGACCCCAGGCGAACGCCTCACGCACAAAGCCGCGGGCGAGCGCTACCGCGCCATCGACCTGGCCCTGCCGGCCGTCGACGCTGCTCGACTCCTGTACGCGGCAGCGCGCAAGCACCAGGCCAAGACCGTCAACGTCGCCGGCAACGGGATCTACACGCTGGCCCAGCACGGGTGGACCCAGGAGCAGGCCAACGCTCACCTGGTCGACGTGCTCGGCCTGGTGCATCAGCACTGGGGCATCGAGCGCGTCATCAGCGGCGGACAGACCGGCATCGACATCGCCGGCATCGTGGCTGCCTGTCACCTTGGCATCGACGCCATCGCCACGCTGCCGAGGGGGTTCATCCAGCGCGGGGCCGATCGGCGCGACCAGGAGCGCAGCGCCGAGCAGATCAAGGCCGAAGTGCTCGCCTGGAGCGAGCAGCTCTCCTCCCGACAAGCCCAACGCGAGGCGCCGCGATGACAGGCCCCTCGCCGGCGGCGGCGGATCCAGCGCGCGAGCTCCGAGCCATCGGGCTACGCCGCACGCTCATCCTCATGGCCTGCGGCGGCCGCAAGGCCGACACCCACGGTCAGGCGGTGCCGCTGGTCGAGCTCTACCAGGGGCCGATGTGGACCACGCTGCGCAAACACCTGGGCGGCGCCGAGCAGATGCGCGAGTTGGAGGCCAGGGTCCTGGTGCTGTCGGGTGGGCTCGGATTCGTGCCTGCGTCCACGCCGGCCACGCCGTACGAGGCCAGGCTGCAGCCGGCCGCAGCCGACGCGCTGATCGCAGGCGGCATTCGAGCTGTCGGCGCCGGCGGGCTCTCGCCGCTGCAGCTGATGGCCCCGCCATCCCAGGACGCGGCCTGGCGCGCAGTGATCGCCGCCGGCGGCAGCGACTACCGGCGCGTGTTCCTGTCCTGGATCGACGAACTGCGCGCGTGCGGCGCCATCACCCCGGAAGCACTGGTGCTGGCCACGAGCGGGCCGATTGGCGTGCAGCGGTCGCAGCTGGGAGGCTGGCTTCAGCATCTAAGCAACTAAGCAGACATCGCGAGGGGGTTGCTCTCGTAAACAATCCTGTCATACACTTACCTCATCAAAAGACAAGGATTCCCCATGGCCGACGAACCCAGCCGAAGCGAAACCGAGATGCTTTCCTTGCGCATCCCAAGGCCCCTCATGCATTCCATCCGCGCAAGAGCCCAGTCCGCTCAGCGCGGCCTAAGCGATTATGTAAGAAACCTCCTCGAGCGCTCCTCACGAAGCGACAGCCCAGACCAGGAAATCTTGCGCAATCTGTGGGGGCGGCACGCCAGCACGCTCGAGGATCTCTCGAATAAAGCGCGGCATGCTCCGAACAGCTTCACGAAAGAAGAAATTGTCTACCTGGCTCTGCGCTTCCAATCCCTTATGACATCACCTGGCTCGTCCATAGTAAGGCGTGAGCCAACCGTTGCCAGCTTGCGCATCTTTGCAGCCATTATTGTCTCGGCAAAATCAAATGGACAAATTCAACATTGGTCTTATTACATGGGTTGCCTAGGCACCGATCACCCGGATCTTTTGGATGGCGTTCGAGCCACAATTTCCGACTTGCGTCCGCTCATACCCTCCGGCTACGCGGAAATGCTGTCGCGTTGTCTAGCGCAGGCGGCCGAGATGGAGCACTGGAATGCATCAGAAATCATGAGCCCGGAGGTCCAAGCCGACCTAACCACGGTGCTGCGCTGCGTCCTCCGGCTCGACTTCTCGCACCACGGCTCGCGTAAAGAGCGCGCGCGCGCGGAACGTGATCAGGACACACAACCTCCGCGAATCAATTGGCCCGAGGAAGCTGACAAGTACCGCAAACAACCTGTGATGAGCCACAGGACATCGACGTTCGTCACTCTCGGCCTGCTCCGCAAAGGAGACCTCACTGTGATCCTATCGTCGGAGCGGCACGATTATTGGATCACCCTTGGCGATTACGCCAAAATCAGTGATTTTCGCCTGCTTCTGGAATGGCAGAAGCAGGCCCTCCGCGGCGAAGAATTCGATCCGATTCAAATCGAAATGAGACGATCAGGACTCAGCGCCATGCTTAACAAAGACGGCGTCTATCTGACCACAGGAGATTGCAGGTTTCATCTTCTAGCCGACGAACTCCTAGACCTACGCGAGGGCATAGACGCAGTCCTCCAGAGCGACGTGACCCGCCAGGAAACTGCAGAGGCCGAGTGGGCGTATGGTGCGGCCTGAGGAATCCCCGTGCCCATGGACTCTGTACCTGCTGGAGTGCACAGGCGGCAGCTACTACGCCGGCATCACCAATGACCTGGCGGCTCGAATGCAGGCGCACCACGATGGCCGCGGGGCCAAGTACACCCGAGCGAACAAGCCCCTGCGGGTGCTGGCCACCAGGGACTACCCTGACCGCTCCACGGCCAGCAAGGCCGAGTGGGCGCTGAAGCAGCTGCCGCGTGGACGCAAGCTGGCGTTCTTCACCGCGGCTTGACCAGGGTACTCTCCACGAAGGCCGCCAGGGCCTGCGTCGTCGGATCGCCCCACAACTCCTGCGCGTACCACCGCGTGAACACCGCGCGCACCATCGGACGGTTCAAGTCGCGGTCGACGTTGATCCGGCGGCTTGGATTGACGGCCTTGAACCTCTCGAGCACCTTTTCTCGCTCGACCTGGTCCATCTCCCGAAAGATCGCAAATGCGTCGCTCGCGCGAGCTTCCAGGAAGTCTTCCAGGACTGAATCACCCTTCTTCCCGATGCTCGGCGGCGCCGCTCGTCCTGCATCGCCAGCCCCCTGTGCGCTCTCGAGCTGGCTCACAGGCATCCCGCCTGCGTTGCGAAGCGCCCACCGGAAGTACGCCGCGGGCGACTCCAGCGGCGCCGAGCCCTTTTGATCGCGTCGAGCCCGCACGATCTCCAGCGCGGCGCGCACCCTGCTGTCGCCGTACTGCGTCAGGAGCTCACCGGAATCATGCTGACTGAATCCGAGCTCCATGATCTGCCCCATGAGCTCGACGTCGACCACCGGCGGCGCAGGAAAGCCCAACTGCGGCTGCCTGGTCGGCTCGACTCGGAACTGGAGCTTGTCGACTCGGCGACCTATCGTGTGCTCGATGAGCTCGACCTGGATATCCGTCAGCGCATTGATCTCGGCCATCGCCGGCTTGAGAACATCCCGCTTGAAATACTTGTAGGGACCGGGCGCTTCATCAACCGGCGTGCCCGTGAGCATCGCGTACCAGCGCTCATAGGGCTCGATGAAGGTCACCTTGGATGGGTTGCTCGCGAAGCGCCTGCAGATCTCGTACAGCGCGAGTGCGGCGTTGCTCCGAAACAGTCCCTGGTACACGATCGACAGGCGCGTGTACGTGCCAGGCGCCATCACCAGCTCGTGCACCTCGGGAGGGAATGCAAAGCCCAGCCACACTGGCGCCAGGCGCTTTTGCGCTGCGCTCGCATGCTCGTCGACGGCCTTGACGAGGCTCACGGAGGCCAGCAGCGATTCACTCGTCCACTGTCGATCGTCGTCGATCTCCAGGCGCACGTCCTGCATGTCCCGCAACTGTTCCTTCAGGAACTTCATGTCCCTGCTGTCGTAGACCGCGTCGCGAGCCACGTCCCCCAGCGGGATCCAGAAGTATTTCTGCGCCGCAGCCCCCTTGATCGGCGCATTCGCGCCTGGCGTTCTGAGCTGCTGCGCGTGGTAGATCATCACGTTGAGCAGCTTGCGATTCAGCAGCGTGAGCCGGCCCTTCTTCAGCCGCAGACCGATGGCTTCATTGGTCTTGCGGAACTCCATGGCATCCGACGAGGCCTCCGTCGGCACGATGGCGCCCCCGGGCTTTCTCGACTTCGAAATGCGCTTCGTAGCCATGCCCGTTCAGTCTTTCCCGGCCCGCTGCCAGCGCATGGTCTCGGGCCGCGTCAGAACTCTGAAGGGACGCCCGGCCATTTGAAGCCTCCGCCCTCCGCGATCCAAAAATCCATCCGTGAGTGCACGCGGCCCCAAACACTATCGGGGTCGTCTTCACGCGGATAGGGCCCTCCATCGGGCAGTTGCACCGCGAAGATGAGGTCGCCGTGGTGATCCTTGATGAAGAACGGTCGCAGCCCGCGATCGTCGAGCATTGCCCAGAGAGCCCGAAGGGCGTCATTCAAGACAACCGACTTGTCAGGGTAAGGGTTGAACGTCTGCCACTCTCCGTTGCGCAGACGCGCCTCACGGCCCTGGTAGATCTTCGCCGTCTGAACCAACAGGCCCGGCTCAATCAGGGTGATGAGCTTAAGTTCCAGAAACCCTCGCCGCGCGGCCTCCTTCAGCCGCATATCGAGCGACGTCACGACGTCCGTGAGCTTGGTCTCGAATTTGCGCACACCCTCCTGCCGGCGTGCGGCGACCGATGCCTCGCGCTCGGCAGCTCCGACCGAGCGCAGCGCTACCAATTCGTCTCGACTGGCGCCCAGCGCCTTGGCTTGCTTGCTCACGTGCGAGATCCTTGAACGGGAGAAGAACCACCATGGCCCTTCCCGCGGCTATGGTGCGACGATGTCGGCGGATTGTCTCACCATGGAATTCCGCTGGCAACGCAATCGTGGGTGATCCCTCTTCACCTTCCGCCCCTCACCATGCCGGCAATCCCTGTGGAGGCTCACCTTACCCCCTGTGTCCACTCACCATAGACCCCTGGAAAACCTCACCCTGCCCATCGGACCTACCTGAGTGCACTCACCATCCAGCCTGTGGAAGCTCACCTTACTCCCTGCATCCACTCACCTTATCGGCTGGAAAGCCGCAGAAACGCTGGCTCGACGGAAAATCAATGGTGTTCAATCTTTCCAAGAGGTTCTTCTTCAACCAACACTCAAGCAGGCGGGCGGGCGCGTAGGCAACCGCAACCCCAAACCAGTCTCCAAGAAACGGCCCTTCCCCGTAGGACCTCACCATGGCCTCGCTTCAGGGCTCTCAGGATCGGCTCGGACACATCGACGAAGGGTACCGCCGCGGGAAGGGGTTGATTGCCAGGCCACGGGCGCGCAGAGCCCCGAGAAGGACAAGTTGCATTCGGAGAGCGCCGACGCATGGCCTGTAAAAGCTCACCATAGGGCTCGCCACCCTCATCGCCAATCCCTGTACAGGCTCACCATAGCTCCGCGACAGACCTTGCAGAATCGTCTCGAGCGCATCGCCGAAGGGGATCGCCCCCATGAACGGCCGATTGCCGAGCCAGGGCCAGGCTCAGCGCCCAGAAGAGCGGCCTGGCCCTGGCTGCTCCTGAATGCATAGCCTGTAAAGGCTCACCATGGGGCTCAGCCAGCCCATCCCCAATCCCTGTAGAGGCTCACCATAGCGGCCAGCCATCGTGCCGAGTAGCCTGTGCAGGCTCACCATAGGTGGATTTCCACGCGTTTTCCTCCCTCACGGGGCTGGTGTCCCAAGTTGGGACACCAGCACGTCCTGCGCTGGCGAGGGTCCCTGTAGAAGCTCACCATAGCCCGCTGACCACCGAGAGTGGCCTGTGCAGACACACCTTAGGGGCTCCGCAGGGCTGCCCCCACGTCGAAGCCACCATCTCAATCCCCGACTGGAGGCGCTCTGCGGAAAGATCCCTGGAAAAGCTCACCATAGGGTGGCTCCTCTCGGAGCGACGGCCTAAGGGCCCGTGCTGCCTGCCCACGTCGGCATCCCTGTAGAAGCTCACCATACCGGTCCCGCGCCTTCTGGGAAGTCACCTGGAAAAGCTCACCATAGACACCTAGCCGGGCACATCTCCCTCTGAACGACGTCGCGCAGGCCCGCGCTGCGCCGCTCGCTGCCGTATCCCTGTAGAAGCTCACCATAGGGGCCTCGAGTTCCATCCAGCGCAAATAAAGTCGCAAACGACGCATTAAAGTGGCAAACACCGCTGATGGCGGGCTGCACCTCAGAGCTCAGCGTCGAAGTCGCAAACACCGGCGCCGCCCCGTTGAGAAGCAACTTCCCGGACGAGTTCCGCCGGTTCGCGGAGCAAGGTGAGTTTCTACAGGCCAGTCCTCACCTGGGCTGCCGCCATCCAGCCGGTGGCACGCCCTCGACCCGAGAAGGCGCCCAGGCTCCATTCCTGGACGAAGGCCGCATCATCAGCTCTCTCGAATCCGATCAGCACCATGCCCTCCAGGCTGGCGCGACTCAAGCGCGCGTCGAAAAGTGGACCGAGCAGCTCTGTCCCGCCATCTTGAGAGATCAGGGTTAGCGCCAAGCTGCCGCCGCGGCGCTCGCTGCGAAAGTAGCCATCCACCGGGGCGCCGGCGCTGGCCAGGCGCTTGCCTCTGGCACGGAGGGGCCGGACGCTCACGAGGAAAGTCATGGCATGGATCGCGCGAACTGTATTTTCGTACAGTCTACTTTCCCTCGATCAACCGATGACCTTCACGGACCGATCTAGACTCAGCGTATGCATGAATTCGACGAGCCGCTGGTTCTCTCCTGCCACGAGGACATCACATCGCGCCCGCAATGGCGAGATGACCTCGACCCGGCAGAGCACCGCCTGCAGAAGATCCTCGGCGACTATGACTTCCCGAAGGCCCTCGAATGGGCGTGTGGGCTGTCTACCTGTCGGCAGATCCACCAGCGTGGGTTCCTGGTTCGGACCGAAGACGGTCTGGAAACGCACATCGGCAACGTCTGCGGCGTCAAGCACTTCCACCTGGTGTCCTGGGAAGCCGAGCGCTCGCGCTACCGCAAGGCCAAGGACGACGCCGAGTTGCGCCAATACCTTGAGCAATCCCTGGCCGAGCGCGACACACTCGCGGCTCAGGCGCAGGCTCGAGTTCAGGCGCTAGACGAACTGCTGCCGCAGCTGCGAGCGGTGCTGGAGCGCCTGGCACGCGATCCCGACGTGCATCGGGTCTTCATGGAAGCCTTGCGCGCCGGCGGTGCCATCCGCAAAGCGCGGACCCTTTCGCGGGAGGAGGCGGAGTCCCAGGGGCTGCCGCCAGGCCGACGCACGCTCACCGAGACGGTCGCGCAACTCGGCGGCCTTGGTGCGGTGCAGCTAGGGATGCGCCCAGGAGCGCCGGCCAGGCCATCGTTGCCGGGCGTCGGCCTGTTCAACCGGTTGCGTGAGCTACTCAATTCCACCTTGCCGCGGCTCACCCAGGAGCGCCTGGCTGAAACACGGGTGAAGGATCGGCCCGCCATCGCAGCCGAGATCCGGCAGGCGCGCGAGACGATCGCTCTCGCGGCCACAAGTATCGAGGAAGCTCGCCGCTTCCTCGACCCCGCGAACCTGCGAAAGCTCAGTCTGTTGGACCTGCGCCGAGTCAGTGGCCGAGCCTCCAAGGTGTTGAACCACTTCGCGCGCCTCACGCAGCCCCCTGAACCGGGAGACTGAGCTCGCCTCGGGCGGTCAGCGCATGCGCGGCGCCGGCAGTGCGTTGAGGGCCTTCTGAACGAGCAAATCCAGGACGTCGACGCGCCGGGTCTCACCCTCGACGTATTCCGACGAAAGAAGCGAGCGTTCCTGGATTTCGCCGGCCGGCGTGACGTCCACCAGCCAACGCCGCACACGGCCGTGTTGACGGCCGGCATCGTCGCGGCTGAGCAGCTCGCGACACCCCGCGTCCTGCCCGTTGATGCCGTAGTGGAGCGCCACGTCGGCGAAGGCCTGCTCCGGGGTCGCGAACGGGGCGAACTCGTAGCTGATGCCGGTGCGCTGGTGGTCCTCCGCGATGTGGAGCAGGAACAGGCCGGGGAAGAAGCCCTGCGAACGCAGGTCGGCCTGGATTTGCGCGCGCTGCGCGGGGTCGATGGTCATGGTGATGGACATGATGGAGTTTTCCTCGAAGATGAAGGGAGTGCGCACCGGATTCAGTCCGGTACCAGGTCTACAGTGCGTGTAGCGATTTCATTTCCATGACGCCCCTCGTCGCCCTCAGCTGGGTGCCTGTGCGTAGGTGCCGAACGGCCGCTTGGCCTCAGGCGGGCACTCGTCGCAGACGTCAATCAGTTCGACCGCTCGCCGCGGGCTGGCCAGAACATCGGTGCGCATGCAGGCATTGGCGATCGTCAGGTGCCCGAGGTGATCCTCCGAGCCGAACACCGCCCCGGTGTCGATCGCGTAGACGTTGCCCAGGCGCTGCGCGCCGCCGAATCGCGGCGTGTGGCCGACGAAGACGCGATCAATCCCGCTTACGCCGTCCTCACAGCGCGCCTTGATCCGCTCGCGCCCTTCGAGGGCTATCTGTCGCACGTCCTCGTATTCCTGCTCGAGCAGCCGACAAAATGTGCCCCAGTCCATCCCCTCGGGCACGTCGGCATGCACCAGGCCCACCGAGCCGCGCATGGTCTTCAGCTCGATGGCCACCGGAAGTGATGCGATGGCCTGCAACACGGCCTGGCGCACGTCGGGCGCGGCCTCCATCCACCAGGCCATTCCGTTGCGCTGGGCATAGAAGTCCAGCACTTCCCGGGCAGGCTCGCCGTCTTCGTGCAGGAGCAACAGGATCTCCTCGTGGTTGCCACGCACCGCGTGCACATAGGGACGCGCCAGGAATTCCACGCATCGCGGCGACTCGGGCCCGCGATCGATCAGGTCGCCGACCGAGAACAGACGGTCGGCCCCGGGGTCGAATCCGACCAGGCGGAGGGCTTCGTCGACCAGACTGAAGGCCCCGTGGATGTCGCCCACGATGAAATCGCGCCCCACCTGGTTGGCCGCGATCCGCTGGACGATGGGAGGCTGCTTCATGCGGGCACCATGCACTTGCTGACGGTGATGGAGTAACCGAGCCCGCGCGCGCTGTAGCTGGGGTCCGCGTTCGCCGGCGCCCTCACGAGCACGTCGAGTGGGATATCCAGCTCTTCTCCGAACAGCAGCCCACTCGGCGACTTGGCGCTCAGCGCGCGCGAGAGCGCGTCGCGCGGGTCCACCGCGTCGACGTAGCCGTGGTGTTCTCCGTGGATCCCGCTGTAGGTCCACCGCCAGGAAGCCTTCTCTTGCATTTTTCGCCCCGTTCGTAGGAAATGAAGCTCACACCAGCCAACTTGGTCAGGAGTCGTGACGGCACACTGGAGCCATCCAACTGGGCCTGGTGGCCGGGAGAATCGTCATGGACGTTGTGAATGAATGGGATGCGCGCCAGCTGGCCGCCGCGCTGAATGGAAATGAGCCGCAGCGGGCGGCCGATGCCGGCGCAGTGCTGGACCGGATGGAAGCCCAGGAAGCTCTCGGGCTGCTCCGCTTTACGCCGGAAGCGCGGGAGGTGCTGCGCGAGTTCATGCTGGCGGGGTGACAATCGATGGGCGGCCCGCCCCAAGACGAGGATCGGGGGCTTGGTCATGTCGGTCGATGGTCCCAGGTGCGGCCGTCGAGCAGGCGCCCGGCGCGCTTCTTGCCGACATGCCGCATGGAGTCCAGCGGCTTCGATGCGGGGAGCCAGTCTGCTACGCCACAGCGCGCACACTCGCCGCGCTCGTTGATCGCGTCGAACTTGGTTTCGCCGCAGCCGTTGCACGTCTCAGCGCCCTCCCAATCCGGCCCCCACTCGCCCCACTGTTTGAACAGGAATGGCACCCCGGCAGTCGCGCACTGATCGCGCAGGCTGCGAACCCAGTCGGGGTGCATCGGCCGTGCGTGCGGCCCACTCTCGCCGCCGACGATGACCCAATTCACCTCGGGCAGTCGCGGATACGCATACGGACGCTGAAGCACGTTGGCCATGATGATGGGATCGACCTCGTGATGCCCATGGCCTCCCACCGGAATCTGACGCAAATCCACAGGCCCCAGCAGCGGCTCGACACTTAGGAATCGCACCCGCGCCGGCGTGCCGAGCAGCTTCGGAATGTCACGCTCGGCTTCGGCCTGGCCGCAGATGGTCGCGCCGATCCACACGTTGGGCAGTACGTTGTCGGCCCAGCCCTCGCGCTGGTGGTGCACGGCCCGAAAGGCGCTTTCCAGCATCCCGGCAGCGTTGCCGATGCGCTTGGTAAGCAGCAGCCAGTCCAGGTGCGGCGTGGCGCAGATCAGCCGCATCAGATCGATACGCCACTGCACCGGCACCTCGTTGTCGAACACGTCGGCCAGCGACGCGCAGAACACGCGGTACCGCACGCCCAGGCGCTCAGCCTCGGCGTTCCAATCCTCCGGGCCCTTCCAGTAGCGCTCGCTGGTGTGCTTGCGCGGCTGGCCAGCGCCCCACTGGACGACGTGCAGCCTCGAATCCATCCGGCTTTCGGCGTAGCAGTGGTCACACGCTGGCGACACCTTCGTGCAGCCTAGCCAGGGATTCCAGGTGTGATCACACCATTCGATCTTCGAGTTCTTGCCCATCGCGTCGTCTCGAACTTTCACGCCTCGCGGCGCACCGAGGCAAACTGTTGCCCCATGAGGAATTCGCGGAATGTCAGGTCCGGGAGTGCATCCCTCACACTCAGGAATCGCAGGTACACGCGCTTTCCCTTCGGATGGCGGATCCGCCGATGGCTGGCCAGCGCGGCCGCCTGGCCCGCCGGCGTGCAACGGTAGTAGTCGTACGACTCGCGCGGCGAAGCCGCTCGATACCGCTCGACCGCGCCGAGGCGCTCGAGCTCGATGTACTCGCGATCGCCCGGATTGACCGCCGCGTAGTTCCGGTAAGGCGCCGGCGCCGCGGCCTCGGGCGTATTGATCCCGAGCATGTGGCGCAGGAGGTCGAGCTGGTGCTCACTGAGCTTCATGCCTTGGCTCCTGGCAGATGACAGTCTTGCTCGGGCCCCATGCGCCCCAGCGCATGCAATGCGTGGGGGCGAGCTCGGTCGCCAGACGACGGCCTTCCACCCGCCCATCGCGGAGGCCTCGCGCATAGGCCTCACGACAGGCCGTCGCGATCTGCCGATGCAGATCGTGCCGGAGCGCCCCGATGACCGCGCCGACAGCCCAGCACAGCAGCACGGACATGGCGAAGACGCGCAGCCCGGTCGCGAGGGACCGATGCGGCACCGCCTTGCGCAGCAGCCCTCGCTGCTCGAAGGTCGCGGTCTGCTGGGCCATCAGAGATCCTCCGCGAGCGATTCCTCGCTCAGGCTGCGATCGCCAGCGTCCCAGCGGGAGACATGCGTCGCGCAGCTGCTGCAGACCCCCAGCTGGACCTCTCGATCCACGCGGAGCCACCAGCAGCCCTCCTCGCAGGCGTGCATGTCGTCACACCCACAGCCGATGCACACCGCCACCCCGGGCAGGCGCGCTGGCGTCGTCAGTACGCGGAAGTCTTGCTCGGAGACAGCACGCGTGCCTCCCATGAACGCCACGCCCCACTTGCTGGCGTTGCGCCCGACCAGGAAGGAGAGCTCCCCGATGCGCGAGCGAACCTGCACCGGCGTGGGCAGCATGCGAACGTCCTGCAGGTGGATCGCCGCCCCCGGGACGCCATCGAGCACGAGGGGGTAGCGCCTGGCCAAGCTGGCGCTCCACGGAGTGACGTCGCGAGCGCAGGCGGTGGCGATGACCTTGCCCCCGTGGCCGGCAAGGTACACGGCCAGCTTGGCACCGGCTCCGATGCTCTTGCGGTTGCGCGTGTGCTCCCACAGCGGCCACACGCCGCCGTCGACGAGCGCCTTGGCCGACTCGAGGGCGCTGAGCGCCCTACCGTCGCGTGCGAGGCCTTCGCGCTTGATCAGCACGAAGTGGGTTCGATTCGTCATCGAGATTCCTCCAAGGGCAGCGAGCCGCCACCCACCAGGTCCAGATACCGCACGAGCTGCTGCGTTTGCGCCTTATTCAGTCGCATGCGCTGCTCACCCAGCTCGAGCACGAGGTCCCCGTTGTTGAACAGGCCGCACAGCAGGCCGGGCTGCTCGGCTTCCGGCTTGGGGTCCTGAGGAGTTCCTTCTTGGGCAGGCGACGGATGGCGCTGGCGCGGCTCGCTCACTCGGCGGCGCCGACCGCTCTCGGGCCGAGGCGAGACCTCGGGATCGCCCCGGTTCTCGAGCCATTGCCTGAAGCCCCCCATGGCGGGAGTCGACCCGGCGGGAGCAGCTGGGGGAGCAACCGGGGCCGCAGCTTCGCCGGCTTGGTGTGCCGCATCCGCCAGCCCGTATACGGAAGAGCGGCCGCGCTTGCCCACGACGCCGACGCCGCGGCCCTTGAGCGCGCACAGCATGCTTCGCGCGATTTGCACGTCGCAGTTCAGTGCGTCAGCTACCTCTCCCGGGATCATCGGCCCGCGTTCTCGCAACAGGGTGAGAGCCTTCTCCGTGCGCGGCGCCGCCCGCTCGCGCTGAGTGCCCTGCTCGCCGGCCGAGACCTTGCCGGGCGTCGGGGTAGCGGCATCGCCGAGGGCGAAGACGCTCGACGGGGCGCGAGAGCACAGCGGAGGCGCGGAGGCCGCCGGCACCGTGCGCTGGTGCATTTCCAGATCTCGACTCTGAAGGATGGCGCTCATGATGGATCTCCTAGGTGCATCGGCTCGTGTCGGGTGTGCTCACGGGCGGAGCTCCCAGCTGAAGGCGTGATTGCCAGGGTGCGCCACGCGGCGCAGGAATCGCTCGGCAACGAGCCGCGCGAGCCAGTCGCGGCCACTTTCTCCGAAGCGCCGGGCCGGCGCACCCTGGCGCTGCAGATCGCGTTGCACGCCGTCGGCGCCGCGATCGCCACTGCGCACTTTGGACAGCGATCGCTCGTTGGCGACCGAACCGTCGGGCATGAGCAGCAACATCCTCGCCCGCGAACGGCCTCGGTAGCGCGCGTTGTGGGCCTTGTAGATCGTGCCGATGTGCCCGCGCTTGACCATCAAGCCCTCGGCGCTGTGCCGCGGAAGCGGGTCGCAGTAGGAGACGATGCCGCGAACGTCCGGCAACGCACTGCGCAGCGCTTTGAAGGCACGCGCCAGCATCCAGGTCTCGCCGTTGGCCTCGACATCGTCCGAGAGGATGAATCGGCCCAACTCGACCCCCTCGGCCGGTTTCAGGCCAGGGAAATAGGCCGGGATCACCGCCTGGGTCATCGGCACCGAGAAGGTCGCCACGCCGCACAGGCGCTCGCTCCCGAATGGGCTCTTGCGGAACAGGCCCACATTGAGCCGACTCGCCGGGAAGCTGCGGCTGTAGTGATTCGTGCAGACGAAGGCCTTGGCCGCGGCCTGGTCGATGATGCTTACCGTCGAGCGCGAGGCATCGAAGGGCTCGCCGGCGGGACGATAGCTGTCGCGCCCGCGCCGCCACCGCTGGCAGCCGGCGAGATCCTCGGCTAGGAGTGCGTTCATTGGCCACGCCCTTTCGCAAGCGCGTGGGCGACGTGGCGCACATAGGTCGCGGTAACGCGCCAGTACAGGGCCATCGGGCCCTTGCGGCGCTTCCACGACACTTCGGCGAGCTCGTTGCATTGCGCGCGCAGCTCGCGCAGTAGGCGAATCAGCGGCTCGCGCTGCTCGGGCGGCATCGCCATGATTTCCTGCGCCGCCGGCAGCTTGAGGAGCGGGTTGACGTAGCCCATCACGAGCGTCCCTTCAGCGGATTCGGCGGCCTGCGCACGATCACCACGCGCTCCGCGCCATCGGCGCCGGCGCGGACCTCCAAGAAGCCACGATCGCGCAGCCACCCAACCGCCACGCGCTGGCCCTGGCTGGCCTGGTCCACGCAAGCCACCGGCTTGCGGGCACCGTCTGTCAGCCGAAACGACCTGTGGGTGCGGCCCAGCGGGCGAGCTTCGGACTCCAGGCGCCGCAGCAACGCCTGATCGGCGATCGCATAGGCCTGGACCGTCATGCGAGAGGGTTCCATCACAGGGATTCCTCGGTCGAGTGGCTGAATTCCTTGATGAGGTCGGCGCGCAGCCCCTCCAACACCCACGGTTCCGGCCGCATGTCCGTGGCCGAATGCCACACCACACGCTCGGCGACATCTCGCCGGTCAAGGTGCCTCACCAGGTGCGTCAGTTGTCCGGCCTCGTGGGCGAACGCATTCGGGCTCTTGACGCCCCATGTACTGGGCAGATTCGCGTAGATATCCAACCCCATAGCACGGCTGCGCTCGAGGTCATCGAGCGCCAACCGCAGCGATTCCCGCCCGTGGAAGATCCGGGCCACCACTGGGTCGTCGATCCGCAGGTACGGGGTGTCGTGGATCGTGATCACGACCTCTGCGCAAAGCGTGCTCTGCGGCCCGACACTGTGGCGCTTCACGAACGGCACGAATGTTTCTTCAACGGACGAGATGAAGCTGTCCAGGAACGCGCCGTCGACGTAGGACGAGAACGAGGCGTCCAGCTCCACCCCTCCATGCGTCAGCCGCATCGTTGAGCTCGATGCGCGTTCCCAGTGAATGCGAAACGTGTGGTCGACGATGGTGCGACCCTGCAGGGGGTGACTGACCACGCTCGACAGCAAGACATCTTCGACGCGGACGACGGAGCTACGGCTCCGATGAACGTAGAGATCGGCGCTCATTTGTCGTACACCGATTCCAGGTAGTTCGCGTACTCGTCGCAACGCGATGCCAGCAGCGTGCGACCGTCGTCGGGCCCGCGATAGGCGCTTGCGTCGCCGACGGCATTGCAGGCGCGCACGAATGCGTGCAGCTCGTCGCTGGCCTTGGCCAATGCCTTCGCGCACGCGAGGGCCGCCTTCTTGCGCGCGGCGTCGGCACGCGCGAGCTTCTTGTCTACTGAAGCACCGGAGGCTTCGTTCTCCGAGGACGCATACCGCGACATGTGATCTCCGGAAGTTCTGGATGGCGCGTCTCGTCGTGGATGCGCCGCCTTCCGAATACGTTAAGGTGTTTCGCTAAACAAGTCAAAGGCAAAACACAACGAAGCGCCTGGATCTGCTGGAATCAACGCCCGCCGGCGATCTCCTGCCAGCGCTCCCAGAGCATGCGAACGTAGTCGCGCGGCCCTAGCGATCCGCGGTAGTAGCCGATGGCCCAGGCGTCGGTGACCTCGACCAGCGCCGTTCGTCCGTCACGCAGCAATGCCACGTCCAGCGCGTAGGCTGCAGGGGCCTCGCCGGAAGTTCGGTAGGCCTGGATCATCTGTTCGACCAGGCCAGAGTCGAACGTCAGGCGATCGTCTTCGCCATCGTCATAGCGCCCGGCGCCAGCGATCGCTGAACCGATCACGTAGACCCGGAACTCGGCGCGGATGTCCAGGTGCGCGCTGGTCCAGACCGGGCCGACGCCCGGCGCATCGTGCCCTGCCTCGAGGCGTGTGGCCGTCCACGCCTTGGTCCTCACAGGCTTGACCCAGGCTCCTGGCGGCGCCCGCGAAGCGTCCCCGTACTGCCGCACCTCGCGCTCGAGGAAGACCTGCAGACAGGGCGGGTAGTCCACCGGGGTCGGCTCGTGTGCCGCCACCGCGTGCATCCAGGCCCTGCAGAACTCGACGCTACCGACCGGACACGGCGCGAGGAGCCCCTGCCCCTCATCGCGCAGTGCGCCGCGTGGTAGAGCAGTGAGGTCGGTCAGGCTCGGCGCCATCGATGGCAAGGCGGCACCGTCCGTCAGGCTTAGGCCGGTGCGGACTGTGGCCTTCTCGGCCGCCGAGCAGGCCTCGCGCTGGAGAACGAACTTCACACAAACCTCCGTCAGGACGTGCCGCCGACGAGGCGCTGCAGCCGCGCGACCTCCGCCTCCAGCTCCGCGATCCGAGTGGTCTGCTTCTTGTGCGCCTGATAGGCGTGCCAGGACTGCCCCTTGCGCACGCTCGCCTGGATGTCGGCCATCTGCTCGGGCGTGAGCTCGGTGAGCGGCTGGGCCGGGCGCAGCAACAGCTTGCCACGGTCCCAGTCGAAGCCGGCTTGCGCGCTGGCCACAGGCACGCCAGGCGTGGCGCCGATCGCGCCAGGGCGCTGTGTGATGATCAGCACGCTCAGCTCGCCATCACCCTGCGCGCGAAGGGCGCGCAGCTGCTCGATCAGCGCATCGGCGTTCAACCTGCACTCTCCGTAGGCATGGCCCCGTTCTTGACGGGCACGCTCAAGCGCTGGCGCTCCTGCGGCTGGCCGTGCATCAACGTGAGCATGAGCACGCCGTGCGGCAGGGGCACGCTCCCGCCCCTGTGGCGCAGATCATCCAGCACAGTGCCCACGCGCTCGAGCTCGTCGTCGAGGTTCTCGCAGCCTTGCTGGGCGCAGGAGCACTCCATCGATTCGATGGCCAGGTCGAGATCATCCAGGCGGCTGGCCAGGGTGATCACAGCGGGCTCGACGAGTTGGTCGAGAAGGCCGGGGTATTGCGCGCGGATCAACGGCAGGTACTGCTCGTTGACGGACAACTGCAGGTCATTGCTTGCCACGACGTCGCTCCGGGAAGAATGGATCGGCATAGGTCAGACCGCCTGGACCTGGCCGGGCTTGAGGATCAGGTTCATGAACACGGCAGCCGGCAGCGTCACCTTGTGCGACTTCGCCCGCTTGATCGTGACGAAGCGCCCGGGAGAGACCTCTTCCATCAGGCCACACCCCTCGGGGATTTCGCCCGGGTCGAGCAGCTTGGCGGGCGTGACGTAGAACATGCGGTTCGCCAGCTTCTGGTACCCGCCGCGCTTGTCCGCCACCGCCAGATCTGCCAGGAAGTCACTTCGGCTGATCTTCACCTCGTGCACGGTCGGGCACATGCGCTCCTCGCTCTTTGTGCACGCGATCGAGTACACATCCGGGCGGACCGCACGTGGATGCCCGGGGATCACGAATTCGATGTTCTCCCAGGTGATTCGTCCTTCGGCGCGCAGCACCTGGGCCAGGCGGCTGGCCAGCGTGTCGTGGGGCGCTCGCCGAGCCGCGTTTCGGATCCTCTCGGCCGCCAGCAGATCCACCCCGGCTTGCGTGACCTGGTAGTAGATGCCGCTGCGTCCGGACGGCTCGATCAGGCGTCGGGCCTGCAGCACGAGGTCGATCGCATCGTGTTGCGAGCTAGCTCGACCGAAGTTCTCCCAGTAGTGGCGCAGGCGCCGCATGTGCGCGTGCGCGATGATCGGCTGAGGAAACGGGCCGGGCGGGAGATCATCCTCCTCCATCACCGTGATCGGATAGGGCTCAATCCTGTCCATGGCGCGCTCGCTCCAGCTCTGCTTCACGCACCGGATCCAGCAGGTCCTGCATGGCGCGATACGTCTTTCTCGCGGCGCTTCCCCGAGGCGGATCGCGCCAGGCCGGGATCTCCGCCTCCAGCGAGGCGCACAGGTCGTCCCATGCGTCCACGAGAACATCCCAAGAGGCCGAGGCGCCGCGCATCTCGCCGATGCGGTCGCGAAACTCCGGCACCTCATCCA
>JAEHJW020004716.1_pt1 | contig 26279 bp, 26 predicted proteins | sample 9271431 | NCBI WGS metagenome assembly JAEHJW02 | reverse complement strand
TTTAAGGTTATTTTACGATATATCCGATATCTTGATTGAGATATTCGTATGCTGATTTGAGCATATCTTCGTCGTTTTGTATGAATAATTCTGGTATTTTGTCTTTATATTTGTTTATTAGTTTATTTTCTATATATTCTTGCGATTTAATATTTGTTTGATCTAATATGTGTTCAATAACAATATTTTTTTCTTTTAATACCGGTGAAATTAATTCAAATCTGTGACAATCTAAAGGATTTTTTTCGGAACACATGATTGCCGTATTATTATTTTCGGATAATTTTATTAATTCTTCAATACCTTTTTTAAATATTTGAATTTTTTTTATTTTTTCAAAATCTGCTTTGTTATTCGTGATAGCGTCGGGTTCTTTCCATCTGGCGCCTAGTTTATCGCCGAGAAAAATATATTTTATATTATTTTTGTTTAATATATTTCTTAAATCTTCTCTATTAAAGTGCGGAACATATTTGCTATACGGTACGCTTCTTACATCCGCTATTATGTTAACATTATAATTTTTAATTATATTTATAAATTCTTCTATATTCATATTGCTATGACCGATAGTTTTTATCATATATCCTCTTTTTGAATTTATTAATATTATAATTATATGATTATAAACAAAAAAACAAAAAAAACAAAAACAAAAAACAAAATTTTTCTCACAACGTATGAAAAATTTTAAAAAAAAATATTTGTAAAAATGTTTGTAAAAAACGAAAAAGACGATAACGAAAAGAATAAATAAATATTGTAATTTACGGTTTTTTTGGCTATAATAATGTCGTTTATAAATTTAATTTAATAATAAATTTTAAGTGTGGGGTATTAATTGTGTCTGATTTTAGAATGAGTAAATCTCAGGAAAAAACGCTTATTAAAGCGGTTGGTGAAAATCCTAGTATTATTTTTACTATTAAAGAACCTACCGATGCTATAAAAGTAACGGCTATTGCTAGTAATCCCGGAATAATCGACGAAATAGATAATGTTACCGATGATATTAAATTAAAAGCTATTTGTAAAAATTCCGACGTTATATTTGCTATCGAAAAACCTTCTTTTGATATGCAATTAGAAGCTGTTAAAAAAGACGGATTTGCTATCAGGGTTATTGATTTTCCAAACGAAGAAGTTCAATATAACGCCGTAAAGAATGAGCCGTTTTCCGTATTTTCTATTAAAAATCCGAGTAAAAATATTTATGATAACGCTATTAATTTTATGGAAAGATATTCAAAGAAAGAATTAAAAGATAAATTTGAATCTGTTTTTACAGGTACTACTAATAGCGTGTTTATAGAAGATTTTATAGGTAATATAGAAAGTTTTTCCGATAAAATGAAGAAGTTTATACTTGATGTTAACGGTGTTTCTAATTATAACGATAAAAATCTTGATGATAATGTAAAATTATTAACTATTAAATTAGGCGCTTTGCAAGGATATGGAACCAATATACAATATATTAAAAATCCTACCCACGAGATGAAATTAGAAGCCGTCAAAGTTAATGGGAATGCTTTGATAAATATTGATAATCCTACCGACGAGATGAAATTAGAAGCCGTGAAAAATAAAGCCGATATTATAACGGTTATTAAAGAACCTACCGATGAGATGAAATTAGCGGCGGTTAAAAGTAACGGGCTTGCTATAATGTATATTAAAAATCCTACGGATGAGATAAAATTAGAAGCGGTAAAAAATGACGGAAATGCCATAAAATATATTAAAAATCCATCTGAGGAGATGAAATTAGAAGCTGTAAAGAATGACGGATTTGCTATACAATATATTAAAAATCCATCTGAGGAGATGAAATTAGAAGCCGTTAAAAATAACGGACGTGTTATAGAATATATTAAAGAACCTACCGATGAGATAAAATTAACTGCGGTTAAAAATAACGGATATGCTATAAAGTTTATTAAGGACCCTACGAATGAAATGAAATTAGAAGCGGTAAAGAATGACGGTCTTTCTATAAAATTTATTAAAGAACCCAGCGATGAGATGAAATTGGAAGCCGTTAAAAATGATGGCAGTTCTATACAATATATTAAAAATCCATCTGAGGAGATGAAATTAGAAGCTTTAAAAAGAGATGGATTTGCTCTAAGATTTATTCAAAATCCTACGGATGAGATGAAAATGGCAGCTATTAAAAATAACGGGCGTGCTATAACGCTTATTCAGGAACCTACCGATGAGATGAAATTTGAAGTTATAAAAAACGATCCTTTTGCTTTGAATTATATTAAGAATATTACCAATGAGATGAGATTGGAAGGAATGAAAAATGAATTGGAAATGATAAAGAATAATGCACAGACTATAACCCTTATTCAAAATCCTACCGATGAGATGAAGTTGGAAGCGGTAAAAACTGATGGACTCGTTATAAGATTTATTGAGGAACCTACCGAAGAGATGAAATTAGAAGCCGTAAAAAATAATAGTCTTGCTATACAATTTATTAAGGAACCTTCCGATAATATTCAGTTAACGGCTATTGAAAAAGAACCTAAAATTATTCAATATATAGATAAACCTTCTGAGAAAGTTCAATTAGTAGCTGTTGAAAAAGATCCCAGAGCTATAAATTACATGAAAGTTATCCTGACGGAAGAGGTTCAAAGCAGAGCTGTTAAGCAGGATCCTTCTTTATTAAGGACATTATATAATCCGAGTTGTAAAATAGTTGATTTGGTTATAGGTAAAGATGTTTGTAATAATAATACTGTTAAGAATAAAATATAAAATCATGAGGTATTTATTATGTCCGTAAATATTTTTAAAATAAGTAAATCACAGGAAGATATTTTTATAAAGAGTATTGAAGAAAATGTTAACGCTTTTTTTAATTTTGATGTTCCTACCGAAAATATGCAAATAGCGGCGGTTAAAAAAGACGGGAGTATTCTTAAGAAAATAAAAAATCCTTCTCATAATGTTCAATTGGAAGCGGTTAAAAATGATCCGTTAGCGATGTTGAATATTGATAATCCTTCTTACGATATACAATTGGAAGCCGTAAAAAGAAGGGGCGATATTATTCAATTTGTAGAAAATCCTTCTCATAAAATACAATTAGAAGCCGTTAGGAATAATGGTTTAGCTATTAAGTATATTAATAATCCTTCTGAAGAAATTCAATATAATGCTATAAAGAATAATCCTTTTGCTATATTTGATATTAAGAATTCTTCTTTGGATATGCAGGATAAAGCTGTCGAGTTTATGGAAAGATATAATATGAGTTCTCAAGATAATGGTGATTTTAAGAACGGATTTTCATGGATGTTTGAATTTAACGGTTCTATATCTGATGTTTTTAAAAATAACGATAATTTATCTGATAAAATGAAATTATTTTTAGTCGGCGTAAACGGATTTTCTATACAATATATTAAAGAACCTACCGATGAAATGAAGTTAACCGCTATTAAAAATGATGGCAATACTATTCAATTTATTGAAAATCCTACTAATGAAATGAAATTAGCGGCAGTTAAAAATGAGGGATTTTCTATACAACATATTAAAGAACCTACCGATGAGATGAAGTTAGAAGCGGTTAAGAATAACGGTAGCGCCATACAATTTATTAAAGAACCTACCGACAAGATGAAATTAGAGGCCGTAAAAAATTATGGAACGTCTATATTATTTATTAAAGAACCTACCGATGAGATGAAGTTAGAAGCGGTTAAAAATAACGGCAGTGTTTTACAATTTATTAAAAATTCTACCGACGAGATGAAATTAGAAGCCGTAAAAAATTATGGATATGCTTTAGAATTTATTAAGGAACCGACTGATGAAATGAAGTTAGAAGCGGTTAAGAATAACGGTAATATTATTCAATTTATTAAAAATCCGACAGACGAGATAAAATTAACTGCGGTTAAAAATGACGGTTATGCTTTACAGTATATTAAAAATCCTACATATGAAATGGAATTAGAAGCGGTAAAGAATAACGGTTATGCTATACAGTATGTTAAAAATCCTGGTTATGAAATACAATTGGAAGCCGTTAAAACAGACGGTAATGTATTAAAAATGATTAAAAATCCTACTTATGAAATGCAATTGGAAGCGGTAAAGCATCATGGAAGCGCTATAAAATATATTGATAATCCTTCTTTGGAAATACAATTAGAAGCGGTTAAAAATGATGGATTTTCTATAATGTATATTGATAATCCTTCTAAAGAAATTCAATTACAAGCCGTTAAACAAAATTTAGATTCTTTATTTTATATAGAGTTTCCTTTTGAAGAAGTTCAGTTAGAAGCTGTTAATAAGAATTTCCAATCTGTCAGGGCTATTAATAATCCTACGGAAAAGGTTCAATTAGAATCGGTTAAAATAAATCCTAAAGCTATAAATTATATGAAAATTATTCCATGCGAAGAAGCTCAAATTGAGGCCATTAAAAAAGATAATTCTTTATTTAAATTTTTATATAAGCCGAGTGATAAAGTTATAGATATCGTTATGCCTAAAAATGTTTCAGATAATAAAATATGTAATAAAATATAAATATGCGAGGTATTTATTATGTTTGGTTTTGGAATGAGTAAATCTCAAGAAAAAGCTTCTATTGAATTAATTAAAAAGAATCCTGACGCTATTTTTACGATAAATAATCCTACTCGTGAAATGAAAATATTGGCTATTGCCGGCGATGCCGATATAATTGATGCAATAGATCATGTTACCGACGATATGAAATTAGAAGCTATTCGTATTAATCCTAATATTATATTTGATATAGAAGAGCCTTCTTATAATATGCAATTGGAAGCGGTTAAAAAAGACGGAAATGTTATTCGGTTTATTGATTCTCCGAATAAGGAAATTCAATATAATGCTATAAAAAACGATCCGTTTTCCGTGTTTTTAATTAAAAAACCTGTTGAGGGTATTTATGATAATGCTATTAATTTTATGGAAAGGTATTCGAAAGAAGAATTAGCCGATAAATTTAAAGCTATATTCCAGTATAGCAACAGTTTTATTTCGACGGAAAAGTTTATAAATAATATAAATACTATCCCCGATGAAATGAAAAAATTTATACTTAATGTTAACAATGTTTCTAATTATAATAGTAATAACCTTAATTATGAAATGAAATTATTAGCCGTTAAAATTAATGGGGAAGCTATAAAATATATTAATAATCCCACGGATGAAATAAAATTAGCGGCGGTAAAAAATAACGGATTATCTATACAATTTATTAATAAAACTACAAATGAAATGAAATTGGAAGCCGTTAAGAGCAAAGGGGATGCTATAAGATATATTGAAAATCCTTCCAATGAAATGAAATTAGAAGCCGTTAAAAATAACGGATATGCTATAAGGTTTATTGATAATCCTGCGGATAATATAAAATTAGCGGCTGTAAAAAGTAGAGGAGAAGCTATACAGTATGTTGAAAATCCTACGGACGAGATGAAATTAGAAGCAGTAAAAAATAACGGTCGCGCTATAAGATTTATCGATAAACTTACCGACGAGATGAAATTAGAAGCGGTTAAGAGTGAAGGAGATGCTATACAATATATTAAAAATCCTACTAATGAGATGAAGTTAGAAGCCGTTAAAAATAACGGATACGCTATAGAATATATTAAAGAACCTACGGATGAGGTAAAATTAGCGGCGGTAAAAAGTAAAGGATTTTCTATCCGGTATATTAAAGAACCTACGGAAGAGATGAAATTAGAAGCTGTAAAGAATGACGGATTAGCTATACAACATATTAATGAACCTACAGATAAAATGAAATTGGAAGCAGTAAAGAATAACGGATGGGCTATCGATTTTATTAAAGAACCTACAGATGAGATAAAATCTGAGTCTATAAAATCTCAATTAAGGGATATTAGAGAAAATAAGATATTTATATTCCAAATTGATAAACCTACCGATGAAATGAAATTGGAAGCGGTAAAAAATAACGGGCTTTTTTTAAAATATATTGATAATCCTACTGATGAAATGAAAAGGGAAGCGGTAAAGAATAATGTAAAAGCTATAAGGTATATTGATAATCCAGATAATAATATTCAGTTAACAGCAATTGAAAAAGAACCAAGAGCTATAAATTATATGAAAACTATTCCTGCTGAAGATGTTCAGGCTATAGCCGTTAAACAAGACCGTTCTTTATTGGAAACATTATATAATCCGAGCCATAAAATATTTGATTTGATTACAAATAAAGTTAATCATAATAATATAATTAAGAATAATATGTAGACGAATTAATTTGTTAAATTATTGTAATTTATAGTTTTTTTGGTTATAATAACATCGTTTGTAAATGTGATTAAATAATAATTTAATTTTAAATGTGAGGTATTTTATTATGTCTGATTTTGGAATAAATAAGTTTCAAGAAAAAAAGTTTATTGAGTCTATTAAAAAAGATCCTTATGTTATTTTTAAAATAAAAAATCCTACGGATGCTATGAAAATAGAAGCTATTGCCGGCGATCCTTATATAATAGATAAAATAAATAATGTTACCGACGATATTAAGTTAGAAGCTATCCGTAAAAATCCTTTTGTTATATTTGAGATTGAAAAGCCTTCTTATGATATGCAATTGGAAGCAGTTAAAAAGAATGGTTATACTATTATCGCTATTGATTCTCCTAGTAAAGAAATTCAATATAATGCAATAAGGAATGAACCGTTTTCCGTATTTGCGATTGAAGATCCTAGTAAAGATATTTATGATAGCGCCGTTAATTTTATGGAAAGATATTCAAAAGAAGAATTAACGGATAAATTTAAATCATTATTCCGGTATGAAGATAAGCTTATGCCGGTAAAAAAACTTATAAATAATATAAGCTTTTTTCCAGATGAGATGAAAAAAATTATGCTCGGCGTTGATAATATCTCTGGTTATGATAGTAAAGATCTTGATTATCAAGTAAAGTTATTAATTACTAAAAATAATGGAGAAGCTATAAAATATATTGATAAACCTACCGACGAAATGAAAATAGGAGCGGTTAAAAAAAATGGATTTGCCATAATACTTATTAAAAATCCTACGGACGAGATGAAATTAGAAGCCGTTAAAAGTGATGGGTATGCTATACAATATATTAAAAATCCTACGGATGAAATGAAAACGGAAGCTGTTAAAAATAACGGTTCCGCTATAAGAGTTATTGAAGATCCTTCCGATAAAATAAAGTTAGAAGCGGTTAAGAATTATGGAGACGCTATACAGTTTATTAAGAATCCTACGGATGAAATGAAATTTGCGGCAATTAAAAATAACGGTTCCGCTATAAGATTTATTGATAAGCCTACCGATGAGATGAAGTTAGAAGCGGTTAAAACTAATGGAGAAGCTATACGGTATATTGATAAGCCTACCGATGAGATGAAGTTAGAAGCGGTTAAAAATAACGGTTTTGCCATAAGGTTTATTGAAAACCCTTCTAACGAAATAAAATCGGAAGCCGTAAAGAATTATAAATTTGCCGTAAAGTATATTGAAGAATATATCGAAGATCCTACCGACGATATTAAATTGGAATCCGTAAAAGATAATAAAGATGCCGTTCAATATATGAAAGATTTTACGGATGAAATGAAATTAGAAGTTGTAAAAAATAATGGATTTTCTATTAAACATATTAAAAATCCAACGGATGAAATGAAATTAGAAGCCGCAAAAAATAATGAGCATGTTGTACAGTTTATTAAAGATATTTCCGATGAGTTAAAATTAAAATTTATTGAAAATAATATAAATCCCAAATATTATATTGATGGTTCTTCAGAAGATATTCAATTAGTCGCGGTTAAAAAGTTTCCTAAGGCTATTCAGTATATAGATAGGCCTCCTGAAAAAATTCAGTTAGCCGCTATTGAAAAAGATCCGAGAGCTATAAATTATATGAAGGTTATTCCTGACATAGAAGTTCAAGCTAAGGCGTTAAAACAGGACACTTCATTATTAAATACATTGTATAATTCTGGATATAAAATAACCGATTTAATATCGGATAAGGTAGTTCAGAATAATAATTCGGTTAAGAATAAGATGTAAATATAGTTTGTATGTAATGTTAATGATTTGATTGTGAAAAGCCCGTATTTTAAAAATATGGGCTTTTTTATTGTAATTTATAGTTTTTTTGGATATAATAACATCGTTTATAAAATTAATTTTAAATACGGGGGTATTTATTATGTCGAAGGATATTTTTAAAATGAGTAAATCTTATGAAAAGGATATTATTGAAGATATTAAAAAGGATATAAATGTTTTTTTAAAGGTTAAAAATCCTACCGAGCTTATGCAGATAGCGGCTGTGGAAAAAGATGAAAATATTATAGGACATTTAAATAATCCTTCTGAAAAAGTTAAAACGGCATCCGTTAAAGCGCATCCCGATTCTATAAGACATATTAATAATCCTTCGAGAGAATTACAGCTGGGAGCCGTTAGAAAGGATGGTTTTTCTATTAATTATATTGATCATCCTATTGAAGAGGTTCAGTATAATGCCGTAATAAATGAGCCTTTTTCCGTGTTTTGTATTAAAAAACCTACAAGATATGTTCAGGATAGCGCTATTAAATTTATGGACAGGTATGATAAGGAATATATTAAAAGTACTTTTGAATCGATATTTAGTAATAAAGACGATGTTGATGTTTTTGCCGGACATATATTGTCTAATATGGATAATTTATCTTATAAAATGGAAAATTTTATACTTAATTCCGTAGGTATTTCCGCGGACGGGAAGAATATCGATGAAGAAATAAAATTATTTGCTTTAAAATGCGACAGTTTTAATATGATGTATATTAAAAATCCGACGGCGGAGATGAAATTAGAAGCGGATAAGGAAAAAGAATTTAAGCCCGGTATTTCTGTTGCTGAAGCTAAATTTTTGGAGTTTAAAAAAATTAGCGGTATGATTAATGAGTTGGATTCTGACAGAGAGAAACAATTGAAAATTATTAAACATGATCCCGAAATGATTAGTTTTATTAAAGAACCTTTTGAGGATGTTCAGATTGAAGCAATTAAAGCTAGTAATTCTAGAGCTATAAGAGGTATAAATAATCCTTCTAAAGAAGTCCAGATGATAGCTGTTAAGATTAATCCTAAAGCTATAAACTATATGAAAGTTATTCCTTTTGATGAAGTTCAAACCGAAGCTGTAAGATTGGAAAGGACTTTATCAAAAAATTCGTATAAATCTAATCATAATATTACTGAAAGTGTTTTGGATAAAAATTTGAGTAACGGTAAATTTGGTAAAAAATTATAATTTAATTTTGTGGGGGTTATTATGTTAAATAGTGTATTTGGAATGAGTAAATCTAAAGAAAATGAAATTATAAATAAAATTAAAGAAAATGAGGATTGTTTTTTAGAAGTTAAAAATCCTACGGATAAAATAAAGTTAGAAGCCGTTAAAGTCAATCCTTTTTTAATTCAACATATTAAACATCCTACTGACGAGATGAAAATGGAAGCGGTTAAGAGGGATGGTTTAGTTATAGAATATATTGAAAATCCTACTTATGAAATGCAGATTGAGGCTGTTAAAAATAACGGATATGCAATAGGGTATATTAAAAATCCTTCGGAAGAAGTTCAGTATTATGCGGTAAAAGAAAATCCGTATGCTATTTCTCATATAAAAAATCCTTCTATATCTGTTCAAAAAGATGCTATTGAATTTTCTAAGAGATTTTCTCCGGAAATGGGATTTAATTCATTTTACAGGATTACGGATTATTTAAAAGATATTAAAGATAAAGGCGTTTTATCGGTTTATGTTAAGAATTATGTAGACGTTCCTGATTTAAATTTAGTTTCTAGAGGTGATTTGGATTATTTGCGCAAGATTTTTTCCGTAGTAGAAAATCCTTCGGATAAACTTAAACTTATGGCCGTTAAAAATAACGGCGATATATTGCAATATATAGATAATCCTACCGATGAGATGAAATTGGAAGCGGTTAAGAGTAAAGGAGATTCTATCCGTTTTATTAAAAATCCTACGGATGAGATGAAATTAGAAGCCGTTAAAAATAACGGCGAATCTATTAGGTTTATTAAAGAACCTATGGATGAAATGAAGCTGGAAGCAGTTAAAAATAGCGGTTATGCATTAAGATATATTCAAAATTCGACGGAAGAAATGAAGTTAATAGCTGTTAAAAATAGCGGTTTTGTTTTTGAATATATTGAAAATCCTTCAGACAAGGTAAAATTAGAAGCTTTAAAACATAACGGAACGCTTTTGGAACATATCGATCATCCTACCGACGAGATGAAATTGGAAGCGGTTAAAAGTAACGGATATGCTATAAAATTTATAGATAATCCTACGGACGAGATGAAATTGGAAGCGGTTAAAAATAAAGGGGAAGTTTTGGAATTTATTAAAAATCCCACGAAAGAAATGGAATTAGAAGCGGTTAAGAGTAACGGATATGCTATAAAATTTATTATGGAACCTACGGACGAGATGAAATTAGAAGCGGTTAAAAGTAATAGTCATGTTATACAACATATTAAGGAACCTACGGATGAAATGAAATTTGAATCTGTTAAACATGACCCTTATTCTATAAAATTTATTGACAGGCCTACCGAAGAAATGCAAATGATGGCAGTTGAAAAGAATGGCGTTTATTTACAATTTATAAATAATCCTTCCGAGAAAGTTCAATTAGCCGCCGTAAAGACTTTTGGAGATGCCGTGTCGTTTATTAAGGAACCGAGCAAAGAAGTTCAGATAGAAGCCGTAAAACAAAATCCGGCATCGATTCGTTATATTAAAAATCCTGATGAAGAAGCTCAAATAGAAGCGGTTAAGGGTAATGTCAGATCGTTATTGTTTATTAAAAATCCGTCGGAGAAAGTTCAGATGACGGCCGTTAATATAGAACCTAAGTCTATTAATTATATGAAAGTTATTCCTACGGATAATGTACAGATTGAAGCCTTGAAAAGAGAACCGTCTTTATTGGATACGATATATAGACCGAGTGCTGAGGTTATGGGTACGGTTATGGATAAGGCAGTCCGGGATAAACAGAATGTAAAAATAGGTAATAGATTATGAAAATTATAGAGCCTTTGAAGGAACCCGATATAATTAAATTATTCAAGTTTCAATTCCACAATTGGTGCGATTAAAATTTAAAGGAGCCTGATATAATTAAATTATTCAAGTTTCAATTCTATAATTGGTGCGATTAAAAGTTAAATTTTTTAAAAATATTGATAAAACTATAAATTATTATTTTCTTTAATATATTTATAAAATATTATATTTAAAATTGCGGAATCTTTTTCTTCTTTATTTAATTTATTAAATTTATCAAATATTTTATAATAATCTTCTATAGAATGTTTATATACCGCATTGTAAAATGTCGTTAAATATGATTTTATTTTGTTTTTGTCTTTTGGTTCCGTATTCACTAGTTGTTCCTTATCTTAGTTAAAATAATTTATACAGAATACACCATATTGATTTTTTTTTCAAGAGGAAATGATGTGATAAAAAAATGCCGTCTTTATTTTTATAAAGACGGCATTTTTAATTTTTACTAGATATTTTTTATATTTTCGAAAAGGAGAGAGCGAAAATATATGCTAGGTATTTATTTTTTTAACTAGATTTTTTACTAGGTTTAAAAAGATCCTGGTATGTGTAATGATATATATACTAGATTTATTTAATTTAATGTTATTTTTTCGGTTTACATCCGCAGTTTCCTGTTGCTCTTCCCATTCCAATCACCCCCTGTTTTGTTTAACCTTATTTATAGTATAACATTTATTTTTATAATGTCAATACTTTTTTTAAAATTTTTTATTTTTTAATATGAAATATGGTTTCTGAATAAGGTATTTTATTTTTTTCGGCTCTGTTAAGAACAGGGCGTTTAAATTCATTTACTATTTTTAAGTCGGTTCTTTTTATTATTTCCGGATATAAATTATATTTATCGTTTGCTACTAAAAATATATTAAAGTCTTCTGTTAAGAGTTTTTTACAGTTGTTTAAAACATCGGCGATTCCTTGTATATAATCTTCTTTGGCTTTTTTTCCTTGACCTTTTGTTAACGGACCTATTTCGAGTTCGTCGTTTCTTTTAAAATTGAAAAGATCGTAAGAATAAGCGTGTTGTTCATGGTAATTTATAAGTCCGATATAGGGCGGAGACGAAAATATGCCGTTAATTCCTTTTTCTTCTATCAGATTTGCTAATTCCGGCAGTTTTAATTTTAGTTTTGATAATATATCTATATTTCTGCCGTCTCCGGTTATACATATTTGATGAGTATCTGTTTTTATTTTATCGAATTCCGATATTCTTTTTATCGTGTCGTTTGTATATTTATTCCATAATTCTTTTATTGAAAATATAGGTTTACATATTTTAGCATGTTTTTTACAATAGTATGTCGATGTGACGGGATTTATAAGCGTTGCGAGATCCGAATGCGTCGTTGCCCGGCAGGACCGGATTGTACGGCTTAATATGATGTTTAGTATTATTTTGGTATTTTTATTTTGAACGGTTTTTATTTGTTCGAATATGAAATATATTTTGTCTTTTATAGTTTTTAGGAACCATTTGTCTAAGAAATTGTTTTGTCCTGTTTCTATATTTATTTTAAATTGTTTTATCAGTTTATTATAGATGGGCAGAAATTCGGATTCTTTTTCTCGGCCGTATTGTTTTTCGTTTATTTCTTTTTTATTTATGTTTATTTTATAATCCGGGGACGGAAAATATTTATTGTTAAATATTTTGAGTTCATTTGACAGCGCGTTTTCAAATTCGGCGTTATTTCTGCTTTCTAAAAATTGATTAAAATTTTTGTTGATTTTATCCGTTTCTTTTATAATATTTTCTATATCGTATTTATATATTTTTGAATTTGTAATAAGCGTATTAAAAGCGGAAATATCGATACCTACGGCGTTTATGTTCAGTTCATTCGATTCTACTAGCGTGGTCCCCGAACCGCAAAAAGGATCCAAGATTATATCGTTTTTTTTGAAGTATGTTTCTTTTTTGAATTCATCCGTATGCGAGTCTAAAAAGTATTTGACGAGTTGCGGTATAAATTTTCCTTTATAAGGGTGAAGCCTGTGTACATGTTTTGTAGTTTCTGTTTCTTTGAGTTCCGAGAATGATAATGCCCAGTTTATATCTTTTCCTAATTTATTTTTATAATTTTGTTCTTTGTTTATATCGTTATAATATTTTGCGAGTTCGTTTGTATCTATTAATATCTTTTTGCCGTTTTTTATTTTTGATATTTTTCCGTATTGTATGAGATAGGATATATTTGATTCCGATATATTTTTATTTAAGAGTTTGCTTGCCCATATGCTTGCTTCTTTTACGGTTAACAGATTTTTATTATTCATTGATATGTTGTTTTTTTATAATATTTTTAGTAATCTAGCGCGAAGTTGACGAACCAAAGAAAATTATTTTTATCTAAATTGTTTTTTATAGAGATGAATTTATATAAAAAATCGACTTTTTCTTCGATATTCATATTTCTGTTTTTCGGTATTATTAAAAATTGAAATGTAGGAGTTGATTCTCCGCTGTCGAAGACATAGATTTTAATTTTAAAATCTTTTGTCGTTTCGATAAATTCGTTAAGAAATTTAATAAATATATTTAATTTACATTCGCTTAATGATTTTAAGAAATTTTCAATATCGTGTTCTTCGTCTTTATTAATGTCGATATTGTTATATTTATGAAATAATTTTAAAGTTTCTTCTATATTTTCTTTATTGGTTTTTTTAGACATGTGTATTGATTCCCAAATATTGGTTTCGGGATAGATTTTTTTAGTTTCTATTAATTCGTTTAATGATCCTGGTAACAGATTTATTAAGTCTTCGTATTCGTTTACGGTTATTTTTTCTTTAAGATATTGCCAGCTTAGATCATTAAAATAGTTATGAACTTCTTCTACCGATTGATGCCATGTGCTGTTTGCGTCGGTAATTAAATTTTCTGGTAATTTGGATAACATATTTTCTAAATTAATAAGCAGTTCGGTTGCATTTAAGCCGTATGATACGGGCATCCATGGAATACGCGTATACGATTGTGTAGCCATAGCTATGAGGTCTCCGTAGTCGTTTGACATTTCTTCCAATGTTTGGAAATAGAAGTTGTTTCTGCTTATGGTACACATCATAGGACAGGCATAGCGCATATAACACATATGCAATTCATAGCCGTATTTATTTTTCTCGCTTACGAGCATGTTGATGTTTTTGAAAGCTTTGCTTAGATCTATATTGTTTTCCATTTTAATTCCTCTTATTTAATTTTTTAGAACGTGAAGTTAGGGTATATACTTTTAACAATGTTTAAAGCTGCTTTTTTGGCGCTTTCTTCGTCGGGATAGAAGACGGGTTCCGTTATAATATCTGTTTGCGATTTTACTACGCCGGGTATTTTATCGTAAACATTAGTCGAGAATTCTTGTTCTATATACCATTTGCCGTTTTCGCATTCTACTAATGTCAGGCCTAAATCTATGTCGTCGGTATACGGCACGAGCATATCGAGATGAATATGGTCTATCGTATCATATTTTTCGTGAGTGTTCATAGTTTTAAATTTCCTTTTATTATTATGTGGTTATTTTTTTTAAGAGTAATTTTATGGATTCTTCAAATTTTGTTTTATCGTTTGTATTGTTAAATATTTCAATTTTTTCGGTTTTTGCTATTTCGTCTATTTCTTTTTCGGAACGATGATTATCGTTGTTGTCTTCTTTTTCAATTCCTTTTATTAGTATATTGTATGTTTTGATGTTATCGAGCGAGTTTAACATTTTAAATTCGTTTATAAATCTGCAATCGGAGATTATAATGAAATCTATTTGCGGGTTCCAATATTTGCCGCTTATTGAATTTAAAGATATTGACGGCATATTATTTATTTTATTCCGCATATGTTTTGTCCAATAATCTTCGTCGTCTTTTCTAAATATATCGGTGCCGATATATTGCATTAGAGTTCTTGAGTCTTTTTTATTTATTAACGATTTGATAGTTTTTGAAATATTTTTAATATTTTCTATTAACGGTACTAACGCTTCCGGTTTTTTACCGCTGTTTACAAGCATATTGTATGTGCTAGCTTCTATATCTTTTATGTTTGTTATAGCGTCGTCGAAATTATTTTTTCTTACTCCGAAATATAGCGCTATCATGTTTTTTAATTTAGATGCGAATGTATCGTTATAGATGATATAGCCTTCGCTTAATAATATTTTTGTTAGTTCTCCGGCGGTATATGTTTTTCCAGAACCTTTTTTTCCCATAAGGTTTATTATTTTCATATTTTGATCTCCTTTATTTTTTTTGAAATAAGAGAATATATTCGTGTTTAAATATGTAAAATCCGCCTGACAGCGCTCTGTATCTCCATAATTTTTGCTGGTTCATTTTTCCTTTTGTTTCTTCAAAATTTTTAATTATTATAGATTTTAATAAATATCCTCTTTCTAAGACGGATTCCATAACATAGAAACTTAAAGGGAACCACTCTTTTTTATAGTATTTATCTCCTATTATTATTGCGAGGTATCTGTTTTTATCCAGATACGGGTAAGTGTTGTCTATTGTTTCGCCGAATAAGTTTATAAATTCGTCTATAGTTTTCGTGTTTGATAAATCTCTATTGTTTTTGCTAAACTTGATTATGTCCCAATACGGCGGGTGCATAATTATTAATTGCACAGATTTTATATTTAGTTTGTTTAATTCTGTTTCTAAGTTTATAATTGCGCTGTCGGCGTTTATTATTTCGGTTTGCGTATTGAATATGTTATTTTCTTTTTCAATGTTTTCTTTTGCTATTTTTATCGCGTCGGGGGATAAATCTATTCCTATTCCGTTTCTTCCTAATCTTTTGGCTTCTATTAAACTGGTTCCGCTTCCTAAAAATGGGTCTAATATCCAATCATTTTTTTTGGTGTATCTGAGCATTAGCTGATTGGGAATTTGCGGGATAAAGTTGCCCCAATATCCGGCGTTATGGGCGCCGGATTTGTCTCTTTTATCGAATATCCATAAGCTGTCCGTTATGATATTATCGTATTCTTTCCATTTGTCTAAATCGATGTCGTTTATAGGATTTTTAGTTTTCATAAGTAGGATTATAGGTTAATTTTTTATATAACTTACGCATACCATTTTTCTAAATCGTCAAAAGCGTCTTTGACTGCTTGGATATTGATAAATTTTAGTAATAATTGATCGGCTTCAATATGTCTTTCTCCTTTATCGTCTTTATTTTGGAGTGCTTTTAATTCATTGATGAGTTCGGATATACTCATTGTATATCCTACATCTGAAAAACCGTTTCCCATTTTTGTTTTCATTTTTTGATCTCCTTAGTTATTATAGTGTTTTTAGTTTTTATGAATTAAGCGGGATTACAGGTTGTTTCCTGTTCGTCGTTGTTTAAGTTAAGTTTTATAGCCGAAATTTTATTAATTATATTTATATTCTGAATACTTAAATTTTTTTATTATATTTAAAGAATTCGCTTATTTTTTCACATTTGTTAATTAATAATATTTCTTCCTGTTTGAGTTTAATTGCTTTTTCTATATCTGTTTTTTTTATAACGTGGGGTAGCATATTTTTTAAATTTTCGCATGCGGGGTTTGATGTGATAAATATCCAATTTGATATTTTTATGAAATCTATTAATGTTTCTCTGTTTTTTTCTCTATATTTTGTAGCAAAAATTGTACTTATATTTTTTGAAGAACATCTTCTTAAGAACATAAATAGGAAAGTATCATAGTATTGTGTTTGTGGCATATTATCTATTAGTTTGTGGAAATTATCTATAAAAATTATAGATTCTTTATATTCTTTATATCGTGATATTTCTATGTTAATAAGCATGGCTGTTATTAAAGCGTTTAATAAGTTTTGTTGGTTATAATTATCTATTTTGTATGTGTTTATTACCGTTAATGGATTATTAAAATTAATTTCCGATTTGTAATTAAAAAATTTATCGTAAGTTTTTATGAATGAGTTTAGATTATTTAAAAATGACGATAATTTTTTATCTTTAAATTGTTTCATAAAATCATAAATAATTTTGACCGTTAATTTTTCTTTATGTATTTTATAGAGTTCCGTAAATGCTTTGCTTATGTGGAATTTAATATATTTTTCTTCTTTTTCCGGTATGGATACGGTATTATTTTTAATCGACATTATAAAGATCCACTCTATGAAGTAGTCGCCGTAGATTTCGAGTAAATCATCTTTACCTTTGAAAAAAGAAAAAGGATTTATGGAAACGGGATTATCGGGATCTAGTATAATTTCTTTTCCTTTTGTGGTTTTAAGAAGTTCCGTATAATTATCTTGATCTTCTAAAGGAAATATAAAAATATTATCTCCTTTGGTATGATGTGAATAGGCTATATGTTTTATAAGCGAGGTTTTTCCCGTTTGTCCGATTATGGTTCCGTTAATTTGATAACTTGTGTTTCTAAATATATCGAATCCAGTTGTTATTCCGTTTTTTAGTTTTATAGGAATGGTATTATTTTTTGTTGTTATCCAGTTTGATATAGGATATAATTTTTGGTTTATTCCTGGTATTTTATCTACGGCAATATAATTATTTTTATCTGATTTTAAAGATAGTAATTTATTTACTACGGGATTTTTTTTATAAGACAGGTCTTCGGATTCGCTCCAGAAAAATCCTGCCGCTATGTTAAGTTTATCGTATTCTTCGTCGTTGGTTTTATCTAATAAATTTTTTAGTTTATTATTTGGGTTTATGTTATTTATGTCTAGTATCTGTATTCTAGAGAGATTTGAATATTCTTCGTTGTTTTTTTCAAATATGCTTATAGCTCCGGCTTCTTTTATATCTTTGGTAAAAAAGCCTTCCCATTTTTTTATAGGATATATGTTGTTAAATAAAAAATCGTCTATATCGTTTTTATCGGAATATGTTATATTTCCTTCGGTAAAGGCGCCGACAATGCTTTTGAATGTTTCTATATTTTCTTTGTCTTGAGTGGAAAAAATTATAAAATATTTTTGTTCGTTTTTTTTCGGAGATGTGTATAAAATAAATTTTACGCTTGCCGGTTTAATTAAAGATAGCGTGTTTGCGGCAACGAATAGAATATCGCTTTTATTTACGAATTGTTTAAATTCTCCCGTTATTTTATATTTACTTTCCATAGTTCCTCTTATGAACTGATTTGATTTGTTATTATTAAGCGTTTATTATCTTTGGAAACGGATAAATCTATAATCGTGCCGTATTCGCATAATTTTTTTATTCTTTCTATGGCGTTTTGCTTATTTCCTATAAATTCTAAAAAGAGATTGCTGTTATGGAAATTTATAAAATCTTCCAAGGTTGCTTTGTCGCTGTTTTTTGTATTATCAAATGATTTTAGTCCGTTTTTTATATTATCGTTAACGGTTTTTTCAATTTGTTCGACGAATATTTTTTTAATTTTTATAGTATCTTCTACTTCTTGCGTTGCATCGTCCATAAAATAATATTTACGCTGATCTAATAACAAGTCTTCTAAGTTTAGTTCTTTATCTATATACATAACTATGTCGTATATAAAATCGTCGGAGTTTCCGAATTTAACTATATAGTATATAAACGGAATATATTTGTCGTTTACTTCGGCTATAAAAAATAATAAAGCGCTTTGTATTTCTACTTCGCTCGGCGGGAATTTAGTGTCTTTAATTATAAATACGTTTTCAGGTTTTTCGTCTCCTTGTACTGTGTGAATTATTATATTTCCTATGGGTAATTCGTTGATATTGTTTATATGCATTTTGTTTTATTTTTATTATTATTATTGTTGTTGTTTATCTTGTTTTTTAGTTTTGTTTCAATTCCACAATTGGTGCGATTAAAAGTATTTTTATCGACTCCAAAAATAATTTTCAATTCCATAATTGGTACGATTAAAAGTAAAAATTTATATATAAAAATAATAAATTATATTATTATATTTTAATAAAAATTGTTTGTTGGCTTTCGATAATGTAAAAATTTTGTATTTTGATAATAATATTTTTATTGTAAATGAAAATATGTTAAAAATCAAATGTTTTTTGTTTTTTATTATAATTTTTAATTTTTTAATTAGCGTTTGTAATATCCGTGGATAGGATTATTTTTGTCGACTCCGAAAATGATACGTTCGTTTATTGGTAATTGCATAATTTCTTCAGTTGGTATTTTTTTATTATATTCGTTATTGTATTTATGGATAATGTATTGAACGTCGTATTGTTCCGGAACTCCGAAAAATACTTTTACGGGGAATAAATTGAGAGTTTCTTCGGGGTTTTTGTCATATCTTATTATTTCGTGTATTGATTGCACGATTGCGATTATTCTTAAATTGTCTATTTTTGGTATAAAGTGATATGCGCATATAGGGAATAGGGATAGATCGTCTATTATTATAGTGACCGGTTTTTTTGGAGGCTTGTTATTTAAATGGTACATTATCCAATTAAAATCGTATCTTAGTAATAATAATCTTTCTCTTATGTCGATTACGGAAGCCGTAAGGTATACGGTATAATCGTCGCCTAAAAAATCAAGATTTTTTTTATCTTTGGTAAAATCTTTATTCGTAAATATTTTTTGTTTAAAATTTTCTTTTCTGTATTCTGCCGTATCTTCGGATAATTTATCGTCTTTTCTGCCGATTATTATTACGGAGTCTTTAATGGTTAATAGGTTTGGTTTGACGAAATATCTTGTTTTTCCCGTCCTGCATGAACCTACCGTAAGGATATTGGAATCGTCTTTTGTGGTAATTGAATCTGCTAAAGTTATTTTATCCATGCGTATTTTTTCCTTTTTGATTATCGTAAATGTATCACCGCGAATAATATAATGCTTAAAATTATTATTATTACGGCGCCTTTTACAGTGTAATCGATAAATATATTTTTTTTCATAAAAGTTTTTAATTTTTTGTATCGTTATCGTTTGAAATTATGATTATTTCGCCGATTTTTATTAACAGCATACATACTATGTATATTGCTGTTATGATTGTTAGTGTTGCGGATTCGTTAAAAGTAATTTTTTGCGTGTTTATATCGGATATTATTATCAGGATGGTTGCCGTAAAATATACTATTGTAATTATTTTTAACAGCGATAGTTTTTTTGCTATTTCTTTATATTTTTCGTTATGTGTTTTGATAGGTTTGAAATTTTGAAATAATTTATTTATTATTTTTTTCATGTTTTTTTCCAATTGTTATGTGTTATGATTTTTGATCTGTTTTGATTTTATAATTAATTTTAATAAAAGTCAAGTAAAATCAATATAAAAATTTATTATTTAAAATTTTTACAGTTACACATTTTAGATAAGCGTATGGGATCGGAAGTGTTTCCCATGTTTATGTCAAAATCATCGGCATCGTATGTTTTTTTGTCTATTTTGTGTTTGAGCGAGATTACTATTGCGTCCGGTTTTATTTTGAATATGTTTTTTATAAAAGCGTTATGAGCGTGCCAACAAGCGGCGCACATTCTTTGTCCTTTGGAGCCGATTCTCGATCCTTTTTGTCTGCTGTCTTTTACTTTTAGCGTAACCGTAAAAGTTTTGCCTTCTATTAATTTTTTGAAAATTATATTGTCGTTAAATTTTTTATTGGTTTCTTCTAAGGCCTGTTCAATTTCTTCTTTTGACATATTTCTTATTTTCATTTTGGTTTCCTCTTTATTATTGTGTTTATTTAATTTTATTTTATTTTTTGAGTATTTTTATTAATTCAAAGTATCTGCATTCATTTTTTATTATATTGGTTATGTTTTTATTAAAATGACCTGTGTTATTTGTTTGTTTTAAAATATTTGGTTGTTCGCATGACTTTTGTTTATCTTTTTCTCTAAAAAATTCGCATTTTTCACAATCGTCTGTTTTGATAAGTATAAACATTTTTTATCCTTATTTATTTTTTATTTTCTATATTTATGATTGTTAATTTTGTTTGATTATTTTTGGATATTATTTATTCATCTTTGATGAGTATTATTTTATGAGGATCGAATTTGATTGATTCTTTTTTTAGTAATGATTGGTATGTGTTTACGTTATCTATTAATTTTCTTAATTCTTTTTTAAAAATTTCATATATGTCCATAAATTCGTTTGGCGTAAGATTATCTATTTGCTGTCTTAATTTTTCGTCGTCGTTGTTTTTTGAATATATATTTTCATTTGTCATAACAAACGGTTCGCTTACCATCGTGAAATTATTGTCTTTATATTCTATGTATATTTTATTTATACTGCTTACCGAGTTTTGGTTTTGGGCGTAATTAGTTTTTATTTTATAAAATTTTTCGGGAAGTAAATATTCTAAGATTTCGTAATGCGTATACATGGTTTTTCTCCTTTGTTATATTATGATTCTGATTTTTTTAGTAATTCGAGACCGTATTCTAAAACTTTTTTTTCCATTTTTTCGTTTTCCGATCCGAATCCTGCGTCTGAATTTATGTAATATATATATTTTGATATATCTGTTTCTTCTTTTTTAAAATGTTCGCAGACTAGCGATGCCGCTTTTTTAATTACTCTTATTGCATGAATAGGACTGTCCGTATCTATCGTGTCGTCGCTATAGTCGTCTTCCGCTTTTATTTCAGAGTATATTATTGTTTTTGAAATTATTTTTTCTATCTTGTCTACAATTTCTTTTGTCGGGTTATTTAAATATTCTTCCATGTATTCTACGGTTGTTTTTAATTTATCGTCGTTGGGATAATATTTTTTGAAATTTTTTAATACCGATTTCGATGCGTATATTGCATATTTTATTTTATCCGTATCGGATAAGAAATTTACAAGATATTCTTCTGCCATAATTGTTTTATCTTTTTTTATTAGTATTTTTAGTAAATCGTATTTTTTTTTCGAATTTATTAAGTCTTTGCGTATTGCTTTTTTCTCTTTTTCTATGTTTGTAAAGTGTTTTTCAAAAGATTGAGTCGTTATCATAAAAAATTATAGTTCGCGTATTTTTGTATTTATATGTAAAAACGGAACCGTCTCCTTATTTTAATTAATTTTAATTTTATATATTTAATTGAAATGTTGATTTTTTTTACTGAAGAATTTATTATAATTCTGATTTTTTTAATAGTTCAAGTCCGTATTTTAAAACTTTTTCTTTTGTTTGTTGGTTTTCTGATCCGAATTCTGCTTCAGTGCTTATATTATCTATATATTTTGATAAATTTTCTTCTTTTTCGGAATATTTATAAACGATAGATGCCGTATTTTTAACCGTTCTAGCCGCATAGACAGGGCTGTTCATTTCGATATCGTCTTTGTCGTAATCATCTTCCGCATTTGATTGTATTTTTTCTATTTTCGGAATCATTTTTTTTATTTTATTTATGATTTCTTTTTTTGGATTATTGATGTATTCTTCTATATATTCTACGGTTGTTTTTAACGTGTTATTATCGGGATAGTATTCTTTGAAACATTTTAGCACTAATTTTGATGCGTAAAGCGCATATTCTATTTTTTCTTTATCCGGTAAAGATTTTGCGAGATATTCTTGCACCATGGCTATTCTGTTTTGTTCTATCAGTATTTTTAATAATTCATATTTTTTGCCTGAATCGGTTATGTTTTTTCTGATTGTTTTGTTTTCGTTTTCTATGTTTGTAAAGCGTTTTTTAAAAGATTCTCTCGTGATTTCCATTTTTATTTCCTCTGTTTTATTTATTTTATTTTATTTTATTTTTATGTTTTTTACCGAAGCCATGATTATTTTTGCGGCTTCTTCGTAAGACGATATTTCCTTGCGCGGTATATTTCTGTCACGCAGGGAGCTTATCGTATAGGTATGGTAAGATGAATCATTTGCTTCGCCCTGCTGTTGTTCTAAGAATACTCGGCATAAATATATGTTTCTTATTGATTCTGATGTGTTTGCATTTCTGATTAGATCGTATGATTGCATAAGAAGGCTTTCGTAAGATCTGATATCTTCTATTATTTCTTTGCTTTTTATGTAATTTTTGTCTATTTTTTTTAATCTTTTTTTGATTGCGGATATATCCATAGTGTTTGTTCTCTTTTTTTAATGTTTTATTGGTTTTATCAAATATAGTCTAATAAAATGTTTTTGATTATTATCGCCGGGATCATAATAGAAAAGTTTACTATTATTTCTATTAATATTTTTTTAATATCTCCCCCGTTGCGAAACATATATAGATCGATGCCTTTGCCGGCGATATTTATGGCGCAAAATACTATAAGTAAGTTAAATGCGAGTTTTATGATGTTGTGCAATACGGATACTATTACTGATGTTATTTTGTATGCCATTATTTCGGTTTTTGTTATATTGTTTCAATTCCACAATTGGTGCGATTAAATATGCCATTATTTCGGTTTTTGTTATATTGTTTCAATTCCACAATTGGTGCGATTAAAAGTAGACTTTTTAACTTCAATTGAAGTGTAAAAAATTTTATATTTTGACGACAATTTTTATATTGTAAGTAAAAAAAACATTTTCTCTTGTTGTAAAGAGAAAATGTAATAAAAATTATATTAATTCCATATTGTATTAGTTTCATGATTGTTATAATTAAAATTGATTTCGGCATAAATAACATCATTTTCGGGTTCTAACGGAAGTCCTGTTTCGGCATCGGTATTACAAGCTATTTCTAGATCTTCTTTTGGTGTAGGAAATATGTTGTTTAAGTATAAAAAGAAACCATAGAGTTTTTTCTTTGGTATCCATATTTCTTTGTTATTAATAATTTTTTTTGTTTTAATATCTAAGAATTGTCTTATTATAATTCCGGTGCCTTTTAGAATTCCTTCTTTTAATATTTTGTAAAAAAGGTGTTCTGATGCGATGTCTATGAATTGGAAGTCTTTGTTTATGTCGAATGCTTGTGAATAATTGCTTGTTGTTATAGTGACTATTTTGGAGCCTTTAATATTTTTTAATATATTGATAAAGTTTGTTATATTTTTATTGTTATCGATGTAATTTGCGTCATATATTTTTATTATTTGAGGTTCTCTATCTCTATTGCAATATTTCCAACTGTATTTATCAATAATGTCTTGTAAATTTTTAGCGTTAACCGATCCGTTTTTGAATTCTCCAAAATGTAAGTGATGTTTTCTTTTGCAAGTATTACAGTATATTGCGACTTTTACTTTTGTATGTTCCGGTTTTTTAATATCGTTTATTTTAGAAAAATCGTTGAGCTCTATCAATAATCTTGGTTTTCTTTTACGGCGGAATTCTTTTTTTTTATTATGATTGTGATGTTGAGCGTTGTTTTCTTTGTTTGTGTTTTTGTTTTCTTTTTCATCCATTTTTGTTTTTCCTTATGTTAATTTTATTTTTTTTAATTATAATATATTTATTATAATTTTTCAATTTCTTAATAAAAAATTAATCTTATAAAGTTTCAATTTTATAATGTTTTGATTCTACAATTGGTGTGATTAAAAGGCGCAACGAAAGAAAACCTTTATGTTGAATTGTCAGTTTCAATTCCATAATTGGTGCGATTAAAAGCATCGAAAATGTTCCAGACAAGAGAACATTTATCAGCGTTTCAATTCTACAATTGGTGCGATTAAAAGGAAAAACGCAAAACTGGGAAATTCAAAAGTTAAAAAGTTTCAATTCCACAATTGGTGCGATTAAAAGTGCCGCCATTTCCCGCAATTCAACATCTGAAACCGCGTTTCAATTCCACAATTGGTGCGATTAAAAGAGAATTTCGGGAACTATACGCAAACAAAGCATATCTGTTTCAATTCCACAATTGGTGCGATTAAAAGACGTTGTTATTAATATACGCGATTTTGCGACTATCGAGTTTCAATTCCACAATTGGTGCGATTAAAAGTTCAACAACACACAGGGGCAAGCGTAATAATCTTAATGTTTCAATTCCACAATTGGTGCGATTAAAAGTATAATGATTTTGAAGTTCATTAAAATTTTTAAATTCGTTTCAATTCCACAATTGGTGCGATTAAAAGAAACTCACGAAAAGCAAGTTTTAGATTTGAAAAATCGTTTCAATTCCACAATTGGTGCGATTAAAAGGCAAAAATTTGCGTGTAAAAATAATAGCTTATATTAGATTTTATTAAAATTCGTCTGTCGACCTTTGGTAGTGTAAAAAACCTCGTACCTCGACGACGATATTTATATTGTATATTAAAATATATCGAAAATCAAATATTATAATTTGATTATAATATTTGATTTTCTGTTGTTAAGCGAATTCCTGTTTCTTCATTATAATATTCATAAGATAATTTTGATAATCCAAAACATTCTTCTTCTGCTATTGGCGGTGAATCATCTGGTTTTAGCCTTACTTGTATTATATTATCCGCCATGTTTTTAAGTTGATTTTTAATTTCTATATTTTTTATTTTTCTATTTTGAAAATCGTTAAAATTAATCTGTTTTAATTCTAATTGTAATTTTTTTAAGTTTTCGAATTTTAATTCGTCGTTTTTAGTTTTACAAACATAATAATGAAATTCTTCTCCGAATTTTTGTTCGTCAATAAGCCTGAATTTACCTATTTTTTTAAAAGCAAGATCTTTAATATATTGAATAAAATCTATTTCTTCGTTTTTTGATTGATTAATGTAATGCGTTCCAAATATGGTGTTTTTTTGAATATCTTTAAAAAATAGTTTTTGTAAATCTATAAGCTCGCATTCTTGTAATTTTTGATTTTTAATGTTTTCTTTGGCAAAATCTAAAAATTTTGAATCTTTTCCTTGATATATTAATTTAGAACGGCTCTTATTATCTTTTTGAAGATCAAATATTATAACTTTGCCGTTATTTTTTTTATTGTTTCTATTGCATCGGCCTGCGGATTGAACAATATTGGGAATAGGACAGAAATCTCTATAAACTATCGGGAAGTCAATATCAACTCCCGCTTCTATAAGTTGTGTAGAAATAAGAATAACCCGTTTTCCGTTGTTAAGTAAATCTTTACTATGTTTTATCTTTTTTTTTCTATCACTTAAAGTAAAATGCGTATTGAGTAAAATTATTTCGGAATCGATTCCTATTAATTTTAATTGAGCGAATAGATCTTTCGTATCT
>JAEHJW020009133.1_pt1 | contig 26290 bp, 32 predicted proteins | sample 9271431 | NCBI WGS metagenome assembly JAEHJW02 | reverse complement strand
TCTGCCCGGATAACGCTCCGGGCACGCGGTTGGATCAATCGCGGGATTTCGCAGCACAGACCTAGTTAAACTCCGGACAGAGTGCCCGGATTGACCATCCGGGGCACAAACCAAGGTGCATCACAGCGATCGCGTCTTCCAAGTAGACTGCGCTCTTGAAATACAGTCGCATGGTCCGACGCAGTTCGTGGGATTCGATTTCCATCCAGTATTTGGTCTGCATTTTGTGCTCCTGTGAGGCTGGCTGCCTCTCACTTACAAATACAGCGTAGCGCAGCAGAAAAAACCTGTCAAGCGAAAAATGCAGTTGACTTGAATTATTTTTCTGCTATTCTAGGGGCATGACGAAACTAGGATTTGCATTTTCGGACGAAGAGATGGCGCTGATTCGCAAGCTGCAAGCCCGGCTTGCCCTCACGCTTGGGAAGGTATCGTACATCGGCGTGATCCGCTGGGCGCTCCGGCAGGCAGAGCAAAGCGACAAGGGAGAAATCCGGTGAGCGACGGGCGTCTCTGGATCGCTAAAAGGGGAGACAAGCTGCCCGCCTATCCCGCCGTGTATGCCATGTTCGGCGAGAATTCCGCTTGCCTCTATGTCGGCAGCACGGTCAACCTCAAGTCTCGGATCGGCTCTCATCGCTATCGGAAAATGGCTGTTACGGTGGCCGTATTCCCGTGCGCTGCTGGAGATTTGCGCGACGTAGAGGAAAGGATATATCGAGCGCTGAAGCCATCCCTCAACCGAGCGAGCACCATTGCGCGATCAGGCTATCCGGCGTTAGGAAATGCTGAAGACTTCTCTCTCCGGCTTGAATCGTGCGGAGGGTGGTGGCAATGGAGATGTGGAACCCTTTCCTTGGGTTTTAGAACTGTTTCGGACGCTTTGGACAACTGGAAGAAGGTTAAAGAGTTATTCGACGAATCGTCGATTGACATTATGAGAGAGAGTGCGCGCTCGCTCAGGCAATCCACCTGTCTAATGTGGCCGCGTCCCGTGCGATAGACCAATCCGCGTCATGGCAACAATGATATGCTGGGGGTGCGCAACCGGCGCTAGGTGCTTGATATGGCTAAAGGTCGTCCCTCCACATACTCAGAAGTGATTACCGAAGCAATCTGTGAGGGATTGGTCCTCGGGCGGTCGCTGGTCCAGATTTGCGAAGACCCCGATTTTCCCGATACGGCGACAGTTTATCGATGGTTGGAGAAGCATGAAGAGTTCCGCGACAAATACGCGCGCGCAAGAGAACTGCAAGCTGAGCGTTATGCGGCTGAAATCATTGCGCTTGCAGACACTCCAGTTGAGGGGCGGAAGGTCGTAATCAAGCCAGACGGCAGCGAAGAGGTCACCATTGGCGATACCGTTGAGCGAACCAGGCTGCAGATCGATGCTCGGAAATGGTATGCGTCGAAGCTCGCTCCCAAGAAATACGGCGACAAGGTGCAGACGGAGATCAGCGGCCCAGGCGGCGGCCCTGTGAGCGTGACGGTGGATTTTGTGGGCGGGAAGTAGTCACCGAAAGTGCGCACCGATTGTGATACACTAATCGTGCATGAGGATACTCACCTGCAAGCGGTGCGGAAAGGATTGGTGCTCACGTGGCGAACCAAAACGATGTGGTGTGTGCAAGTCGCCCTACTGGGATGTTGACCCACGAACAAAGGGAGGAAGCTCGTCAGGCAAGGCTGGGAGAAGTGGGAACGCTCAGTCCGTGTCCGTTCTGCCGGACTCCGCGCGTGCAGCGAAGCGATTACATCCGTTGCAACCCATGCGGGATAAACTGGCTCGACGAGGAAATGCACCTGCCGGACTATCTGAACCGCAGTCCAGCAGCTTGCCGGGTGGAGGAGTCTGGTCGCCGTCGAGCAAGTGCGTCCACGGGTATCAAAACAGCTTCGTCTGCCGAGCGCACAACGGCGGCTGCTAACTGAGCGGTGATACACTTCCTGTGAAATGAGCGCGATCCAATTCCCGGCCAAGCTGCAGGAGCTTTTCCGCCCGCATCCATACAAGGTGCTCTACGGTGGCCGCGATGGGGTCAAATCGTGGAGCGTGGCACAAGCCCTCCTGCTGATTGGCGCAAACCCAGGCATGCTTTGGCCGGGACGTACGGAGGGGCCGCGTATCCTGTGCGGGCGCGAGACGATGGACTCGATCCGGGAGTCGGTTCACCAGCTGCTCACGGACCAGATAGTGCGGCTCGGATTGGAGAGCTTCTACACTCCCCTGCAATCTGAGATACGCGGCAAAAACGGCGCGGAGTTTGTCTTCGCCGGGCTTCGCAAGCAGACCGTATCGTCCATCAAATCTTATGAGGCCATCGACATATGCTGGATCGAAGAAGCCAGCGTGGTTAGCGCGCGGAGCTTGTCAATTCTTCTTCCGACGATTCGCAAGGTTGGGAGTGAGATATGGTTCACGCTCAACCCGGACTTGGAGAAGGATGCGGTTTACCAGCAGTTTGTGCTGAATCCTCCGGCGAGCGCTTGGGTGTGCAAGACGAGTTTCCGGGACAACCGCTGGCTGAGTCCTGAGTCTCTGGAGAAGATTGAGCGCCTGCGGGAGATGGATCCGGACGAGTACCACCACGTCTACGAGGGTGCAACGCGCTCGACGGTGGCTGGGGCGATCTACAAGGCGGAGATTCGGCAGGCGGAGATTGAAGAACGGATCAGGCCGGTGCCGTATGATGCGCGATGGCCGGTGGAGACGTACTGGGATTTGGGATATGCCGATCAGGTAGCAATCTGGTGCGTTCAGCGGACCCCATTCGAGATTCGGCTGATCCGCTTCTTCTCGGCTTCGCACCAGGCAATCGAGTATTATTTGCAGCAGATGCAGACGTGGGGATATGTTTTTGGGACTGTCGTATTGCCGTGGGATGGCGGCACACGCTCGCTTGGCACGGGCAAGTCGATTCAGGAGTTGATTGCGGCCAAAGGATTCAAGGTGAGGGTCAACCGGCAGCTCAAAGTAGCGGACGGGATCAACGCTGTGCGGACTATTTTCCCCCAAATGTATTTTGACGCCACATTATGCGCAGATGGGCTACAATATCTTCGACGGTATCAATGGGGACCGGGATCGGCATTAGGGCAGGAGCGCCGGGAGCCATTGCATGATGACGCCAGCCACGCGGCGGATGCGCTGAGGACGCTGGCGATAGGGATCAAAGAGCCGGAGCGGCCTAAAGCGGCCAAACCTGAGTCAAAGCCGATAGTCTCGGCGTGGGGGTAGAATGAAGCTGGACGAGAAGGAACGCAAGCGGATTCCAACGTCGGAGTTTGGGCTTCCGGGCAAGCGGAAGTACCCGATGCCGGACAAGAGCCACGCGGCGAATGCGAAGGCGAGGGCAACGCAGATGGTGGCGAAGGGCAAGCTGTCGAGTTCGGCGGCAAGTCGAATCAGGGCGAAAGCAGATCGGATTCTTGGAGAGTAAGATGGCACAGGACTTCACGAAAATTGAGATTAAGCCTGCTGACAACGGGGGCCACGCAGTCACGCACCACATGAAGCCGAAGATGCGCGTCGATGGGAGGGCGCATGCGGGCATGAGCGAGTACGTCGAACCTAAGAGCTATGCCTTTGGCAAAAGCGAGGGTCACGAGATGCTGCGCCACTTGGCCGAGCACCTAGAGATTGCCGAGCCGAAGGGCAAGAAGGAATCGGACGAAGAGGACGACGAAGACACGGCAGACGAGGACTAGCCATGTGGACGACAAAGATGGTGCAGCAAGTCCTGCGTGGTCCATCGCCTAAGCCTCCGATGGCAAAAAATCTGCCGGTGGCCGTGATGGGCAAACCTGTCAGGACGGGAATGAGTCCGCATGTGGTTCAGAGTGTCATGAGGTCCGGCTATGGCAAGCGATGAGATGCAGGCGGACGCGATTCGGATGCGACGGGCTTTGCGGGCGGCCAATCTGCCGAGCGACTTTGGCACCGCGTTAGCTCAGTTGGCGCGGGATTATGTCCGAGACGACAAGCATCTGACAGAGATTCTGGCCGACACACCGCCGGAGATGAAGCGAGACGTGTATGAGTCGCTTCGGCCCAACCTGAAATTCACCGCAAAACCGCTGGACTGGTATGAAACGCAGGCCAAAGAGCAGGCTGAGCGGGAAAAACTGCCCATTTTGGGTCCAGATGGACGATTGTTGGAATTTCGCCCGGCCCAGGATATTTCCTCGGTTGAAAAACGTGCTCAGGAGATTCTGGACGAGGCGGTTGCGGAGAAAACGCTGATTCTGAGGTGCAAGAAATGTACGGCGCTGGAAAAGTTCTTCGGTCTGGAGCATGAATCCCGCATTGACGTTATCAAAAAAGCGCGTCGCAAGGGCTGGGTGTACGACAGCACTGGAAAAATTCCTGCTGAGATATGCCCAAACTGCGAAACAAGCCTGAGAGTGGCTCACGAAGCGCATTATGGACGTGCCCATGCCTGAAATGGTTGATCCGACGCAGGGTGAGAAGGACGACGAGCTTCTGAAGCGGATCAGGCATCGCTATCGGTATGCCCATGACAAGTGGCGGCGCAATCGAGATGAAGGCCAGAAGAACATGCGATATGTTTCAGGCGACCCCTGGGACGATGAAGACCGCATGGCTCGGAAAAACCGCCCGACAGTCTGTGCGGACCAACTGAACCAGTACGTCAATCAGGTCGTGAACACGGCGCGTCAGAATCCCAGGGGCGTGGTGGTCGATCCCGCCGGGGACGGGGCGACTGATGCCTTGGCAGAGTACCGAGAGAACCGCATCCGGGCGATTGAGTACGGGTGTAATGCCCAACAAGCGTACATCAACGGACTTCAGGCAGCGGTTGAGAGGAATATCGGCTACTGGAAGGTCACCAGAGCCTATGTGAGCGACGATTCGGAAGAGCAGGAGATTCTCGTACTTCCTGTGATGAATCCCGACTCTATTCTGATTGATCCAGACTACAAGACGCCGGATGCCTCGGACATTCGCTGGGCATTTGAGCTTGACCGCATCCCATTGGAAGAATTTGAGATCGAGTACCCGGACGCGCAGAAGCGAAGTTTCTCCGCGGATGACTTTGGCGGAGATTCGTCGGTGTGGTTTGACGGCAAATGTATTGTGGTGGCGTCGTATTGGGAGATTCGGCAGACCACGCGGCAGGATGGGAAGGGTAAGAAGAAAGTCGAGAAAAGGGTTCGTCAGTACATCACAAACGGAGTGGAGATTCTGAAAGAAGGCCCTGAACAACCTGGGCCTTATATTCCGATTGTCCCTGTGCCGGGGAAAGAGATTTGGGTCGAATACGGTCAAGGCGGAGCTGAGCGAGTTCTGTTGTCTCTCGTGACGTTGGCGCGCGATCCTCAAAAGGCTCTGGCCTATGTGATGAGTTCGATGCTGGAAAACGTCGGCCAGCTTCCGAAGACCTCGTTTGTCGGCTATACCGGGCAGTTTGAGACAGATGCGGAAGCATGGAAGACGGCCAACACGGTCTTTCACCCGTATTTGCAGGTTGATCCGACTGTGGATGAGGCCAGCGGGCAGATTCTTCCGCTACCCCAAAGGCAAGAGCTGACTCCAGACTTTCAGGCGTACGCGGTGGGGGTGGATATCTGTCAAAGGGCAGTTCAGGCGGCGATGGGCCTTCAGGGACTCCCGACGCAGGCGCAGAGGGCGAATCAGAAGTCTGGAATCGCGCTGGACAAGATTCAATCTGAGCAGGCGATTGGTTCCTATCACCTTGTGGACAACTACGACCGAGCCATCAAGCTGACCGGCAGGATCATCAATCACTGGCTGGCGATTACGGACGCGGATCAGACGCAAAAGCCGGTCAGACTGGCGGATGGGTCGCACAAGCTCGTGACGATCAACTCCGACATGCCAATTCAGGACACTGAAGGTCACACGTATCATTTTCCGATTGCAGATGACAATGGAAGATACCAGGTGACGATCAGTTCCGGGCCTTCGCATGAGTCTCAAAGGGAAGAAGGCAGCGAGTTTGCCGATACGCTTGTGCAGAACCTTCATGCGCTTCCACTGAGTCCTGAGCAGGCGCAGAAGATTCTCTCGATGGTGGTTAAGTTGAAGCAATTAGGGCCGATGGGCGACCAGATTGCGGAGATTATCAGCCCGCAGAACGCTCAAAACGCCCAGCAGATGCAGCAGATGATGCAGAACCAGCAGGCGATGCAGCAGCAGTTTGCCGAGATGCAGGCCAAACTCCAGCAGTTGACATTGGAAAAGCAGGCCAAGATCATCGACCGTCAGGGGCAGCTTGAGGTTGAAAAGTTGAAAGCGTCCACGGCCCTTGCGGTAGCTGAGATGACAGCGAGCAAAGATACGAATGAGGCTATTGCTGAAAGGGATATTGCGACCTACAGACTTCTGCATGAGGCGGCTCATGAACGGGGCATGACCCAAGTTGAGCATCAACATGAGCTTGCAATGGCGCAGCAACAGGCGCAGAATGATCGTATTGCGGCAGCACAGCAAGCGATTTCACAACCCGCTGGCCCGGCGCAAGGGTAGGGGAAATCATGGAAACAATGACGCAAGCAGAATCGTCAACTGCAACTCCCGTAGAGATTCCACAGAGCGGCACGGATGGTTATGCCGAGTGGAGGATCAGCGGCACTATTCCCGAAAAGCCGAAAAAGGCGGACCCGGCACCCGCAGAAAAAACGGAATCTGGCGACGCAGCCGACCCAGCGGCAACCAAAGGCGTAGAGAAACAGGCAAAGCGGCGTCCTGACGTGGAAGCACGATTCAAGACGTTCACAGATGAGATCAAGAAGCTACGTCAGGAACTGGAAGAAACGCGCAACCCGAAAAAGCAGGAAACTCAGACCCCCCGAACCTATGAAGAGTGGCGCGGCGGTTTCAAGGTGAAAGCCTGGACCGACGCGTATGCTGCTCAGCATCCCAACGCAACCTGGGAAGAGGTTCAGGACGCTCTGACCGACTACAAGGCGGATGTGCGCGAGGCTTACCGCAATGCGGAACGCGAGAACGAAGCAAGAGTGAAGCAGGCGTCGTCGAGGCTTAGTGAGGCGCGCAAGATTTACTCCGACTTCGACACGATTGCGAGACCAGTTCTGACCGATCTTCTGGAGGCTGACAGCAAGAAAGAGATTGACCCCTTCATTTCGAGGATGATTAACGATTCGCCATTCCTTCCGCATCTCCTGTATGTCATTGGAGGATCGGAAGAGACAAGGGCGGATTTCGCTGAGACGGTTCGGCGCGATCCGCGCAAGGCGGCTTGGCTCATCACGAACATGGAAGACTCGATCTCCAAAGAGCTGTCGAAGAAGTCCTCTGAGCCTGCAAAGCCCTCTACGCAAAAGGAATCCCCGCGTACTGCGGCTCCTCCGATTGAAATTGGTTCGCGTGGCGGCGGACCAATGGATGAATCCGAGCGAGCGATGGACGCCATGAAGAAGGGCGATCTGAATGCCTTTGCTGCCTGGAAGCGGGCAGAAGACAAGAAAGATTTGGCCCGGCGTAAAGGACTCTAAATGGCAAACAATTTTCTCAACTCACAATGGGTGTCGCTGAAAGTCCTTCGACTCCTGTTGAACAAGCTCGTTGTGGCCGAGTATTTCAATCGGTCATGGGAGAAGGAATTCCACAAGGAATTTGCGCCGGGGTCGATGATCACGGTCAAGTTCCCTCAACGCTTCACGGTTTCTGATGGTCTCGGATACGCTCCGCAGGGCATCAATCGGCTTCAGACGCCGATTTCGCTGGATCAGTGGATGCAGGTCGCCTTTGAATGGGACGACTATGAAGCCGCTGTGAGAGTGGAGCGGTCGGAAAGCGAGCTGGAAGAGCAGTACTTCGAGCCTGCTGCGGCTGCTTTGGCGCAGGAATGCGACCGGCGATGCGCGCTGTTTGCATCTCAGAACACGAGCATGATGACCGGCACTCTCGGCACGGACCCGACCAGCGTTGCCACGTACTACACTGCGCGGCAACATCTGGAAGAGAACGCTGCTGGGGTTCTCGGCAAACGCGGCATGATGATTTCTTCGAGCATGATGACGTCTCTTGGATCGAACATCACGACTATTTTTCACCCTGCGGATGAAATTACGAAGGCGTGGAAAGACGGCGTGATTGGCGAACTGGCGACCTTCATGTTCTACGAAGAGCAGGCTCTGGCTCGTCAGACTGCCGGAACGTGGAGCGGTGCGGGTGGTCTTCCGACCGTGAACGGCGCTGGGCAGTCCGGAACGTCTCTGATCATCAATGCCAACGCAGGCGACACCTGGAAGGTCGGAGACAAGTTCTCGATTGCAGGGGTGAATCTTGTCAACCCGATGACCTACCAGATTCCGGGCAAGGCGTACAACAAGATTTTCACTGTGACGCAGGCTCTGACGTGTGTGGGCGGCGGCGCGGATGTTGTGCAGTTCCTGCCTCCGATCTACGGGCCTGGGAACCAGTATCAGAACGTGGACTCGCTTCCGGCCAACGGTGCGGCCTTCACGCTCTGGCCCGGTACGACTTCGCCGAACGGCAAGAGCGGCACAGTGGGACTCGGTTTGACCCGGCAGGCGTTTGCGATTGTCGGCGCCAAGCTGTACGTTCCGCACGCCGTCGAGTCTGCAGGCGATGCAACCGACCCGGAAACCGGGCTTTCGATCCGCAAGGTGAAGGCGTGGGATCCGGTACGAAGCATGCAGGTCAACCGCATGGATTCCCTGTTTGGTTTGGGCAATCTCTATCAGGACAACGGTGCAATTGCCGTTGCGGGAGCTTAACAGCATGAAGATCACTCGATTCATCCCATTCCTGCTGGCTCTGGCGGTCATTCCGATGAGCGCCCAGACGGCATTGAAGCAGACGACCCTGACCGGGACCGTCAGCGCCAACCAGACCACGATTCAGGTTGCTTCGGCATCCGGGATCGTGGCTCCCAACCCGTTTGGCGGCCCTTCGCAGACGCCTGGATTCGGCACCACTCTTCTGGTGGATGGCGAATCCATGTTTGTGGAATCGACCAGCGGAACCGTGATTACCGTGCAGCGCGGCGCAAACGGCACAAAGCAGACGGCGCACAATGCCGCAGCGGTCGTGTGGGTGGGGAGTCCGAACTCCTTCATCTCCGGGGAACCGTTTGGGCCTTGCACTCCGGCGAACACGACCAACCCGACGATTGTGACGAACACTGCCTTTACCACGCGGCCCCGGTACTGGAATTGCGTCACATTCTCATCGGGCAACACGCAATGGGCACCTGTCATGACGACTGGCAGCATTACACCAGCGGCTACTTCGGCAGCGATCCAGACGGCGGCACAGACGTTCACCGTGCCGGGCCTGGTGACGGGTGAGCCGATTGCGGTGGTGAGTGCTCCGGTTCCCACGTCTCTGTGCCCTCTGACGAGTGCTCAGGTGACAGCGGCTAACACGGTGTCGCTCTACTTCACGACGTTAACGGCAGCGGCATGCACTCCGGCAGCGGGAACGTACCTGTTCACCGTTGCTCGCTTTATCCCATAACCCTGATGCCGCGCTGCTAACCCGGCGCGGCATTTTCCCGGAGGAATCATGGAAGACACACACGGCATAGCGCAGAAGGGCGCGAACTCGCCGAAACACGCTTTCCCCCAGGCTCCATACCAGCATCAGGACTTCCCGCAGATGGTGTATGGGCCGGAATCGACCAGAATGGTGAACTCGCCGGAGGAACTGACCTCGGCGCTTGCAGAGGGATTCAAGGTTGCGCCGGAACCGACTGAATTGGTGTAAAAATGCCGTTCAACGATCCCGGAGTGTACCAGCGATCCTCAACGCTAACCCGGAAACAGCAGCAGGAGCAACTGGCTATCTGCTGTGGAGTGAATATGCCAACAGAAATTTCTCCAATTGAAGCCGAGCAGATGCGCGCTTTGCTGGCGAAGTATGACTCCCAGCACAAGCCTGCGACGATTCACAACCTGAACGACCCGCCGAAGGTTCCCTACCGGCATCAGAAGTTCCCGATGATGGTATACAACCACGCTGAGAGCTTCCCGGCGCACACCGAGACGCGTACGGCAATTGTCGGCAGCAGTGTTCTGGAAGAGACGATCCATGTGAAGGCCCACATTCACACGGCCCTGGTGCAGAACGAGCATCAGCTTCGGCAGGCTCTCGAAGATGGATGGTCGGAGGAAGCTCCTGAGTTTCGGGAGGATGTGCCCGACACGTTGAGCGAATCGGCCAAGGCTGAGGTCAAGAAGATCGACGGACGACGGCGAAAAGAGATGGTGTAAGCGATGGCGACAGCGTTGGACCTCATTACCGGAGCACTTCAGGAGATCAACGCTATCGCTCTCAACGAGTCGCCAAACTCTCCCGACGCGCAGTTTGCTCTCAACAAGCTGAATGACATGGTGGATGAGTGGGCTGCGCGCCGGGTCTACATCTACGACCTTTCCGTTCCTGTATTCACGCTTGTCCCAGGTCTGAATCCTCATACGATCGGGCCGATGGGCGCAATAACGTCTACGTCGCTGACGAACAATCTGGCGACGTACATCTGCCAGAACAACTTCGCCAACGGCCAGCAGGTGACGGTTCAGGGGTGTACGAACGGCGGCAATGTCCTGAACGTGACGGGAAACGCTCAGGGGGTTTCTGCAACGCAGTTCAGCCTTCCCATCATCTCGGCCAACATTCCAAGCGCAAATGACTCTGGTTCGGTGATTCTCGCTGGGTCATCTTTCCCGACGTTCGCTACTCCGGCGATGGGACAACGGCCGCAAGTCGTCGAGCAGGCTACGCTGGTTTTGACGAATGTGGCACCGGTAGTCGATGTGCCGATTCACATTCGGGATTCCCGCTGGTGGATGAATGTTCGGGTCAAAGACCTTCAGACCGACATTCCGACCGACCTCTGGTATGATCCTGACTTCCCGAACGGGTCGATCTATCTCTGGCCGGTTCCGAACTACAGCTACCAGATTCGACTGAAGATTTGGGGAGTTGTTCCGAAGTTCCCGTCTCTCTCCACGTCGTTCAATCTTCCTCCGGCCTATGCAAAGGCGCTGAAAGTCTCGCTTGCAAGGGATATGGTAGGAGCGTTTCAAGGAACCTGGACTCCGCAGCAGGAAAGCATGTGGCTGCGCGTCACCAAGGCAGTACAGGGAAGCAACATTCAATCTCCACGCGGTCAGACGGGCGATGTGGGCATGCCTGGTATGCACCCGTGGGCCGACTACAACTACTTTTCCGGTCTTCCGAGTAACAGCTAATGCAATTTGGATTCTGCGCTGGCACATATCAAAGTCAAAGCATCAACGCTGATTGCCAGCGGTGCATGAACTGGTATCCAGAGGCGATTGAAAGCGGCATGGGCAAAGGTGCCTTCGCGCTCTATCCAACGCCGGGGCTGAATCTGTTTGCCGAGACCGCAACTCCGGTGCGCGGCGGACTGGAGATCAACGGAAGGGCATTCTTTGTCGGCGGATCAAGTCTGTGGGAAGTCACTTCGGCAGGAATCGTGACGAATCGTGGGAGCGTTGGGAATGACGGCAACCCGGTATCAATGGCAACAAACGGAACGGCAGGCTACCAGATTGGCGTTGTCTCGGCAGGTTCTCTGTATGTTTTCAATACAAAAACGAATACTTTGACGGGTCCAGTAGGGAACATTCAAGGAGCTCCCGTGCAGTTGGTTTTCTGCGACGGGTACGGGGTTGTGACGCTGGCAAACTCGAACAAGTTTCAGGTTTCTTCACTGGAAGACTTGACGACTTGGAATGCTTTGAGCGTTCAGCAGGTCGAAGTCTTTGCGGAGAACATCGCTGGGATCATTCAGGCATTCCGGCAGTTGTGGATTTTTGGTCAGGACGGCCACACTCAGGTCTACTACAACTCAGGAGCGAACCCCTACACGCCGTTTGACGTGATTTCCGGAGCTTTCATGGAGGAAGGTCTTCATGCGCCGTGGTCTTTGGCGGTGGCTGACAATGCTCCATTCTGGCTGGGCGCGTATGTGACCGGCGGACCGATTGCGTGGCGGGCGAATGGGTATACGCCACAGAGGATTTCCAACCATGCAGTCGAGACGGCGTGGGCAACCTATCCCACACAAGGCGCAGATGCGATTGGCTATGCCTACGTCGATCAGGGCCACACGTTCTATGTGCTGAGATTCCCCAGCGCGAACGAAGGCAAAGGCGCAACATGGGTGTATGACGTGGCGACGCAGCAGTGGCATGAACGAGGCTACTGGAATGAAGGATCGTATTGGGCATCCCTGGCCGGGACGCATCTCTTTGCGTTCAACCAGCACCTTGTCGGCGACTGGCAGTCGGGCAACATCTACTCCATGTCGATCTACAACTATCAGGACAACGGCGCGCCGATTCGCAGGATGCGCCGCGCGCCGCATATCTCGACTGAACAGACGCGCATATTCCACGACTTCATGCAGATTGACGTTGAGGCTGGGGATGGGCCGATTCCTCCATTGACGGACGGAGCTGGGAACCCCGTAGGCCCGCAGGTTATGCTCAGGTGGTCCGATGATGGGGGGAGAACGTGGTCTAACGAGTACTGGACGAGCGCGGGACAGGCTGGAGAGTACCGTAAACGTGTCTACTGGAACCGGCTCGGACAGGCGCGTGATCGAGTCTATGAGATGGTGGTCACTGACCCGATTCCATGGCGCATTGCAAATGCCTATCTGAAAGCGCGTCCAGGATTTGACTATCCGATTCCAAGGCTCACGAAGCGGTATGCAGGGATGGCGTAATGGCAAATAATGTTGCTCCATTCCTGACGAACGTGAAGTACTTCGATTCCTCGACTCCGCATGGATTCAGCCAGTTTGGGTTTCTTCAGTTCAACAACCTGGTGAACGCGCAGAACACTCAGTCGCAGGTGTACGCAGGGACACATGCTCAGAGGCTTGCCAACTACCCAGCGGCGAACTACTCGAACGGCTCGCTGTTTTACGAGACTGACCGGCAGGTGTTCTATGTGGATATTCAATCGGTCTGGACGTATGCTTCCGGCATCATGCAGGCGACTCAGGCCAATCTTCCGGCAGACCTGTCGGCTCCCGACGAAGGGTTTTTGGTCGGAGTGACAGACTATGCTCACCTTTTGACTTGGACCGGAACGAAGTGGAATTGGGGGCCGGGAGAGGCCGGTTCGGGAATGATTCAGCCGTTCTCTTCGCTTCCGAGTGGATCTGGATGGCATGTGTGCGACGGCTCGACAGTGGATATGCTGCTATCAACGGGCCAGATTCAAGCTGTAGAAATTCCGGCAATTGGCAAGGATGGAGCGTATGGAAACCTTGTATCCTATTTCAGACAGTGAGGTAGCCCGATGCGGAAAGCGCTGATTTCTCTCCTGTTTTGCACGGCCATGAGTGCTCAGGTTGCCGTCACTCCGTACCGCAATGCGCGCGCGACGTTTGTTGATCCGAACGGCCTGCCGCTGGCGTCTGGATGTGTGTTTTTCTACCAGGGTGGAACCAATACCCCGCAGAACACGTATACGGATTCGACTGGAAGCACGCCAAACCCCAACCCTGTGATTCTTGACTCGACAGGCAGCGCGAACATCTGGCTTGGCCCTGAGACATACAAGATCGCATCATGGAGCTATGGGGGAACGAACTGTTCGACCGGCGTCCAGCAGTGGGTTGTCGATAACGTTCCGGGAAACTATTTCCTGAACGGCACGATCAACGGCGCAACCATCACGAACAGCACGATCAACAGCTCACCCATCGGAGGCTCTTCCCCTTCGACCGGCGTTTTTACTACCCTCACGGCGACCACGATCAACGGCACCCTGAACGGGAATGCATCTACAGCCACGTCGCTCGATGGCGGTTCTCTGGGATCAATTCCGTACCAGAGCGCCGCAAACACGACGGCCATGCTGGCGGGAAACACGGCTGCTACTGACGAAGTTCTCGTCTCACACGGAACTGGTAGCGCAGCCAACGCGCCGACTTTGACCAACTCCCCGGCCATCAGCGGATCGAATATCACTTCGCTGCCATCTTCGTCGGGAGCCTATCCAGCACTTTGTACTGGAACTCAGTTCTCGCAAGGCCTTTCACCTGGAAGCAACAATTGCGCCTCTCCGTCTTCGACAATTGGGCAGATTCACGTCACAACCGTCACGGCATCTGGAACTTTCACGATTCCCGCCGGTACATCGACCTCGACGCAGTTTGAGATATTCATTGTCGGCGGAGGCGGGTCGGGGGGCGGTGGGTCTTCTGGCGTAAGCGGATCGGGCGGCGGTGCTGGAGCGATGGCGCACGTTTTGGAAAGCGGCTGGACGGCTGGAAACACGATCACCGTGACCATCGGCGCGGGTGGAGTGGGAAGTGCAGGCGCAACGGGAACCGCTGGCGGATCATCTTCGATTGCCAGTGGAACGCAGACGATTACCACGGTGACGGCTGGCGGCGGAGGGGCAGGAATCGGGGGAGACACTCCGAACGCGAACTATGGCGGACCTGGAGGTACCCCGACAAACGGTGATGCGCTGAGTACAAACGGAGGCGACGGGGCTACCGGAACAAGCGCTTCTACATCGGCTGGAGTCAGTGGAGGAGCAAGCTATTTTGGAGGCGGAGGACGAGGGTATTACGGCGGTTCTACGGGCAACGGATCGAATGGCGAAGCGTATGGTTCCGGCGGAGGTGGCGGATCATCCAATTCAGCGGCAGCAGGCGGCAATGGAGCTCCTGGCGTGGTGGAGATACGATGGGTGCAATGATCGAAACGATTCAGGACGTTGCGGAAGAGATGTTCGGTCGCAGGCCGAGTCCGATGGACGATTTGTCGTTTATGGACTCGCTGGAATATCTGGACTTCATCCTGGAGGTAGAAAAGCGATGCGGACGCACGATACCATCGGGAAGTTTTCCTGATACGGTCGAGGGTTTGGCGGAAATACTGGATTGCTTATGAGCTTAATTGTCCAATCCGAGCGCTGGAGAGAAATTGAGGAAGAGATTCGTCCTATTTACATCCAGCACTGGCAGGAAATGGGCCTTGACGGAAACGAGCTGTCTCTCGACATCGAGAAATACCGGAATATGGATGATGCTGGTACGCTCCTCTCAGTGACCGCGAGGAAAGACGGCAGGCTTGTGGGATACTTCCTTAACTTCATCATGCGGCACCCTCATTACGACCTTTTGACCGCTGCGATGGACGTGTACTATCTTCTTCCGGAATATAGGGTTGGCTCAAACGGCATACGTCTTTTTGAGGGCACGGAAAAAGAGTGCCGGAATCGCGGTGTTGGGTTTATGCTGGCAACAGCAAGAATTGATCGTTCAGCAGCCGCCGGAAGGATATTTCAATTGATGGGTTGGAAAAACAGCCGTTTGGTCTACGAAAAGAAGGTGATTTGAGATGGCAAGCATCGCACTGGCAGCAGGGTTGGGAGCAGCGGGAAGTATCGGCGGTGGTCTGATTGGAGCGAATGCTGCCCAGAACGCAGCCAGTACTCAGGCATCGGCGGCGGAGCAGGCCGCTCAGCTTCAGGCAGAACTTGGACAAGAGCAGCTTGGCTTTACAAACTACACCTATCAGCAGGGACAGGCCAACCAGCAGCCGTGGCTGCAAAGTGGGGCAAACTCACTATCATCTTTGGACTATCTGATGGGTGTGGGACAGAATCCCTCGGGCGGCGTTCCGACTCCTCAGCCTTCCGTTCCGTCGTTTAACGGTACGCCGATGAATGCGATGCCGGGTGCGGTTTCGACGCCCTCTCCTTCCGTTCCGATGGAAGGTGGCCAGCCGGTCAGTTCGCTGAGTCAGGCTCCGCACATGAATGCATCTGTTCCCATGCAGCAGAATGGACCTCAAGGGACTGCAACGATCAACGGCCTTCCTTCGGGGTCAATCGCCGGATGGAACAGCCAGGCTCCGGCGCTGAATGGATCGCCTGTGGCTCCCACCGCAACGGCGATGAACGCCGCTCCATCGGCTCTATCGTCGATCTCTGGGCAGATGGGAGCAGTAAGGGCAGGTGCTCAGAATCCGTTTCCTTCTTCCAGTGCAGGAAGTACGGCAGGGAACGGAGGAACGACGCTTTCGATTCCCGGCACGTCTGGATCAATCAACCTTCCGGGGATCAATCATCTTACCGGCACTGCGAATACGAATCTCGGCGCATTCGGCTCTTTGATGGGATCGTTTCCTGGAGGAAACTTTCAGGCTCCTACGCTTCAGCAGGCGGAAAACACGCCCGGATACCAGTTTGCGCTTCAGCAAGGCCAGAACGCGCTGCAAGCGAGTGCAGCAGCGAACGGGTCTTTGCTGACCGGCGGCACGCTAAATGCGCTGGACAGCTACTCTCAGGGCCTGGCGGATACAAACTACAACAACATCTACAACCAGGCGCTGCAGGGATACCAGACGAACTACAACACCTGGGCAAACCAGCAGGCGAACGAATACAACCGGCTGGCGGCCATGTCGGGAACGGGACAGACGGCAGCGCAGCAGTTGGGATCTCTGGGTTCGACGACTGCCGGGCAGATCGGCAACACGCTCAGCAACACCGCAGCCCAGATTGGGCAGCAGATGAACAATGCCGGGGCGGCAATTGCTTCGGGCTATACGGGAGCAGCCAACGCATACGGAGGGGCGCTCAGCGGAGCAGGAAGTTCTCTGTCCAACGGTTTGATCCTAAGTTCTCTGATGAGCCAAGGTGGCGGAGTACCGACGATTGATCCAAACTCAGCGATGGGGAACGCTCTTCTTTCCCCGCAAGGATAGGACATGGGAAACATTCCACTTCCAGCACTGACTATCAAGCCTCCGTCCCCGCCTCCGAACGCTCTGGAGCAGTACGCTCAGATGATGGGGCTGAAGAACGAGATGCAGATGCAGCCCTTGCGCGTCCAGCAGGCCCAGCAGTCGCTTCAGGCCGGGCAGATGCAGAACACGATGAACCAGCGCATGATGGACAGCCAGAACGCGCTGATGAACGCATGGGCCTCTTCCAAGGGCGACATGAACCAGGCCATGCAGACCGCGCAGGCGAGCGGAAAAGTTCTGCCGCAGGACTTGATGGGATTCCAGAAACAGTCTCTGGCGATTCAGAACCAGGCTCAGCAGTTGATAGCGGCCAAAGGAAAGCAGGCAGCTTCCGATGCAGATGCATGGGCGGGCGCGGCGCAGCAGGTAAGCAACGCAAACCCGCAGGAACGGCCGCAGGTCTATCAGCAGGTGTTGCAGAATCTCGCTCAGGGCGGCCACAACGTCTCGCAGCTTCCTCCGCAGTATCCCGGAGATCAGCAGTTCCAGAAGATGAGCCTGGGCGTGATGAGTTTGTCGCAGGCCGTCAAGAACCAGCTTGACATGTCGAAGATTCAAGGCGAGCAGGCAGAGCATGGGACGATGACTCCGCAGCAGATTCAGTCGCTCAACGCAGGGCTGGCCCAGCGGTATTCAGTCTTGAACCCGAACAAGCCCGTTCCTGACAATCTTCAGCTTGGTGCAAACGCAACTCCTGACGACTTTAACCGGATCGACAAGCTGATGGAAGGCACGGAAAAGAGTCAGCAGACCGCTCAGCAGATGGCTGCGAACATCGGACTGAGGAAACAGACTCTGGACATGATGAGTCAGTTTCGGCAGCAGCAGCTTTCATTGGCACAGGACAATTCGCTGTCCAAGGGCTTTGATTACGCCAACACATTCATCAACCAGAAGATGCAGCCGTTGCAGCAGCTTTCGCAACGTGCATCCCGGTTGGCTTCAACGCTTCAGCAGGCTAATCCGCAGGCCGACGCGCTGATTGCGCCGGAATTGCTCAGTATCGCCGCTGGTGGGCAGGGAAGCGGTTTGCGAATGAATCAGGCCGAGCTCGAGCGTATAGTTGGCGGAGCGACGAAGTGGACCCAGCTTCAGCAGAACCTGAACAAGTGGAGCCTCGATCCGGCGAAGGCGCAGATTCCTCCAGAGCAGCGCGCGCAGATTCAGAAACTCGTGGACTACATTCAGGGACAGGCGCAGGATCAGTTGAACATCGGCATGGATGCCCAGCAGAAACTCCTGACGGCGAAGTCGCTGGACGACTACCACAAGACGATCACTGACTTTTCAAATCACTTCTCCAATGCCGTGCAGGGCAAGACTGCGCCTGCGGGTCAAGCGGATGAGTTCGCGCAGTTCGGCGGGAAGAGGACGAGCCAGTGAGCACCGTTCCTCTCATCTCGCCGCAGGGAAATCTCGGAGAAGTTCCGGCTGACCAGGTGCAGGCGGCGCTGGCGGCTGGATTCAAACAGCCTTCTTCTCCCCCGGTTCCAATGACATCTCCATCGGGCAATGCAGGCATGGTTCCATCTGAAAGGGTGAAAGACGCCCTTGCGGCGGGGTTCAAGATCAACGGCAACACCATCGGCGCAGCACCTTCATTTTGGGACCAGACAAAGCAGATGCTTGCCCATCCCCTCGATGCCCTTGAATCCGCTTCGCAGCCCGTTCCGATGCCCAAGGACGCAACGATGGGCGAGATGGTCGAGAACGACCTTACGAACGCGGCGGCGGGCGCGGCAGGAGTGATTCGCCATCCCTTGCAGACAGCGGAAGGCATCTTATCCTCTGGATTTGGCGTTCGTCCACTCGTCGAGAACGCAGAAGACGCCATTTTGCAGGCAGCGGGAAAGCCCGCGCGATGGAATACGCCCCTGGTGCCGAACAATCCGGTCGATGCGAGCCGGGCGATTGGCTCTGCACTGGCGCTGGGAGGACTCGGAGAGCTGGGCGGAGCAGCGGCATCTGCTCTTCCCGATGCTGCCTACAAGGTAGGGGATGCTATCTCAAAGGGATCGGATGCGGTCGAGAACTATCTCAGGCCCAAACCTTCGCCGCTGATTGTCTCGAAGCAAAAGATGGCCGCAAGAGGGCTTGCTCAGGCCGTTCTTCCGGACTTAAAGGATGCTCCGAACTTCATCAACGCAGCGGCGCAGGAGATTCCGAACATCCTTGAATACGCCAAGAAGACGAACAACCCGCTTAACACTCAACTGGAACTTGCTGAAGCTGCCAAGGGTCACGCTCAGGCTATTACGGACTTCAAGAACAATCAGCTCATGGGGGAACTGGCGAACAAGTACGTCGACACTTCCGGGACGGGATTCGGATCCCAGATCGGCGAAGGTCCGCGGACTCAGGCGACACTCGGAGATATTGACCAGCGAATCACGGCAATCAACAAGCAGTTGGACATGCCGAAGCTGAATGCCGATGACATGCGCCGGGCGCTCGCGAGCAAAGCGGAACTTCAAGCTGAGGCATTGCGCCTGCGAGACATACTGCATCAGAGCTTGGCCGATGCGCGGGGGATCACTCCGGAGCAAGTGGCAGACGTTCGCCAAAGGGCTGGAAGAAGCTGGGAACTGGCAAACGATATTGACGCTGCGGCGACTCGAAGACTTCTTCAGCAGGGCGTGGACCAGCAGGCTCCGCAGTCTATCGGGAAAATTCCTGAGCAGGCAGTACACAGTCAGATCGGCGGACGCGAGGGCATCGCTGACCGGGCCATGCAGAAAGCCCTCCAGCCATTCCGCGACATGCAGGCCAGCCCTCTGCCGACTCTCTCGACCCCTCCGGCAGTCCCTCCGGTTGCTCCGCGTGTTTCGATGGCTCAGGTTGCCGGGGTACAGGCGGGAAACCCTCCGAGCCAAGTAGTGCAAGTTGACCCCGCATCTCAATTGCAGGCCATGCGAGATGCTATGACACAACGATCTGCGAGTGTACAAGCATCCCGGCAAGCGGCTCAAACCAATGCAAACCTTCAGGCTCAAAGGCTCGAAGAACTACTGAAAGAAGCTCGGCAGCGCCAGCAGGTTGCGGCTTCGATGAGGAATGCTCAATGAAAAAACTTCTCCTTCTGGCGTGTTTGTTTTGCCTTGGCGCATCGGCTCAGAACCTTTCAACCTCAGGAACCATCAGCGCGGCGAGCACGGCCAACACCTGCACGGCCACATCCTGCGTGTACTACCAACTGCCTTCGGGGGCAACCTGGGTCACGCTTCAGATCGGTGGAACGTGGAGTGGCAGCGTCGGGGTGTATTCGATCACATCGCAAAACGCGACCTATCAGAACCTGAACTCGCAGACGTGGACGCAGCAGGCCAACCTCACGGCGAACGGGACGTGGGCAATCGCTGCCGGAAATTCCACGTTCATTCTTGTGCAGTCGTCTTCTTTCTCTTCGGGCAAAGCGAACATAACAATGACGGCATCCTCTACCGGATCGCCGCTGGTGAATCCCATTCTCGCCGGGAATCTGACGGTAAGCGGCATCAGTCAGGCGACTGCAAGTACATCCTCCCAATGCTGGAGTACGCAAGGTGGGGTAGCGTCCTGCGGGTATGGTCCGGGAACGGTAATTCCAATCTCTTCCGGGGGCACGGGCGCAACAACTGCGGCGCAAGCGATGACAGCATTCGGTATTACACAGACAGGCACGGTAGGAACAAGCTCGCAGTCCGACACCGTGACGGGTAGTTTCGCTGCCAACTCGTTTATTCTTCCTGCCAGTGTAACGGTAGCATCTGGGCAGTCGATTGCGCAGGCTGTAGCCGTGTTGATAGCTAAGTCCCCATCTGGAGGGGTAGTGAATGTTCCTATTGGATCGTTCGCAAGTGGCGCGACTTCGGAAGCATCTTGCATCCAAGCTGCCAATATCAGTATTGTTGGGGCTCAAGAGCCAGTCGTATCAAGCGACCAGAGCCAGTTGCAGGGGGGATCAATAATCCTTGGACCCATTGCATTCTGCGGGGCTAATCACAGCATGAGCAATCTCGGTGTGGATCAAGGCCCTGCTTATGTGACAGGTGGGGGGGCGACATATGACGGAATTTCGGGGCAACCTCCTACATATACGTCCTCTACCCCTCTCCTACCTGGAGACACGCTTGATCATGTGATAGTTCTGATGGACCTCTCTGTTGCAAATGTACACGCGATAAGATGCGAACATGAGACTGGAGTGTATTGGAAGAATGTGGCTTTGGTTAACACTGGAGGCCACGGGTTTACTGTAAAGTCTCAGAACGTGGTTGTGGATGGCTTTACCGCACTTGGCTGTACTACCGACTGCACAATCACAACATCTGACGGCAACACCCCACTTGTCACGAATGTCGTCTGGATAAACGGGGTAGAGAACGATGAGGGAATCGATGTAAATGGCAACGTGGTAGGCACCGAAGGAGCATCTGTGACCTCTCATGTATCCTACTCCAACATACACGTGACGTTGACTAGTTCATATGGTACGCCCGGTTTTTTGGTCAATAACGACAATGGCGGAAACGGCGCAGTTCACAATGTAACGGTTTCAAATGCCACAGTAACCGTCAGCAACGGAGGGCACCAATTTGCTTTGTCTGCAAGCACGAATGGTTACTCATCAGATCAGATCATCATCTTGGGAAGTACATTCAATAATGTGACTACTACCGGATTAAGTGCACCATTGGAAATAGAGTCCCCCTTCACCAATTCTTTCATATACAACTTTACCTCTTACTGCGGCACTTATGCTTCGGAAATAGAAGGCACTGTAACAGTCAATGGGTTCTACGACCAATGTGGAACAACTTATACTCAGCCCAGTATTGTGTCGTCAGCAGCAGCTACGGTTTTGAATCTGTACAATTTAACATCCAACCGCGTAAATCCTCCACCTGTTGCGTCCGGGGGATCGACCATAAATATATTCCCAAACCTTTCTGCATTATGGGTCGTCCCCGGAACCAGCGGCCTTGACTTACAGACAGGCGGGAACTTCACCGCAAGTGGAAATTTGACAGCTAAAAGTGCAACGACTTCCACTGTTATCCAAGCAACGAACACTGGAACCGGATCGGCGTATGTCAACGCTGCATCAGGAAATACCTTTTCTGCGTTTCAGTCAATCACTTCCGCACAGACGTGGGCAACCGGGATGTTCGGAAATACAAATTGGGCTTTGCAGAATACCACAAAGGGTACAACGTGGTTTCCGATTCAAGTAAGTGCGAGTGCGCCAGAGGCCAGCCTTTCAATCCTTGCCACGGGGCAGCCTCTCTTTGGTTTCCTTAATACTGGAACGGCGGGGTGCTTGCAGGCAGATTCAGGAGGAAATATTTCAAACACGAACATTCCGTGCGTTAGTACAGTAATTACAGGTTCAAACACTATTGCTGCGACTGCGACGAACTACCTAATGTCAGGCAGCGTAGCATCGAGCGGAATGCTACACGTCCGAGACAACACTAGCGGAGGAAGCGCCCTGTTCCTCATTGATCCAAACGGCGGATCGCAGCTAATAGGAACATCGCAGATAACAGGACTCAGTGCCGCGCAGATACTCTGGAATCAAAGCTGTACAGGATGCGCAAACAACTGGAGCATCGCGCTTAGCACCGGAACAGTACCGCGTTGGCTTGTGTGGACGATTTATCAGTAATCGTGAAACTGCTGCGCGTTAGGCGGCGTTTACTTGGTTGAAATGGGAGATTAGAGTTAGGTTTCGGAGTAGCCGTATGACATTTGAACAAAACTACGATCAATGGCTAGCGGCTTATGGGGATGAATTTCCACCTGAGATTCTTAAAGAGATCAGGGCAAGCATGAAACGCGCATGGGATTTTCATATTCTTGTATCGGGTATCCTGAAGGCAGGCAACCTTGATCGTGCTATCCGAATGACGGATGCTTTCCGATCAGGCAAAACGGTCGAGGAAATAGGAGCTATACAGTGATTACCGATAGTAACATCCAGTCTGGCATGTGGGGCACACATCTACCGAATGATGGTTCTAAGATCGGCGGCAATATGCCAGCCAAGTACGGCGTGGTCCAACCTGTACCTAGCAGTACAGCGGCTCTAGTGTTCATCGAAGGCGGCGCGTACAGCGACTTTGAAGCGTATGTGACGCGTCCAGCGTTGCCGAATACTGGCCTTTTGACGCTCAATTACACCCTGACTACAGACCGGAATGCTCCAGTAATGGCGCAAGCAATTGAGACAGATACCATCCTGACGGTCAATGGCTGGACATACAACCTCTCGGCGCAGTTGAATTACGAAGAGGGCGGTCACTTTCAAGTTGCCAACGCAACCGGCAGCGCCGAATACAAGATGCAGTAGCACGACCAGATTCTTTCGGGGAGAGACAGGTGGCAGAGCTTAAAATCGAAGGTAGCCACGAGGAGCAGTGGGGCATGATTAAGTCGGCGGTTATCCAGCACCATTCGGCGATCAACGGCAACGGGCAGCCGGGGCTGATGGATTTCATGTCTGGCCTCAAGGCTCAGCTTCGGCTCATCATCGTGCTGATTTCAGTGGGCGGCCTTGTGCTCGCTTTCCTGACTTTCCTGGTGTTGAACCGGGAGATCAAAACCGGATTGATTCGGGTCGAAAACGGGAGCATAATGGCTGAGACACAATCTACAGACTGGAGGCATTGAACATGGGAACACCACCGCAATGGCCTGATCCGCCGCAGCAGGAGCCTACGCCGCAAAACCCGCATCCGAATCCGCCGCAGCCCGCCATCCGGCGCATGTGGGAAGACTTCAAGCTGGGCCTTCGCACCTTATTTGGGCCGAAGGACTGCGCCATGTGCGAGGGCAAAGGATGGTTCGTACTGCGCGAGTACAGGATTCCCTGCCGTTTTTGTGACGAACGAGGCGTCCGGTAATGGCGGATTTTGGAGCGGCCTACGACTGGGCGATGCAGTTCGAGCAGCCGCATGCGGACTACGCACCTCACCCGGACAGGTGCCCAAATGGTTGCGCCGGTCCGTGCTTTGCCCTTGCTGGCATCAATTCGGCTATTTGGCCTATTACCTTCGCTCGAATCAGCTCGGCTCCGGAAGATGAACGTCCGGCGATGGTGGAGGAGTTCTACGCGCAGAACTACTGGAATCACTGGCTGGCCGCGCTTCAATCTCAGGCGCTGGTCAATTCCGTGGTGGACATGGCCGTCAACGCAGGGATGAAGACGGCAGTGAGTCGGTTGCAGATCGTGGTGGGTGCCCACCCAGACGGGGATATGGGGCCTCTCACGGTGGCGGCGGTGAATCTGGCTCTGACCCACTCCGAAAAACGGGTCGTCATCGACTACGCAAACGCCCGAATTTTGTACTACGATGGAATCGACGGCTCGCCCGCAGAACACAATGCGTGGCGGCATCGTGCGGAGGCAACGTGTACAGCACAATCCTTGACCTGATGGGGCGCATCCTGCTGCGGTGCTGCACTGGACGCCGGGCCGTAGTGCTCATTGTCGTGCTGGCGCTGAACCTGGTGGCCGAATACTATCGAATGAGCGCGTTCAATCTGGCGCTGCTTCGGTATGCTTCGCTGGCGGTCGGGTCGATGATCGTGGCTGCCGGTTTGGTGGCTGAGTTCAAGGAAGAGGAATAGGAGGCAACATGCAAACGATTCAGAAGTGGATTCAAAGCCGGGGCGGATGGACACATGCTTCCGCATCCGCGTATGCGTTTCTGGTGCTGGCGTATGCCACTGTGCCAACCTTTCACACGCTCGTCCTGAGCATTTTCCACGCCACTCCAACATGGGCGCATGAGTCAATCCTCGCGCTGGGTGGCCTGATCGCGCTCTACAAGTCCACCGCCAACCCTACGAAGGAGTAACACCATGCAGATTCGCAATCGCGCCCTGTTCAACCTGGGCCTGTGCTTCCTCGCTTTCGCAGTCCTGACCGTTCTGGCCGGGTGCTCGGCTCCCACATTCCTGACGGACCTCGAAGCGATTGTTCCCATCGCCTCCGGTGCCGTGGGCAGCATTCTGGCGCTCATCGGAACGTTCGCCGGGCAGCCGGAGCTGATCGCGGTTTCCTCTGCGATTACCGCCGTCGCCGCAAAGGCGGAAGCGGACATGAAGGTGCTGGAGTCGGCCATCGCAGCGTACAAGGCCAATCCGAGCGACACGGTGCTTCAGGACATTGAAGCGGCCATCAACTCGGCGCAGGGAAGTCTCTCGGCCATTTTGCAGGTCAACGGACTGCCAACCCAGCAAGCCACCAGCATCGCGGCCCTCGTTGCGGCAATCAACCAGCAACTTCAGGCGTTGCTGAGCGTTCTGCCTGTGTTCAACTCCCAGACGGCAGGCCAGCAGTTGAGCGTTACGAAGCCCATCAGCGCGGCTGCATTCAAGGCGCAGATTGACGCCATCATGGCCCCGGCGAGCTAATCTGGCACCCAACCCTAGCACGGACCTTCAGGGACGCTGTAATGGCGTCCCTGGCCTTTTGGAGGGCTAATGCCTAAGCGAACCAAGTATGATCTGCCGTCGGAGTTGAGCAAAGGTGAGGAACTGTTTGCCCAGCACTGCATGGCCTACAAGCTGACGCCGGTACGGGAGTATGAGTTCTGCCCCGGTCGCAAGTGGCGATTCGACTTCGCATTCGTCGCCGAGCGTCTGGGCATTGAAATAGAAGGCGGGACAAAGTACGGCATGAGCAGACATTCACGCGGGCGGGGTATGGAACTGGATCTGGTTAAATACAACCTTGCATCTCGTATGGGATGGCGCGTTCTCCGCTACACAACCGACATGGTAGTGCGCGGGGAAGCCATCGATGAGGTGCTTGAGGCGTTGCGGGAGTTCAATGCTTGAGGCAAAAGAAAAGCCCCTAGAGGGGTCTCCGGGGCTTCTCTTGACTCTCCGTCTCCGGTAAGTCATACTTGTTTTGCGGACAAATATGCTTCCATTGTGCCAACTCGATCACGTTTTGTCAAATGGCCGTTCGTTTTGCGCCTACGCAGCAGTTCGGGAAAATAACAAGGCGCTATACAAATCCGCAAAGCTACCCCGATCACACCGCGCGGGGATGAATCCAAGCAAAATCCAAACTAAGCTCCTGGCAACGCGCTGGTACTTGATCCAGCACCGGGGAATGCGTCCAGGTCGTATGGCAAACCGTCGAGAGACGGCGCTTTAGGCCCTTAGGGAAGGCCGCGTCTCAGAAGTGGGACGAGGATTCAAGAGCAAGCATATTTGTAGCAGGAGCGAGGTCCCTTTGCCGAGGGAATTCCCCCGGTGTGCCTTGAAGTTGGTTTGTGCTGGATTACGGCTCCAGCGGGCCGGATTGGGTACCGGCATCTGCCCCGACTGATGCGTGTCACACGCCGCCGCGCAAAGTCTGAAGTGTTTTCACCACCCTGGTTGCCGCCTCGACGCGCTCCGGGTCGAGCTGCTTGTTCCACGGACGCGGTACGAGGGCATACTCGCAGCCAACTTCAGGCTGCATGGCGTTGAATGCATAGACCGCCTCGGCGCACTCCCGGAAGCGCAGGCA
>JAEHJW020008625.1_pt1 | contig 26305 bp, 34 predicted proteins | sample 9271431 | NCBI WGS metagenome assembly JAEHJW02 | reverse complement strand
CATAGTCTCTGGCCCGATCCATTGTAAAATGCGCCGCACTTGCATTCATTGGTCATCGGGTTGAACAACGTCAGCTCTTCACCACAAGCCTCGCACTCGATCGCTGCGGGAACATTGTACCTAGAGGTATGTCTGATGATTCCCCGATCAGCCACAGGGGGATCCATGGTTTGCGCTGAACACTTGCGGTACGCAAGGCGCGCCACGGGATTCATCGGGAGCGCCTTACCTTCTTTTGTGCAGGGGAAACTTAAGCCAGCCCCTGGGGTATCGATGTATTCGTAGAAATGTTCATAGTGAAGTTCCTCGACCCAGCGAGAACGTCTGACAAAATTAGCCATAGGATGTCCTGTTTGTATGTGTGTCCCTTATGTATAGAGAGCACAGCGCTCACCGGCGCTTAAGCGCGCGAGATCCTGAGACAAGAACTATTTATGAGCAAAATGTTCAACGGCATTGAGCATTTTGACCAATTAAGCCAGCGCATTGCGAAAACGATCATTGGCAGGAGATCGTGCGTCAAGGCTAAATCGGGAACTCTACACAAATAGAACCTTAAGACTTTGAATAATAAGCATAAAACCGGAGTTTAATTATGATTGATTTTGTCGATATCAACACTATGCGGCGCTTAGTGGCGTTGCGCGGGGTAAGCAAATTCATCAGCGAGCTTTCCGCTGAAATCGAGCAGGACTATCACCGCTGGGATCTTTTTGCTAAGTCTCCTCGGCACGCGGTGCACTCTGATGTCGGTGTCATTGAGCTGATGCCAACGTCTGATGGAACCCAGTATGGGTTCAAGTACGTCAATGGCCACCCGAAAAACCCAGACGCAGGATTGCTCACTGTCATGGCCTTCGGCGTATTGGCGGACGTTCGCACCGGCTATCCTCTGCTGCTGTCGGAAATGACGATACTGACGGCGCTTAGAACCGCAGCCACTTCCGTCATGGCCGCGCGCCATCTGGCGAGGCGCGACAGCAAAGTCATGGCGCTCATCGGAAATGGCTCACAGTCGGAGTTTCAGGCCATTGGATTTCACCATGATACGGGTATCACACAGGTGCGCCTATATGATGTGGACCCTGCGGCAACGGATAAGCTGATCAGGAATTTGACAGCTCTTCACCTGCCTGGCCTTGATGTTGTTCGTTGCAAATCTACAGGAGATGCCTGCAGAGGTGCCGATATCATCACCACGATTACCGCAGATAAGAAAAACGCCACGATCCTGACGCCAGAAATGGTCCTTCCCGGCATGCATCTGAACGCGGTAGGTGGGGACTGCCCCGGGAAAACCGAGCTTCAAGCACAGATCCTGACCCATCCGGCCTCTAAGGTGTTCGTTGAGTATGAGCCGCAATCGAGAATAGAAGGCGAGATTCAACAAATGCCTGAAAGTTTCAAGGTCACCGAGTTTGCAGACCTTCTCTCGGGTAAAGCCGCAGGCCGCACGACACGTGAAGACATCACAATCTTCGACTCAGTGGGTTTTGCACTTGAGGATTTTTCCGCGCTTCGGTATGTGCACAGGCTATATAAGGAGATTTTTGGCACAAAAGAAACGCTTGATCTGATCCCTGATACCAATGATCCGAAAAACCTTTTTGGCCTCCTCACGCAAGCACCGGCAAAAAACAGCGCATCCAGCTGGCTGGGCTGACTTTTTTTTGGATTAAAGCATGAATAAGGTAATAGAGCTGATAGGTGCGCCTACCGATGTGGGGGCAGCTGACCGCGGGGCCTCCATGGGGCCTGAGGCGCTAAGGGTAGCCGGAATCACGCAGGCCTTGAGCGCCCGCTGGTACACGGTCCGGGATAAGGGAAATCTTCAAGGACCTAAGGGTTTTAAGGGTTATACAAAAAAAGGTTACAAAAATCTGGATGAGGTACTGACTTGGAACACAGCAGTTTATGAGAGCGTACGAGCCAGTCTGTCAAAAGAAGCAATACCGATTTTGTTGGGCGGCGATCATAGTCTTGCAGTAGGCTCGATAAGCGCCGTGGCACGGCACTGCATGGATGCGCACAAAAAGCTAAGGGTTATATGGCTTGACGCACACGCGGATTTCAATACTCCTGCGATGTCCCCAAGCGGCAACATGCACGGCATGCCGCTTGCTCTTCTTTGTGGCCTAGGTCAACTGAAACTGTCTGCTTTATCGAGTCGCACTCCTGCAATCCTGCCGGAGATGATTCGTCAAATTGGGATAAGAAGCGTCGATGACGGCGAGCGCCGCCTGATACATGAGCTGGGTGTTGAGGTGTTTGACATGCGGCATATTGATGAGGTTGGAATGCGCCGGACGATGCAAAACGCGCTCTCTGGCTTAGGGCCAGATACCCACCTGCACGTGAGCTTTGACGTTGATTTTCTCGATCCTGCTTTCGCCCCAGGAGTTGGCACAACCGTGCAGGGAGGGCCCACCTACCGTGAGGCACAACTCTGTATGGAAATGCTGCATGACACGCTATTAATTGGTTCGGTAGATATCGTTGAGCTAAATCCTGCTTTGGATATCAAGAACAAAACTGCAAAAGTCGCTGTTGATCTCGTTGAGTCGTTGTTTGGGAAAGCTACGTTGATATCACAGAGCAAGCCCACGAGAATCATGAGCTGAGTGTGGCATACAACTACGGGTCAAAATCGCACGACATTTCTTTTGAGAAAACGCCCTGCAAATGCAGGGCGTTGATTGAGCTAGAAAAGACCTTTGTTTTTTGCACGCTGCCGTGCTTCGAAAAATACCGGCAAGTACTCGTGGTTAAGCCGCGCAGAGAGATACTCCGGTCCGTCATTTCCGTAACGAGCGATGAGTGCAGGGTAGCGCCCAAGCTCCAGACAGAAATAAAGATCGTATTCCTCGAAATGTCCAAGATTTGTGCAATGATCACAGTCATGAACATACCGAGGGGGCTTCTTTTCAGGCGGCAGCGTTAGTACAGCGCACTTGCTATCCATACCGCAAGCATTGATCAGCTGACAGGTTTTGAACCACGCCTCCTGCGCGGGGCCTACCGCGTCGAACTTGCTGGAGAGCACGTAGACCAGCCGACTGGCCGCCAGGTGGGCAAGACCGGACGCTTCCGCTGCGGTGATCTCGGAGAATCTGCGCTTGTCCGGAAACTCCATCTGAACGCCAAGAGCCGACAGAACACGACCCAAAAGCAGCAAATTCGCTGCTGCACCCTCGATGACTTGCTGGCTTGAACTAGAGAGCTGCGCCAGTTTCAATGTCTCAAGAGAGCGTGTATCGATTTGTACACAAAGATCCAGTAAAGCACTGGTTTCAAGGCGAGTGTTTTCCTTCAGTGGCAGAGTCAGAGAAATAGACGCATTGGAAGTAGACCGACAAATATTGGAATGCATAAACATCTCCTGGGTGACCTGGCAGGTATAGCGAATAGCGGGTAGAACTGGCGATGCTCGATTCTCAAAGAAATTCCTGCATTTAAACTATCGTTCACAATAAAAAGCCGCACGAAATGTGCGGCTCTGTGAAATAATCGCGTGATGAGACGAGGTCAGACTTCTGAGTAGCTCCACTCGACCATCAAGGAGCTAAATAGCTTCTCACGCATGTAGGTTATGCGCTCATCTTCATCCATCTGTGCCCACTCGCAAGCAGCTACGCGTACCGTTCGATACGTCGCCCCGCCTCTGTCAGTGTAAGCGCGGAGCTCAAACTCCAGCATTTCCCCTGATTCGTCTTCAAGATTCTCTTCGGCAGCCGTGTTTACCTTTTCTGATAATAAGCCAGCTTCAGGCGGCGACCGATTGGGCCAGAGATCCTGAAGGGTAGCGTTTAGCTTGAATTTCTTTACGACGGCCCAGGCTTGTGTCCGGCTCTGCCAGAACTTCTTCCAGCACTTCACTCGTGCTGCGACACTCTGGCTCGCTTTCCCATGCCCCGGAGCACTCCCACACAACGAGCAGACCTTTAGGGGCCTTGACGTAATGTCCAAGGATTTTCTCCCAGGGATTCTCATCGACATAAGCACTCGGTGCCCGCAGCACCTCGTGACCCGAAGCAGGCCGAATGGCATAGCGGCCGGGACACTCTCGCATCAAGCGAAGCGCCGCCTTCTTGCAAGCCTTTTTCCACTGACGCTTATTCATGATGAGTTCTCTTTTGACTAATGACCTTTATCGTATAGGAACTCAGCAAGCTTTAAGACAGCAGAGGGCATTTGACTAAAATAAAGCCCCTGACGAAGGTCAGGGGCTTAGATACAATGAAAAGATAGCCCAGCGTTCAGGCGGTCAGGGACTTATCCCGTGTGTGATAGCCATGCCCGGTACCGTCTTTCTTCCAGACTCGCGCACGATTGATCGCCATTTTGGCATTGATCGCGGCCTGCGGATTACCGTAAGACTGCCAGATCACACGATTGACCAGCTTCCATACCAATCGTATTTGCTTGGCAATATTCTTACGTTTATGGCACAGCACCATGAGATCTGCCATGGCTTGGTTGGCCTGCAGCGCGATCTCACAGGCGTCTGTCAGGCTGTGGGCCTGAATCGGCAGAGGCTTGAGTTCCACGTACAGCCGACTGGCCAATCGAGCGAGCACGATGAGCACATCGGCAGCCTCGTCAATCACAGCGGGTTTGGGCTGCTCGGCGGTGATCGCGCGGATCAGCTCACTCATCTCTTCATTAACCCGTGCCGCAACGCGCAATATGCTTCCAGGCTCGCCAAAGGTTTCAGCAGCCCAGGCGGAAATGCTCTCTTGCGTTTCATCTCGGGACGAAAGGGTTTGAGTCTCTTCAGTCATCTAAAATACCTTTTTAGCGTTGAACCTAAAGGGTATAGCAATTTTAGCTGGAAAGTCAGTGGGAGCTCCCGGCTATCAAGCTTTTATCGAGCTAGAGAAAGATAATTGGCGGATTTTAGTCGGGAGACAAAGTTACTACTTTTAAAGGCTATAAGGTATTCGTAAAAAATCAGACAGCGCCGTACGCTGTCTGATTGTAAATAGAAAGAGAATTGAAAACAGATGCCCCTAATCCTTGTGCCAGATTTCAGATGTAGGCTTAAAAGCCGAGACGTCACTGCGCTTAAAAAGTGTTTCAGCCGGTGCCTGCAGCAACTGGTCGAGAGACTTGGCACAGAATTCACCGAGCTCTTCGTTGTGCACAAGCACCAACTCGTCGTCTATCGGTGATAAGGTGTGATTGCCAGTCCCGAAAACTTGAGTTTCCTGAGGCATGTTCTAAAACCTTTGTATCATAGCCTAAATCGTATAGTAAATTGAAACGAACTTCTCTATCTCGCCGTGAGACCCTTTTTAGCCGGCAAGCTAACCTGAATAAAAACAAGTTTTCGTTGAGAGTATGCCAAAAAGATCTGGATAATCTCTTTTGCAGGGTTTGGGCCGGGTGAAATTTTTTGGATTCGTCGTAGCTATACGTCATAGGTCAACAAAGGAGAACCACCATGTCCGGTGGAAGCTTTAACTACTTGTGCAATCGATCTGGCATCGAGATCATCGAAGACGAGGAAATGCTCGATTCCTCGTGCCGCGGGATCTGCTCGCTCGCACTTCCTTGACGTCCAGTGCTCGACTGCGCGGATAAAAGTCACCCGCGGCACTCGTCACTTTGCCCGGGACGCCCTGTCTTCGCCATTGGCTTCAACGCCGTAGTCCGGCGCGCCGGACTCCATGGCTACCCGGGGCTCATCGCCCGCGCTGCTCCGCCGACGCTCTCCTTGGCTCTTCGCATGATCGAGAGTCTTAAGAATTACGATCCAGCAGCTGACAAAGCCGTAGTGGACAGCCAGGCGGCCCTAGCTGATGCCAGACGACTTCGTGCTGAACTGGCAAAACTGGACGAGAAGATTGAGCCACTCAGAGCCGTCTGGCGAGCAGTCGAATGGCATCATTCATTCGATTGCGGGCCGGAGGATGTTCAAAAGGCTCTATCAAAATTCAACGAAAAAGGATGATTCAAACCCCTGGAAGCAGTTTGCTTTCGGGGGTTTCTTTTTCATCAAAGACAGGCCGAAAATAAAAAATCCCCAAGGAGTAGTCCCTGGGGATAGTAATTGAGCAAAAGTAGCCGTTTATGCCACCTGGGAAAGCTCGATCTTCAGGTGCTCAACGAACGGGCACCAGATCTGCTCCCAGAAGCCCTCGGCCTGCGGGTTTGGGGCTGTCGCATAGTCCCGCCAGAGTTCAAGCTCGGTGAAGGCCCGCGGAGCCTCTGTTTGAAGCAGCAGGGAGAGCCCATTGGCATCAGTAATCCCGGAGTGCTCCGCGGCCTTAAACGCCTGCTGGGCTTCCAAGACCACATCGGCATCGAGCTGTCCTTCGGCTTGGGTGTCGAGGACGCTCTTGCGCATCTGGGCAATGCTCTTTTGCAGATCGAAAACACGCGCCCGATCCCCGAACAGCTTTCCGGTCAGATAGGAAAACTCCAATCCGATCAGAAACCGCTTCAAGGAACGCGGGCCGGTATTCGTAAAGGTATGCCCGATCTCGCCAAAACTTGAGCTGATCGAAATCGTGCCCCAGTGTTCATCGGCAGAGCGTCGACCGTAATCGAGGAAAATGCACGCCCGGTCCATGCCGTTCTTACCGGTCACTGAATACACCTCAGCGCTCTTGTAGTGAACCTTGGAGCGATCCGGCTCCTGGGGGTTCTTCGCTACCAGGCGCAAAGGGCTGGTTCCTTTGGAATGCTTAACCATTGACTTCTCCTGTGTTATGACCTCACAGGAGGTGTAGAGAATGCCCCGATGGTTTACCGCATCGGTGGCGGGCGCAGGGCACAGCAAAACGCCGGCGAGGCAATACCGCAGGCAATGCGGTGAATTTCTTTGAGATACAGGTAGTATAAAAATGAGGCTCAGTCTTAGCCCGCAGGAGCCTTTTTAAAGCCCGTGAGCCGCTCCAAGCAGCACCGGGGCCCGCGCTCTACCTGTGGCATTCAATCGAGGCGTCCTGGCAAACCTGTGCGCTCGGGGAGGGGGTAAAAAGAAACCGGAGGCCTAGGCACTCCGGTTCAAAATGGGTTTTGTTTTGCTCGATCCGTTCTGAGGGATCCTGTGACTGTGCGGGAAACGATTAGCCTGAGTGGCCTTCCATCGTTTCAGGCTCATCGGCACCCCGCCGTTACAGCTCTCGCAAATCCACTCGTCCCAGAAAGCCTTGGCCTCCCAGTAGTCTTGTTCGGAGATATCCCAGCACAAAGCCGACCCGCAACAGTTGCAGATCGGGGTCCTGCCGCCTGGAATCGTCCCAGGGCCGACCACAACGCCCATCAGCGGGTCTCCCCCTGGGTGATTGCCTCGTAGCGCTTACGAAGCTCTCTGGCATCCCACAGCGCATGGTGGGGCTTGAGATTATGAAAGGGAACCGCACGGATCCGCTCCAAAGTGGGATTGAGCCACGCCAGGTCCATCACGAACGGCTGCCAAGTGGGTGGAAGTTCCTTCAGCGACCCCATGATCGTGCACATCACCACCCAGTCGGTGGAGGCAAAATAGGCCCAGAACTGGCTCGGCATCGAGCCGGTATACTCCGTGAGCTCCCGTCGCACGACCTCGATGGGCTTTGGTGCCCCTTCCAGGTGAGGCTTGACGTTCTGAAGAACCCACTCCTCGGCATAGCGTTCCCAGTCGGTATCCAGTTCCGCGTAGTAGGCATTACCGCTCTCGGAGATCACGCCAATACTGACGGGGATCACTCGATCGCCGTGAATGACGAACTCGGTGTCAAAGAAGAACTTATTGATGGGATTATATTCCGTTGGTATAAATTTTTTCATCAGTGTATTCCTTATATTGTCCTGTCCTGTATAGCGAGCCGCCGCCAATTAGATTGGACTTCGATGAAAAATCAGCTGAAAATTCGCATCCCTCGAAGTCCCGCCGAGAACGTAGCTACCAGGGAGGTTTATGGCGTTCGAGCTACTGTACCGGTAAGCTCATTTGGCTATAAGAGATAGTCTTGTCGGAAAAGGTCAATATTCGATGCACGTACTATCCGGTTGGGGCCTGGCGGCTCACCTCACTGAGCAGGCTCCTCTTTGTGCCACGCTGCTCTTGACGGCCCTCATTGTCTCGGCAGTGGCGAGTCTAGCCTGGTGTGTTGAGAAGCTCGTTTACGGGATACAGAATTGCTTCGAGAACATCGCGGAGCGTATCAGGCAGGCTCGCTTAAGACGAGCCACTAGAGTGTGGTAGTGATAAGCTTAATTTTTAACCCGGGAGGCTTATGCTCCCGGGTTTATCTTGTGCGATTGATCGCCTGGTCTACTTCAAGCCTCAGAGCCCATAGAAAAGCCCCTACGCTGGATGCAGGGGCTGAGAATCGAAAACTACTTCCGCAAGGACTGTTCCAGCGTTCGCTCGCTGTGCCGCAACAGCTAAAGCACCTTGATTTCCTCCGGATGGAAGGTTCCTCAGAAAAAAGTCGGCTGAAAATTCCAGCCTTATCTAAGACCCATTGAGAGTACGAATCCTGGAAGTTTTCAGCACCGTGAGCGCCGTTTTGACCGCCACCACGGACATATTGGGTTATTTGACCGTTATAGCGGTAGCGAAAACATTTTAATTACGCAGCTGTGCGGGCGATGACCCCCCTGTAGCCCAGGGAAGGCGTTGAAGCCACCGGCCTAGACAGGACGTCACGGACTAGGTGGCGAGTGCCGAGGGTGTATTTATCCGCGCAGACGAGCACCGGATGCCAAGGAAGTGCGAGCGAGCAGATCCCGAGGCACGAGATATAATGCTTATTGGAACAAAATAGGCTAAAAAATACCCCCGAGGCGGTACCAAGGGGGTTTGTAATGAAGCTCAATCGCAAAGCTCATCGATAAGCTGGATGAGGTTATCCCCATGACAGCGCTCATCGGCTTCGCAGAAACATCCTAATGTCTTGCCTTTCAACTCGCCCAGTCTCGCCAACAGCTCAGGCTGGGTGCGAAGCCATGCAAGGTGCTTATCGACCGCCTCATCGCGGCTTGCCACCTGAAACTCCGCAAGCGTACCTGCCTTGTGGCTGAACGGGTTACCCCAAATGCCGCCTTTTCCTCGTCCGATGTACACATCATGAGGGGCTCTCATGCAGTGCACTCTCTTGGTTCCGAACCGGCTCACAGGTGCCTTGGCGCTCTTTGCCGCACCGGCCTCGCGCAGAAACTGCTCTCGGTTGAACTTGCGGCCAAACCGCGCGCTGAGCACATCGGCTACCTTATCCGCATACAGCCTATGCAACTCCATGCTCGCCTGGCCGTTTGTCTCGACGTCACCTAATAGCTCACCCGCACGGCCCAGAGCGCTCTTAAGCGCCAGGGCTACGAGCGAAAAGTCCTTTAGGTCCATGTGCGTTTACGGCTGCCAATCGGCCGGGCCGCACCACACATAGGTTGCACCCCTCAGCCCGCTTTCAGAAACGCGTTTCAGGTGTCCGAGCTCTCGGGCCTTTCGGATCAGGTGGCGAGCCAGCGGTAAAGCCGGCGCCTTACTCTCGTCCATGCCATAACGCTCAAGAAGCACCCCCTGGGTCTCTGCGAAGCCTGCGAGGGTGAATGTCGAGAAAGGTCTTCCATTTCGCATCCACGCGGCACAGGCCGAGAGCTGCTCATTGGAAATCTCAACGCCGTTGACTTTCATCACCCTATCCTCACCTTAGTCTTCGCGCCTCGAACATAGCGGGTCTCGTAACGAGGCTCGGTACTCGGCGTCGCTTGATTTTCACGCGTGGCATTGGTATGAGAACCGGTCTCGGTCATCATGGGCATAAGAACACCGCTCAGGGCCGACAGACAGCGGATACGTACATCGGTCGCAACGGATGAATCATGCACGTTGGCCGCCAGTTGCCTCAGTATCTGCATGCCTTCAGGGTCTGTGCGCTCAATTTCAGCCAATTTTTGAAGAAGATTCATGATATTACCTCAACTCACCCTGACTCGCACCTTTGCCCCGCGGATGTAGCGGGTCTCATACCGGTTCGGCGGGCACATCAGGGCGGGCGTTCTCGACGATCCCCTCGCGCAGTGAACCGAGAATCAGCTCACTGGAAACGTGCGCTACCACGGAGGCACATGCGGATCGCGTTTCGGCGCTTTTAGTGAGATCATTGGCATCGGCGTACAGCTGACGGAGCAACTTCACGCCATCCGGGTCTGTACGCTCAAGCTCTGCCAACTTTTTCAAAAGACTCATTTTATTTCACCTTTTTGACATAAATCGGTATGGGTTCAGTACTGCGGCAGCACCCAGCCAAACGCTTCGAGTAGTCCGCCTTTGAGCTGATTCGCATCGCCCAGTTCCAGCTCTCCGCACATCTTCGTGTTCAATGCCTGAACACGTTCATAGACTTTCACTCGCACGCTTTTTGCGCTTTGAGTTGAAAAGGCTAATCGATAACTGCGAACTTTAACGGCGCTCGCCACTTCCCGTAAGGGTTGTATTGAAAAATCCATAGTGTACACCAAATGGCCTTGTTTCAGGGTATAGAGAAACCGCTAATTTCATCGCATAGGTTCGTTCAGCGAGAATATGGCTTGAACCAGTTCAGCCAGGTCTGCACGCAAATGTGCTCTATACCAACGCCACCACTGTTTTCGTTCCCAAAAGTAAATCCCGTGTATTTCGTGCTCACCGGGGTGCGTGCTGAGCCGATACTCAAAGCGGCCAGCATTTGAAAATCGACCGCAGATATCCCAGTATAAATACAGGTTTAGAGTTTTGAGCCTGTTATGCAATCGGCTGACGATAGAAAGATCTGCACTGAATAAAACATAAGTACAGGCCAAGTCGAGTGGCCGTTGCCAGTGGCCTTGACAACTGGAGATTGTGCTGACGCCTTCAAGCGCATTAAGGGCGTTAACGAGAGGATAGATATCACTGTCTATGGTTAGCCGATCAACAGCCTGATTTACCGCTCCTCCGCCCTTGCGCTCACCGCATTCCTTGGGGTCAAATATCGAAAAACCATCCAGGGAGTTTAAAAATAAAAAAGGCCTGAACTTCACAGAGCTTGAGCGCCAGCAATCTTCAAACAGGCGCGATTTTTTGCTTAGCTTCTCTAGCATGAAGTTCTCCTTTCATTTGTAGTCACCTCGTTTAAACGGAGTCATCTGAGGGTTCCGATTCCCACGAAAAACCCCGCCGGACAAGTGGCGGGGTATTGAAATCTGCAAACGCTAAATGCTTGTCCTTTGATCATCAAATGGTACTGCGTCTATCTTGCGCACAGATTGCACCACTTTGTTGAGGTGTCGAAGCTGCCTTTTAACCCGATAAACATAGACCTTGCAATGCACTGATCCCCAATACCGACCCAGTGCGGCTGCAAGCCTACCTCGTTCCCAGTGCAGATATTGCGCGAGAATTTCAGTGCCCACTTCAATGTTCGGTCGGATCTGAAGCAATGCTTCTTTTCCGCCAATCTGTGCTATCCGGCGTTTATGCCACTGGGGCAACACCTGCATAAGACCTCGCGCGCCGCTATGTGTGTTGATCGCATCAGGCTGATAGCTTGACTCTACCGCCACAATAGCAAGAACCAGAGTGGGCTTTACCTTATTGGTATGTGCCACCAAATAAGCCTGTTTGATGATAGTCTCTGCTGTAGAGTTTTTAAGATGAAAATGCTGGGCGATATAGCGCGTCAACGCATTCAGCGCCGGGGCATTTTTCACCAAAACAGGGTTAATAGGTGCTGTCTTATGCGTATTGACGCCTGGTGAAACATTAGAGGGAATCAGTAAGACGCAAACCATGCTCATCAAGATAGTCCACATGCATATGAGCGAAGACGCTCGATGCTGTTTCATACTACCCTCAAACATGAGAGTTCTCCTGTAAATGACCTTATCTGGTGTAGCTAACTCCTTATTAAAAATGAGCTGAGATAGCAGCGATGAGCCCAGTAGAGTGTGGGGGGGGCTAATAAGAAACCCGGCTCCAGCCGGGTTTATGCTTAATTAAGGCAGGGCCTGCTAGTTCAAGCAGAATTTTTGCTCTACAGGTATATAAGTTCTTTAAGAGCATAAGGAGCTTAAAAGCATTTGCTGAGCTAGGCTACTTCTATGCGCCCTGCCGCGCTGAAATTCAAAAAAAACACCGGCGGTATGCCGGTGTTTAAGATTATTGTGAACCAGTTTTTATCGAAAACGTGTCAGTACCAGCTTGCCGTTGACGCTGTTCAGCATAACAAAAGGTCGCTCGTAGATAATCCGCGATCCGTCGCTAAAATGAAGTGTCAGAATAGCGGTGAAGTCCCAGCGGTTATGCCCGCCGTAACCCGACCATACCGTGCGTCCGTCGAAACCGAAGGTATTTCCGGTCGTACCGAGCATGGCGCTTCGAGCCATGATGCCGACCTGGAATAACAAATGTCGGCAATCGCTCTTGAACCAAATATGCTGGTCCCTACCGGGGATCTTCTCCAAATAGTGGGCTCGATCACGCTGGGTTGCGAAGAACCCATAGCCAAAGACGCTGCGTTCAATGGGGAGCGCAAAGGTATGCACAGATTGAGGCGCATAGGTATAACGGCTATTAAACGACTGAAGCTCTTCGCGTTGCCAATTCGTAGCTCTCACGAGCGTAGCGGTAAAAGTTCGATTGACGACCTGGACCCAGATTCCAGAAGAAGCAAGCTTCCCGTATCCATGGGTAATGAACGTCATATCGGCGCTTGTCAGATAAGCGCGTCCTCTATGAGCTACTGCACAGCCGCAGCGGTCAACGGGTGCAGGTACGTATCTCTCAAGTACAACGGGAGAAGAATGAGGTAGCGCTGGTTTATAGTGAATCGCAGCACAACGCGGTTTACGCAAGAGCGTGGGCCTTCGCACCAAGACTGGTCTTCGTACTGGATGCGGGCGGCTATGCCGCACCTGGATATGGCAAACTGGCGCCTTAATTACGGGTGGAAGTACCGGCAACAGCGTGACGTTGGGCTGAAGGCTCCATGATCGGCAGGCCTGGCCCATCGGTCTCAGGCAGTCGCGTGAAAGGCATTCGCAGTGCATCGGATAATGAGCATCGCGAAGATTACAGGTTTCATACGCAACCGATGGATGAGGGAATGTGTTCTCGTAGCCACAACTTCTTCTCGTTTCGCCATAAAGGTCCAATACCGCAGGGGTGCCCATTTGTGTCCTAGTCGAGCTCTCCCCTAGTGCCGCCGGCGGAATAGCCAGTTGGTCAGAGGGTACTTCACGAATGGTGGGCTTATAAACGCATCCGGCCAGCACGAAAGAAATCGCCAGCACAGCGGTAATACCCATGGAAGCCATACGTCGAGTTGATTTAAAATTCATAAAAGCCTTTTAAACTTAGTGAAATGGCATGAGGCGCATCGTTTGTAGTCTAGTCACTATGTTTATTTTGTTATTGGCAGAATTAAACAATTTTATTCAACACTACCGCATCTGGAGTGCGGAAGAGTTAATTAGTTGACCGACAAAGCATGTGCCGACGCCGATCGAATGATCCCCGAGATTCTCTTAACCTGTGCCTCCACTCGTTTAACATATGTGTGGTAGTTTTCATGGCCACAGTATGTGAAGAGTGCATCGTTAAGGTGCCCTCCGCTACGACGCAGATAAATTGCCAGAATCTCCGTGCCGACTCGGATGTTGGGGCCTATCTCGAACAAGGCGTTTATGCCGCCCACTCTTTTGATTTGTTTTTCGTGCCATCTCGGTAAAATCTGCATCAGACCTCTGGCCCCGCTTATGGGGTTGATCGCACGGGGCTTATAGCTGGACTCCACTGCCGCAACAGCCAATATAACGGCTGGTTTGACACCATTGCGTTTTGCGGCAACATAGGCCTCATGCGTGATGGTCTTTGCCGTTTTCACGCTGACATGAAAACGCTTGGCAATATAGTGGGCTACTGCCAGATGACTACGGGGTATCATAGGCTTTGCATGCATAATTATCTTAGGGAAACTGCTTTTCACCAGGTGGTGTGCCGTTCCAATGGTGACGTTTGACACGCTAAAGAGTGCTAGAGCCACGGCAGCGGTCGAATAAAGTCCAACCCGTCGCAGCGTGCGCAACTGTGCTGAAGTCCTGCTCCTGCCCTCATGATCCAACAGCGCCTTTGAGACTCCGAGCATGATTAGGATAACCCGACCAGGTATGCACTTAAGACCCGCAGAGGGTCTTCGCTTGCGCACAACAAAATTTACGCGTCTCAGGCGCATGTTTAGTTGTTTTGATCGGGACAGACGACGAAAGCTCATAATGGAATCAGCTACGGGTGTTCGTAAAGACAAGCCTGCCGTTGTGGCTGTCAAGCGACAAGCCTCTTCTGACGTAGACCAGCTTCGACCCATCGTTGAAATAAAGTGTCAGGAAAACGTTGAACGTCCATTTGTCGTGGCCCCCATAGCCGGAAAACGTTCTCTGAGAGTCAAAGCCAAAGGTATTTCCTGTGGTTCCAAGCAATGCGCTGCGGGCCATCAAGCCTATTTTGAAGTACAGGTGCCGACAGTTGCTCTTGCGCCAAATTCTCTGTTGCGAAGGTGGGATACGCTCAAGTAAATGTGCGCTATCCCTATCCGAGGCAAATAAGCCATAAGCGAACCTGCTGCGGGAAAACGGCAAGTCAAGTGTGTGTATCGAGTACGGGGAAAAATAGGCTCTTTGGACTTCCTGTGCATTGCCCATATATTGAGTACGCGCCAGGTTTGTCGTGCGCACGAGCGTGTGGTTCCATGTATTGTCCACGGCTAGGATCCAGATGCCAGAAGTTGCTTTTTTACCGTGGCCTAAAGTCTCAAAAGTAACGGTGACACGCTGAAGGGTGGGATCGTTGCGCTGTGATCGGCTCAGCCGACGGGCAAGCGCAGGATTTGCGGGATAGGCGTGCAGCTGTCCGCTCATTGAGGCACAGCCTGCCAGAACTGTTGTCGCCAGCAATAGACTAAAAAGCAGAGTCGATAGGCGTCTGATTGTTACGGGTAGAGTCACGGACACTCCTGTTTAAGTTATATCTGGGCTCATGGCTTAAAATGCGTATAGTAAATCTACCAGTATTAAACAGAAAGTTAGATAAAAAATAAAAAGGAATAAAAACCCTCGTACAGTATGTACGAGGGTCTGGTGACTGGAATAATTGACTTTCCAACAAGCCGGATCAGTAAGAAAGCTTTTCCAGCAAAGCGGAATTTCGCTGTTCGATAAAAGGAGCGAGCTTTCGTTTTACGATAGCGCAGAGAGCAGGATCCATGAAATCGAACTCATCCGGAATGTTCCAGACTTTTGTATCGATTAGCAGATTAGCCCTTGCTGCGATATCTTTGGCCTTAATAGCCTGTTCGATCTCCATGCAAATGACGAGGTCCGCCCACTTTAGATGCGACGCGCTCATCTGTACCACGGCCAGCTCGTGCGTGCCCACGCTGTCGGCGACCAGGCCCAGTTGCCTTGCGACAATTTCTGCCGTAGGAGAGCGAAAACGATTGACTGAGCACACAAAAAGCAGATTCGGAAGAACCGCCTTATGCGCACTCCAGGGAAGGTGTTTGAAGTCTTCTGGGATATCCATAAATGTGTCCTGAACTAATTAAACCTGCTTGGTATAGGGATTGAACTTTTTTTGAGGTGTGTCGGGCGGAAGTAGATGTCGGGGTGTCGCTGTTAAAGTGCTCGTTAGCTATAAGTAGGCAGGCCAAGACTTTCAGCCCGCACACTCTTGTTCGAACCCCGTGTCCGAACGCAAATGAAAGTACATTTGGTTACGCGAACTTCTTGCTATCAACGCAGGGGATTCGCCGGTGAAGAGAGTGCACCTCGCAAACAGATTCTCTGCTATTTTTGCAAGGAGTATGAAATGACGGTACGAGTTCCTAAGCCGAAATCGGCTGCTCGGATTTTGAGAGAAACGCTTAAGGCTCTGAACCTCGAACTGAGGCAGGAACAGGCCCTTGATGTGGTCGCAAAGTTGTATGGTTACAACAACTATCATGCGATGCGCAAAGCAGAACTAGGCAAAGGTAAGAACAGCTTACCAGCTGGTGAGAGCGAATCGATTCTTAAAGCAGGACCCGATCCTCGCTGCTATGAACTAGCGATAAAGGAGCTCCATAAAGGCTGCCTGATAAAAATCGAGGATGTAGCGCTTTCGATATTCGGCAGCGAACAGTATGTTCAGGTTGACCTGCTGGCTGCTCGTCAGCGAACTGCTAAGCCGCTAGACAGTGCGAGTGCCTCCCAGAGAGAAGCACGGAAAAACCGCCTGGCTCCAGATCCGGAGCTGCCGTTCTACGGTTGCGAGCTTCCTCGGGTCGTGTCCGCCTTGGCGGTTAAGCGGGAAAAGGACACATGGGAGCGCATGCAGGCTGAGTATTCCTACGATGGATATATCACGTGGCTTGAGTCAGGGATGCCGGACAATGACTACGATGTGTCAGAAACCGTAATCGTCTGTTCAGGCCCGCCCTATTCGATCTCAGGAGAAGATTTGCTCAACGCCAGGTTGCAGAAGGACGGGTTTTTTACGCTAGGAACTGGATTAGCGTTTTATCTGCTCGATGAGAATGGCTTCGCCTGGAAGCCAAAACGACGAGTGTAATTTAAATCATGGCCAGCGTACGCTGGCCATTTTTATATCTATGAGTGTATTGAGAAAACGCGTTTCTTTTTTCGATATCACTATACGTAAAGTACGAGGTCAACTAGAGGTTGCGATACTCGCAGAAGGCGATGGCGGCATTAGCTAAAGAGCTCCGCCGGGCCTCCTGGGGCGCGGCACTGGTGTTCTCTAGCGCTGGGATCAACTTGACTGTGCTACTTCTTAACGCTACCGCGTTCCAGACGCGGTAGTGTTAAGTTTCGCGCTTCGCACTTCATCGGGAAGCACCTGACCGGTGCTTTCGCTCCGGCATGAACCTCTCCCCTCTGTGCGCACTGGCTCGGGCGTCACACCCGCGGAGTTACCTGGATCGCGCAGAATGCGCAAACCCTCGGTTTCGATATTGATTGCTGCATTTTCATCTCTATCATGCAGCGCGCCGCACTCGGGGCAGCTGAGTGAGCGAACACTGAGTTTAAGCTCCTGTAGTTTATGACCGCACGCTGAGCACAGCTTGCTGCTCGGGAAGTAACGGTCGACTTTTACTAATTGTTTGCCGTACCAGGCCGCCTTGTAGGTGAGCTGCCGGGTGAACTCGCCAAAGGCCGCATCCAGCATCGAGCGTGAGAGAAATCCTCGGCTTAAGCCTTTGACGTTCAGATCCTCGATCGCAATCACATCGTAGTCCCGCACGAGACGCGTGGTGAGCTGGTGGATCTCGTAGTTTCGCGCCTGTGCGACTTTCGCATGCGCCTTGGCCACTTTCAGGCGCTGCTTTTCACGTCGCTTCGAGCCCGTCTGCTTGCGCGCGAGCGCGCGCTGCTGACGCTTCAGGTATTTAAGTCTCGCCGCGTACTTCTTGGGCGCCGCGATCTTCTCACCAGTGGAGAACGTTGCGAGATGCTTCAATCCCAGGTCAACGCCGATCGTCTTGCCCGTCGAGGGCAGATCTTCGATCTTCACTTCTACACTGAAGCTCACGAAGTAACGGCCTGCTGCGTCGCAGGTCAGAGTCATGGTTTTAGGTTTAGCACTCTTAGGCAGCGCTTCGGCTAATCGGATCCGACCGAACTTCGGCAATGCCAGCTGACCTTTGCGCCATTTCGCCGCACTCACATCCTGAAACCGCAGCTTTCCTCCGTGGCGCCGTTTCTTGATCCGCGGATATTGGGCCCGCTTGGCAAAGAAGTTGGTGAAGGCCCGATCGAGGTCCCTTAAGGTCTGGGTGAGTGCCGTAGCTGGAACGGCGGCGAGCCACTCATGCTCCGGTGTCTTCTTCCACTGCGTGAGCATCCGGGAGATGTCCTTGCCCTTGAGGCGAAGACCGAGTTCCTTGTACGCCGCCGAGCGCAAATCGAGCGCGGTGTTCCACAGCCAGCGCTTCGCACCCAGCGTGCGCGCAGCGAGCGCTCGCTGCGTCGCGTTCGGATACGCCCTGATTTTGAACCCTTTAAGAACTGTGCTCATGCACAGTTTATAGAGCGGGCTTTAAACTTTTAGTACTTCCTGATGGACTCGCACAGAAACTCGTGATGGCCGAGGGACGTCCCGCGCGTAACACGCAACTGCAAGCTGCGCGCGAATGACTCAAGCCCTCGGGGTCGCTTTCGTCCCTGAAAGCTTCGATGAATCTTGGTCTTGGTTATGTCCTCGCCGCCGCTTCCTGACTGGTTTTGCAGGTTGCGGCATTTCTGTTGGACTCCATCACAGGAGATGACGACAATGGCTGATCCGATAAACGGACTGATCATGGCGGCCTGTATCCTGGTACTGGGGTGCATAGGACTGAGTTTCACCGCGGTTACATTGTTTGTTCGACAAAGGCGACGATCTGTCGCTTCGGTCAACGAAAGTGTAAACGGCTAGGACTCGGTGCCATTCGCCAATTCGGGGCCACCTTTAGGTGGCCCTTTTTAATTTCTGTTGAAAAGACGCGTAATTAGACGACGGACGGGCGTGGAAGTCCTGCGTAAGAAATCATGCGCAAAGACTTTATTGCGCAGTGCGCAAATGTCTTCATCTGTCAGATAGCGGCCCTGGTAGAGGCCGGCATTGCCCGCAGAGTAGCGTTGAATAAGCGTTTTGACGATCGATTCGTCGGGTGGAGGCCTGCGAAAGAGCGGGGTTGAGCCTCCCGTTTTAAGCAAATAACCGTGGCGGGTGCAGGACCCATGAAACTTAGATCCCCTTATGCCGCAGCGTTTTATGTCTGAGGTATACCGCAAGAGAGGCAAGCAAACATGCGCCGCCCGTCATGATCACGGCTGAGAGAATTAAACCTGTTTCATAGCTCATTTTTAAAGCCTCCATGTTTAGTATAGTCCAATTGTTTATAGCCTGCCAGTTTATTTTAATTCCTTTAGAATACTGTTAAATAAACTATGGTCTCGGCAATACCTGGATGCCTGGTGAACTATTTCACCAGACATTTTTATTACTGCTTGGTGGGCACCACCACGCAGAATTTTCCCTGGCTGGGGTCCGGTACACAATTGGGCAGAGTCACCCCGGGGCCTGAGTTCACTGCCGTACAGGTCGGGTCGGTGCAGGTCGGGTCCTGCGAGTTTACCGGGGTGGTCGACGTGCAGCTCTGTGAGGCGGCAGGCTCTGTACTCGTGCAGTAGCTGCTCGAAACGACCGTGTTCGAAGAATTCTCGCAGCTGACCGTACGTGTCTCGGTACCTGCGGAACACGCGCTCCAGGCGCCGCTCACCCAGGTGTAGTTCGTGGCCGGAGTACAGCTTTGAGTGGTGGCAGGCTCGGTGCTCGTGCAGTTGCTGTTCGAGACGATATTTCCTGAACTATCCTGGCAGGTTACCGAGCGGGTCTGGGTGCCGCTTGAAGAACAAGTCCCCCAGCTACCGGGAACCCAACTATCGTTAGTAGGAGGATTATTAGACCCAATCGTACCTGATGCGGTTACGGTCTGGACTGCTGAGTATCCTGTCCCGCCACTTCCGACAGTACAACCGCCTTGAACGATGTCTGCTGTAGGGCAATAGGTATAATAAATGTAAATGTAAACCGTGTAGGTTCCGGCTGCAAGTCCACCGGAAGAAACATTAAGAGTGCAACTACCGCCCCAGTTCTGCACGCAGGCACCAAACTGAGTGCTGTTAAACCCGGTATAGCTTGCGCAGGGTCCTCCGTTATAGCCATTGACGGTGCTCGCGTCTACAGGCGAAATAGGCGTCGTACTGAGGCAAACATTTTGAAAAATGTAAGAGTCGCTGCTCGGGATTGGCGTAAATGTGATTGAGGTACACGTACCGCTGGGACTGCAAGAGACCGTGCCAGAAGGGTCTGACGAGCTAAATGCTGTTTGTGCGTGTGCCAATGGCACCAGGCCTGCGGTTAGGCACAGGGCGGCGATAAGTGAATAAACAAGTGAGCGCATACAAGTCCCTCAAAAGAACGGGTGTTTATAGGTATAGGCACGGCTTTAAAGCCAGCAGAGCAGATGCGCGCAAAGAAAACAGAGCCGCGGAACAAAAAAACAATGCGCATTAAAAAACCGGCAGATCGCTCTGCCGGTTTTGGAATAATCCCTTATTTTTCAATGACTTGGATCAGAAGGGAACGTCGTCGAAGTCCGCTCCTGACTCATCCGGCTGACCCGCGTCTGCGCTCGGTGCTCCTGCCGAAGAGCCCTCACCGGCCGCTCCCTCGGGGCGGCGATCCAGCATCTGCAGCTCATCGGCGATGATCTGCGTGCTGTACTTCGTCGTACCTTCCTTATCTTCATACTTGTTGGTACGAAGACGGCCTTCGAGATAGACCTTCGAGCCCTTGCGCAGGTACTCAGCGGCGATCTCGGCAAGCTTGCCGAACATCACCACACGGTGCCATTCGGTGTGCTGCTCCTGTTCGCCGGTCTGGCGGTTGCGCCAACTCTCGGTGGTCGCCACTGAGAGGTTGCACACCGTCGTGCCGCCCGGGGTACTACGAGAATCCGGGTCTGCGCCCAGGTTCCCGAGAATAATGACCTTGTTGACACCTCGTGCCATAATCTGCTCCTATAGGATTTTAAAAAATGTCTAAAACACTCGCTGCAGCGAGCGTGCACTACGTGTAGTGAATGGACTTAAAAAAATAAGCCCCGCTCTTTGCTTGCTTGAAACAAATAGCGAAGAGTAATTATCTCAACAGGCTCAGCGCGGACGATAACCTCTGTTTTAAGCTTTAAACGGGGTGAGCTAATTTCTGATGCGTTTACGCAGAAAGTTGCTATTCATGGCATGTCCTTGTATCACATCGCCATGGAACAGACTCTTCGCGCCCTTCAGGATAGCGCGGACCGGTGCGCGGCGCTATTTTCCAGCTACAGAATTAAAGCGACCTACCAGGTCGTTTATACCACCGGCGCTCAATACTCCTGGCGACTCATAGAAACCCTGGAACTTTTGGAACAGGACTCAAAGCGGCTGCTTAAGCGAAAAATGCATTGCTTTGAAAGTCAAACCGCTTTACGGAAAAGTATTACAGAGAGAATTCTCTGGAAAACTCGGGACAAAGCTTTTACACGCACCCATCTCAGTGTCTCCAGGGCGGCTCTCTCGGAGGACTCACCCTTATCCTTGGCTGAGCGGGCCAAAGAGGCTTTGGATGCCATAGACCAGGATTTGACGGCAATCGAACAGGAACGCCGTCAAATAAAAGACAGTATCTGTCTGACGCGTGCCAATAAGATTATAGACCTATCCGCATCGCTCAGGTCTTAAAAGCGCCGCCCCTGGCCGCCTGTCCGTCACGTAAAGCTTTGGGGCTTATTCCGCAGCCGTTATTTGCCGTCGGATTGGTTGTCCACAGCGGCACACTTAGCTATATGAAGCAGGTCTTCCAAAAAAAGTAAAAACAAAATGCGAAGAGTTATTCTAGAGAGCCCCTTTGCAGGGGACGTTGAAAGAAATGTGCGTTACGCGCGAGCATGTCTCAGAGACAGCCTGCTGAGAGGCGAGGCGCCCATTGCCAGTCACCTGCTTTACACGCAGCCCGGAGTACTCAATGACGACATCGCCGCTGAGCGGCAACAGGGTATCGACGCAGGGCTCATCTGGCGGGAAGTGGCTGATGCTTCCGTGGTCTACAGGGATCTCGGGGTCAGCAAAGGCATGCAGTACGGGATTGCCGCGGCGGAGAGGTCCGGAATTCCTGTTGAATACCGCTCCTTGCCCGCCGAAGTCATGCAAGCGCTTGAGTTGGTGTAATACGCAGCGAACGCTTATTGGTAGTTTGAATAACAAATACTGGTAAAAAGTTCAGTTCAAAGAGCGCCCGCGGATACCGCCGGCGCTCTTTTTATCAGGGGCTCTTACCGGATTATTTAGCGACCATTTCCTTGAGTTTCTTAAGTGGCAAGGCCTTGACCTTACGCATCGCAGGCTTTGCCTTGAAAGTCATCTCTTCTCCAGTAAAGGGGTTTGTGCCCTTGCGCGCCTTGGTTGCAGGTTTCTTGACCACTTTGAGTTTCAAGAGGCCTGGAAGCGTAAAAATGCCCGCCCCTCTGAGGTTCTTGTCAATTACCTCATCAAGGGCTGAAAAAAGAGCCCCAACCTGCTTACGGGTCAGTTCAGTACGCTCTGCGAGCTCCGTGAGAAGTTCGCTCTTGGTGAGCGCTTTCTTCTTGGTCATAGTGACATACTCCAAATAGCTGTTGTTAAGCCTAGCACAAGAGCACCACCAGGGCCTCTTTGGCGCCGGACTATAGCACAATAAGAGAGTTTTGCACTGAATTATCCGGTAAAATACTGATGCCTCTTGCAAGAAACGGTGAAGTGTCAAAAGCCCCAGGCCTCACGGCGAACTGGCTTTGTTGTAATTAATACAGCCAGAAGCTAAGAACGCCCCAGAGCACATTGACGTTGAACTATCAAAAAGTCTTTGTAGCGGATCACGCCATGATGAGGGGGGGGCAAGGGGCATAACAGAATCGCTACCCCTGCCCTATTACAGGTATAGCGCAAAACAATGTTTCATGACTAGCCGGCACCCAGTGACGCATCCCGTCACACACGTCCACCTGCGTGGGCCCAAAACGCCCTCAAGCGCTGCGGTGCCTGCGAACGGACTCGACTTTGAGCGCATCGCTGTCTTGCTTATCGCCGGAGGCTAAGCGGCTCTACGCGCACGAATGAAGTCTTTGACGATAAACTGGCCGCAGGCCGCGGACACTTCATTTCCAGGGGACACCTGTACTTTGAGGAAATTGACGCCCTGCGCAAGCTTCTGGATCTGCTCGGAGAAGCGCGAGCTCTCCGCGTAAGGACCGTTTTCAGCCAGATTATAGCGAAGAATACGCAGCTCGTTATGGACAAAATGTTCATTGACGAACCCAATGAGGGCATCGAGTTCGGCGTCAGAATCATTGAGTCCATCGACGAGGATATGATGCAAAATGACCGGATAGGCCCCGTCCTGCGAGTATTGCTTCAGCAGCGCAGCTGCGCTCTGCAGGCCCCTTGCGCGTGGAACCACCCTATCGCGGCTCTCCTGGATTGCGGAATGCACCGAATAGAACAGTCTAAACAAATTCCGGTGGCTGTAATACCCGTTTGAGAACGCCACGTTATCCATCTCGTAGACCGGATTGCGCGGATAGGCTTTCAGCTGCTCTTCAAGACGCTGAAACTCTCCAATCCAGGCATTGTTCACGGGAGGAAGTACGGTTGAGAGGTCTACACCGTCCAGGCCCTTTGCATAACCATTCTCAAAAACCCAATTTAAGAGTTCAATGCTTACTTTACGAACCGTCTCAGGCTCGTTGACCGCATCCCCCATGCCCATCCAGGACAGCTTGATGTAACGATCCTTGATTTCAGGACTGAAGGCATAGCGCTCCTGAATCGCTTCTTTCAAGTTATTCAGGATAGACTCACTGCTCAGCGGCCGATATTTGGCACCCTTGAGAGTAAGATGACAAAACGGGCAACTCATATAGCAGCCCACCGACGAGGAGATGAATACGCTGTACTTGTTTCGCTCTGAACGGTGCTCTTCCAGAAAACCGGTCAACGGGTTGCGTACGTTCTCGATGGACTTAACGAGCTTGATGGCCGTCTCAGAGCCGTCGGCATGGATGTATTTCGTAACTGATCCGTCCGACGTGCGGTTTATGCTGAGGTCAGGAGCGCTGGGCTTTTTGGTTTCATTGAGATTTAGCATAGTCAGTCCCCTTGAGTCGCAAATGATAAGGATATAAGGGTGTAGCTATCAGGCAAATACCGGCGGTGGGCTCGTTGCGTGAAAGCATAAGCCAAAAGCCGTCAGAAATATCCTGTTTCAGCGAAAGTTTATTCTAAATCAAGAACTTGAAGGTCAATGCAACCTCTTTCTGTCCGCGCAATCCTGGATCCTTCCCAGGTTCTGCGCAATGGGAGTGTCAATTTCACGGGACTTAAGACGCTCGCACAGCAGCCCCTCGTTGCGTCGCAGATGCTCTTTGATCTCCATAAGCTTTCTTTCGCAATCCTCTGCGCATAGTTGTGTGAACACTGAGGATTCGCTCAAAGGTAGAGGGGGCTCGGTCGTAAAGAGTTTTCGCTCGTTAATGAAAGTATACAATTCAGGTAAAACAATACTCAAGGTACCGGAATCCGGGCAAAATAAAGACCACATACCGGCTACATTTTCCAAATAGGGGGTGCGTACAATCACGAGACCCACCTGGGGGTAATGTTTATGAGTTAAAATCTCAAAATTCATGATTTCTGACGGTAAGAGCGAGCCCCTAAAAGCAGTGGTATCTTTGTTTTCGCGTTGCATAAAAGCTTTCAGCACACGATCAAATATCGTTTCAAGAGGATCAGGATCCGCAGTCGCACTCAGCGGCTCACCTGCTTGTTCATCCTGCAAATCGGAGTCATCAGGGGCAAATTCGGCAAGGGCTTCTAGTACGACTTCAGTCACCGGACCGATCGTCAGAGGCTGCCAGACGGTAATGCCGCTTTCACGCTCGGCGGCCAGAACTCGACCCAGCCGTTCAAAGGTTTCTTCGATGGACAAACGCTTAAAAGCGCCGTCCACGGCGTTATAGGCTTCCATTCGATTATTGCGAACTGCGCGAATCGCAAGATAGGCCTCAATAGCCTTATCCAGAGCCGGATTATTGTATTCAGGGTCCCTGGAAACTATGAAAATCACAGATGTTCTATCGTGCCTATAATTCAAGGATATCAGGGTGCTGTATGGATCGGCACTGAAGGCATAAGCCTCATAGGTCTGATCTTCTTTGGGCTCATCAAAATAATGAGAGTAAAACCCAGACAAAATATCGAGCATGACCAGACTGACGTCAACCGGAGCATTCAGGGGCTGCACGCCGGGATTTACCGCAGCGGGATCGGGCGCATTGAGTGCCTTGGCAATATCCTGCTCGCTTAACGTTCGAGTGTACTGAAGGAAACCTCCTTCGGTTCTTCCCTCTACGACATCGAGCAAGTCCCGAAGGGCCTCCAGCAGCTCAAAGGTGTTCAGCCGCTCAGCATTCTCAAGGGTAGCCACAGCGTGCGCAAACAACTCACGGGATCCTTCGGTGATCGGTTCAGATAGATAGCTAAGGGTCTGGGACGGTCGGCTTCCGGCCAGATCAAATTTTGCGATATAAGCGCCGGGCAGGTCGATCGGTGCGTAAACTTTGCAGCCGTAGACTTCGATACCGCCCTGTTCAAGGTCAAGCGCCTGGCGAATGAAATTGCGGAAAACGGCGAGCATTGCCGTATCGTAGGTGTGCATGGTATCTCCCTGAAACAGGCACAGAAGTCATGAGCACTTATGGCTGCCTGTTTTTATTATTGTTCTAAAGAAACCTTTTCAGGCTTTCTTCTGTCAGTTAATGTGCTTTTCACGCTCAGTATAGCACAAAAATAGTTCGTAGAGCTCAATAAGCAAAGATGACTGAAGCCAGGACCAGCGAGATCTCAAACACAGATTCGCCTTAATCTTTTAAGCACCTGCTGCTGTAAAACCGCCCTTGAGGCTTTGACACGCTTGCAGTAGGGCATGAATTGATTTTTAAAATAAGGTATAATACATTTAAGAGAAGGAAAACTCATGCATCCAAGATTACAAGCAGAGTTAGCAAACGTCGATCGCACACTGCGCAATGCCTGTGTGCGCGTCGGTGAGGCGCGATCAATCAGAGAGGCCGTGCAGGCTGGACAATCCGTCCATGCCCCCGCCTATCTAAGGACTGTGTTGCGTTCGCAACCGGCTTATCGAGCTCTGCAAACTGCGTTGACACAGCGTCTGCGGTGTCTCATTGAACTACAGCTACAAAGAGTCAAGATCCTGCCGGTGGATCAGCGAAAGCAGGCGCTCTGTGCCATTGAAACCAGAGAGTGGATCTTCTTAAGGGGAGACCACGCTCAGGAACTTCATTTTGCCCAGCAAGAAGCCAGAAAGATTTTAAGCGCCGCGCATCCTGCGATCTAGTGTATCCAAAGGCGCGCGGGAAGCGCCTCTGACTTGAGTGGGCTTAGAGCCAGCAGAAAGGCTCAATAATTAAAAGAATAAAACACCAAGCGGGCGCATCGCGGTGTCCGCGAACCGTTGTGGGAGTCCGCCTTCTTCAGCTGTTAAACCAGAATAAAAACAGTTCAGCTGGACGCAAAAATACCCTTTGCTACCCGCCGCAAGGCCTCGGGATAAACTGGGTTAATAACACTTGACTGTTGACAAAAGCCTTTTGTCAAACAGTGAGCAGGGGTAGCCTGATACCTGGTTTATTTCACTTATCGCAGAAGAGAACGCAAC
>JAEHJW020007550.1_pt1 | contig 26313 bp, 34 predicted proteins | sample 9271431 | NCBI WGS metagenome assembly JAEHJW02 | reverse complement strand
GGTGCCACGGACGCGCGATTCGCGCTCGTTTGGGTGAAAATCCCCAAAAAGCAACCGTGTTGGGTGAAAGTCCCCAACTGAAAATGGGTGAATACACCCAATTGGGTGAATACACCCAACTCTGAGAAAAACCATGAAAACCAAAACTAACGTTTCCGAGAGACAACCCGAGGTTCGGGAGTGTGTGTGCATTCACCCGTTCCAGGATAACCGGTACGGGAGGTCCATGCGGCTGATGAACCCGTGCAAAATTCAGAACCGACCTGGTTTCAGGTGCACGGTTTGCGGTCGCGAGCATGAGGTGTCCCGATGACCACGAAGCTGCTCCGGGAGATGCGGATCCGGTGGGACCTGCTGGCCGATTGGATACAGTCTGACCATCCGGCGGCGGCGGTGTCGATGCGGATCATGTCCGCGGACCTGGACATACTCCTCGACCAACTCGACGGTGAGGAGCGTAGGAATCCACCACCACCAGCCTGCGCACCCGAATCCGCTGGTGACATTCGAGCGGCGTTGAATTGCATCGACACAAGGGTTAAGTCGTTGCGCGAACACATGACAACGGATGCTGGTCAGGTGAGGACTGACCTTTTTGTGATTGAGGGGTCTGTCAAGCATCTGCGGAACATCACACTTGGTGGGGTGTCCAAATGACGACCCTCGACAGGCTGGTTGCTGCGTTTGCGCGTGATGCGCGTCGGAAGGGGGATCAGTTGCCGGGTATCGAAGCCGACGGTATTCTCTCAGCCCTGGATTGCATCGAGCAAAAGGTCCGGTTGATTCGCGAAAATATGCCCCCTGCGGAGAGCCGCGGGCGGCAGGATATTCTGACAATCGAGGAATGTGTCAAGCATCTGCGGAACATCACACTTGGTGGTAAGGATGGTGACAAGTGAGCGAACCGGAGACGAACAGTCCAATCAAGATGTGGGACCTGGTCGAGGTCTGTGCACCGGCACCGAAGGGGGGTGTGCGAAACTACTGGCGGCGCAGGACTTGGCGCAAAGCGGAGGTCATGGTTGTGTTTGGCTCAGAAGCACTCATACGCGAGTGTGGCATCAAGGGTGGAAGCTGGATCCCGATCGCCTATCTGCGCAAGAAGGAGAAAAAGACATGACGAAGCAAATCGTTAGACCGGGAGACCAAGTTGCCGTTTGCGTTCCATCCTCCGTGAACAGGGGGCGGCCGCACTGGAAAGGTCATCGATGGAAAAATGCGGAGGTGCTCGTTATCTCGGGATTGGAGGCGTTAATCCATGAGCCTGGTGTCAAAGGCAAAAGTTGGATTCCTGTAGAGTTTTTGCGCAGGAAGAGGATTCGGGTAGGGGACTTTGTCGAGGTTTGTACCCCCTGGATTACGGAGGGGAGTCAACTGTGGTGGCATTCCCGGAAGTGGGAGAACTGCGTGGTGCTTGTTGTTAAAGGTAAGGAGGCCATCATCCACGAGAGGGGACGCGATGGCGTGAGCTGGATTCCACTCGAGTACCTGCGCCCCAAAACAAAGGCAAAGGCGTGAAGCGAAAGCAAGGGCATTGGGGCTCTTGACTAAATTCTATGTTGTAAAAGTTGAAACCATGAAACTGAAAATTTGCCCAGTGGTAGTAGGGGCTTCCGAGGTTTATCTGACCGAGGAGGTTGCGGAACTGATTAAATTTCACCCGGAAACTGTGCGCCGGCTCGTCCGTGAGGGACGCATTCAGGCCATGAAGTTTGGACGTGATTGGAGAATCCCCAACAGTGAGGTGCAACGTATCCTTCGGGAAGGATTGCCGAAGGGGTCACCATCGCCAGAAAAGAAATCCGTTAAAGCATGAGGAGAACCAAGCAGCAGCGTCGATGGCCGGTGTTCACCAACGTTTCGCAAGCGGCCTCAGAGACCGGTGTTCCACTCGCCGTGCTCCGCTCAAGCAAAGCCGCTGGTTGCCCGGCCTTCCGCGAGTCCAGGTTATACTTCCTGGAATGGTTGACGTGGTTTTTTGCACAGCGGGAGGACGCTGAAGACCTCGCCATCAACTGGCGGCAGCGCATCAATCGCGCCGATGCACTCACCCGCGAGCTGAAGCTTCAGAAGTTGCGTGACAGTGTACTCGACGCTGAGCACGTGCGCCGCACCCTGGCTGCGTGGGGGGCGCTCCATTTCTCGACCATTAAGCGACTGTTTCTCTCTGAGTTACCACCCGAAGTAAAAGGAAAGGATGAGCATGCAATCCGAGCGCGATGCGAACAATTCATCAACGAGTTGTGGGCAACCTGGGAACAACATTGCATCGAAGTCAGCCGCAATGAGCCTGAGCCGAACATCGAAATCAGTTCTATCGGCGAGACCTCCGTCGAGGATGCCGATCATAGCGTGGGCCGAGATGCACATGCGCCTGCCCGGAGGGGCCCGGGGAGATCGGTTCCGCGCGGACGTCGCGCCTTGGTTGCGCGAACCACTAGAGTCCGCGGACAACCCGCAGACGAGCCGGCTGGTGATGCTGGGACCGGTCCAGACGGGCAAGTCGGTCCTGGGTGAGATCATGCTCTGCCGGTGGATTTCCGATGCGAGCGGCAGCATCCAGTACAACTGGGAGAACAACGACAAAGCCGAAGAACGCTGGACCTTGCGCGTAAGCAGCATCCTTCGCGCAACGAGACCGGTGTTTGAACTGTGGCCTACCGACCGCAGCAAGGCTGGTAAGTGCCTGGTCGCATTTCCCGGCGGCCCGCTCAAGATGCAAGGTGTGTTCGACGAGGAAAATCTTGACAGCGCCTCAGTCCGATACCAGATCAACGAGGAGATTCACGGATGGGAGCCTGGGCGACTATCGAGGGCTCGCGAGCGACTTACGGCATTCTGGAATTCGACGGAGTTGGATATCTCGAACGCCGGCAAGGTCAGTGGCCAATTGCATCGCGCGTGGCTTGAAAGCCAGCAGCGTCACTGGGAGGTGAAGTGTCCGGGGTGCGGTCAATACCATCGGATGCGCGCTCGATGGGAAGACCGGCATCCTGAGTTTGGTGGCCTGCGCTACGACGCGAGTGCCGCACGCGGAGAAGACGGGTACGACTACAACAAGATCGCTCCAACCGTGCGTTACCAATTCCCTTGCGGTCACGCAGTGCCGGATGAAGTTTCTGTGCGTCGCGCGCTGAGTTTATCTGGTCGCTATGGTAAACCGGAGAACACCGGGGCGCCGGCGGCCATGCCTGGATTCACGATGCAAGCCGTCGCCTGCGATTGGGTCCCCTGGATCAAGCTGATTCAGGAGAAGCACTCGGCTCTGGCTGCGCGCAAGAACGGTGACAGTGAACCGTGGTATCGATACATCACGAGCCGCGAGTGTCAGTTCCATGACGAGGATGAATTACCCGGGTTCGGTTCAATCGTCGTATCCCCCGGCATTGTCAAAGACCGGGAAGGCCTTGCAAATCGACTGGCTCGGTTCGCCGCGCTCGACCGGCAGCAGGGGTCGGTGATGAAAGGTGAACTGCCGCACTGGTGGATTGTGATACGCGACGTGGACGACACTGGTAACAGTCTCCTGTTGTTCGAAGGGAAAGCGTTAACCGACGAGGATGCCGCTTCAGTGATCGAGCGGCACCAAGTCCCCGCGGTGAGCGTGGTCGTAGATTCTGGCGATGACACGACTCACGTCTATCAGTTCTGTCTGCGATACGGTTACAACGCAATAAAGGGGAGCGGCGCGAAGGAGCAGCAGATCTTTCGGCACGCGGACGGCAGCCAAAAGATTTACTCACCCGACAAGCCGCTCCATGCGATGCTCAACGCGCCACCACGTTATCCTTACACATTGACCACCGAAGGGGAAATACCAGACCCGCGTGAACCTCGCTTCTGGTTATATTCGAAGCCAGGTATCAGGGAGAGGCTCGCCTGGATTCGCGTCAACCGACAATTCGTGGTGCCGAGCGACGTGAGCCAGGATTATCTCGACCACATGGAGAGTGAAGAGCTTGAGACTTACCGACATCCGATCACGCACGAAACCTTGCGGCGTTGGGTGCAGGTGCGAAAGCGCAATGACCTCTTTGTCTGCGAGTGCTACATCGCGATGCTGATCGACATGGGTGGACTCATTGCAGATCGATCACCAATCGAGGAGAGGCAATGACAGAGGGGACGCTCATCACTCGAAAGGATATTGCGGTTCTCCTCGGCACTGTCACCGCAAGACAGGTGCGCGATAACGAGCGCCGTTGGGGACTCGACAAGGCCCGCGTGAACCTCAGTGCATCTGTCACGCGCTACCGGCGTGCGCAGGCGATGCGCATTCTTCGTTCGCTAGGTATGGTCGAGTAGAGATTCGTGGTGTTGCGTACTGCTGCGTACGCTGACTTCGTGCCGGGATTATGCGTTCCTGGCACCAGTGGTAAGCACTATCCAAAAGCGCTCGGCGCTTGATGACGCATGGGATTCGGCCAAGGTCGGCCTGATCTCACTGCGTCAGACGCTTCGCAACTCGCAGAAAGCTGCGCAGGCGCGAATTAACGGAGGGTCGTTCTTCCAGGTCGGTGTCAATGGTGGTACGTCCACGTACTCGACCTGGGGTGTCGGCACGATCACCGCAGTTGAGGTTGTCGAGTTGTGGGGTGAACTGCTGATGCTCTACGATTACTGGCTCGGCCACCTGCAATTCCTCGCGACCCAGAACAGCACGCCGCAGCCCACTGATCTGGACGTTTACAACGCGCTCATGACCGCGCTTGTGCCGTGCCGCGATTCCTATATCGACGCGACGAACCTGCACGTCCCGATCATCCAGTATCAGGACACCAGCAACGGGAATACCTGGTGAAAATCTGGAACAACATCAAGCGCAAGATCGCGGAGCGTATCGTCCGGGCTTGGTACGAGGGTGGTTTCCCGCTGCTCACCGGTGACCGTGGCTGGCTGCCGCAGATCGTCCAGGACGCGCGATTCGACCAGAGCTTTGTTGCTCGGCGGGAACTGTTGCGCAAGGGCCGTTACCTCGAGATGAATAACGGGATTGTTCAGCGTATCCTGAACGTCTCTCGGCTCTACGTCATCGGGCCGAGCATGCCCTACGTCCAACCGTCCAGCAGTGACCCGGCTTGGAATAAGCGGGCCAAGGAATGTTGGGTGGAGTGGTGCCGGACCGCAGGCATCAACGGTGAGAGCATGTCTGAACTGCTCAAGGTCGGCCATGACCGCAAGCGCATTGACGGCGAAATTTTCTTCTCAACCACGTCGATCAAACCAGCGGGCGGCCAGTCGCTCCCGCGCATTCAGGCAATCGAATCGCACCGCGTGGAGACCCCCGTTGACCGCCTGGCCGACGAGGGTTCTAGCATCTTCGATGGCTTGCAGGTGAATTCCAGCGGGCAACCGCAAGCCTGGTGGGTGAAGAAAGGGGATAGCATCTTCACCGCGCAACAGGATTACGTCTCAATTCCGTTCTCTGATCTGATCCATGTATTCCGACCGACGCGCGTAAATCAGGTGCGCGGCATCTCCGACTTCTTCTCCGTCGTGAATGTGCTGAATGACATTTACGATTTGCAGGTTCTTGAGATGCGGGCCGCCAAGGACGCCGCCGAAAAGTCCACGTTCATCAAGACCGCGAGCGGTGAGATTCCTAGTGACAAGATGCGTGCCCGAGTCCTGGGCCCGAACTATCCCGGAAGCTCAACACCGGTTGAGACCGGTCCCGACCCTCTTGGCAAGCGGATGGACTATTACCGGAATATCATCGGTGGTCGAACCGTCGGTCTGAAGCTGACTGAGGACGTGACTCAATTTCTGCCTCAGCGCCCAAGCGCTGGAACGCAGTGGTATTGGCGATACCTCACCGAGATCGTGTGTATCTCAATCGACATGCCGCTGTGCTTGGTTTTCCCGGACGGCAAACTGAGCGGCCCTGAACTGCGTGCGGCGTTGCAAATTGCGAATACCGCGTTCCACGCCGAGTTTGCGATTTGGCGCGCAACGATTCAGCGGTTCTGGAATTTCTATTTCGCCTGGGCCATCCGCAATGACATCCGCGTTGCCGATCCGCCACCTGACTGGAAGTCCTTGAAGGTGTATCCCCCGCGCAATGTCACCGTTGACGTTGGTTACGATAGTGCCGCGGCCCTTGCAGAGCTTGCAGCCGGTGTGACGGATTGGGAAACACTCGTCGCGTCACGCGGTGAGGATTGCTATGAGCTATTCGACCGATTGGCGAAGCAACAGGCATACCTGAAGGACAACGGTGTCCAGGTAATTCTGCCTGGGGCGAAGGGGACCGCATCACCGGAAGACGGGACACCGCAACCAGCAATCGCACCGGAACCAAGCAAGCCGGCGCAACCGCAGGAGATCGTGCAATGAAACGCAGCCTACTCATCCGATTATTGCGAGCCAATGGTAACCCCGTCGCGAAGTCCACCAGTGACGAGGAACTCAATCGGCTTGCTGGTTCGATCCCGTGGCTGACCGTGTTCAAACCGCGCTCGAAGGGTCCCTCCGGGAATGCCGCGAACCCGAACGATCCTGACGGTGACGGAGATGATGACGGGGGCGATGATGACGGGCAGGCCGAGGGTGAGGGCATGGAACATGAGATGATGATCTACGGCCAGATCGGCGCGGATTTCTACGGGGAAGGTGGCCTGCAAGCGAACGAATTCTCGGATGCGATGAACGCGGTCCCGAAGGGGAAACCGGTTCGCGTGCGCATCAACAGCCCCGGTGGCAACGTGTGGGATGCATTACAAATTCACAATGCCATCAAGGAACGCGGCAACGTGACCACGCACGTCGTTGGTATCGCCGCTTCCTCAGCCTCGCTCATCCATCAGGCCGGGGCAAAGCGCGTGATGGACAAGGCTACCATGATGATGATCCACGAGCCCAGCGCCCTCGCGATGGGTGACGCGGATGTGATGCGGCAGATGGCCGATCAACTCGACGAGCACGCGAAGATGATGGCCAAGCTTTACTCCGGGGCCACCGGCCAATCGCAGAAGTCCATCCGCGACATGATGAAAGAGGAGACCTGGATGGACTCTGATGCCGCCAAGGAAAAGGGATTCTCCGATGAAACGACCGACACGAAAGCTTCGGTCCAGAACATGACACAATTTCAAGCGGTGCTGAGTCACTATCGCCGGCTGCCGGGCGTGATCCAGAACGCGATGAAAGCTGCGCCTCCGATTGCGGGGCCGGCCACCACAAACCCCACCATTATGAACCGAAACGAAATCCTAGCCTTGCTCAAGGAGCGGGGCATCCCGGTGGCCGAGAATGCCACCGACGCGCAACTTGTTGACATGCTTCGTGCCCACATCTCCACTCCTCTGGTCGCCATCGCTCAGACCGCCCCGGATGTTGTTGCCGCGCCCGCGGTGGTTGCCACCGCCCAAGCCGCACCGGCTTCTCCCACCCTGGACGTGGCCCTGGCCCGACTGGCCGTACTCGAGCAGGAACGCGAGACAGAACGCCGCCGGCGAATCGAGGGCGAGGTTGATGCGCTTATCGCAAGCGACCGTGTCCCGCGCCTGCAACGCGACGACTGGGTCAAACTTGCGATGGGCAACGAAACCGTGCTTGCCAACCTGCGAGCGATGCCACCGGTGAACAAGCCGGGCGGTGAGCCTATCCCGGATCAAATCCAGATCACCGGCGAGGCCGCGACCGACGTCGGCGCCGCCATAGAGCGATTCCGTGAGCCAATCCGCGCGATGCTCTCCGGGCGCAGCGAAGACCGCAATGCCCTGGCCCGCGACATTGGCCGTTCCTCGCGCGTCATCGCCTCCACCGTCAACGCGAACATTCAGAAGCTCAAGGGCTACGTGATGAACGCGTGGCCTCAAACCGACACGATTGGTGCCGGGCTCCAGCGGCAGGTCATCATGTCGGAGGCCATGCGTGCGTTCAAACGGCGCGTGCTCAACCTCGAAGTGTTCTGCAAATCGTTCCGGTCCGTGCCCCTCGAAGGTACCGACAAGGTTGACGTTCCCTACTACCCGCTGTTCACGACCGCTTCGAAGAACTATGTTCTCGCGACGAATAACGGTGGTAACGGGTACGACTTCACTGGGATCACTACCAATTCGACCACGAAGGAGGTTACGATCACCAGTGAGAAGTATCAGCCCATGAGTTGGACGAGCTATCTCCTGCGCCGCCAGCCCTACATCGATGTGCAAATGCTTGCGACGATGGCCAGCGAGCAGCTTGCACTCGACGTGGTTAACGACGTGCTCAGCGTCATCACCCCCGCGAATTTCGGTGTGGCCACTATCATCGTTCCGGCTGCCGGATTTGACTCGTCTTCTGTCGCTGACCTGGAGACGGCCTGCAATATTGCGGACTGGCCGGATGTTGGCCGCAATCTGGTGCTCGGTTCCGCATACTACGGAAACCTGCTCAAGGACCCGCAAATCAAAGCGTTCCTGAACATCGGCAGTACCGATCCTATCCGGCAAGCGAAGGTAGGACCGCTCTACGGCTTCGAGGAGGTCATCCAGAATCCCCGCCTGCCGAACAACGGAGTGAACCTTACTGGGTTTGCCGTGTTTCCGTCCGCCGTGGTGGTCGCCACCGCTCCGATCATGCCCGCCCCCGGTGAACTGCGTGTGCTGGTCAATTACGACCTGGTAACCGATCCTGAAACCGGCGTGACGTTCTCCTATCGTTACTGGGGTGAGCCGTGGAACAAGGCTGACCGCGAGATCATCGACGTGGATTACGGCTACGTCGTGGGAGAAGTCGCGGCCGCCAAGCTGATCACCAGCGCCTAACCTATCTTCTACGCAAGGGGCCGCCTCTGGATTGCTCCCGGCCAGGGGCGGCCCAACTATAGGGAGCACTGACAAATGAGAATCACTTGTATCATCGGACGCGAGCACGGGAAGAAATCCTGGTCGCTCGTAGCAGGTCCCGAGGTCCCGCTAGCCCAGCAACTCCGCGTCATGCAAGACGCGAGGGTGAATCAGCCGGTGAACGCGACCTACGCGGAACTGGTGCACCTCGACGAATTGCATGTTTCGGCACCGTGCAAATTCGTGACACAGGTCGAGGCCGACCGGATCAAGGCCACGCGCGCGAAGCACGATGCAGATGTGAAGCGTGCTTCACAAAATGCTGAGGCACTCCAGCAGCAGCGTGACAACGCCGCAGCCAAAGCCATCAAGGATGCCCACCAAGCCGCAGTTGACGCTGTAAACAGTCAGCACGCGGCTCTGCTGAAGGAGATGGGCAAACCGCTCCCGTCCGGACTGGCTGATGCTCTGAAGGCCGCTGAGGCTCGGAAGAAGTCCGATCAACCACCGTCCCAACCCAAACCGTCAACCCAAACGAAGTAACCTCATGAAATCCATTCGCAGTCTGTTCATCTCTCTTGCAGTATCGGTGTTCCTTTCCTGCACTGTTCAAACCGTTGCCCAGGTAGGCATCGGCCTGGTGCCCTACACGTTCCTGAACGGTGGCACCAACAACGTCGCCGCAGCTACGACCAACACCTATTCGCTCCCATCGTTCCCGGTCATCTACGGTAAGGAAGTCAGCTTCCTGGTATCTGCGCAGATGGCAGCGAACACCAACACTGACCTGGTGTTTGTGTTCGACCGCAGTGTCGATGCGGTGAATTGGGAGACGAACACGTTTTCCCTGACCCTGACCTGCAACACCACAAATCAGAGCCAGCTTGGAACCAACTTCAACGCCGGTGGTTATCCCTTCTACCGGCTGGATAGCATCCAGAATCCGAACACGCAGTCGGCAACGACCAACGTGATCGTGAAGTCGGTTTACAAGCGTGGGTTCTAATGTCCCTTGCGACCGACATCATCGGAGACGCCGTTGGTGGACAGGGGGCCAATCTCCTCGGAGAGACCGTCGGTTATCGTGGTCAGGTCATGGTTGGAGTGTTTGACCGCAGGCAGATGACTGAGATCAACGGTAAGCTGCGGATCAAGGCGACCAGCGGTGCGACGATCATCCTTCCCATGAGCATCAATCGACCAGAGGAAAGCTCGGTCATCACCGACTCGCGTGGTGAGGGATACACCATCAACCGCGTGCGATGGCTTGGGTACGGCTGGCAGTGTGAGTGTGAATCGGTTGAGTCAATCCGGCAATGAGCAGTCACGCTTCCATCGGTGGTTTGCAGGTGGACACGAGCGACATCGAGCGGTTCTCTAGGTTGCTCATGGAATACGCCCAGACGGCTCGACGCGCCCCGGCCCGCGTGGCGATCAAAAAGGGTGAGGACATTCGCGTCCAACTCTACCGCGAATTCTGGGCTTTGCGGATGCGGGCCGATGTGTTCGAGGAGGCTAAGGTGCGTAGTGCGGCAGGTAGAGGGACCTTGGTCCGACTGCGCGAGCTAAGCGACAAATTCATCACCGGTGCTGGTCTTACCGCACCCACTCAGGATTCTTCCGGGCGCGCTCTAAGCCGATGGCAGCAACTCGTTTGGCAGGAGTTGGAGCGCCGCAAGCTCGGTCGCGGAATGCTGGGCAAGACATTCGTCCTGGTGAAGCGTCAACGCGAAGCACTGAGGAAATTGAGCACTCCGCCTGGTGAACACGGAACTGAAGACGCGGTTCCATCGCTTACGTTCGGGCGCAGGCACATCCGGGTTAATGTGAGCGAGGATGGTTACGAGCTTTCTGCTGATACCTCCGGACTATCCAAGATCGGCAACAGGTATGGTGTCCTCGGTCGAGCGATGCAGAATGTTGTATCGGACACGGAGAAATACCTGGTGGAGCACTGGCGCACCACCAGCCGCAATCTACTCCACACGCATCAAGCATGAGCACGGTCGCTACACAGGTCATTTACCCAGACGGCACGTTCTACGCCAGTCTGCCCGTGCTATTCACCCTGAGCCAATCTGTAAGTCTGGCTGGTGGCAAGAGCGTGTTGGTCAAGCCGATCATCGCAATGACCGACGTGAACGGAAACCTGAGCCAGACATTGCAAGCCGGACAGTATTCCGTCGAGTTTGCGAGTGGTGATGAGTTGACCATTTGGGTCCCGGATAATTCGCTGACCTACAACCTGGGGGCACTATCGCTACCGGATGGACCTGCACCACAAGCGTTCGGCATGGTATCGTTCCATGACGGACGCATGTTCCTTCGCGACGAGGTTACATTGCAGGAATACCGCGTGGACTCGACCACGGCCAATGGTGCGATTCAACTCTCGCTCACAGCCGGCACGACCCCACCGCGTGACACGCCTTGGGTGCGAGACCCAGCTACGGGCAACTGGTACCAGATTCTCGCGCAGACAGCCGGCGGCGGTGAGGCGCTTGAGATCAATCCGGTAAGCGCTGGTCCGGTGGATCAATTGCAACCCTGGACCAAATTTTCCGATGGCTACTTCTGGGTGCGCAACCTGATAAACGGAGCTTGGGTGAAGGTTGGTGTGATCATCTCCAGTGGTGTCCCGCAACTCATTTTGACGAACGCATGAGAACCCTGATTTCACTCCTCCTATTGTGCGGCACGGTCCTGGGGCAGAGTTACACCGTGATGGTAGACGGGACTGGTAAGCTACTGGCACCAACCAACTTTTTCGCGGGCAATACCAGCAACCTCTTTCAGGTGCTCAGTTGGAACAGCAACCAGTTTTACGTCACCGGTCAGACGAATATCTCACTGTTGACCAACGGACCTGTGAATGTGAAATGGTTCGGAGCTAAAGGCGACGGGATTACTGACGATACCGCGGCAATCCAGACAGCCATCAATTACGCTGCCACCAACGGAGTCCCGCTCAAGATTCCCAAGGGTACCTATATCGTATCGTCGGTTATGACGATTCCACAAGTGCAAGGTCCTTCGAGCAATTTCCAACTCATCGGTGATGACGGTTTCCCGGTTGGTGCTATGCCGACCAACACCGGCACCATTCTTCAAGCGTCAACATCCGTGAATGGAGTGCTCCAGACCACGCGCCTGGCGACGAACACACTCGCTTATTGGTCCCAAAATATCGTGATTCGTAACATCCAAATCTGGGGCAAGAAGCATTTCTCGGCCACCTTCTCTGCGTCGGAGCAAACCACCGTTGGGATTGATCTATCCGGTGTCTTGTTCCTCACGTTGGAGAATGTGGGGGTGCAAGGTTTCGGCATCGGGATCAACATCAACGGTGGATCTGAGATCCGCTCGCAAGGGCTGCTCAACCTCGTCAACAACTACGACGGCATGCACCTCACCAGCACCGCGGCCAGCGACCTTCAGATGTTTATTAGTGACCTACAGGCCGACGATAACCAACGCTACGCTATCTGGTGTGACTTCGTCCGCACCCTGAACATCGAGCGTGGCGAGATCATCGACGATCAATACAATCCCCTCTGGAACTATCCCCGCATTCTGATCAACAACGCGCAGCAGAGCGGCAACTTCACCTTTCACGGATTGAACGCAGAGAATCACACATGGGGTCAACCACTGATCCTTGTTACCAACTCGCCCCAGTTTGCCTCAATCGATATTGCCGACGGGACCTTTCAATCATTTCTGAACGCGGGTGGTACAAACAACAACCCGCTCGTATGGATTGATTCCTGTAATTTCGATTACGTCGGGGTGCGCAACTGCAATTTTGACCGCGTTTTCTTCGGGACTGTGATGAATCCTTACGTGAATATCACCGGCAATCCAGGGCAGAACGTTTTTGTTAGGAAAGGGCAGATCGACGTTGACGGTAATACTCCACCTTACGCTGACTTTGCGGTCAGTCGCGTAAGCGCGCTCATCACCAACCAGACGGATTTCTATCATCCGAGTGACTGGGTGAACGTGTTTTATCCGCAGGATTTCGTAAAGGCCGATGACCGGCTTTTGAATTATTCCTTCAGCGCAGGTTACTCGACTTCAATATCATGTCCCGACTTCGGGGCGACCAAAATCTACTGGACCGGTGCAGGGCCAAACAGTGCAACGCTGGCATTCCCGTACTCAACCAAGTCTCCGGTATATCTTGTGACATGCTTGGAATACGACAATGGTGGCACGAATTATCCGAGTGTTGATGCAGTTGGTTCTCTTAATTCTTCCGTTGGTGGCTACTTGGTGGCTCCTATCAAGGTGGGGACTGCAACCAACTCATGCGGGACTGTGATGCAGAGGTATGCAATCCCCGTGATCGTGTCGGATACCGGCACGCTCTACACCAACGGTGTTTCCCTCATCACCATTGGCCACATCTTCGGTGGTGCAGGCATGACCAACACGGGGCTCGAAAGTTTTGGGGTTTACCTGCCGAGGAAATATGTTCCTACAATCACCGACTCCTTGTGGCAACCGATCTATTCGAATGTCACCAACAACCTGCCTCCCGTTCAAAGCTTTCCTGGAATTAAAGCGACATACAAAGCAATTGGTACGAGCGCAAACGTTCAATTGAACACTGTGGGTGCTGACCTACTAGACGGAGGAACGTCCTACAATCTAAGCAGTAGTAACAAGTTCATTACGCTCAAAAACGATGGGACAAATTGGTGGAACATCGGGAGTAACTGAGTATGCCTGACATGATCCGCAAAGCTAAAGACGTTGTTGCCATTGGCGCGTTTGTCGCAAGCGTCATCATGGCCGTTGGTATTGGTTATTACCGCGTCGGTGTCCTTGAAGCCAGTCAGGTGCAGCAGGACGTCAGCATCTCGAAGCTTGGTGAGAACCTCCGCGCGATTTCCGATGCTGTGATCCGCTTGCAAGACCAAGAGTCCGCCGACGGAAAGGCGCTCAACCAAATCGTGGAGAGCCAGCGAAAGATGATCGACATGCTGCAAACCGAAAAAACCAAATGAACTCTGATACGCTTCAAACACTTCTTCGTTTGCTGATCAAGATGGTTGCCGGTTACCTCGTCGGCAAAGGATTGATCGATTCACACAGTGTGACTGACAATGCGGTCCAGGAGATCGCAGGCGTTGTGCTCGGTATCCTGGGGCTCGTTCTCAGCCGATTCCATCAGCAGACTATCGCAGCCAAGGGGCAAACCCAATTCCTGACCAAGAGCGGTCCCACGCTGATCTTGATCGGGTTGCTCTTACCGGTGATTCTGGTCGCAACGCCCGGTTGCAAAACGTCACCCTTGACGGTCGCCTATCGGTCTGCGGCAGCCGGTAAACTCACCGCGACGGCGGCAATGTCCGCGTTTTTGGACTACGCCGAGCAGGGACATGTAACGCGGGCTCAGTTCGCCCAGGCGCAATCGCTCTACGCTCGGTATGTCCAGGCCATGACCACCGCGCGCGACGCGGCTGTGGCCTACGCAGGGGCCGTGGCGGGCAATCCTGGTAGCCCACCATCAACCGCGCAGCTTGATGGGCTCATTGCCGCCGTGGCCGTCGCTGGTGATGACGTTGTGTCCTTTGTAACCTCGACCATTCCCAAGCCATGAACACTGATCAAGCCGGAAAACTTTCCACCGTCGGGACAACTGCGGTCCAGGTCATCACCGGGATTCTGACTGCTGCTGGTGTAGCCAACCCGGCGGTGATTGCTGCGGAATCAATCATCGCTCTCGCGATTAGATACGGGCCGCAGTTGGTCGTGGACATCGAGACCGCATTCAGCAAATCCAACGTCGCACCGCAGGACGTGGTGGACATGCTCAGCAACATTCCCAGCTTCGATGACCTGGTGAAAGCCGCGAATCTGCGCGCCGGAAAACCGGCTGACAACGTGATCCCACTCCAACCATGAAGACATTTCCTAGTCAGGCCAATCAAGCCCTCGCAAATTCCCGCGTCCTTGCAGGCACTCCGCGCGTGGTGATGGTGAGCGGCTACTCGACCAATGTTGCCGCGCAGTACATCATGCTGTTCGATGCTGATGCGCAGCCGGCGAATGCGACTGTTCCACTGCGTGTTCTGAAGGTCGCACCGGATGGCTCTGGGACATTCCCGTCGTTCAGCTTCACGTTTCCTATGGAGGGTTGGTGCCCGAGTCTCGGGTGCGTCGTCTGTAATTCGACCACGGACGCATCGCTGACGCTCGGGGCGGCGGACTGCATTTTCAACATCGATTACCGATGAAAACTCTGTTCACGATTCTGCTTCTCCCTCTCACACTGTTCGGCCAGGTTTTTCCGAGCGGCGGAGGCGGTGGCACTGGAGCCGCGTCAAACTGGTCGGCGTCGGGCACCACAAACAGTACCCTCGCGGGCACGGCGTATCTGAATTCGTTGGTGGCGACGAACTCAATCCAGACGCTTTCGACAAACGGTGGCTATCTGGAGATGGCTAGCATCACGGCTCCAATTTCGGTTCCTCCGTCCGGGTCGCTTTCTCTGTTTCCTACGAATGGTGGGTTCGGTTACATGAACTCGGCCGGAACAGTAACCATGTTCGCTGCGGGGGGTGGAGCATCGCTCGTTCAGCCGGTCACCGATTTCAGATTCAAGCTTGGCTCACAGCTTGCATCAATTGACGCAGCTTGGTCAACTAACCACGTTCTATTCTTCGATGACTTTCTTTCCGTAAATCCAACACCGTCGGCTCTTGGTTGGTCGTTTGAGTTGTCTGGAGGGTCAGTGAACCCGCTAACCACGTACACAACTAACCACTTCGGCCAGTTCTACATTTCTTCCGGCACTGCAACTGGTAATTACGCAGACGTTAGGTTGTCTTTTTCGTCGATACCAATCTCCCCTGGTGTGTCGTACTTTTACGAACTTTCCGCGCGCTGTTTTGCGTTGGCCGGTTCCGGGAATACAAACCATGTCAGGATTGGATTTGGTAACCAGACCGGTGCAACCGAATTCACTTCCGGTATCTGGATTGACCTAAATGCTACAAACAGTGTCAATTGGAGGCTTGGAACGGTTGCGGGAGGTGCTATTACTTACTCCGATTCCGGCGTAGCGGCTGACACTTCATGGCACTCGCTTGGCTTTCTGGTGGGGGCAGGTGGCTCACAAGTGGCACTATACATTGACGGTGTATCCAAGTGCACAAACACCACGGCGATTCCAACCGGGATTTCAAATCTGATGGGACCTGTTCAAGAAAACAACTGGGTTTCAGGAAGCGGAGCTAGCTTAGTCATCGACGCAGCTCGTTTTGGTTGGTGCCAACATTGAAAACGATTCTCGCCATATTGTGCTTCAGTGTCACCGCCATCGCGGACTCTTTGTGGCTCGGGTGGAACGCTTCACCGAGCACCAATGTCACAGGCTACAGGCTGCTCATCGGTACGGCCCAAGGTCAATACTCCGTCACAAACGATGTTGGCAACGTGCTCACGTGCCAAGCGACAAACCTTTCACCCGGTGTCACGTATTACTTCGCTGTGGTCGCTTACGATTCGTCATCAACCACAAGCATTCCCAGCAATGAAGTGTATTGGCGGGCCGTGCATCGCACGGTTAGAAGCCGTTCTGTTTCCGTTATCGGTGCTGTGAAAGTCATGTCGAACTAATGACACTCACCGAATTTCAAGACTTGATTCACGACGCGCTTGTCTCTGGCCTGGACCGGAACGCGATCCAGGTTCCGGTGCGCTCCATCAAGCGTCGAGAAGACGTGGTGCGATGGCTCAATGACAAGCAGAAGTTGGGCCTGGTCATCGGTATCACTCCGCCGACAATTGCATTTCCATCGCAGTACGGTGTCGGTCATTGTAATGTCACTTGCATGGTCGAGGTCTGGGGCAATGAATCTGTCAATCTCAACGAGCTTGGGAAAGAGAAGGTGTCTCCAGAGGACCTTACCTTGACCTGCTGCGGCTTGCTTCATGACCAGAATTTGAGCGACGTTTACCACTCCATGTGCGGGCAGGTCGAGCAGGACATCGAGGCGTTAATGTCCGCGCAAGTGGTGTTCGACATTCCCGTTAGCTCATTCGTAACCTACCAACAGAAAGCGATCTAGATTATGTCAGACTCAATGCAATCCTCATTTTTCGGGACGGCAACAGTTCGCGGAACCGGGACGGCGAGCGGTCCAGGAACGGCGCGGATGAATTTCACATTTACCGGTGCTGCCACCGGTGCCACATATCAGGTCAACGACATGCCGTGGACGCATCGCCCGGTTGTCTCGAAGCTGATCGATTCGGAAGGAAACCTACAGGGGTTTAGCCAATCCCCTGCGAGCGAAGACACGCTGCAACTGGACGTTGTGCTTAGATGCAATAGCAGGGCTAGTGCGCTTGGTGCATTGGTCATGATGCCGAAAGACGTCATCGTAATTGTGATTTCTGATTCTCATGCATCCGGTCCAGCACAACCAAAAGAGGGTGGTGGTACCATAACTGGTTTCAATGGTGACTGGATTTCCTACGAGGGTTGGTCGGTAACTGGCTGGACTGGTGATGAGGTCCGAATCGCGATGACCGTTCACCGTTACCCGTTGTCAAACATGGACCTGACAGCCCTAGCCAACCCGACCACATGAAGCCGCTCGCCGATCAATACGCGGAAGCGTGCCTGCCCGAACGCTGGACGGTTGCCGGGGTGCCCCTGGCACCGTTCAGCATCGGTCACTGGCAGATTCTCACCCGGTTCGGCTCCCCCCTGGTCGGGCGCGCGGAATCCGTCGGGTTCCCGGACCTGGCCTTCGCGCTATTCGTGTGCTCCAGGAATGCCTCGCGCTTCGCCGGGATTGGCCGCCTGCCGCTTCGCTGGCGGTGGTGGGCACGTGTCATGTCTATCAGATTCAAACGCAACCCGGTCGATTTACGGGGCTGCATCGGCCTATTCCTGCTCTACGTCGAGGATGCCGCGCAGGAGATCGCCACCTGGCAGAAACCGGGGCCGCCAGGCGCGGCGATCATGAGCAAATCCGCGCGACCCAAAATGCTCGAACTACGGCGTGTGCTCATGTCCCACTACGGGTACCGCGACCGCGAGGTGACAGACATGCCCCTCGGTCGAGCACTCTGGGAATTCACCGCGTGGGCTGAGGCTGATGGGCATTGCTGGTTGCGCAGCCCGGAGGACGATATTCGACGCGAGCAACTCGATAAGGACCTGGCCGAACTGGAAAAAGTCAATGGAAGAAGCCCAACTACGAATTAAGCTCACGTCGGACGGCAAAGGTGTCGCGACCGGTATTCGCGATGCCATTCACCAGTTCTCCACGCTCGACACCGGCATAACCGAAGCGCTCGGTTCTGCTGGAGGCATCCTAGGCTCGCTCACGAAGATCGGAACCAAGGCCGGTCCGCTTGCTATCATGGGCGCTTTGGTTGAGGGGTTTCGCGAGGTCACGAATTATGCGATGCAGATTCATCACATCGCTAATTCATTCGATACCGACACGAAGGAGGCTCAGCAAATCCTGTTCGCAAGCAATAGGTTGACAGGTAGTGAAACGGGATTTGCAGGTCCAATGTCGCACATCATGCAGGCTCGCAGCCAGGCGTTGCTTGATCCAACCAGCGAGATGGCTCACAACTTCCGGCAAATTGGTATCAGCATGGAGCAGCTTGAGCGATTGAACCCGTGGGAGATTCTTCAGAAGATTGCCGAGGGGCTCAAGAGCGGTGCGATCAACGCGGTCAACATGAGCCAGGCGATGGCTGTTATGGGCCGAGAGGCGAGGGCGCTTCTTCCTCAGCTTAAGGAGTTGCCGGAAGTTACCGGGCTTGCTGGACGATTTGCGGCTCCTGGAAACGAGATTAACCTGGGGGTCGGTGTGGGGAAAGCCGCATCCGGCCTTGGCTCATCTCTCCTTGGAATCGGGAAGCGTACGCTTCTTGAAGCGCTGCGGGTCGGGATGATTGGACTATCATCGTTGGGTGGATTTGTGCCAGGAGAGTTCGGACGAAGATCGGCCCTGGAAGCCATGCTACTGACTCCCGAGAATTATGGTGGAACAGGCTATGAGCAAGATGATGCTGAATTTGTCATGCGGCGAGCGGAGCAAGCAAAGGAGATGGCACTGAATCGGAAGAGACTTCAGGACATCGACGACGACCGTCAACTGAAGGCGCGGTGGAAGGACAAGATGGACAACCTTCGGTTGCTCGAATCTGCTAACCGCAACTGGCGCTCGGAGACGAGAGGCACGTTCTCCTCTGGTGATTCACTCAGTCACATCGGACTCTTTCGTGGCACGGGTTCCGGCCGAAGCCTTTCGGACGTGGTGCGTGAGCAGGAGAAAACGAGCCAGATACTCACCGAGATCCGCAACGAGATTCGCAGCTACAATCAGACCACCGCTGCGGCTCAGATGATCAATGGTGCAGTGAGCCTGTTCTGATATGCCTTTCAATCCCAAAATTCCGCTCATCGCTCCGACCGCGTTCCAGAGGTTCTTTGGTCGCAATGGTGTTTACGTTCAGCCGGCTGAAACGTACGACCCGGCGCGTGGCAGACAGGTCATTCTCCGCACCAAATGCACACCGACCCAATGGCCGTTCCTTCGGAACTTCTACCTGAAAGCCAGGACCGCTTTCCAGGCTGAACGCGGTCAGGATGGCTATTTCGAGTGTCGAGCTTACTACCCGTACGATCCGACTACGGAGAACCCGAACACAGGTATTCTGACGGACCTATGGGAGCTCGATTCTGAAGACCTGGAGCTTAGCCTGTGGAATTTCCCACCGGTACAAGCTGAGTTCAAGAAGATCACCAAAACGGACAACACCACTGCGATCAATCGGGCGACGCTCATGCTCATGGTGAACAAATTCGTAGCCGGTGACTTCACTTACACCGATCAGAATGGGGCCTCGCAGAATATCACAATTCAGGGAATCCAGAGCATGTGCGGTAGCCTGGGGATCAATTACAACGTGATTGCGGGGATCATGAATAGCATGCTCAATGGTGTTACCAGCTTTTATTTCTTCGCCTACGTTGTCCGCCACAACATCGTGGTCCCGTTCGGAAGCAATATCGGACCGGTCTATACAAACGTCGCGCAGGTGCTCACGAGTCCACAAATGTATGCGCTGGAGAAATTCCCTGCGCCACCGGTCGCTCCGTTCCAACTTCCTGATCAGGTCTGGCTGAAGAAGTCACCGACGGTCCGGCAGATTGCGGCGGATCGCTGGGCAATCAGCCAGGAATATCGCGGTGCAGATTCGTTCGACACCAACATTTATCTCCCAGCGTCATGAACCATCCTATTCGACCGCATGATCCCAGTGTCCGGCTTGAGCTTCGGCGCGCGAAACAGGCACGCGCCCCAGGTCAGCTTACCAGCATCACAACTCGCGGTACTACCCGAAAGCCGCTGCCTCAACCTAGTAACGGTGGCAGTGGTCAATCAACCAACATCGTCCCCCGGTGGGGCTAACCAGCAAAACCTATGGCAAGCGAAATCAATCTCACTAGTAACCTCTCGGTGGCGAAGGGTGGCACGTCCGTGGCGTCGGCAACATCGACGCTCACGACCAACATGCAATCCTCGCTCAACAACATGATCGACACCACGCAGACGTTGACGGCTGCCGCCGATACTGCCGTCACGCTTGGAAGTATTGCGACCGCGACGGATTACATCGTCCGTCTTCGCAATCAGGACGCGACGAACTACGTCGAAGTGTCTATTGACGGCGGACTCACCTACCACATGAAGATGATGCCTGGCGAATTCTGGGGACCCGTTCGCATCGAGGGTGGCAACGTCGTTCACGCGAAAGCTAATACGGCCGCATGCATCATCGAGATCGTGGCCTGCGAAGCTGGCAACCCGCTGACCTAAGGTGGTGACGTGGCGATCACGTTCACCAAAGCCGTGACGGTCGCCAAGGGCGATCCGATCACCAGCAGACAGTTCCGGTCGGTGGCGCTAGCCATCAATGACCGGATGCGCTCGGGGTTGGGCGACCCTGGGGCGAGGCTGCGTTATTACATGCTGAGCGCGTGCCGGCAGCCCCGCAACCCCGCTGACGAATACACCTACCCGGCACAAGCTGAATTCTTCGAGTCCTACCAGCAGGTCAACACGTGGGACGGTCTGTGGCCGACGCAACCAGCGGGGGCACCGGAGGGGGCGAATGTGGCGGCGCTCATGCCAGCGTTCACCCTGGGCAACGCGAACGGAATCGACTCCGAGGCCGACCGGCTCAACATCGTCCCGTTGGTGGCTCTGGGCACGGACGCAGTGGCAATCTGGAACCTGGGCAAAGCTCAGCGTGGTGCGGTGGACCCGATCACAGGGGCCCTGGGAAGTCCGATATTCACCGCTGCGCGGGCCGCGTATTCGATCACGGGCTCGCAGTATTCACCACATGGAAACAGCATCGGTGGCACCTCACCGACCCCGGCGATTCTGGGGAGCGCATGCCCACCACCGGCAGACGGGAGCGAGCCCAACATCAACTACCAGATGTTTTTTACCAGCCTAGAGCCGTCCGCATCCACCGCTGGACTCCACGGAACCATTGCCACGGTTGCCGGAGGAAATCACACCGTCACGTACCCGGGTACGTGCAAAAACGTGGCTGGTGACGTGGCTGGGATTGCGTCGAGCGCGTGGGCTTACTACGTGTTCCTCTACACCGCGACGCCGGGGGAATACAACCTGGACGTGCTTCCGTCCAAGCTATGGATTCAAGGACCGTATTCAGGTGGTGCCACGCTTCGTCGGCAATGGGGAAACCACCTTGACCGCATCCTTGCGAATTTCGCGAACGAATTCCGTGGCTCGGATGGCCAGCGGGCGCAGGCAAATTATTGGAACGACTATGCTTTCAAAACGCAGGAATTCTTCACGGGCCAATATCATCTCGCGCCGGCCATCGGGAAACAGTTCGGCTCGAATGTGGCTGACAACTATCCTGCGCTCAAGCTCACGTCATCGGCACCAGCGGGCACGCTCATCAGCTATTCAAACCGTGGTGGCACAGCTTACAAGATCACCACGGGATTCGTCTTCGATTCGTATCTCGTAAGCGCGACCAAGTTGAGCGGACCGGTTACCGTCAATGTGATGGACGGTAAGACGCAGCTTTCGTCCGTGACACTGACACCGGACGCGAACGGGACAGCCTCGCAAATCATGGTGCTTTCGGCTGCCGCGAAGCCTTCGGCTTTGTCATTCGTGCTGGGATCGAATTGTCAGTTTTCGGACCCAACCGGTAGCCTCAACATCGAGGTCGCGGAGCTTCTTGAATATCAACCAGAGGAGTATGATCGTTATACGGTGTTGCGGCTTTCGACGACTACGTTTCAGGGGATTGTTGACGGTGATCCAACCCAGGAGGTGGACTCGCTTACCGCTTATGAGAATTACTCTAAGTATGGGTGCATCATCAACGTGCACGATTCGCCGGGAATTCCAGGGACCGCCGACGGAACGTTGAATGACAACGCCGTCTTCGAAAGCTTCCGTCGTCTCTCGCAATTCGTCCGATGCGTTCCTCGGGCGCAACTCACCGGAATCGATTTAGTCAATGGCAAGACCAGCCTGTACTTCCTTCGGTATCAGTACGTGGACGGTGCGAAAATTGATTGCTTCCCCGGTATTGCTCCGAGCGATACAGAGATCATCAGCGGCCAGGTCATCGCGGGCCGTCAGTATTCGCCGCGCACCGGGACGATTACGTATCAGGGAGCGACCTATGGGCCTGGTTCAACTTTTACCGGGGTTGCTGGTGGTGCTGAATTCACCGGTGACGGTCAACTCTACGAGTATCAAGGGATTCGGCATAAGGCGGACTGGGCTGGGCGCAGCAACGAATGGCTCATGGGCGTTGACACGTTCCTCTACCAACCATCATCGAGCGGTGTTTACAAGCCGGCGGCATACGCGGACCAAATCGCGCTGAACAATCGATGCCAATCCTTCAGTAACGATCCGTATTTCAATCAGGAAATCAAGCTCCAGAGCGATTACGGAGCGAGCGGTAATAGCTATGGGATATTCTCCGAACTAGTTTCGGGTTGGAACTATATCCACGGGACGAACGGTGGGCGCTACTGGACGACACCGCAGAACCTCGCCTTTTACAAGTCGTGCCGGATTTACGAGCCGGACGTGGAGATCGATAGCGCGACCGTGATCTTTCAAGGTGGCAACGAAGTCGTGAAGCTGACGTTCACGGGGCGAATCCATTACTGCGATGAAGCGGTAACGTCGTTCAGCAGTGACACGTCCACGTGGAACGTTGCCGCGTTGAAAGCGGAGTCCTATCGCAGCCTGGAAAACGCACTTCGTGAGTATCTCATTTGGACCAACACGGGCAACGTCGCAAGCATCAAGATCGGCGAGGTGGCCAAGGACACGGTGCCGCCGGGTAGTATCTTCAGCGGTTTCTCGAATCTTTACGGTGCGGTCATTCCTAGGTTCTGGTTCTACCAACTCATGCCGCTCCCGTACGAGGATGGCAACGACACGCAGAACGCTTGGGATACACCACTCTTGCATGAGTGGTTGACGCAAGCTGAGCTTTACCTGCGCGTGATGTGCGAGGGCTATATCGACGGGGAAACGACGGCGGCTTACGGCTGCCAGAGCGGCATCTATACCATCTTCACCTACACCTTTGAGAATGCTTGCCACTCGGCTTTCGGGAATAGGTGGTTCACCGCGCTGCCTCTCGCATTGCGGGCCGATAACCTGGCCGGGTTCGGTGCGGACACTAACACCGAATGCTACGCTGACCTATTCAACCAGTTCGCCAGTTTCGTGAACCAGTTGACTTCGGTCCCCATCTATCTCCCATTCGGGGTGCAGTGTGGTGCGAACTATTATCAGGACCAAGGTCCAGTGCCACCGTCCTGGCCGATGGCGACACCTCAGGATTGCTCCGTAGGTGGTGGTGGGGTGGTTGTCACCGCTGCGATTTATTACGGGACACCGGTCCCGGCGACAACGCTATCGAGTACGACTCCGCTTGGTGCGTGCGCGGGGACGTTCACCGCGTCATGTTCCGCGAGCATCTCGACGAGTGGTTGCTACGGGGGGCCGACGGGGCCGAACTTTGCTCTGGACTCGTTTCGGACCGTGGCTCTGTTCCAAGCCGCCTTGGCCGACCCGAACGCGGTATATGCCTGCCCACCCGCGTGGAGCGATATGTTGACCACCGCGCTGGGTGCGCTGGCGACATGGACCGACGACACCTACGTGATCGAGCAGATCAACACCACCCCAACCACGACCTGCCAGGCTGCCCCGGGGGTTCAAACGAATTTCGGGCCGTACCAGTACGCGAGCAAGCTCACGAAGAGCTCGACCACCTGCGGGATTCTCACGTCTGGTACCATTGACCCGGGTTTCCCCGTCCCCTCCTGGCACGTGTGCCCGTGCGACGCCGACGGTGCGACGTTCCCCAACGGACGGATTATCACCTACACGCTGATCTCCGGGGAAAATCTCGCGCTCACCGTCCCCCTGAAAGCCCTCCCGTGATCTTCCGCGTGGATAGCCACGTTATGCGGCCTGGGGTGGGCCGCAGACGCGCCGAACCGATGCCCCCGGTATCAGGAGGCCCCCCACGCGATGCGGCGCGTCTCAGGTCAATCTGCGAGGGGTGCGATTACCTGTACGAGGACCACCCAATATGGGAATTCCACTGCACCGCACCGTGCTCGACCTGCGCCAATTCTCCAAAGCGCGGCATCCCCTGGGAGAGGATGCCGGTTTGTCCCGTCGGGAAATGGGGTCAGAGATAGGGGTTCTGGAGAACGGCTGGCATCATCCTGGGTTCGGTACGGAGTGGATGCTTGAACTGGTGCACGGTCCACATTTTGCTCAGCCACCGAGCACGCTGCATCGGACGGTTGCATCGGAGAAAAATGTTGCGCTCTATTTTCACAGGTTCTCTTATGTCGTTCCAGTCCCGGATTGCTAGCTGTTCACCCGCAAATTGGCTGTGACGCTCCAGGTCGCAATCGTCGAGGTATAGGTCAATCACCGGCTGAAATTTTGTGGCTGGTTTGGTGAATACTCGGAGCGAATCCTTCGCACTGCTCCAATAGTCCACGTCCAGGACAATGTAGCCGATGGGTGCTATCGGGTCCCACTCGTCAACAGTCTTCGCGATATACCCGACGTGCAAACACGTCATTCCTGGAATGCATCGCGCTTCCAGTGCTGCGCGGTTCGGCAGCGCAAAGTCACCGGAACCGTACAGGTCCGGGTGATCTCTCCATCCCTCCGGTTTGGGCATTCCATTACCCGTGTCAAACCCGTCCACGAACACGGTTACACCGGTTGCGCGCTCTGCTTCCATCGCAATCGCTTGCATGTTCAAAAGCCCGGCTCCTGGTCCGACGCCGAATTCCACGACTGTGACTGCATTCTGACCACACTCCCGCGCTCGGTCGCACGCTCGAAGAATCCCGTAAGCGTTATGCTGACGGATGATACAATCCCAATACACGCGGCTGCGGAACGATCCGAATGCTGCGACACAAGCCGCAGTCAATTGCAGGTGCAGTGGTTCATTCAACCGCTCACAGATTAGCCGTCGCCAGATTTCTCGCTGGCCTAATTTTCTCAAGAATGGTAGGTTATTCATGGTTTTCCTTGCGTTTAGCCCACCGCGCTTTTGCGGCTTTTTGGGCCATTTTCGTGGTTATTTTTCTGCGCTTGCTGGCCCCCCGACCTGCGCGCCCGGCGGCTGCGGCAATGATACTGCGGGCCTCCCGGAGTTGTTTTTCGGTCAGGGACATTCTGCTCCTCCCTCTTCGTCAGTTTCGAGCAACTCAGTCAGCCCGACCCCATTCCGTCTCTCCTCGTCAGTCAACACGCACGCATCGAGGTATCCGCAAATGCAGGTTGCATCCCCTTTGACTCCAGTTGCGTCCCCACACAGTCCTGTCACGTTCCCGCGCAGCCCACTCACGTCCCCGCGCAACCCGGACACGCACCCCATTATTCTGCTGACGTCACCCCTTATCCCCGTGAGATCACCCTTTATCTCCCATACACTCCCACGCACCAACCCAACCTCTCCGTACAGACCACAAACGTAACCTGTGATACATGACACGTCCCCACGCAGCCCGCTCACGTCACCGTTGATACGGGTCACGTCACCGGAGATGTTATCGACGCAGCCGGCGATTCCACTGACTTCACCACGGAGTCTGGTCACATCACCCGCTATTCCTCCCGCGTTACCGATTATGCCGGCCGCATCACCGCAGATCAGTGACATGTCTCCATATAGATTATTCGTGTTAGTCAGTTGTCTTCTTCCTTTTGTCAGTTTCGATTTCATATTTGAGCACCTGTCAGTAAAAGTGACTGGTTAGCTGGGTTGGGACTCGACAGGGTTCGGACCTGCATCTCGCGGGTGTAAACGCCTGTGTTTTTGAGGACGTGCTTCTAGCTCGTCGAACCGCTCCACTGCCGCGCACCTCACGGACCAGTCCGCGTCCGTCTCCGCCACCCGGCCCAGGACCGCCCGGTCGTCGAGCCGCTCCACTGCC
>JAEHJW020000241.1_pt1 | contig 26329 bp, 43 predicted proteins | sample 9271431 | NCBI WGS metagenome assembly JAEHJW02 | reverse complement strand
AAACGTCCAGAAGATAACATACGTTGATGAAGATTGTTTTGATATAAATGGTTGTTTTCATGACTATAACCGTAAGGCCTTCCTCGAACTCCTTCCCTCCGAAATAACATGGGAAACTCTCAAAAAAGGAGATAGGATGAAAGACGGCGACGGAGAAGATGAGCGCACTGTATTGGCCCGTTTGGAGGACATTGTGTTCTTATCTTTCATAGATGATTCTGATGGGTATGGGTCCGCCTACACAATCTCCGAACTACAACGCAGGTGCTACACCATCGTCCAGCCGCCAAAAGAAGAAGAAATATCCGAAATGACCGTCAAGGATGTCGAAAAACTCGTCGGGCATAAAGTAAAGATTGTAAAAGAATGAAACAACTACACAGCACAGAAGATGCAATAGAGCAGGCAATAGAGGGAGGATGGAAGCCCAAAGGTGCAACGCGATGGCCTATCTCTCCTGAATTATCTCAAGTTAATCTGTACGACGGAAATACACTCACCGATCCTCTTTTCTGGCAAGCATTAGGAAAAGCGCAGGGATGGGAAGGAGAAAAGTGTGATTGTGTTACTGAAACGTGCGCCGAAACCCACGGCGCTACTGATTGGAAATGGCAAGCAATAAAATGGTTCGAGAACCGCATGGCCGGCGGCGATGAACAAAAGTTCTGGGAATCACTTCCATGACTAACCCCCTCGTGTGTGCGAATTGCGGCCTCGATAAGTCAGAACATGTTGGCACGACATTTATTTGTCCGAATTCAAGGAGAGGAACCTACTTCATTCCTGTTCCGCTAAAAGAGCCCGTTGAATTAAAGTATTGGGACGAGACAAGACAAAATATAGAAAAGATGTTTACCCCCTCCCTCCGCGATCAAATCCTCGCTACGATAGAAAACGGGGGCACTGGAGATACGATTATGACCATCCAGCACAACGGGGAAACCTTCATAAACGAACGGCAATTACTCAAAGCTCTCGAATCTCTCCTCCAAAGGTTGGAAAGGGAAAATAAACAAAACTAACATGACCCCAGAACAAATAACAGAAGAACTTATCAGTAAGTTGCCGGAGAAAAAGGAATATGTGAATAGAAACAAAGATGACTGGAAAATAGATGGCTGGAACTCCTACCGCTCCAAAGCCATCTCCCTCCTTCGCACTGAACTCCCGAAGTTCTACGAAGAAGCACAGATGGACGCCGCGCGAAAAATAGCCGACGCCGCTCAGGAAGCCGGATTGTCCCCCAAGGAACTGACGAGCGAAAAGAGCTGGAAAGATGCATCAGCGAAGATGATGGAAGCGGCAAAGTTAGAAGCGGTAAAAGACGAATATCTCATCCATACAAGACAAGAAATAGATGGCGAAATAAGAGCATATCGGAAAGGATATGACGAAGCTATAAAGTCGCAGTCCCTTATCCCCGTGGATGAGGTGGTGCGGGCGATTGAGGAGATACCTATGTGTAAAAATCAAGAAGTAGAAGATGGTTTTGTTGTACCGATAGACAAAGACGATGTAATAGATACCATCAAATCCCTCCCACACCAATGAGATGAAAAAGGTAATTGATTATGGCGCATGGATAGTGATGATACTTTTCTTTAGTGTTTGCTTATTTGCTTTAATTGTCGCCTTTATTCACGATTTTTGGGACACATTAAAGGGAATTAGCGTAATTGTCGGAATGATAGTTCTCTTCCTTTCAGCAATAAGAGTAGTAGAAACAATAGCACGAAAACACCCCTAATCCCATGAAAAAACTCACCAGCGTACAGGAGATAAAAGATTTCTTTTTGAGATTTTTCCGGCGAAAATGTCTGAAAGGTCGGTGTGTAATCGGAACGATGGGAATGTGTATTTATTGCGAACAAAAATAAAAACTTCTAAAATGAAACAAATGTGGCGAGAAGCGTGGTATAGGTGGAATGATATGCGCTTCCCTTTTGCAATTATTGGGGCAATGTTTGACTTTTTAGGACAGTCATTCGGAAAATTAGTGTTCAAAGATACGCCCGAAAAATAACCAAAAGAAAAAATGAAACCCCTATCCAGCGTACACGACTTGATTGAGGAGGGGAAATAAAGAAAATATAACATCCATGCTTCCAAATAATATGCCCTATCCGAAGTGGATCATCGGAGATGAAGTTATCGTTGTTACTCCGCTTCCCGACGCAACCTGGCGGCAGGGAAAAATATCATCTGCATGGTATTCTGGCGCGGAAGGCCCAGAGCAATGGCTCTATCAAGTAGTTATAGATGGACAGGTTCTTATCGACTACATCTACAAAGAGGACGAGATATATAGGGCGTTTGAAGTACCAAAAACATGAAACAATCACAAGCCGACCGATTGTGGAATCTCCTACGCGACGGACGACCTCATAGAACCGACGAGATACTTTCCCTTGTGTACGGCTCCGAACACGCTGGAATTGCCCGTATCGGGGCAAGAATCGCGGACGTGAAAAATAAGCAGCACGTTGAGATCAGGGGACACAAGGACAAACAGAATCCCTCCCTGTATTGGTATCAAGCGATAGACATCCCCGAAGTTTTAAGGGTTATAACGGTTTTGCCGCCGGCATTTCCAGAAAAAAAGGTCGAAAAACAATTAAAACTCATATGAAAAAAGAGATTTCGAACGAATTAGGAAGATTAGATAGGGAGATTGGCTATATTAAAGACCAGTTAGAAAAGGATAGTGTGTGGTCGTTATTTTCTGGCCCTTCTCCCACTATTCTTGGAAGGATAAAGGAACTGGAGAAAAGTGTCGCCGCAATAGTGAATCATCTCGGAATAGAGATTGTGGACGGCCCTAAAAAGATTGTGAAGAAGGTTGCAAAAAAATAATATGTCGGCTCTCAAAGACAAATTAAAACTTCGAGAGCAGGACACGGCGTACTGGGCCAGAGGATGCATGGTTATCTGGCCGTATCGTCCGAAGGTTTGCCGGCATTGTGAACGAAGTTTTGGGACGTCGGAATATCGCAAAGTGTTCTGTTCCGACGAGTGTAAAGCGGATTACCGGAAAGAGTATGAGATAGAATACTACAAAAATCACGGCGTAACTTTCCGCCAAAAGGAAAAAATAGACAAGGCATTTTTTCAACAGTTTGACGAAACTGTGGATTGACGCACACTTGACATGATGTATAATATAGCTATGGAACCACAAAAAAGAGCGGAAGATTTCTTTGCGGAATATAAAAAGTTGTCGGAAAAATATGGAATAGACCTTATCTCTTTTCCGAGCTTTGTTCCTGACAACGAGGGTGGCTGGCGAATGGTCATAAAAACGCAACCGATTGACAAGCTGGCAAATGATGGCCTTATGGTGTCCGACAAATGAGCATATTAAAACGCTTGAAAAATCTATGGCGGTTGAGTGAGTACCGTATCGGGGCCGCGCAGGTTCTGATAAAGGATTCAAAGGAAAAGCCAAAAAAGAAACAAATGGCGGTCATCGTAAAAAACGAAGAAAAAGAAGATTTTACATGGGAATGAAAGAACATATTACAGGAGCGTATCTAAAAATCCAGCCGGTGAAGTACGATAGTTTCGTTTCCCCCGAAAAGGAGACCTATGAGATGGTTGGCGTGGTGTTAGGAAGGGGTTGGCGTTCATTCATTCCTCTCGGTGCGAAGGTATGGTTCGATTCCTTCATGGCGAAGAAATATCCTGTACCCGGGAAGGAAGATGAATATGAGTATTTCATACACAGGAGCGAGGTCGTGAAATACGAGACCGATGAATAAAAGATATCTTCGGTCGTTATGTAAAAAGAAGGGGTGGCTCCATAGTTTCAAGCCGATACAGAACTGGAGGGGAGGAATGGTGGAGCGATGCGAAAGATGCGGAACGACGATGTTCTTTCCCCCCCATGCTCCGAACTATCATTATATCCAATATCATGTCCGAGAGGTTTTAAGGGCTGACGATCCGCTTTTCAAAAGAGAATATCCAAACGCATTATGAAAAAAGACAATCTACATTTTTCGGAAGAGAGCAGGGAGGGAATTATCAATGGGGTGAGAAAGGTTGCCCGCGCCGTTGGCAGTACGATGGGAACGGCGGGGCAGAATAGCGTCATTCAAAGGTTCGAAGCACCTGGGTTCATGCTGACGAATGACGGGTGGTCTATTCTGGACGCTATCGAGCTTGGCGACCCGTTGGAGGAGCTGGGAAGGAAGTTTTTGCGCGAGGCGACGGGAAGGGCGAATAAGAACAGCGGCGACGGTTCTTCAACGACCTGTGTTCTCACGGCGGCGATACTGGAGGAAGGAATGAAACATCTTTCCGAGGCGACCCCCATGGAGATAAAGCGTTCTATGGAGAGTTCCATTCCCTTCATCAGTGAGCAGTTGGAAAAGATGAAAAAGGACATTGACATCGACAATGTTGCTCCTGTTGCTTCAATCTCCGCCGAGGACGAGGAAATAGGAAGTAGGATAGCCGAGATATATCGGAAAATAGGCAAGGATGGGATTATACAGTGGGAAGCTTCTCGTTTGCCGAACGATGATTATTCCATCGGAAGCGGGCTTTTGATGGAGGACGCGGGCTGGATTACGCCCTATCTGAACGATTTTGACCCGCAGACGGGAGTTGTGATGAACGAAGCAAAGGCAAGGAACGTTCCCGTTATTCTTATTCGCGACAAGATAGTGAACGGAACCGCTTTTAATTCCATTTTCAACGAAATCTTCAAATCGGGAAATAATGATGTGGTCATTATGTGCGAGGACATCACCCCTGACGCGGTGGGAAGTTTGGTACAGACAAGAGCACAGAGAGGTTTTCGGGCAATTCTCGTAAGGATGCCGGTTTTATGGGGGGACGAATGGTGGGAGGATATCCAGATAGCGACGGGTGCTTCCGTGGTGAGCAAGGCAAGCGGACTCACGATCGCGGGACTGAAAATGGAACATCTCGGCACGGTGGGGAATATCGTCGTCAAGAAGGATTCCGTTTATCTGGACGGATTGAAGGATTTAACGAAACATACCCTTGGCCTGAAAGTGGACGGCTCGGATAGCGCACTGCTTCGGGTGGCCCGTTTGAATATGCGGACGGCGAGATATCTCGTGGGAGGGTATTCTGATTCCGCCATATCGTACCGCAGGTTGAAAGTGGAAGATGCCATTGGCGCGGCAAGCGAGGCGTTGGACGGAGGAATCGTACCGGGCGGAGGAGTTGCATTGGCTAACATAGAGATTCCCGGTGATTCCATAGGGGCAAAGATTCTGAACGCTGCCTTGAAATCTCCCATGCAGACGATCCTGAAAAACGCGAACGTCCCCGAAGATACCATTATAGAAAAAGGAAAGGGAATTGACACGAGAACCCTCAAGGTTGTTGATATGCTTGAAGCAGGGATTGTAGATCCGAAAAAGGTCGTTGAGAACGCGGTGAAGGCCGCCGTAAGCGTTGCGTCGGGGATACTTACTCACGGAACGGTCGTTTTCTTTCCTGAACAGAATCTCGCCGTTGATGCCGAACAGCAAAGATTGTTGCAGCGATGAACATAAAAGAGGAGTGCGAGCTGTGCCATAAAAAGACATTCCGTTGGCGGGTAAAGCGGAGAAGTATCAAAACCCCCATAGGGAACGCGATGATTAAAAAGCGGGTATGCAATGAGTGCGGACTGGCAATAAAAACGCTTGAAAAAATAATAAATGCTCCAAAGTGAAGCGGTCGCACATTGCATAAAGTGCAAAAAAGCATATCTCCCTCACGCGCTGCGGGTTCCCATACGAGAAGCAGTACCCGAAGGAATCCCCCCGTGGAAGGGGAAGATAACGGGATATCGGATATATGAATCAGGATGTTTGTGCGGAAAGTTCACCGAGGAAAAACAAGAAGATGCTCAAGGTAAAAAGTAAGAAAGTTGATTCTATCGAGGAAGTCCTCCGCGCAGAGATCGTGGAGTTGAAAGAAAAGTTTGCCAAGTTTATCGACCCCGAAAATCCGCCGGAAAAGTATATCATACTCAAACAAGCGGAGGACGGAAATTGGAATGGTTGGATGAAAAAGTACGGAAAGACGATACATGAGCGTCAATACGAACCCCATACGGTCGTTGACTACTTGATAACGCACGCATGATAGAGATTGAAAAAGGGAAGATAATTGAATATCTGGAAAGCCACGAACCTTATCGAGTTTATCTATTAGCGACGCCCACGGGAAGATATTTAGCATTAAAGGGAGATAAATTGCGGCAAGATGGTAAAGATAAGGTTACCGCAACGGCATATATTCCGAAAGAGAGTACGCCGGAAGAACGATTGGAAGATATGAAGTATTATTACCAAGAATGGGGCGGCGATGTTGGTAAAGTAGATTGGAATTATGAACGAGAAGGTTGAAAAGTTTACTGATAAAGATATAAGAGTTTTTAAGGGTGTAGATGGTTTATTTTCCGCTATGCTTAAGCGCATACCAGAAGAATGTGAGCCGAAGTCATATAGAACTTATATATGCAGATATATTGATGCAAAAACCGAAAAAGAAGCGATTATGGGAATAAAATCCATTTACCCAGAACTTTTCCATGATAACGAGTAGGCATAAAAAAGCGATAAAAAATCTTGGCAAATATAGGACAGAAGGTGAGGCATTTGTCAAGGCAGGATATACCGAAAGTTACGCACGTTCTGGTATTATAAAACATACGCAAGGTTGGAAGGATATACTTGCAAAAGCTTTGCCTGACGAAAAATTAGCGAAACGGCACAAGGAGCTGTTGGAGAAGAACGACGAACACGGCGAACCTGAGACACAGGCAGTTTCGAAAGCACTTGATATGGCGTACAAGTTGAAGGGTTCTTATGCGCCGGAAAAGACGGTCAATGTGAATGTTGAACCCGAGCACAATCCGAAGGTCGATGCATTGGCGGAGAAACTGAATGAATTACTCAAGGGAGGAAGTGTTGGCGGCGATGGAGTTGAAGCCGGCACTCTGGGTATTGAAGCACCAGATAAAGAATGAATCAGGACAGCTGATAGAGTTTTCCAAGCGGAAGTACCTTATTGATATATATAACGACCTTTCCCCATTACAGGTCATTCTCAAGCCCCCGCAGGTTGGCGCAACGGTGGCGAACGCCGTAAAGTCGCTCTATGTAGCGAAGAAGCTCGGTCGGCAGATAATCTATACATTACCGACGGAAGGAGATGTAAGGGACATGGTGGGAGGGTCGTTCAATCGTATTATTGCCCAGAATCCTATTCTGATGGAGTGGGTAAAAGACCACGACACGGTGGAGCAGAAGTCGGTCGGTAGTTCGATGATATTCTATCGTGGCACGTTCACGCAGAAACAGGCCATGATGATACCATCGGGACTGAATATCCACGACGAGGTTGACGCAAGCGATCCGAGCGTTATAACACAATATGAAACAAGATTACAAGGGCAAGAGGACGGCGGCTGGAGGTGGTACTTCTCTCATCCGTCGCTCGCGGGACACGGGGTTGATGTCTACTGGCAACAGTCGGACAAAAAGGAATGGTTCATCAAGTGTTCGAACTGCGAGAAAGAGCAAATCCTTAGTTGGCCAGAGTCAGTTTCCATTGAAAAAGGGGAATATATCTGTAAGGGGTGCAACAGTGTCTTACGAGATAACGCGCGGATTGACGGTAGATGGATACCGACGGCTGAGGGAGATTTTAGTGGATATCATATTTCCCAGCTCATGCTCTATAACAAGAGCGCGAAAGACATCATCAAAGCGTACAACGACCCGCTAAAGAACAAGCAGTATTTCTATAACTACGTCCTCGGACTTCCGTATACCGATTCTTCGGACAGGGTTGAGCCGTCGGTCATTTTACGGAATTGCGTGGACAGGGTGAACGAGCAAAAAGGTATCATCACGTTGGGAGCCGATACCGGCCACGGGATACATTACGTCCTTATGAACAGCGAGGGCGTGTTTTACTATGACTATGCCACGAATCGGCCGTATGAAAGGATACGGGAGCTTATGCGGAGATTTCCTCTCATGCGGTGCGTGTTTGACCAAGGAGGGGACTTGATAGGCGTACGGGAGCTGCAAAAGGACTTCCCTGGACGAGTGTTCTTGACCTGGTTCAGGAAGGACAGGAAGACGAGCGAAATGATGAACTGGGGCGAAGGGGACAAGTACGGAGATGTCGTCGTTGATAGGAATAGGGCTTTGACATGGCTCATCGAGCAGATGAAGGACATCGGCAGGATACGATTGAATGGTACAAGGGAAGAATGGACGGAATTTGCTTCTCACTTCGGGAATATCTATCGGGAAGTTTTGGAAACGAACGAGGCAAAGGGAAAGGACGATAGGTCGCTCTATGGAAATGAGTATGTATGGAAACGGAACGGCCCCGACCATTTCGTAATGGCCCTTTTATACGCCATGGTGGGATTTTCCAAGTGGGGAGGTGAGATGGCCAAGGTGGGCGGCGGGAATAGCGAGCTGTTGGCCTCACTTGATCGCGGAGTCATCGTGGACAAGGGAATGTCCCTTCCTCCACCGGGCGAATGGAAACCTGCTTTTGACGAGCGGTACTTCAATGGATAGAAAGGGATACCGAAGGGAATATAAGCGTCTATGGGCCGAGCGCAAGAGAAGACAATCGGGCGTGCAGGAGGCAGTGTGGAAGATTCCAAACGATATGCGATGTCCGTTTTGTACCATGCTTCTCCTTGATGGATTTCACATGAAGTTCCCCTGCGAGTCGTGGCGAACTGTCCACACTATTGAATAATCGTGAGGGTGTAGTTTAATGGTAAAACAACGGTCTCCAAAACTGTAATTATGGGTTCGATTCCTTTCACCCTCGCAAAATAATAAAAAATATATGGCAGACGCATTTACCCTGAACGTAGAAGGAGCGGCGGATCTCGTGCAATCGGGAATAAACAAAGTACAAACGGCGGAAGGAGCGAAGGAGGGGCCGGTAGAAGATTACCGCGACGCGCTTTCCCTTGACCTTTCGGACGAAGAACTGTTAAAACTTCGCAAGACCTACGAGGGGAAATATGTTTCCTACGAGGCGAAGATGACTCCCATCTGGAAGGAGAACCTTGCTTCGTACACGGGAAAGCATAACTGGAATCGGGAGAATCAGGTCGGTGCTGCCAATCTGCAGTTCCAAGCGGAGGAAACGTTCCTTGCGGCGGCAATGGCGCAAGACCCCGACCCGACCGTGTACTCCACGAACACGCAGGAAGGAAACAACCTTGCGGATAGCGTGAGAACGATGCTTCAATATCACGCCAAGGTTATGAAGCTCCGCATGAAGTTGAAGTCCATGGTGCGGAAATGGAGCGTCTATCATCTGGGAGTGATAAAAGTGGGGTGGAATCAGAAAGTGGACGATGTTGATTTTGATACCAGAAAGACCAAGGATTTCATATTCGACCCCGATGGATACGTTGACGAGCATGGAAACTTTACGTCATGGCTTGGTGAACGGGTATATCTCTCCGCGGAAGACCTTATCAAGCTTTATCCCGACGCCAAGGAATATATTGACCTGACCGTGGACGGCAACCTCGGTACGAAGGTCATGTATACCGAATGGCACACGGACGATTTCGAGTTCGTTACCTACCTTGACAAGGTACTGGAAAAGCATCGCAATCCGCTTTTCAGCTATCCGACGGACGAGGAGGAGTTTTCGGAACTCAATCACTTCTCGCACCCGATGAAGCCGTATATCTTCCTCTCCGTGTTCTCCTTACAGGAACAGCCGCACGACATAACGGGCCTCATCGAGCAGAACGTCCCGAACCAGAAAAAGATAACCCGCAGGGTGGAACAGATAGATTTGAATGTATCCAAGGCGAACAACAGCGACCTGTTCTCCATGGATAACTTCAATCAGGAAACCGCCAAACAAGCCGCCCAAGCACTACGGAACGCAAACTATGGCGAGGTGCTCGTCCCTCCTGGTCAGCCGTTAGGGAATGCGGTCATGAGATTGCCAGCCCCAAGTATGCCCGCGGCTGCCTTTGACGACCTTGAGAAGTCCGAGGAACATCTCCTGCAGTCATGGGGCGTGCAGGGCATAATAAGCCAGCAGCAGAAGTCCGACACCACGGCGCGGGGAATGATACTGAACCAGCAGAGAGATACTTCGCGGATCGGGGGAGGGATAACCGATATCGTGGAGCAGGTCGTCGCCGTTGCGTTGTATAACTGGCTTGTCCAGCTTTACAAGGTTTTCTATGACGAACCGCACTTCGCCTCCATTCTGGGGAATAACAATGCAACGGAGTTCGTGGAGCTGTCAAGGGCAAAGATGAAGCTTCCCCTCGTTATTGGAGTTTCCGATAACTCCATGAAACCGAAGGATGAGCTTACGCAGATGAATCAGGCCATGGAGCTTTTCCAGGCAGGTGTCATCGGGCCGAAGACGTTACTGGAGGCCGTGAAGTTCCCGAACGCGAAAGATGCAGCAGCGGACGGCGCATTGTGGAAACTTGACCCAGCGCATTATTTCCAGTTGAACTTCCCCGAAGAATACGCAAAGGTGCAGCAATTGGCCATGCAACAGGCCCAGCAACAGCAAGCACAACAGCAGCCACAGCAGCAAGGTGAACCAACGTCGCAAGCCATGAGGCAAGTACAATTACCAGCATGAACGAAAAATCTTTAGCATTAGGAAAAAAGAAAATGGGGTCAAATCACGAGCGGAGAAGCTCGGTTGAGCCAGTAACGGAAAAAGACAAGGAATTGTCAAAAAAACATTTGGAGGATTCCGTCCAGTTCAATGTCCGCCACGCGAAAGACCACGAAAAGATAGAACGGGAGGACGTCAAGGAGATGAGAGGTGCGAAGACGAAAGCACTTCGGAAGCAGTTAAAAGGGTCGTTGAAGTATAATCGTTCGCATATTGAAAAACACCTTGAAAGTGCGAAAGAGGACAGGAAGTTACTGAACGAACGGAAAGAAGGATAGTGTCCACACTATTGAAATCATATAAACGGATAGCATAATAAGAATATGCCATTAAATAAAAAGGGAGAAACGATAAAGCGTGCTATGGAGAAGGAGTATGGAAAAGAGAGGGGCGAACGTGTTTTTTATGCCTCGGAGAATAAGGGAACGATAAAAGGTATAAAGTCGAAAGCGTTGAAGAATAAAAAGAAATGAGCAATCCCTACACACAGCGAGGAAATGTATATCGGGACGATTCTTCGGGCATTGTTCCGGCGTTTGATTATAACAACATCACAGCCATAGGCACGACGACGGTCAAGGCGACGCCAGGTTTTTTCAAAGGAATCACCTTGAATACTCCCGTGGCGACATCCGTAATAACGATTTATGACAGTGCAACTGGTAGTGGCACGAAGATTGGAACGATAACCGTTCCTACCAGCCCGCAGCCCGTTACTCTTGATTATAACCTCGCCACGGAGAATGGCCTCACGATCGTCGTAGCAACGGCCGCCTCGGATATAACCGTTGAGTACATCTAACATGGACAAGATTATTGGAGAAACGGTTAGAAAGGTGATGGGTTCGGGCGAAAAGGTTGCCCCCGTCAAGAGCATCAAGCTAAAGATAAAGTTTGCCAAAACAAAGGCCTTGGAGAATAAAAAACATGGACGAAAGTAAATCAGAAAAGAAGGCGAAAAAGGAAGCGTTGAAGAAGATGAAGAAGGAGAAGCATTGCGAGGTCTGCGGTTCCCGAAGGCATTACACGGAAGACCACGAGGGGAAAAAGGGTCGAGAGGAAGATGAAGAATAATATGAACGCAAAAGCAAAAGCAATAAATAATAAGAAGAACAACGTCAAATCACGACTAAATCATTTACGCGGAGAATTGCGAAAGGAACGCATCTCTTATGGAAAATTGGCGGAATTAGGCTCAAAAAAATATCGCAGTCATCTCTATGAAGACCCAGAACTCGCCGAAGCGTCTGGAATGTCGGAAGAAGAATTTAATAGACATAGAAAGAAATAATATCTCATGGGTTGTAAAGTTGAACCCCGCCGGCAGCGAAAAAGCTTGAACCAGGGATACGTCCCCAAAAGTCCCCGCAAGGGGCATAGTAAATAAACTATAACCTGAAAAAGGTAACAACCATTATGCCAGAGAATCAGTCAGAAGAATTCAAGCTCTTTGACGAATTACAGAAAGATAACGGTATCCAAGACCTCATCGAGGCAAATCAGCCGCCCGTCGAGGCAACCCCTACGGAACCAGAGGAAAAAGTCCTCAAGAACCGCATGGAGCGCAGACAGGCGGAGAAGATACAACGCTTGCGCGAGGAAAATCTCGTGCTTGCGGAGCGACTTAAATTGCTTGCGGAGCAGCGGGAAGACAAGACCACGGACGACAAGGACTACCTGAAAAAGGTGGAACGCATATTCGGAACCGTGGACGAGAAGGGCCAGTATGACCCGAACCGCGCCCAAGCGACGGAAACTCTCAAATCAGCACTGGCGGAGGCGGTCGAAGACGCCCGCATGAAAGCAATAAAAGAATTTGAGACCCGTCAGTCCGAAACGAGCCGCGCAGAACGCGAGGCAGTTGAACAGAACGAGGAGTTTTTGGATGACGCATTTGCGGAAGTGCAGGATACTTTTGGAATAGACATGGACTCTCCCAAGGAGAGGAACGCCTATATAGAGCTTTTGGAGGAAATGTCCCCGAAAGACAGGAGCGGCGAAATCATAGAGTATGCCGACCCCATGGCGGTCGCCAAGGTGTATCTGAAAGTCCGCAATTCTCCCACGAATCAAGCGAAGGAAGTGGCATCGCGCTCAATGGTGCGCGGCGGAGCTTCTAATCCGTCCCAGATAAACGAGGACGCGACACTTCGCTGGCTTAGGGAGAACAACCTTCTGTAGAAAATCAAAGGGTTTGAGAAAATAACAAACCCTTACATGATCCAACCAGATATAAACGTCTTTACGACGACCAACCAGTATCTGGCCAGCTTCGCAGTTGACCAGGTGTTGAGAGATAACCAGTTCTTTGGTCGTATCATGGAGAGGACGAAGGACTGGGAAGGTTCCCAGATGGTATTTCCGGTTAAATTAGCCGCCTTGTAATTTACAAGGAAAATTGACTCTAATATACGGCGAAACTCCCAAGAGCCGAAGACCGTAAGGTTTAGGACTAACGGACAACGCCGACCAAGCACATTGACAGGTATAATAGGAATAGTAAAATGTAGGTATGGACAATATCTATATGGCAGGGTTCTTTGATGGAGAAGGATATATAGGTATACAGAAGCGACAGCGCGGAAAGTATACCGAGTATTATCTTGTCATCTCCATAGGACAAAATGATGGCAAACAGATTGATTGGGTTCAGAAGAACTTCGGTGGATTTGTTCATCGGGTAAAAAGAGATGCTTCGTTTTTCTGGATTGCGAGAGATTTAGTTGCTTACAAAATCTTAAAAAGAATAGTGCCACATCTCAAGTACAAAAAGCCGCAAGCGGAAATTGCCTTGAAATTTTACGAAGAAAGAGAGGAACGAAAACGTAGGATTTCCAAAGAGGAAATGGATCGCCGTGAATCACTTTTACTTGAATTAAAAAGACTCAAAAGGATTTTTACTGATTCTTCTTATATACCTAAAATGGGAGTAGGTTCAACGACTAAACGAGTCAACAGCGAAAGCTGATGTAATAGTCTGGACACGGCAGAGATGTCGTGAGGAAAATCCGAAGCGGTTTTCCCGCCCGCAAGGGTAGTAACATTGTCGAAAATATCAGAAAGGTGTTGCGACGGTCGCCTTTAACGGCTTTGACCAGTTGCCCATCACCCAGATTCCTTCGTTTGTCAATATGACTTTTTGGCCGACCTTTACCGCTAAACTTCTGGCGGTGTAAAATCTCTTCTAATATACGGCGAAACTCCCAACCATTGAGTGGACAACGCCTCGCAAGGTTAAATACCGGCGACAACGACTGAACGAAGAGAATCCGAAAGGATATGCAACAGTCTGAACACTACAGGAATGTAGTGAGATGGGGTCGAGTGTAAAGACACTCATTGAAGAACCTTATCCGCCCTGATGGGCAGTAACAACTTGACGAACGTAGCTTTGGCCGGTTCAGATATCTCCATCAACGACACGAAGATGCAGACGATGAAGCTTGTCAAACTTACCATGGAGTCCCGTGGGCAGGATGCCTCGGATGACATCGGTAACTTCCTCCAGGAAGATGGCACAGGCTTCGGTGGCAAGGCCCCCAACGGGTTGAATGTTAGCCCCTTTCAGTATCGTGTATTGCAAACCGTTTAGTTCTTTGGTAAAATAAGGGGATGAAATCTTATGAAATAACGAGATCGCCCCAATATGTAAAATGGAGATATTTAGTAAAGAAGCGTGATGGCTTCAAGTGTATGGTGTGTGAAAGGATGAAGAATCTCAACGTACATCATATACTCCCTAAATCCAAATATCCTCATAAAATCTTTGATGTAGAAAATGGAATTACGCTTTGCCGTGTATGCCACATTCTCATTAAAGGCGAAGAACATAGATTTGCAAGTACATTCTTGAATCTGATAGCAAACGGTGTGAATTCGGGGAAACTCCCAACATCTGAAAAGAAAGTGGACAATCCCGAACCAAGCCAAGAGAGTAATCTTTTGGAAGGTCTAACGACTAGAAGCCAAGACCTTTCCGAAGAATCGTTCATTGAGAAAAGAGTGATGTGCTCCCAATGTGGCAAGCCAAAATGGGTTGCTAATTATAGGGCGCAAAAGAGTAAAAATTTCTTTTGCTCTTTCCATTGCCAAGGTGTATTTAAGAAAAATAATAACATTGGCAAGGATAGTTGGAACTGGAAAGATGTAAAGAATTTTTGTACCTATTGCGGAAAAGAGACTCATGCCCCCAGTCGTTATTCTCGGAGAAAAAAATTTTGCGATAATATCTGTCAAAATGCTTTTCAAAGAGATAGAAAATGGGAAAGGAAGTTTGAAAGATGTAATTCTTGCCATAGAACCGATAGAAAGCATAAGGGAAAGGGTCTCTGTATAGTATGTCATCTAAATAAAAGAAAAAAGAATGGTTTATTCGGAAAGGTCAGTAATGCTTCCACGAGCGCACTGGCCGAAAGGTATGATATAGTCTGAACATTGCAGGAATGCAGTGAAGCAAGGGATAAAGAACCTTTGCGATAACAATTTGTAGCAAACACGGTGGATAACGGTACGGTTGCGCCTAATTATGGCGGACTGTCCCGTGCGTCCTATCCGGGCCTCAATTCCTACATCTATACGTCCTCCGCTCTTGTTTCACTTCTCGGTATCCGAAATATGTGGAACCAGATTTCTGATGGCCCGGTGCAGCCGGACTTCATCGGAACGGACTATACGACGTGGGGTTATATTGAAGCCCTCCAGGTTCCTTACCAGAGAAACAATCAGGACTTCCGCCCGTCCGAACGTCGGGTGGCGGAAACCTCCGGCTATTCGGAGATGCGGTGGGACGGCATGATTATCGGACGGGACAAGAAATTCCCGACCGGCAGTTTCTATATGCTGAACCTCAAATCGCTTGAGTGGTACGGCTTGAAGTGGTGGAAGGGACAGAAAGTTACGCCGATGGCGAAGGACATCAAGCTGAACGTTTACGCCGACCAGATGTATAATCCGCGTAACGCTTTCACTTGGACGGACTTCATCTACGCGTACAACCAGGGTGCGGTCAACGGATTCATCGTCCTTGGCGGGCAGTTGGTGTGTCTCGCTCCGTTCCGCAACGCTCTTTGGAGCGGCATTACGGGGTATCAGTCCTAAAGGTCAATAACATAAAAACGACCTATGGCTAATCAAACGAATTTCTCGAACACTGTTCCTACGTTTCAGGCGGCAGGTATTGACCTGATCGTGGGTTCGGGTGCTCCGACAATGACGGCTCCGAAAGGAACCTTGTACATCAACACGACCGCCACGACAGCAACCACGCGCCTGTACATCAACACTGATGGCGGCACGACGTGGGCCTACTTCACGGCGTCAGCATAAAGGTCAATAATCATCACTACCTATGTCTCAAATCACTATTAGAGGAATGGGCGCCCCGGTTGCCCTTCAGGCGAACGGGAAGTTCCAGTCCGTCAGTCCTTTGTCCTCCACGCCGGGTGCTTACGGCACTTCGGTAACGGCGGACGTGGCGCAGTTGGTCGGCACGCGGTGGGATTTAACCGATGGACGCGAGGTCATTCTCGTTTCCGTTGATTCTTCCACGACCGTCGCCCCTGGCTACGTCTATCAGGATGCGGCGATCGTGGCAAACCACCAGAATCTTACCGTTACGGCCTTCCAGCCGTACGGAGAGTCCGGCTCGGTTGCTAATTCTTCGTCAACTCCTGCGACGGTAACGGTTACCCTCGGTGCTACGGCTCTCACGCAGAACCAGTATCAGGGCGGTTTCCTTATCGTCAATTCAAGCAACGGCATCGGCCAGACACTTCGCATCGCTTCCAATCCGGCGGCACTTGCTTCGGCGACGGGCGTTGTCATTACGCTTGAAGATGCTCCGAATACGGCTCTTACGACCTCTTCGGTCGTGAGCTTGATTCCGGCGCACGGCGCGAACGTCATCGAGGCCCCGACGACCCTTACCAATGCGGTCGTTGGCGTGAGCTTGTATCCGATTTCCGCTTCCATGTATGGCTTCTTGGTCTCCAAGGGTCTTACGGCGGCCATCTCGGACGCTTCGATTGCTTCGGTCGGCGAACCTATTTCCCCGTCTTCAACCACGGCCGGAACGGTTACGCTTACGACCGCTTCCTCGACGGATGTTACGAAAGCAGTCATCGGTTACGCGGCACAGACCGCAACTTCGGCGGACGCCTCGCTGGTGTTCGTCAATCTGTAATCCTTATGGGGGGTGTGCGCACACCCCCCGCAGGATAAAAAAACTAAGTCGTTGATAAAACGCCGCACGATGTGCGAGCTTGAGAAAAGCAATGAATAACATTATGGATTTTGAAAAGACGCTTCCCGAAGATTTTATGGGGACGTTCTATTTCACGAATTGGACAGATGAGGATTTTATCGGTCTGTGGGGAAAAAAGGAATATATCTTCCCCGCGCAAACGACCTCTCCCATGCTGATGCCGGAGTATACGCTCCTTGAGGTACAGCAGATACGGAAAAAGTTCGCGCTTGACCTTGCCCAGAAGGCATCAACGGGAACGGAGGAATGGAAGAAGAACTTTGCGCGAGAGATAGATCCGCAGGGTATGCGAAGATTGTCTTCGCTTCATCAGGCAGGTTCCTTGTCCCCGAAAGAGCTTGAACCGCTCATTAAAAAATGTCTTGAACCCCTTCCGATGGGAAAGGCAAAAGTAAAGGAAGTGCCCTTTGTTCCCATTGAAGATAGGATATCCAAGGACGAGCACGGAGAGATAAATACCGTGTCGCTCGGTCAGAAGGACGATATCGTTACGGAACTCCGCAATACGCACGAAAAAATGCGGAGAAAGAACAACCTATGAAATTGCTCCCCAAGGACGAAGTGATAAAGAAGAAGAACAATGAGCTTGTCCTTGAGGCGCAGGAAGGTTTGCGGTTGGCTGCGAAGGTGGATGCCTTGCGCGAGTTGAGATCCAAGACCGAACAGGAAACGGAAGAATACCTCAAGGCATCCCTTTCCGCGGCAACGGAGCAGATACAGGCGGCGGTTCAGAAGCGCGATTCACTCCTTGACGAGATAGGGAAAATGCAGAAAAAACTTGACGCCATGCTTCCCGAAATGGAAACAACGCGGAAAGGACTTCGGGAACGTGAGATTTACCTCAATGAACAGCAGGAAAAACTGTCCGAACTTGAGGAAAAGTTGAAACTTGAGGAGCTTGACATATTTGAGGCGAAAGAGGGCGCGAAAAAATCGCTGCAGATAGCCGAATTGAAAGAGTCCGAAGCTTCCCGAAGGGAAAAGCGTTCCTCCGACACGGAATTGGCCGCAAAAAGCTCGCTGGAACGGGCAGATAAGATAGAGAAAGCAATTTTAGAGAAGAAAAAAGTTATGGAGGAGGTGTTCTCGGAGAGGGAGTATGAAATATCCCAGCGGGAACATCGGATAAAAGAGGAAAGAAAGGCACTGGAGGCGGAAAAAAGGTCATTTGAACAGGAACGGATAAGATTTGCCGATAGAAAGGCGATGCTTGACAGGAATCTTGCCCGCTTAAAGAACTTACGCAATGATACAGGAGCCGAGGGATGACAGTTTCGTGCCAGGAAAGCTTGCGATATTGAACACCGACACCATTCAGGGGACAACGCTTGTTCCGATAGCGATAAATCCGACAACGAAAGGTATTTTAGCGAATGATACGGCGACCATTTCGTTCACTATGAAACCCATTACCTCCGCAGACCCGAATTATGTCCGTTGCTGGCTCTTTCAGGGAACGGACGGAAAGACCTATCCTGCCGTCGCTACTTCGGCCGGAGAATTACTTGTACAACCATGAGCTATTATAACCTTCCACGAGATGACAGTTTCACTCCGGCCGCAGGATTTGAGATAGACGGACGGCCGGGAAAAGTCATGGCGGGACAGATAGACCAGACCACGGGGAGGGTGCTCGTTGACCTCGCGGGAGGGTTCACGGCGCAGTCTGATACTTTACAATCAACTACCAACGGACAGACCGTCTTTACGCTGACCTACGCCCCGACCTTCGTCATTCTCATCGTCGTGAATGGACAATTTCAAACACCGAACGTTAATTATACGATATCAGGTTCAACGCTTACCTTGACGAATGGCATACCAGCGAACCTGTACGTAACCGCAGTTTATACTTACTAATATGTATACCGTTGAAGAAGGAAAAGGAGCAGGAGATATCGTCATAGGAGGTTTTGAGAACGGCATCGGGGCTTCGCCGTATACGGGGATAACCGACCTCCGGAACGTTGACCCCGCGAATATACCAGGGGAAGCTTCGGTTTCCTATGTGGTGAATCCTAAATATGAATGTCCTACGGGGACATCCCTTTCCGCTACGGCAGCGGCGTCGGGAAGCAATTTTTCTCTCACTACCACGACCCCGCTGGAATCATGGCAGGCGGTATATATCACCAACGCCGGAACGACGGGCCTTTCAACGACGACGGTCTACTGGGTTTCGGATTTGAACAATTCATATTCCGGCGGCGTGCAATCATTCGCGCTTACGAATCTATACGGCGATTCGGGAACTTTTGTTTCTCCAACGGCAGGGACAATAACGTTCTCCGTCTATACCCTTTCGCTCGGCCCTCGCGGACAGATAACGAAAAATTATATGGTGGAAAGTCAGGACGGATATCACTGGCTCCTTGACAGTACTGGACTTTTATGGACGGATAGATTGTTGACCGACGGCGGAACGGGTATAACAAACACTTCATCGTGGACGTATGCGGGGAATATCGGTAGCGTCGGTATCTCGCCCGATCCCGCGGCTTTTGGAAATGGACTGGTCTATTTTCAGCCGACGTATGCCGCTTCATCTTCTCCCCAGCTTTTTGACGGATATATTTTCATCTTCCGACAGCAGCAAATCGACTATTTGAAGGTCATCTCTGCAGGTTCTACGATAGCTCCCCAGACGCTTTCTTTTTCATATAACTGGCAAAGCGGATTTGAATTGAATCTCGCCTTGTTATGGGGAGAAAGTGTCGCCTATCCTCACGAGGCGATACAAACGCCGGACGGAAGGATTGTTTTCACGGACGCGTATGTTATTGACTATTTCTATCAGAACTCCGTGGACACGACTTTTGACCCGACCAATTCTTCGACGTATACTTTTGTCCATTCTGCGGCCTCCAGCACGATGCCTCCTTCGGATATCGGGCTTTGTATCGCCTATAACCCGAACCAGACGCTTATCGTGGGAGGCATGAACGATGTGGCGTATGTCTTTGATATCACCTCATCTCCGCCGTACCAATTATCTTCTCTTATTCTTCTTCCCGAAAATCTTACGAGAAATGTCGTTACGGTGGCAAACAATACCTATCTCTTTACCGGCCCGCGTGGGAGGATATATATCACGAACGGCAGTCAGGCGAATCTTTTTGCAAAAGTACCTGACCATATTTCCAACACCGTCGCCCCGTACTTTCAGTGGGGTGCGGCGACATCGGTGAATAACAAACTTGTTTTCGGTATCTACATGGCCGGCACGGGTGTTACTCCGAGCACGAGCAATAACTACGGAGGCGTTTGGATGCTTGACATATCAACGCAAGCTATGTATGTCGCCAATGGATTGACATCGGACTTCAAGGATTATTGCGGCGCGCTGCTTCCCATGACCAATAAAGAGTATGCGGGAAATGGAATCATTGGAGCATGGAAATCATCTACCTCCTATAGCTGGGGTTCTTCGGGTATATTTACCAGTGCGAATAATCCATCTCAAACTACTTCATGGGTTACGTCCGACCTCATTCCCATTGGCCTTGCGATAGACCCCGTTACGCCGACACAGATAGAGTTCAGGTTATCCCAACCGTTACAGACGGGAGATTATGTTGAGATACAAGTGGGAAATTATCTTGATATGACCTATGCCAGTTTCAAGACGTGTACATTTAATGGTGCCACGACCTTCACGACGACCGGAGTTATTTCAGGAATAACCGATGGTATGCCAGACATAAACTATCAGTGGATCGTTGTGAGAGCGATACTTCATTCTGCCACTACTGCATCGCCGTCCTATTGCCGGATAACGCAACTTCGCGTCAAGAACGCAACTCCCAAGCTGTCGGCTTTCTATATGCAAGAATGAACGAACCAATACGGGCCATAATCCAGCACGAGATAGCCATGGCGAAAAAAGACGCCCTCTATTCCACGGAAAACAAATCCGCGGCGACGCATAACGGGATAGACGCTCCGAAGATAAGCTATAAGAATCTCACGGAACGGATACCTTATTTTGCGATCGCCACAACCACGAACGGAACAACGGCCGTAAATGTTTTCAATCCTTCTTTCATGTACGGGTTTACCATCACCTCGGTCATGGCAATATCACAGGACACTACTGCGGCAAATATAACCTTGACGAATAATGGAAATACTGTCGTAGCGATAGCGAAGGGAACCACTGCGGGATTGGTAACGGGGGGCACGGGATTGGCAAACACTTCCTACAAGGCGGGGACTCCCTTGTCGGTCGTTTCCAGTTCTGCAGGAAATGCAACGGTCGTTATTACATTCACGGTCATATAGTGTCCACACTATTGAACCGAAAAACAAAGGATATATCATAAAATTATGAAGAGCTATACCCAGCTTATAAATATGTTCCAGCAGTTGTCCATGAACACTGCGAACACCGCGATAGCTTCCACGCTCATCAACGACGCGCACCGATATCTTATTCAGAAGTATTTTGACAATGAACGGAAAACAACCCTTATCACGGTAGGGCCGCAGACGCTCACGCTTTCCGCAACCTTGAACATGGGAGCGACCTCGGCGACGCTCGCCTCCGAATGGACATATCGTTCCTGTCAGCAGTTAGTACAATTCTCCGACGGAGAACAGAGGAATGTAAACTTCATACAGAACTCGACCAATATATTCTGGGACAATGGTGGCCCGCTCTCTACGGCGTTTCAAGGGAATATAACCTCCGCTTCCACAAGCACGAACCTTATCACCTATACCCTCAATAACGTTCTCACGACGGGAGGGCAGTCGGAAACGCAGATAGTCAATGGAAGCGGTATCGTGTTCACGGGTTCTTCCCTTCCCGGTGGATTGACCGCGGGAACGACCTACTACGCGGGAAATGTTACCAGTACCACGTTTGAAGTATACACCGATTCCGGCCTTACCTCTCCCGTTACGCTCACCTCGAATGGAACGGGTACGTTCGCAGGTATCATCTCAACGACCATCACGACGTCAGGCGTTTCAACGTATGCGTTGCCGGCAAATGTATCAAAAACAAAGACAGCCACGATAAACGTGGGGCAGCTTGTCTATACCGCCGCGCCCGTACAGTCAATTCAGGAATGGACGAAGCTCAACGCGCTTCCCTATACTGCGGAGATCGTAGCATATTTCTTCATCTATAACGGATTCATCAACTTCTGGCCAATTCCCTCCAATACGGGAGATTTAGTTACCTTCTATTGTCAGATACGCGTCCCCGATATGTCCATAGCGGATTATACCACGGGGACTTTGTCGGGACTTTCCGCTGGTTCTAACCTTGTTACGGGCGTAGGGACGACATGGAACACGGTGGGAGGATTCCCGACGAACACCGACCTTATACCCATGAACCTTTACTTAAAGGCAAATCTTCCCCAGGGCGACGGACTTCCCTATCTCATAGAAAGGTTTGAATCCGACACCTCTCTCACGCTTTATAAAGCATTTTCATCGGTTCCAAACTCCGCGGGAACGGTGTCAAATTATTCCATCGGACAATATCCTCTCTTATACGAGGACTTTCATGATATTCTCGTTTACTGGGCACTTAGAATCTATTATTCTTCCATCGTAAAAGACGCAGACAGATATCAGTTATTTAACAACATCTATCAGGAAAAGATACAGTACATGGAAGGATATCTTGGAACGAAACAGGTCAATGTGAATCTCATGCAGACCTCGGCGCAGCTGGAATCGAACCCCAACCTATTCCCGATGCCGAGCATATCAACCAGCGGGACGACATAAAATAAAAACAAAAACATGGCATCAGGAGGAATCGGTAACATCAGTCCGTTCTTAAAAAATCCCAATCTTAAAGTAGGAGGTTCAACTCCATTAGTGGGCGGTATTACGGGTAGCCAAAATATCGCGGGTATCCCCGGAACTACTTACGGAGCAGGGAAGGCAGGAACGCCCGTAACTTCTTCCATAAAGTTTCCGTCAGTGGCCAGTTCTAAAACGGCCAGTCCTCTATCTCCAACACCGCAATCTTCCCAGAATAATCAACAGAACCCCGTAACTGCAAACACTTATTCCGGGGGAAAAAATGCCTATGGACAGACGCTCGCGGGATATACTCCCAGCACCCAAACCGGCCCATTCTCCACGGCTACGACAGGACTGGTAAATCTCGGTCAAACGCAACCCCAGCAATATCAGTCGGCGCAACAGCAAATGGGACAGACCTATGGTGGACTTGTCGGCGCGTCGGCGACAACTCCGCAGGAACAGGCGATACAGAACCAGATGACGAATCTCGGACAGAGCTTTGATATAACAAACAAGGACGTTTCCGCATATGAACCCGGACTTACTATGGGACAGGTTTCAGGTCAACAGGGCGCACTGCTTTCGGCGTACAACACGGCACTCGCGAGGTTGCAGCAGCAGGAGGGCCTTGCCCAGACGCAACAGCAGCTCCAACAGGCAGGTTTGACCGCGGCGGGGAATGTGGCACAGCAGCAAGCTGGCGCAGCGACGACCGAACAGCAAGCGCAACAGTCAGCTCTCGCACAAGCAGCTGGGGTAACTACTCCGACACCGGCGAATGTATATGGATTCTACCAGCCAGGAACGGGACAGTATCAGGAATATCCACAGGGAGGAGCGGCTAATGTCGGTGCGATAAATCAGAAAATATCACAGGGAGCGGCGGTGCAGAGTATGCTTGGACAACAGGCTCAAGCGCAAGCACTTGGAAATAATCTCACTACACTTATCAATAATGCCGGTATAAATCCAGCAACGCCAGGGAATAGTGGACTTATGACAAACTTCGTGAACGGAGCGGCGCAGTGGATAAATAAAAACACGGGCGATCCTCAATATCAGAACTTTGCCAACCTCATTAGCGAGATATCCAATCGTTATGCGACAATTCTTTCGCAGTCTACGGGTACGCCGACCGACCAATCAACAATCTCTCATAATATCATCAATGGTCTTGCGAGTGGACAGAGTATCTTACAGGTACTCCAGCAACTCAATAAGAACGCTACGGATAGTATAAATGCGCTCCAGCAAACTGCGACGGGAAATCAATCTAATTCTTCCAGTCAAGGAAGTCAGACACAAACCAATGGAACCTCAAACGTCAACAGCTGGAACTTCTCCATCGACTAACGGGCCGTCCGACCCTCAGGCACTTGCGCTTACTAAGGCGATAGGGAAACAGGAATCGGGTGGAAATTATACCGCAAAAGGAAAATCCGGCGAGTTTGGCGCGTATCAGTTCACGAACGATACTTGGAACAGTATCGCTCCGCAGGTTCTTGGTACTAACGTTTCCTTGGACAAAGCGACGCCCGAACAACAGAATCAAGTCGCCTATACGAGAATAGAGCAGTTAAAAAGTCAGGGCTATGGCCCCGCCCAGATAGCTTCCATGTGGAACGCCGGACAGGGAGAACCCGAAGCGTATAAGGGGACTTTTTCCAATGGACAACCCGCCACGGGAACAAATCAGTTCGGGGCAAAGTACGATGTTCCGAAGTATGTCAATGACGTTATGAAGAACTACGCGAACTATACAAAAGGTTCCGCGCAATCCACGCCCGATACGCAATCTTCTCGGTCATCTCAAGCGCCTTCTCAAAACACTTCCAGTGGATTTTCTCCGGCCGATTTAGGACTTGGTATTTTAGGTATGACGGGTTCTGTTATTCCGACACTTTGGAACTATGCGCAGAAACCGCTCACCGAAGCGGCGACCGAAGCGGGAATTGGAGCATTGACAGGAAGTGCGGCGGGGCCGGAGGGGACTATCCCCGGCGCGATCGTGGGAGGACTTGCGGGGGCGGCACAAGGCATTATTCAGGATATAACAGGCGGTTCATCAACTCAAACGCCAACCGACACTTCTACTACCAGTACTACTGATACTTCCACGCCCGTAACGCCGACCGAAACTGCCACTTCCTCGGCTCCGACCGAGGCGCAGACCATATTGAACAACGCCACGACGAGCGAATTGCGGAATCGCGTCGGCGGAAGGAACTTATCCGATTCACAGGAGGGGAAAATAGGAACGGCAACGATGGCGGAGAATGGCTATATCCCCCAGAACAAAAATGGGAACGCCGACTACTCCACTTCCCTTGATGATTCAAGAAATAAGGAATCACAAGCGGCGCAGCTGGAGGGGCAATTCGCCGGACAGGCCCCGATGGCGGAGGTCATCGCAGAAGCGAAAAAGATGATACAGTCAAGCAACCGCGCCCCCGATGTCGTAACGGCAGAAACCGAAGCATTGGATAAACTCGCCTCACCCTATGGAAGTGAAACTCTTTCGGGAAATGATGCGATAAAAGCAAGACACCAGCAATATGCCGAAGTAAAAAAGAACTGGCAGAAAATGGGAAGTGCCGAAGTGGAAGCGAGAAAAGCTCTCGGTACTGCTTTCAGAAATGTATCTCTTGCCAATTCAAAGAATCCCCATCTCCAAATGGCGGCAATCTTTGAACAGCAAAAACATATTCACGCGCAAAAGGTCATGAAGACCTTGCATAATAAACCTCTCTCAAAACAGCACGTCCACCCTGCGCTGGCTGGATTCTATAAAATGGCGGCGCAGATAGCGGAAGCGTATATCGGAGAAAAGATAGGCGGCCCGCTGGGAGCCGTGCTTGGCTATGCCATCGGTTCTCATATCAATTATTCTCTCTCAAAGAAATTGAAAAAGACGAACTTTGATACGCCCGAAATGAAAAAAGCTTTTGCCACGCTTCGGGATACGAAGCAAAGCGCGTTTGATCACCTCGTGGAAACATTGAAAAAGAACAATATAGAAGTACCCGACATACCAGAAGAACCGAAAACAACCGCTGGAGTTGAAAAGCAGGTTAAAAAAGACGTCGTTTCCCTTAAAAAGGGTTTTGTTTCGCCTACATCTCCCGCCAAAGCAAAAAATAGCAAACGGCGATGACCAAAAGTGCTACGACTATATCCATATATGTATTATACCACATTGTCCACACTGTTGAAAATAAAACAACCTGACTATATAACAAAAATATGCGTAAATATCTAAGGAAACTGCTGGGCTTGACAAGTTTTATCGCCGCGTTCTTTTTTATCGTTGGCGTTTCGGTGGCCTCGGCAACCGTATTTCAGGGTTTTCAAGGCGGCACGGGGTATGGTTCGGCGACATCTTCTAATGTCGGACAGGCTCTTATCGTCGCTTCTACCTCTCCCTATCTTACCTATACCTTCGGGAACGCAGGAGGTGGAACTACGACCATCACGGCATCCGGCACGACGGTTTCATCCCCTTTCACATTTACCTCAACTCCATCCATATTCCCTTATGGAACGGGAACATCAACGGTGGGCTTCAATCTTCTTCCATCCCCCACCGATACCATCCAGCGGTTTCTCTCCGCAACGGGAAAGATC
>JAEHJW020005477.1_pt1 | contig 26348 bp, 42 predicted proteins | sample 9271431 | NCBI WGS metagenome assembly JAEHJW02 | reverse complement strand
TTTAAGATACTTGTCCAACACTCTAATTCACTCCATTTTCTTTTGAGTTTTTCGGTAGATAAATGCCCAAATAGGCCTATGTTCTATAGTCCTATTATAGCATAACTCAAAAGAAAATGGTCATTTTATTTTGAGTGAATATTTTGACCTTCTTTGACGTTTCTGGAAGGTTGTCCCAGTCAGGGCAAGAGGCGGTCCTTTCCCCCTTTTCCTTTCTTTTCTTCTTATTTATTACCAATATTTGACTAATCTACAGAATTTATCGGTCGTGCCTGATCTGCCTCAAGCCGCCGCGCTCTCTAACATACGCATCATGCCTCATTAGGTCCCTGGCCTCTGCATCAGTGATCTTAGGAATGTCATATTTGTGCCTTATTTCGTCTTCCCAATCAGCAAAGAATGATGACAGTTTAGCCTCAAATTCTAGGTCCTGCCGTAACCGCGTAGCATCTTCGCTATTCGGAGCAGCAGCAAGCCTAATCCGCTTAGCTTGAATCTGCAGCTGGAGCGCATGCTTGATTGTGCAAATTTCTTTAAATGAGAGCCGGCAACGCTGTTTCTTACTCATGGCGGCCTCCTTTGTGCCTGGGAGCTGGGGGTACAATTAGTCCCTGGTCTCCTGGCAAAATTGGCAATAGAAAAACACCGCCAATTGAACGGTGTTTTACGTTTACTTTGGTGGTGGCAATTAGTCTTTTGACAAGCCGTAGTTACTTAAATCAAGATACCGTTTAAATTTCTCTCTCAGTTCGTTTTTATCTGTAACCTGTTTCCCAAACCATTGTATTAATTCATAATAACGTCCATCTGCTTCTTTAGGATGAGAATAATTATTCACCTGACTGATATTGTTTATTATTAACAACAGGTAGTCGTGGATTTCTTTATCGAATAAAAATACCACTTCGTCACGAATTTCAACTAAATCCTCTATAGACGTATCTTTCTTAGCGGCAAGTCCAAAAGCAAAATCCCTCATCATTTTCTCTAATCTTTTATAGATATCATATCTTCGCTTATAAAGATCAATTTTAAGATTCTGTTCAGTTAATCTTATCTGCATTTTTGATATTCTGTAAGTCAGGCGACCAAGAATAATCGAAACTAATATCAGCCCTAAACCACTAGCAAATTGTCCTATTGCAGATAATCCATTCCAACCCCATTCCCATGGATTTTGGCCCACAATTACCACCCCCCCCCTGACGCATTTCGCCAAAAGGAGGAGATTTCCTGCAACAAAAAGACTGACGGATCAAACGTCAGCCTTTCGCCTGTCATATGTTAATTTAAAAATGGGTGCACGCTACAACAAAAGCATAGCATGTAAATAGAGCTTGGGAGAAACATATGTTTCTTTTTCAAAATTTTTTAAAGCCTAGGGCAATCTCTATTAGGCCCACCTGGCTTTTCGACCCGAACTTCTTCCGGAAGCACGCCCCTGCCAACCACCTCAACTCTGCCTTCATCGAACCATTGGCCCTGTTCGATTTTGCCGTCTTTGGCAGGCGGAACTATGCAATATTGGTCACAGCCATATAAGTATTGAGCCCTGCCGGTGATAATCCCTTCAAATCCCGTGATTTTGTCCTTAGCCTTTTTACCTAATTCAATCACTGTTTTCCACTCCTTTAGTTTTTAGCATCCCCACAGATCCTGACGCATTCTCGTCAACTTCTTAGGCTTCTTCCGTTTTCGACCGCTTTTACTCCCTCCTCCCGATTCAACTGGGGCTGGCAGATGCAAGATAGGTTCCTTGACCTTATTGTCTGGCGGGCTGGATTTGGCCCACCAACTCCAAAAAGTATTTGAATCTGCATCCACAAGACTGACTTTTTTCGGGTCGCTTGGATTGTCGGCCAATTCTCCACCCTCTCTCTAATCGACCACCCGAATCCGCCTTTTACCTTGGTAAATGACTCTGCCCCTGGCCTGAAGAATGCCTAAATGCCGCTGAACTGTGGCGGGACTCTTTAGCCCAATACCTACCGCAATCTCTCTGACACTTGGCGCCCATTTATGCTGCTGGTGATATTCACGAATGAACTCGAGTATTTTTTCTTGCAATTTATCATTCATCCCTTTGCCCTCACCAGCCACCCCACCAGGACTATCATTCCAACTGCAGCCGCCTCAATCACTAACGCCACCGGGCAGCCTTTGAAGGCATTTCCCTCCTGATTCATATCAACACCTCTCTCTGAAGCCCTCCAGGCCTCATCTTTAACCTCAGCAATCACATGTAGGGCATACCGGGGTTTTCCCAAACAAAATCAGCTTCCTCCCGCACTCCGGACAACGCTTGTCCCGGGCTTTGATAAAATCTGATGCCTTGACTGTGACCTCACCCGTTTTTTCGTCTAGGCTGGCTGAAATGCCTTGCTCTGCAAATTCTGCCGTCAACCGTCGACCGGTACTGATTTTCTGTTCAAGTTTTTTATTCAAATTGTTCCACTCCTCGCTGTGTTCAAATTCCCAAGCGCTTGGTATTTTCACAGGTTATCGATTACCACGTATATCCCGGGAACCCTGGCCCAAAATTTCTCGATAATCTCACTGGCCACCAGGGCGTCATCTGTCCAGTACCCCAGGTCCGTCATGATGTCAAAGAAGAGCTTGTTCAGGTTGTGGGTATCTGGCCGGGTTGACTTATACTCTCCATCCTGATGTTTGCCGGCAATCGGAAAGCACCACTTCACAATAACCCTGACCGGCCCAGTATACTTTTGCTCCGGAATATGCTGTGCCAGGTGAGCCTGCAGCTTTGCCCTGGCTGCCTTCAGGTCATCTGGCTCGTAGAACTGCGGCTTGCCGTTCAACACCCGGACCTGCTTTTCCTGATGGGTTACTGTCGGTGGTATCATCGGCATAAAGAATTCAGTCCGCATCTTCTGACTCCATATCTTCGTTCAGATTACATGTCTTGCACTTCTCGCTGCCATTCCCTACACACAAGGGGTAAAGATAATTATTTGGCGTAAAGCAGGTCAACCTGTTCTGTGTTTCCACTACTTCCCTACCTCCTACTTTTAGCTTCCGTTTCGCCCCCTGGCACTTTGCCCTTGTCACGGGATGGATAGGGGAGGGAGTCGTCGCCCGCATAAGGAGCGGACGACTACGTTCCCCCATCCGTGACCCGCGCGCCAGGGACAAAAAATAAGGATTATAGGATAGCGTTTTTGTCCCTCATTTTGTCCCTACGGACAAAAACAGGATTTTCGTTTTTGTCCCTCTGTTTTGTCCCTCCATTTTGCCTTACGGACAAAAACGGGTTTTCTGTTTTTGTCCCTGCTTTTGTCCCTAGGGACATTTTGAGGGACAGGGACAATTTGCGTTTTTGTCCCTCGTGCAACTTATGGACAAAAAGTCATTTTTCCGTTTTTGTCCCTGTCCCTACCCTGGTAACCACCCCTTCAGTGATACTAAAGCCGCCGTGTTCCTTGAGCCTTCTTCTGACAGATTTTTCAGTAATGCCCATGTAATCTACCAGGTCCTGAACCGTTACCTTGTTATCAAAGCTGGCGCCTTCAAAGGCAACCTCGATTGAACGTTTCCTTTCTTTTGCCTTTACCACCTTGGATTTGCGGCTGTCCATGGCTCTGAGGTGTGATGGTTTGCCCCCATCCTCATATATATCTTTCAGGGTCCCTACGTCATCAACGCTATGCACTGGATAATCGAACCACAGGTTTACCGGGCTGAACTTCGGAAACTCCCTCAAGGTTCCGTCAATTCTCCAGGCTGTACGCTGCTGTACGGCCTTCCTGGCCGCGGCCACATCCTTCTGCATGTCTTCATAGGTCTCGACGTACATGAGCCGTTTACAGGCATCCAGCATGACCTTCTCGCTGCACCTGTCATCCTGGGAAACTTCATTCTCCCAGAAGCTCACATGTTTCTTCAGCCAGGATTCGCACACGCTGCAAATTGCTTTATTCTCCTCCTGCTTTAAGATGTCACTGTTCAGGTCCAGCTCGATGAGATCCAGGAGTGCATCCGGATCACGGGCAAACACTCCAGAGCCTGATGCCCGGTCCATGCTTTTCTTGCTGCCCTGGGTGCCCTTCGAATGGTGGTGGCAGTAGATTACCGCTGCGTTCAGCTCACAGCATACTTTGTCAAACTGGTTGCAGAAGTTGGCCATTTGATCGGCGCTGTTTTCATCGCCCGTGATAACCTTGTAAATCGGGTCGATGACTATGGCGATATAGTGCTTCTTGGCGGCTCTCCGGATTAACTTAGGCGCTAGCTTGTCCATCGGAATTGACTTGCCGCGCAAGTTCCAGATATCGATATTGCTAAGATTCTTAGGCTGCCAGCCTAAAGCCTCGTAGACATCTCTGAACCGGTGCAGGCAGCTGGGCCTGTCCAACTCCAGGTTGACATACATCACCCTACCCTGGGCACAAGGCCAGCCTAACCACTTACGGCCCTCAGCAACGGCTATACAGAGCTCTATAAGGGCAAATGACTTGCCGGCCTTGCTAGGCCCTGCTAGCAGCATCTTTTGCCCCTGACGCAGCACTCCGTCTATCAGCGCCGGCGACAATTCCGGCAGGCTGTCCCACACTGAGTCAAGGTTTTCCGGCTCCGGCAGATCATCATTAATTGCCTCAATCCATTCCTGCCAGGCCTTCCAGGACTCTTTGCCGATGTTGGTATCCACCAGGAACTGCTTGCGGCCGTTGCGCATCACACCGGGCATTCTGGAGAGCCTGGAAGGGTTCCGGTTCTGGCTGTCGATTTTCAGGCCGTTCTTCTGGCAGACGTTGTAAAGATAATCCACCCGCTTGCGGTACTCGTCATAATTGGTAGCATCAATCCGGACAATGGCATGCAGGCTTTTTCCTCCACTATGCACCAGGCAGGCTACCGGCAGCTCCAGCTCCCGGATGATGGCGTTCTGGTGATCGATATCCATGGCATCTGATTCTACGAGAGCATAGCGGAATTCTGTCACGTTCTCGTTCTTAATGCCTTTGCCATCCAATGGGTTAAAGCGAATCCATGCCCCAACCTCCGGCTTACAGTCTCCGAGGACAGCTCCAATATCCCCCTTACATTGGTTAAGCGCCTGGATCAGCTCGCCGGCAGTCCTGTCCCATGCACCTTTAGTCGGTAGATGTTTACCGTCCTTCTCCCATGACTCTGTAACGTAACCAACGTTTTCTGAGGCTTCAAAAAGTGTTTCAAGATATTTCACCAGCTGGCCAGCAGGATTCCAGTCCCCGGGCTCGGTGACTTCCCGGGCCTCTACCCAGTTCTTGTTGATGACTACCAGGTCTTCCTTGGCCCCGATGATGGAATCCCATTCAAGCTCATAACTTTCTGTCCGTTCCGGCTGCCAGCCCTGGTCCTTGGCTAGCTGGACAATCGTGCCGGCTGTCACTGGGGTTGGAGCGCCCCGGAATGTATCCCATTTTTTGAAGCACTCTCCGGGATGGTAGCGGCCTCCATCCCGCTTGCTCCAGGCGTCCCAATCCATGGCGGTATAATTGGCTTCTTTCAGAGCCATACCGACGTTGACCCAGTCCTGGTAATCGAGCATTGACGGGTCGATGTGTTGCAGGATTTCGCGGAGGTCATACTGCTTATCATTGCTCATGGGTTTGCTCCAATAAATTCTTAAGTGCCAAAATCTCAGCTTTTAGTTCTGCTTGTCGTGGGCAGGACATTCGTGAACCTGGTAAATATGATCTCTCGAGTGATTTCTCTTTTCGGCTGAGCAGATTTCTAAGCTGTTTTGAGGATTGGTTAGCGTACTTGGACATAGTCGAATGGTAAGTGTCGAAAACTTTTTGCTGATTTATCATCGTGTCCTATCCCCTTCCAATAGGCCAGGATTCTGATAGATATTGCCGATAACTACCCACACTTCCCAGGCTATACTAGCGCAAAGGATACGCCCCTCTAGGTTGGTAATGCAAATGGATGCGCTTTTATCGTCCCATTTGACTATCATTGGACGATCTATGGGTGAGGTCCGCACTATATCCCCCTCGTAAATCTCCTTGCCGTTCTTGTCGTGCAGGCCGGTGTATTGCATGAGTTCTACTTCGTTAAATAGCCGCCATGCGCCATTTGTATTAATTTGCCTACTGGAGAAATCTATGTCGTGTACGGGTATTATCTCTTGTAGCGACTTCTCCCACGCCCTAAATTTAATCTCACGCACTTCTATCCACCCGCCAATCTTTTTAAGAGTTCCGGTACCAGGATATTTTCCAATACCCATTCATAAGTAGCTTCAGCCTTATATGCGTATTTACAGTTGTATAAATTGATATTTACCGCTTCAATCAGGGCTTCATTATTCAGCTTGGTATATAAGATATGAAAGCCTGGTGAATTGGCCCTTACGTTCCTATACTGCTCAAGTGTGATACTGCCCGGCGGAGTATTCTCAATGTCGATTTCTACTTCATCAATGGAGACGAAAGGCTTAATCTTGGGCTTTGTCGTGAACTGGACCACCACTCATACCCCCTTCAAGGCGCACATTGTGCAAACAGCCTCGACCTTACCGGTAGCTACCAACTCCTTCAGCCCTGGCTGCTCCCAACACTCTTCCCCGCATTTTGGGCAAGTAGTAAGTACCCAGTCTGCCCTAGCTGGTACATTTTTCGCTAGCGGCAGACATACATGGCCCGGCTCGCCGTTCCAAGGTGCTATTCTCATTTCATCACGCCTCTCATTTTTTTGGGATCATGTATGGTGCCGCATCTGTACTCATTTCCTGGCCAATCTTGACTAGCCGACTCTTTACCCAGTCGAACCATTCTCTGTGCGGAAGGAATGTGGGAAAATAATTTCTCGCCACTTGTCTATATTCGGCTAATTCACCGCTCAGCCAGGCTCTTGGTAGGTAAAACCACCAGGGTTCGTATTTGATGCTAAGCTTGTCCGCCCAACAAAGCCTGGAGGGCTGGACTCCCGCGCTCCTCGCATAATGTCGAGAGTGGAGAAGGCACAGATAGAAATGCTCTTTGCCTAACCATTTTCTAGCCAATTCAGCCGCAAACTCAGGATGCCGTTCACCTTCTGGGCCATCCATGTTAGGGCTAAACCAATAGCCCCAATCATGGATTATGATACAAACTAGCTCCTTCCAGCTTGGCTTGCCATAGAGCCTTCTCCATGCCAGGAGAACGGTTATCGGGTGCCAAATAAACTGATGGACTCCAAAAAGTAAGCTTTTCTTCCCGACTTTCACGTCCTCACGCCCCCCTCTCAACTTAATCTAATCAACCTTTTCTTTGCCTTTTTCTCTCACCGATTTTGTTGTAAATATCAGCAATGACAATACCTGCCCTTGTTAACTCAGCATCATTTTGAATTAGATTGTGCTTATTTAACCTTACAAGCTGCTTTCGGGAAACCAGAAGAAGATTATTAATTTCAACATTCTTCTTGTTACCATCCCCGAAAATTAACACATGACCTTTTGGTACCGGCCCATTTGTTGCCTCCCAAACGAGGATATGTTTTCCTTTCCACTTGTTTGGATCTGCAATTTTAACCTCTGGATAGCCGTCAGTATTAACTCTTTCGGAGCCAACTGGCTTGTAATTCCACGGCTTGTTCCCTTTTTTGAATTGGGTTGATTCTCCGCCGCACGTAACTCCTTTTTTACCTTTGTTCCACGGGATTATGCCTTTCTTGAATTGCGTGGGCTTATATCCTGTATTAAGTCGACAATCAATGCCGTTGTGTAGTCCATGGCGGTCAGCAAGCGAAACCACTGCTGAAACCTTTAGGTTCATCCCGAACTGCTTGTTGAGCATATCAGTTAATTCTTTAAAGTGGCACCCGGAGATATTGGCTTTTATATAGTCGATATGTTCAGTGCTGTATTTGCGATTGCTCATAAATCAACCCCCAAGTAATTCAAGCAATCTTCCCTTAGGTGGCTTTGCATCGTTAACCCTTATGTCACCGTCATTTATAGCTATATTTGCTTTTAATACAAGTGAGCCGTTCGCAATTACCTGCGTCGCAATGTCTGATACAGCTTTTGCCCTATTGATCTCCTCTTGCAATGCTTCCCCTTTCAGGTCCTCATCACCCAGACGCTCCAGCTGGGCGAATAAGTGATTATTCAAGTCGCCCAATGAATTTTTCATCAGTTTCACGCCCCCCATCCAAAATCAACACTCGGCTTATATTCCGGTTTGTACTCATAGGGATTAATTTCATGCGGGACTTTCCAGCCGTTGGCGGCAATCCGGTCGATGAGCTTCTTGGCCGTCTCAAACTGCCAGGTGCCAACGTGTTGGAATCCTCGGCCCTCTAGGAAGCGAATCTGCTTCGGTGTTGTGAGCCCTTCCCAGCGACGCTTGTCCAGCCTGTCAAGCAATTTGGCAGCCTTGCCGGCAGACTCTATTTCGTCCGGTAAGATACCCAGCTTCTCAAGGGTACCAATCTGCTTCTCTGATGGTGGTCCCATTTCCCATCCAAACGTCGGGACATAATTCGCCAGGTCTTCAGCCTGGATGCTCATTTCAAACTGCAGCGGATCGACCAGCTTGCGCTTACGGTGCTTCATTTCTGCCAGCTGCTTAGCCAAGGCTTCCTCGCGGGCTGAAACAACGTCTTCCTTGGCTTTGACTTCAGCTTCCTCCAGATCCACCGGGTAACCGGCAGCTTCAATATTCTCGGTCATCTTTTCCGCAACTTCCGGAGACTCGCAAATCAAGTGTGCCGGATGGCAGAGTTCATGGCGCTCTGTGTGCCAGAGGAAGTCTAGGAGCAGCAGGTATTCTTTGCCGTCAAATAGCCGGGTGCCCCTTCCACACATTTGCGAATAAAGACTTCTCACCTTAGTTGGCCGGAGTACGACTATACAGTCCACTGACGGGCAGTCCCAGCCCTCAGTAAGCAGCATGGAGTTGCATAAAACGTTGTACTTGCCGGCTTCAAAGTCGGCCAGTATTTCGGCCCGGTCGCCGCTGTCGCCGTTTACTTCCGCAGCAGAAAATCCTTTACTGTTCAAAATGTCCCGGAATTTCTGGCTCGTTTTGATCAGCGGCAGGAACACTACGGTTTTTCTGTCCAGGCAGTACTTGGCCATCTCGTCGGCGATTTGATACAGATATGGATCTAGGACTGATCCTAAATCGCTGGCCTTAAAGTCTCCGGACTGCATGCCCACTCCGGTGAGGTCAAGCTTTAGTGGTATTGTCTGGGCCTTAATAGGGACCAGGTACCCGTCTTTGATGGCTTTGGGTAGCGTGTATTCGTATGCCAAGGATTCGAAGTATTGGCCTAGGTTGCGCATATCACCCCTGTCAGGAGTGGCAGTAACTCCCAGCACTTTGGCCTGATCAAAGTATCCTAGCACCCGTTGATAGCTGTCAGAGAGGCAATGGTGGGACTCATCTACGATGATTGTCTTGAAATAATCTTTTGGGAACTGACTGAGCCGTTTCTCACGCATTAAGCTCTGGACAGAACCAACCACAACACGGAACCATGTACCCAAGCAGGTTTCTTCTGCCTTTTCAGTAGCGCAACCCAGGCCAGTTGATTTAGAGAGTTTATCTGCTGCCTGATCAAGGAGCTCGCCCCGGTGAGCAAGTATTAAAACCCGCTCACCGTCGCGAACACAATCCTCTGAAATCTTGCTGAACAGGATGGTCTTGCCCGTACCAGTCGGCAGCACTGCAAGCGTCTTGGTGATCCCCTTGTCCCACTCTGTTTGTACTGCTTCCTTGGCCTCCCGCTGGTATGGTCTTAGTTCCATAGCTAAAACCTCCCAGCCTCAAAACCCTTGTTTGTGCCTGGCGCTGCTTCCGCCGGCTCGTAGAATTTTTTGATCTCGTTAATCTTAACGTCTTCTCCCTTATCGTTCTTCCATGACCGAACCCCAACTTTACAGCGGCCTGTAGAGCCAACCACCTTACTCCAGTTCATTGTGACCTTTTCACCTTTTTTGCGTTGTCCGATGCCGGTAAAGAAGGCGCACAACAGGCCCTCGGTACTGCTGTGTAGAAAGAGATTGTGCTTAATGGTGGACATGCCAGCAGCGCCTTTGACTCTGATATGGACAATAGCCTTGTTGCACGCTGGTAGCTTGTCGCTGCCGTTGTGCCGGGCCCGTTCAAACTCCACCACTTCGAAATCGTAGTCACCTTCTGGTAGGAGTGTATAATCCGTACCGTCATTCTCGATTTGGTCATCCCAGCTTAATTCGCGTCCTTCATTTGCCATTGATGTTTCCTCCAATTCGTTTAATTGTGTTACAGGCCTGGGAATTCCCAAAGACCTAAAGAGCCTTTGGCGGGGATTGGTTCGGGCAACTGCTTTACGTCCTCCAAGATCCAGGCGAAACGGCCGGGAGTGTAGTTGCCGAAAGCCTTTTCATTTTCCGATAAGGTAGCTGTAAATTCCGGTGTAATTGGTACCACATCGACTAAGTTGCAGGTTGCGATAATCTTTCCTAGTGGCAAATTCCAATCAGCACCCCAGGCTACTCCATACCCTAACTTCCTGAGAATTGTAAAAAATGGCTTAGTGAACACAAGCTTTTTGATAGCGGCAGTGACTCCTTTACTTGCATGAATCGCCAAGGGTCCCCTATAGCTCGTGGCCCAGGACCTGGTTTCTATTCGCTTGGCGCCGATGGCTACCAAGGTAGCCCAGGGCTGGAGAAGTGAAATCACTTTCATGGTTGCTTCCTCACCTTCTTTAGGAATTTAGTAGCAAAACCCCCAGCTTTGCCTTCCAGCAGTACTACTTCTGTGCCACACAGGTTCCAAGGCTCGTTTGTTACGGTCCAGACTTTATCCGGATATGTTTCAGCTTCCAGGCATTTTATCATTACTACTTTGTCACCGGGTTTTAAATTCTTGGTCATTATTAATACCTCCGGGATGTTAGTGCGAGGAGTGCTTTTTGCGGCGTGCTGTGTGTATTACCGGCAGGTGGTGCAGCTTTCGCCAGTTGTTGGATCTGTATTCAGAAATACGCTCGTATAAATACAAGTAGGGTTCCGCGAATTGCTGCAGCAGAGTTCCGAAGCCTGGGCCCATGACTTTGTTGATGGCGGCGAAAACCGGTGCAGCTAGTCCCGCCGGATCTGAAATACGGTTAATAGCCTCTCTCAGGTTTTGATCTCCTTCTCCTACTATCACTACCCGGGTTTTGTCCGGCTTTGTGCTGAGATCATAGCCCGTTGGGAAAATATCTCTCATGACTCACTGTCCTTCCCAAACAAAAGCTCATTCAGTTGCGCGAGAATCAGCGGGCTTAGCTGAAACCCTGCTGCTGCCTGGTGGCCACCGCCGTCGAAGGCTTTGGCGATCTCCGAAACGTCTACTCCATTTTGCCGGCTGCGGAGCCCGACCCTTCGGTTTTTGAGGTCCACCATGATGACATAGTCAGCGTGCTCTAGATCTTGGTCCTCGAGAATTGTGTGGCCAAGCTGTGAATGGTATTGCTCAGCGAAGCAAAGGGCATAGGAACGGTCTTGGGAGTCGGAGAACCATTCTGTGGAGTGCTCTATTACTTCTTGGATGTACTGGTCTTGTTTCTCCTGCTCAAGCTCGATGAGGAGTTTTTCATAAGGCCGGAGTTGAGGGCTGGGGTCATCAGTAAAACGAGTGACGAACCGGTCAAATCCTATGCTGCGGAGAAGTTGGTTAAGGGTATTAGACAGAGGGTGTTGGTGTATCCAGAGATCATAGTCGTTAGCGTGCCAAACAAGGGTTGATAAAGGTGTTAGGTTAGGCATAGGGGTTGAAAGGTAATCAAATTTGTTATCGGTTAGCCAATCATACATCAGCTGTGCTCCACATATTGATAAGTCTATCTTCGCGGCGTAGCCGTACTCCGCAAGGCCCATGGCTGTCTTGTGATGGTCAAAAAGGAAAACCTTACAGCTGGTGGTCTGGTTCACGAAAGTCAGCAGGCTAATAACTTGTTGATCCTGCGGCGAGATATCCGCGATGTACAGCTCATCCGGAAGGCTGTCTTCCAGGATGTCTCTTATCCGGTTGTCTACCGTGTCATAGTTTTCGGAGTAATAGACGCCGTCCGGGAACCAGGTCTTAAACACAACTGCGCACGCAGCGCCGTCGAAGTCAGAATGAGTCACTAAGATTTGTTTGGTCACAGCTTTTCAACTCCTCTCTTTCGCTTAAAACGGTTCCCGCTGCGTCTTAATCAGCTCAAACACTTGCGTCCAGGCGCCGACCAGAACGCCGGAAATGAAATTTGGGTCATAGTTTTCGATGGGCGTATTGGCAGGGTAATAGCCTTTACTGCTGACTGCCTGCTGGATCTCCGGAATGGTGACGTCATTGGCCCTCATTAGGTCAGCCAGGGGCTTGGGCACCAACTCATAGAGGTCTTTAGCTGGCTCTTTCTTTGGCGGCTCCGGAGCCGGTTGCTGTGTCCTAGGTGGTTCTTGTCTCGGCGGCTCTTGCCTCGGTGGATCCTGTCGTGGTGGTTCTTGAGGCGGAGCCGGTGGCGGCGTTTCAACTGGTTTTGAAACTGGAGCCGAACCTGCTGGAATGCAGTGCTGAATCGCCGCAAATTCAAATGGCAGTTCTTCGGCCAGGCCGTGCCGGTTCTTGGCATCCCAGCATGGATGGTGGGCAGTGTACATGACACGCTTGCCGCCCTGGGCTTTGCCCTTTTTGTCTTTTTCGTCTGCTTTAACGACATAGGTCTTATAGTTTGCAAAGAGAACTATGTCGGCCCACTCTCGGACCATAGGAGAAACCTGTTTTGTCATTTTCATTTCCCAGCGGTCATAACTGGGCATTTCGTCAGGTTGCTCGAATTTCCGCATCTGAGCATGGGCAGTAATCACAACGTTGACACCGCGGTCAACCAGGTCCTCCAATAGGTTCAAAAGTTTTCCGAATTCTTCAGCCGCGTAAGTGTAGCCCTTACCGTATCCGAAGTCCTCAATACCATCTTTCTTTCTTGTTGCGCATAACTCCCTGACACATAGCTTTTCCGCCCAATCGCCAGTGTCAATAACGAAAGTCCCTATCTCGTGAGGATTCCTGATATAATAGCGGACCTGTTCCAGGATCATAGTCCAGCTGCTTGGCTTCTGGGTTCGGGAAACATTTAACCGTTTTGTGCTGCCCTCGGTATCACAGAATTTTGCCCTTGGGAACTGGGAAGCAAAAGTTGACTTCCCAATCCCTTCCGGTCCGTAGATAACAACCTTTTGGGCGCTCTCGAGAATTCCATCAGTTCCCTGCATCAATTTCACTAACCTCACTTTCTAAAATATTGCCTGCCTCAAAGTCAGCCGTGGAAAGAAGTGTTACTAGGGGCGTCATTTTGCAAGCATTGTTAAAGGCCCATCGGCCGGAATAGTCGCTGAAGTCCCAGGCCCCCATGTGCCACCGAATTGCAAGTTTTTCATGGTCAGTAAGCTTAATGAAATCCTGCAAAATGCTTAGTGACTTCTCTCCATGGCCAAGAGGCAACTTGTCTTCCACTGAATACGCAATTGGTAACACCGGTACCGGATCCTGGGGACGGTTCTTGAGCCAGTCAATCAAGATCGTTGCGTTTCCAGTAGGAATTGACCGCTTGAACCGTCCATCCTCGAGTAATTTCTCGTCCATTCCTTCAACCAGGCGACCCCTTTGCCCCCATAGGCTATTGAGATAGCTGAATTGGGCATCACTGCACGGTTCGCCGCCCTCATGGTAGAAGTTGACCTTGCATAGGTCATGGCCCAGGCCGCAGATGATCACCGATTCTGCCGGAACATTGACTCCAAATCTAAATACCTTTTCACACAAGAGCCGGTAGACATTCAGACTGTGTTCGGCCAGGCCCCCGGGCTTGGCCAGGTGATGCTTGGTGGAGCAGGGAGCAGTGTAATAATCCGAATCGATTAAGAAGTGGGCCAGGTACGGCATCCCTGGCCTGTCAACTCGCGCCCAAAGGTCGATGATTATCTCTCTCAGATCGGTCACCTAAAACTCACCAACCTTCCATTTAGGCGCTTCTGGCACTTCCTCGGCTGGCTTTTCTGCACCGGAGACATAGCCATCCTCAATAACAATTGAACACTCATCACCCGTACTGACTCGGGTGGCGATGGCCTGCAGGCCCTCCCGCTCTAACCAATTCCCAAATTCGCGCAAGCTGTCCAGGTCAAGCTGCTCCAGCTTGTCCAGGAGGACAAAACCGCATTTCGGGTTCAGCTTCCGGACGATGGCCGTAGACACTATCAGCTGCTCAGCACTGCTCATGCCGTCCCATTTTTGCCCGTTATAGGTTAGTTCACCGTCAACTACTGACAGGTCGGGAAGCGGAAGGTTTGCGCCCTTGAGCAGGTCAATCTTAGCCTGCCTTGTGCTGTCAATTTGAGCTGTTAGAGAGCTATATTGATTGGAATAGTCCAGGGCGTCTTCTTCCGCTTTGTCTTTGTCCAGGTTGGCCCGAACTTTGCGGTTGATCTCCTCAATGTTGGTAATGCTGGTCTCGAGTTCAGCGGTGGATTCGTCATGCAGCTGTTCAGCGGTCTTGTAGGCGGTTTCCATATCCATATCCACCTGAATAAGCTGCTTTTGGTATCTCTCAAGCTCTTCCTTTAGGGAATTCACTTTTTCTGCAAGTCGATTTCTTTCAGCGTGGAGTGTTGACGCTTTATCCCGCTTGCGCTGGTTCTCACCGTTCTTGGCCAGGATCTCCTGCTGCTGCCTGATCAGCTCCGATGCTGAAACAGGCTCTTTCGGCGCGTCCGGATGATAGGGCTGCTCTTTAGCGTATTTCTTCTTTTGGTCAGTAATCTGCCCGATAGTCAACCGCCGGTTGTACAGTTCTGTTTCCTGCAGCTCCAGCTGGTGCAGCTTGTCGCCGACCCCGATAATTTTCAGGAGCGTTTCGGCTTTTTCTTTACTAGAAGATTGCATGAACCTTGGAAGGTCAAGAGCCAGCTGCTCAACAAAGTCATTCAGAAGTTGCTGACCACCCTTAACTCCAGTCGGGTCAATTACCTTGAGGTCGGAATTTTTACCCTTGCGCTCGATGACAAGGCCATTGCTCATGGTCAGGTGTAGGTATGGAGGGATAACGGATCCGTCCCGCTGCGGCTCAGAGGGGCGGTATTTGTCGCCCCCCAGGGCCCAGGCAATGGCGTCCAACACAGAGGTCTTGCCCTGCTTGTTCTTGCCGCCTACTACTGTCAGACCATTGGCCGTAGGCTCAATTTTAACGGCCTTAACCCGTTTCACGTTTTCGATTTCGAGTTTATTAATCTTAATGGTCACAGTTTCCACTCTCTTTCTGTTTATTTCTGAGGTGCTCATCCATTTCTGCCCACTGAGGTGGGAAAACAATCTTACCGTTTATAGCCTGGACCACACAGGCGTCACCTGTGTCGGTTATTCGGACTTCAGGGAAAATCTTTTTCTGAAGCTGCACATAATTCCAGACTTCCTGAGGTCCATTAAGGGTAACTTTGGGACAATGTTCTCCGTCTACTTTCAGGAAGCAGTAGCCGAAAAATGTTTCATCCATTGACTTTACCATTTAGTACTGCCACAACCCCGCATTCAATGTCACGCAGGATGGTCAGGCGCAATTGTTCTGCTGATTTCACCACAACGTCCTCGGTGTCATGTATCCGTTGCTCAGCTGTAACAATTGCCTTGGTGAAATACTGCCGAACCTTCCCCATGGTGACTTCCTGGTTTGCTTGAAGCAGCATGTGCACATCTTCAGTTACCTGGGCAACAAGCTGCATAGCTAGGTCAATAGCCTTAGACTGCTTGTCCTTCTCAACCAAAAAATCTAACTGCGGCCCCGGGCTATCCTCCCAAAACCGCTCTACTTCTTCACGGGTAGCCGACTCTTGCTCAGACTTGTCCGCCAATTTTTTCGCCTCCTCTAATTCTTGTCGATATAACCAGGCGTCCGAGTGTTCAACGCCACAGAACATGGCTACCCGACCCGGTGAGCCCGCAGCGTCGAACGCCTCCAGCGTTGGATATTTGGCTTTCATTGCGGCCACCAGGTCGGGGTTTCCCATTGCTCTTACCTCCCTATTCCAAGATACCGGCCTGCGCGGCTGTCCTTCCTGGATACTACTTTTGCCACCGGCGTGTTAGCCCGTCTAACCAGTTTGTTATAAACAGCCGGCTTTTGGAGCCTTAATTTGTCCCATTCTGCCCGCATCTTTTTGACATGGCGGCTTAACCTGGATGCCATTTCTCTTGCCTCCAGTGCATATCTAAATCCAAAATGTGATAAAATAGTCCTGGCAGCCTAAACATCAGCTTTTTGGAACTCTCGCAGTGGAACGAACGCTGCGGGAGTTCCCATTTTCATCAGGCACTATCTCAAGGAGGTCTAATATTTCCGATAAGTGTTCGGGAAATCGGTCTGTGCAATAATGAGTCAAGAGAGAAAGGGTCAACCGGTACGGGGCTACCTGGAATATGCGGTATTTGGTAATTGAGTCCATATCCCGGACGTACTGTAGGAAGTCCCTCACCTCGACTTGCAACACGGGCTTGTCCTCCTAAGATGGTTACCTGGACAGTCTTACGACCCCACTGAAGGGCCTGCTTGCGTGTTGGTAGCCAGACGTCTATCCTGTCGCCTTTAATGGCTGTACCAGTGTCCCAGGCTGTGGCGTAGCCATATCCTTCGACATACAGCTTAGTACCAGGTGGAATCACCTTGGGGTCTGTGGCTACCACTCCACGACCTGCAGGGTGCTCCCAGCCCCCGTATTTAGTAGGGCCCTTCTCACAGTAGCTGGTGGCAACCATATCTATCGTCCTGGTTTGTTGTGGAGTTGAGACTGCGATTATTGCTGCTAAGGTCAAGCTAAGCATTTAGTCTCCCTTGCATCTGCGCTGTGAGCTTGCCCACGGCCACCCGGTACGTTTCGCGAGTATCTTCGTTTACTACTCCGGCCAGCGCCCCTAAAAGCCCGTCAAAACATTTAACCAGTAAATTAAACTGCAGTTCAAATTGCTTTTCGTCCGGGGTCCGGTTTACTTTAGCCCGCAGCGCCTCGAGTTCGCGCTGAACCGCATCGGGCACCTTCTCAACGATTTCCTTGACGATCGCAACTTCCGCCGGCTCCTTCAGCTGGCGCTCGAGGTCCTTGACCTTCTCGAGGGATTGGGATAACTCTTGATTGGCCTTGTCCAGTTCCGCCTGCAGGCTGGCAACGTCTTCCGCTTTACCGGCGGCCTTGGCAGCCTCAAGTTCCTGTTTAAGCCTGCCAGCTAATTCCTTTTGCTTTTTGGTATTTTCCTGCAGCTTTTCAACTTCTTGCTTGGCGGTCTCCCAGCCCGACTCAGCAACTCTGAGGTTAGATTCCGTTTGCTTTAACTTTTCCTCGATTTCCTGTTTTTCCTTAACCGCCTGCTGCAGCTCCCGGGTGCTCATGCCGTCAATGTCATGTTCCTGGATGAATTCCTCGCGCTCATCGGCCGGGATCCCCAGCAGGGCCACCGCCTGGGTATAGCTCAAATTGCCAAGCGCTTGGGATTTTGCGTTGTTATCGAATAGGCCCAACTGGTCGCTGCCATACTGCTCGAAGATCCGCATTAGGTTGTTTGCCGTGCTTTGCGAATAATCCACTGATTGCTGCAGCCAGCTTGTCCATTCGCCATGCGGTACCAAGCTCTTTGCCTCCGTCAGCCGGCGACCGATCTCGATGCTGCTGGTCAAGAGTATTCGCTTAGCCTGGTCTTTTATGGCATTGATTTCAGCGGCAATAATAAGTGGGGTTCGCGCTATTGTTAGTTCGCTCATAATCACTCCTCCTTAGGCCGATTTTTTGACTTTCGGCTTCTTGGTCAACTTCCTGGCCTTAAACTCCTCGATAAACTCCTTCACCTCTTCATCCGGGTTACAATTGTGATTGCCGCGGACCTGGATTACGGCATCATTCCTAACCTCAACCGTGAAAAACGGTTTGGCAGGTGCGGAGGTCTTACGGATAAAAAGGATGGTGGTCCGCCCACTTGCATGGCCACTGGCATAACCCCCAACGCAGTGGTTTAAGGCTTTGCCCTCGGCAATGAGTTCCTCCGCGCTGGCTGCTGCCCTGATGAATAGGCCTTTGAATTTAAACTGGTAATGCTTGAGCTGGGCGTTCCTTTCGGCGATCTGCCGCTTCAACTCTTCGTCGGCCTTGATTTTGATCTGTTTGATTGTGTTCTGGTGAGCACGGTAAAGATTTTTCGGGAATAGCACTGCTGATGTTCGGAGGTAAAGGGCCGGTCTTTCGCAGTAATCAATATCTGGGCCATAATCCAAAAGCATGTCGAGGCCTTCTTTGGCTACGTTGTGGATTCTGCAAGTAGTTCCTGGCATACATTCATGGAACGGGCATTCAGGATGGTCGCATTCCGGAAATTGATTCTCGCGTTGGTCCGGGAGGGTCTCAAGTTTGATACAATCCCTGATATAATCGCGCCAGGCCGTCAGTGCTCCGCTAAGCTCTCTGTATTGCTTTTGATTTTTCGCCCGCTGTTTGGCCAGGTATGCTAAGATCTTCTTCATAGGCGCGTAACGTGTCAGGGCCAAGAGCTCTTTGAGGTAATAAGGGCTATCTAGATAGTTGATTTCTTGAACCTCATCCATGCTCAGGCCCCATTTGAACTTTCGGGATGTCTGGAGTATATGGAGCAGGAAAAAGGTGATATTTTGGCTTCGCTTCCGAATCTCACTGAATTCTTGCTTGGTGAGTTTAAGGACCTTCAGGAGTGTTTTCCCGTTCCAGTTGATAGCTCCCAGGGTGCTGTCAGTCTCCATTAGCTTGCTATTTACCAGGTCTTTCATGCCGAGCTTGGTAAGGTACTCGATGCAGGGGTATTTCGCGAAAAGACCGAAAAACCGGGTCATATCCTCATAGTCGTATTGCTCCCAGCAACTGTATTGGAATGAAGTGCCCTCGACTATCTGGGGAATTCGGTTCCGCGAATAGACCGACGGAATGTTTGCAATGTGGCCATGATTCCAGACGGAATGGACCGTTCTGGTTTTTTCCCAACCGCCGGCGTATATTTCCCCTTTGTCCCTGTAATAGGCCCATCGTTTAATCATCCGGGGTCTTCCTGGTTCAAAAATGTACATTGTGATGGTTTCAAACTGAGTTTGTACCCGGTAATAATTGTCACGGTAATCCCGGACTGCATAAATTCCGAGAGCGACTACGGTCTTGGGGTCCACCCGGGATTTGTCGTACCAAACAAAGTACCGTTCGTCGACCAATCTTTTTCGGCTTATCCCAGCCGCCTTTACTGTTACCTCTTTACCACATTCGAAGCAAATAACTCGCGAATTGTGCTTAAGCGTGGCTCCGGTCGGGTACTCCCGCTCACAGTGGGTGCAGTAGCCATATTGGACCTTGCCAACCCGCCGGACGAATAGGTACCGGGACCCGGCGAAGACAATCTCTTTCGTGTAATCCACTACCTCTTGGGTGATAGTTGGCGGAATATGGTTGGTAAAGTCAATGCGTTCATCGTCGGTTAGATGAAACCGGTCGAACATATCATCAACCTCCCAGCAAGTCATCCAGGCTGACATCAAAGGCAGCCGCCAGGGTAACTACCGGTGTCTGGGCCGGCTGCGCAGGGACTGCGGCGGCTCCATTGATGCCGAAGTATTTCATCACGATCTCAAATCCTTGCTGAGGCGTAAACATCGCCACGTTCCCGACCTTTTTCTTTTGGGCTTCATTTCGCATCGCGTCTAGGCTCTTTGCAATAGTCTTGTCTGCGGCCATGATCTTCTCGGCAGCTTCGGGATTGGCCTCAATATAGCCTGTTAAATATTGTCCAACAACCCGGATATATTCATTGCTCTTAGCGCCGTCCATTTCGGCTTTGAGCTTGGCAATAGCTTGGTCTTTCACAGTTTAAACCTCCTTACCTCCAACCTTGGTTACGGCTTCCCGGGCAACTTTAAAAATGACTTGAAGTACGCCGCCCCAGGGGCTCAGCTGTTCCGGTAAGCGAATGCCGCCTTGCTCAGTGTAAAAATGCTCCTGACAATCCAGGATTCCCTTTAAGGCGTCAAGCATATCAGGCGCAGCGGCTATAAGTTGAGCATCACCCAGCGAAAGCCGGCCATCAGAACTGGTAACGTTAATAAAGTAGCTGTCGCAAGCTGGATGCCCACATTCACATTTACTGATTTTCCAGGGTCCAGGCGTATGCTCTAAATCGCTCACTTCCCTGCCTCCCACTCAAACAACTTATCTAGCAGTTCCACTACCCTGTCCTTGTGTGGCATCAAATACCTGTCTCTGTCCCGGTCGTAGGCCTGTTGACTCGGCCAGGCGTCCCTACCAATTACGGGCCGTATAACGTACCCTCTAGGCCCCTTCTCCAGCCTGGTGCCCATACAGCGGAAGCCATGGAATAGGCCGCTGAGAAGTGGGTTCAACCAGTGAGACAAGGCCAGCAGCTGAGCCCACAGAGCGCCATCCTGGTACTGCTTGTCCAGGTCAGGGCGTGGGTCAGAGAATTCAGTTCCCAGGTCTACTACCCTGGCGCCAAAGGTCCGTTCCGGCTCCAGGGCAGGTGGCTCAAACAGGCTGCCGGTAGAATTCATGGCTGTCACCCCTTAAGCCGATCTGTCAAAGCCGATTTGCCCCGGGTCCCTTTGCCTCATTCCGTAGGCAGCTTGAACCGCTTTTACCGCGGCTTCATCACCGACAACCATCGGGCTGCCGTCTTCAAAGGTACCGACAGGCGTGTGCAGTGCAGCCAGATCCTCCATGACTCCGGTTGTCTGTTCGTAGGTATCTACAAACTCATATATGGCCTTAGTCCCATCGGCGAACAGGACCTCCAGCTTGTCCGGCAATGGGTCGCCGGTAGGATAGGCAAGGGTTTGAACAGCGAGGATATTTTCAGCTCCTTGGTGGCCGAATTCGCATTCCAGGACTTCATCCTTTTCTTCTGATTCCAGGCCGCAGATTTGGCAACGGTATTTGGTAAGCGTGATCATGTCGAACCTCCATTCTTTACAATTCTGGAGAAGCCATAATCGGCTTCCGTTCCATCCGAAAAGCGGATTCGGGCTTCCAGCGGAAATTCTTCGCCCAAAATATTACTGTAACCGCTAACCCCTAACAGCTCGGCGTCCTCAATTTTAAGATGCCGTGTTTCGCATTCTAAGGCCTTATTGGGGTCTTCATATATCGCCCCGCAATATGAGCATTTAAAAAGGGTTTTCACAACTTGTCTCCTCTCTAAATCTCTATTTAGTGGTATAATGGTCTTGATAGTCCTCCTGAGTGCCGCTCAATGGGTGCCAGCCCGTTAGCGGCATTTTTGTTGCCTAATCAGAGGCATCACCACCTTTCAAGGGCTAAAAAGGGTAAAAAAATTTATCGTGGCGATAAAGCTACGATTATTAGCGGAATTCCAAGGAAAAAGAACGCCAAGACCGCTAGCAGTCCAAGGACGGCTTTGGCCAGTAGGATGGCTCGTTGCTCCTCGTCGTATAGGCAATTGGCATCATCCCGGCCATGATCCGGACATCTCTTTCTGCGGATGCAATAAATGCAGTCTGTGGTGTCCAAACTTATCCCTCCTCTCTTATCTCAGCTTTTCAACTTCCAAGAGCCTTTCTGCACTCTCGATGCAGGCTTGGGCATAGCCGACATTACCTGCATCGATTGCCGTTTTCATGTCGGCCATCAGCTTGCTGATAAAGGCTTGGGTTTTGTTCATGGAACGCTCCTTTCCTGTAGGATTTTCCCTCTCTTTGTCGAAGTTGGAAGTTGTCCAGACTGTCCAATGTCGAAACGGGAGGAGGTGACCAGTGTGCCGGTATATTACATTTGCTCTGGATGCGAAGAGAGATATGCCATCGGATATCAAAATTCATATCCTGACTCCATCACATATTGTCCAAAATGCGGAAAGGCTTTGATTAAACATTGCCTAAGTTGCAAAAGGGAGATCGCCAAACAAGATGAACAATTTTGCCCGTATTGCGGGAAAAAGTATGTTGAATAGTTTATTGCGGGCATACGTCTCCGGGGCAACTGTTGGGTTGCCATTCTTTTTTTCCAGCAATAAGGGCATTCGGGACTTATTTTGGCACCGCATTTGCCGCAAAAGTTTTTTCCCGCAGGCTTACCGCACTTAGGGTAAATCCTTTGATTGGTTGACATTTTTTCTCACCTCACTTTCACAATTGTTTTAGCTCTCTATTTACCCAGTCCGGCACAAGTAAATCACAAGGGACCGCTTCCAGATCTGCTCTTTTTTCGATTGGTTCCGCATCTTCGATTTTTTGAATAGCATTTAATAAACACCCTACGCCGTAAAGCAACGGCCCCCAAGGTTCAAAATCGAAGGGATAAAACCTCAGGATTAAACGAACAAAACAACCAGGGTATATCTTAGATTCATCTGTGATTTCCTTGTTCTCAAGGTCAACAATTTTCGGCTTTTTCGAAGATTTAGCCGAAAGGACATAACAGTTAGCGTGCGCAGGATTTACAATTCCAAAGGGATTCATTTCGTCCCCATCTCGCAGGGGCATCCAAGTGTCTTGGCTTGTTCCTTTTCTTTCTTTGAGGATAGAGTCTATAGCGCATTTGATTTCAGATACTGTTTTTGTGTCACTTTTAGGGATTAGGAACGTTGCGGAGTATTCAGGACGAATCGGAACATCCGGTATATGTAAGGATGCAGGCCTAAATACGTGTGATCCGATAAGCTTTACTTTTCCGGTTTGCACTCTTATAGGTGTTACCTCAGAAGGGGCAATGTATTTTCTAGCCAATTTAACTCACCTTACTTTTTTTTCAGGGCCTAGTCGGTTCACTCTATAGAGCCTTTAGCCTTTTAGGTAGCATCCTGAGTTCAACCTCGCGTTCTACCCATGCTTTAACCTTGTCTTTAGGGAAAATGAACCGACTCCCATGTCTCATGGTCGGAAAACCTTTCGTATTGGCTAACTCATAGGCCCTGGTTTCGCCACAGCGTAAGTATTGCTGCAATTCTTTAATGGTCAAAAAATCTGGTAGATCCTCAAATTTTAGCCCTTGCTTCGGTTTGGTCGGCACTAACCCCACTCCTCTTGTCTTGTATTTCCGACATTGAAAGCAAAATATTAAAGTCCATTCTTAAGGCCTTAGCAATTTTGTAAAGAGAATTAAGTGACGGCATATAACGACCAGCCTCAATATCTGCAAAGTAATTCCGTGATAGGCCTGCAGCCTCACCTACGACCTTTTGAGTCAACCTCAGATTGCGCCGTTGTTTCTGGATTGCGATTCCTAACTTCTGTTTGTCCAAAATCTCTTTTTCCATTGTGGTTCGTCACCTCCCTCAGATGAGTTAATTGTAGTGTATTTCCGTCATTGACTCAAAGCTGATTTCCCCCAATTAAGCCAAACTAGGAACATTTATCTTGTTTTCCCGTCCAATACCTTGTATTTCCGTCATATTTCGATTAATATACTACTTGTAATTCCGACTATTTACGGATATAATTTGAAGTGTCGGGATTACCGTCTTAAAGGGGGGATTACAATGGGTGTCGGGGAACGGATAAGAAAATATAGAAAAGATAGAGGGTTTACACAGACTCAACTTGCTCAAAAGGCTGGGATTTCGAGGTCATACCTGGCCGACGTGGAAGCCGGAAGATATAATCCGAGCTTATCAACTCTATTTGATATTGCTGCTCCTTTAGGAGTGCCTGCTAGCATCTTGTTGGATGATAAGGAGATTGACTTTAGCAATTTGATGTCTCTATGTCAACGAAGTGATATGACGCTTAATGCTCTTGCGAAAATCATTGAAATTTCAGGTGATGACTTAAACCTAATTAGAAGCAATAGATTACCCGATGATGATACAATGAACAAAATTTGTGACTATTTTAATTGCACCTGGGATTATTTAATCGGAAAAACCAACGTTCTTAATGAAATTATCATAGGGGAAGAATCCATCCTTCTTCCTGATACAAATGCGCCTTTAAATCTAACCGAGAAGGTTCCTATTCTTGGAACTGTTGCTGCTGGATTTCCACTTTATGCAGAGCAGAATGTTATTGGCCACGAAGAGGTCCCAAAAAGTTTTTTGAAAGGCGCTGAGCACTTTTTCCTAATCGTAAAAGGTGAAAGCATGACTGGCAGCAGGATCTATCCCGGTGATAAGGTCTTGATCCGGCGCCAGCCCGAAGTTGAAAACGGACAGATCGCCTTAGTTTTAGTGGGGAATGAAGAAGCGACCCTAAAGCGGGTCAAATACGTAAACGGAAACGCCATATTATACCCCGATAATCCCGCCCATGAGCCACAAATCTATCCGGCCAGTGAGGTCAGGATTATCGGTTATGTCACCCAGGTAATGTTTGACCCTAACCTTAAGAAGGGGCATGTATAGATAGAAGAGCGCATACCCCAGTTGCGCTTTCTAAATAACAAGAGGAGGACCAAGTTATGCCCACAAAAACGAGCGAGACAAAAGAAGAAAAGAGTAAGCCGAAAGGCCCTAGAAGGGCTAATGGCGAAGGGTCAATCCATAAAATAAAGGAGGGAAAGCATAAAGGGAAATGGGTAGCCCAGGTAACCATCGGTAAAAGACCGGATGGCAAACCTGATAGGAAGACTTTTTATGGCAAGGGACGCGCAGAGGTAAAGGAAAAGCTAAAAGCTATTATGGATGAACTGGCGCAGGGAGTAAACCTTCAAAAACAGGGCGTACTTACCTTTGGAAGCTGGATTCAGACCTGGATGGATGACTACAAAAAGGTTAGCTTACGTCTATCTACCTGGGAGACGTACGACCGGTTAATTCGAATCCATATCAAGCCAGCGTTAGAGACTTATACCCTTAGAGACCTAGACACCGGGCATATTCAACGGCTTTATAACAAAATGATTGAAAATGGATCTTCTTCGGCCACTGTGCGAAAAGTTCACCAAATTATTGACTCATGCCTGGCTAAAGCCAAAGAAAACCGTCTTATAGCATGGAACCCTGCTGATTCCGTTGAGCTTCCAAAGCTGGAATCAAAGAAGGTTAGAGCTATGACCACGGATGAAATGACAAAGTTTCTGAGTGTATTAAAACTCGATGTATGGGGAGTCGGCCTACTGACTCTATTAGGCACTGGCCTCCGGATCGGGGAGCTGCTTGCACTTGAATGGCCGGACATTGACCTTCGAAAAAAAATCATCCATGTTAAACGGGCCATGATGAGAACTAAGGCCAAAGGGCTCGTATTGGGCGAACCTAAAACTCCAAGATCAGTTCGTGATATCCCTATTCCACCATACCTTGCAGCTGCCATACGTTTATATAGAATTAAGCAGGTAAAGGGGCGCCTGGCTTCGGGTGAAAAATACCAAGACAACAACTTGGTTTTTTGTACCAGTAAAGGCACAAAGATTATTCCCCGGAACTTTCAACGAAAGTACTACAAGCTACGTGATGATACGGGACTTCCAAACGACCTAAACCTTCATTCGCTGCGACATACCTACTCTACCAGGCTACTTGAACAGGGCGAAAACATGAAAACAATCGGTGAACTCCTGGGCCATGTTCACGTAGATACTACCGGAAGATATACTGATGTCCTTCCTGAAACAAAAAGAAAAGCAGCTGATCAGATTAATCAACTGCTTAAAAAGAAAGCCTCTCAGAAATGAGAGACCAAGTGCGAAAAGTTTATTGCAGTACCGTTGCAGTACTGGGTTAATTGACGCTCTATCAAAAAAGCTGAAAGCCTTGATATAACTGGTGGGCGATACCGGGATCGAACCGATGACCTCTTCCGTGTGAAGGAAGCGCTCTCCCGACTGAGCCAATCGCCCAAATTCGATTTTCGGAGTTCGATATTCGATGTTCGACTTAAGTCTTATTTGCAGCAAACCTAAAATGTCCGCTTAATTTGATCAACCCTCGCGCTCGGGTTCATTCGAACCACGAATCACGAATTTCGAATATCGAATTGTGGTGGGCCCTCAGAGATTCGAACTCTGGACCAACCGGTTATGAGCCGGTTGCTCTGACCAACTGAGCTAAGGGCCCGCAATAAAACAAAATAAAATGGCTCCCCGAGCAGGACTCGAACCTGCAACCTACCGGTTAACAGCCGGTTGCTCCACCATTGAGCTATCGAGGAATGCCGTTCACAACAACGATTATAGGATAAATAACTCAAATGGTCAAGAGGTTTTATTAACCATAATTTTTATCTGTAAACTTTATTATCTCAAAAACCAAACAGTTTTGCAAGGAAAATCTATAAGACAAGAGCAATTGTATTAACCTACATGTCAAATTCATGGGTCGGAACTCAGAATTCAGAATTCCGACCCGCGAGAATTTCCTGAAAGAAAACGTGGCCCCCGGCCACGTTTT